>WNFD01015208.1_pt1 | contig 12665 bp, 13 predicted proteins | sample 5400491 | NCBI WGS metagenome assembly WNFD01 (sample SAMN13153343, study PRJNA577476) | soil metagenome | isolation source: 120 cm saprolite under Douglas fir tree site 2 hole 2 replicate 2 | place: USA:California | collected 2015-04-18 | reverse complement strand
CAGCGCAATTCCGAGCACCCAGGGATGAGAAAGAATCTGCAATCCGGGCGGCAGATGGAGCACGCCGAAGCGCTGGAGAAGCCCAAGCGTCGCGACAGTAGCGTAAAGATTGAGGCCGGAAGAAAATCCGGCGCCCAGCGCAAGGCCGAGCGTTTCGATGGGATTCATGCGGGACCATCATAGCAGGCGGAAAATCGCCCAAACAGGCCGGTAACTTCCGCATGCACCGAGCAGAGTTTCCGTTTGACCCGCTTGGCAAGGCGAGCGATTCTGTTGGCAGGGCGGTCTTCCATGTTTGGGCTGAGCCACCTCTTCTATCCATGGGGCTTCATCGTGCAGGGACTGGCGATCGTGCACTTCGTGCGGCGCCGGCCGGAGAACTATTGGTTCTACATTATTTTCTTCGGCGGATTCCTGGGGGCGAGCGTGTATATCGTGGCGGAAGTTCTGCCGGATCTCGGGCTTCTTCGCGGCTTCTTTCAGGGGTTTGGGCGACGGTCACGCATACAAAGGGTCGAAACAGATATTCTGGACAATCCCTCGGTGGCAAACTACGAAGAGCTGGGCGAGCTCTACAAAGATCAGGGGCAGTATGAGAAGGCGCGCGAGGCGTTCAATCATGCGATCACCGTGCGAAGCGATTCGATCTACACATTCTATTCGCGGGCGCAATCTTCGCTGGGGATGAACGACCTGGCTGCGGCAATTCCGGACCTGGAGCGCGTGGTCGCGGGCGACCGGAAATTCGATTATTACCGGGCGGCGGGACTGCTGGCGGATGCGTATGCGCGAAAGGGACAACTGGAACGTGCGGATCAGCTTTTCGCAGAGGTCACGCAGATTTCGACGACGCCAGAGATGCTCTACAACTACGCAAGTTTTCTGAAGGCGGCGAACCGGCGGGAAGAGGCGCGCGAGTGGTTGGAGAAGCTGCTGGCCAAGAAGCGCACGCTGCCGCGGTACATGCAGAGGCGCGAACGGCCATGGTTCCGCAAAGGCAAGGCGCTGCTGAAGGAACTGGCCAGCGCGTAGAGATCACTGGGAGCAACGTCGATCGGGATGCAGAAATCGCATTTGGCGAGTGACGCGGCGGGAATTTGGATTTCCACAAAGAATCCCAGACGGATTCAAATACATAGAGTTTTCCAATGGGCGTCAATTTCGGGATTCGGGCCATGGGTGTCGCCCTCCCAAAAAAAAAAGAGCGGGCTCCGGGGGGAGCCGGCTCCTCTTGGAGGGGTGCTTACTGAGGAGATGTGATTGCAGCGACGGGTTGCAAGCTTAGGGAAACGATCTTGCTACCGATCACTTCGCCCGAGACGATCAACTCGACGCGGCGATTTTGCTGACGGCCTTCGGATGTATCGTTTGATGCGATGGGCCTATTCTTGCCGAAGCCCGTCGCGGTGGTCGAAGATCCCGGGACGCCTTGTGTTGTTAGATAGCTGCGGACGCCTTCGGCGCGCTTCTCCGAAAGTTCCTGATTGGAAGATTCGGTGCCGACGCTATCGGTGTTGCCTTCGACAGCCAGCCGGAGCGACGGATAGGCCAGTACGATCCCGGATATTTTGGCGAGCTTCTCGCGTGCCAGCGGACGGAGCGTGTATTTGCCGGAGTCGAAGAGCACGTCCGACATATTCACAACGAGGCCGCGGGCGGTGTCGCGAGTTTCCAGAATCAAGTTAAATTGCTGGAGGAGGCGTGCGCGAAGTTCTTCGCGGTCACGTACGGCCTGCTGAAGCTGCGCGTCGGATGAGGCGGCGGCGGCGCGATTCCGGTCGGAATCCGCTTCGGCTGCATGTTGCTTATGCTGTGCATCGTTGCGGGCCCTTTCGGCATCGGCTTGGGCGCTAGCAGCCTGTTGGGCGGCGGTCTGCGCATCGGCGGTAACTGCTTCGGCGTTGACGCGGCGCTGCGATTCGTCGCTTGCGCGAGCCTTCGCGGAGGCTTCACGGCCGGCTCCCGCACGGCGTTCGGTTTCGGCGCGTTCTTCGTCGATATGCTTCACGGCGATTTCACGGGCGTCTTCCGCGGTCTGTACGACTTCGCGCGACTGGGAAATCAGGGATTTCTTGTTTCCGTGCTTCCCGGTGGCGAGCGCATCGGCTTGGTTCATCTGGCGAACGGCCTTTTCGTAGCTTGGGGCGGCGTATCTTTCGGCGCCGGCAGATTGCGCGATGCGCAGGGCATTGCGCGCTTCAAAAAATTCGAGCGGTAGTTTGGCGTTCAAGATGACGGGGTCGAACTTATAGCCCGTCGGAATCCGCCGCGATCGATCAATTCATACTTGGCATCCACGGCCTCGGTGGCGCCGACGGTATCCGAGCGAATGGCGTTCTCAAGGACCACCACGTTGCTGGGACGGCGCACGGCGTAATAAGGTTCCGCGGTTACGATCATTGCGAAAGCCTGAAGGTCCGCGGTCACGTCCAGCTTGCTGCGGTGGTTATCGCCCACCAATACTTCGCCGATGTTCACTGGGCGGCCTTCGGGCGAAATCGCCCACAAGACATAAGTCAGATACTCGTTGCCAAAGCTCGTGGGCTTGTCCAGTCCGGAAAATTCGACTTCGATTGCCAGCGTTCCGCGCTTGCTCTCGACTTTAGCTTCGCCCGCTGCGGCAGGCATCAAATCGGTGCCTTGAAAATTAATCTTGGTGGCTCCACTGCGGTGTCTATAGCTCACCGCGCGGGTTGTACGGCTCACCACATTGATCCGGTACGTCGGTGTTGGATTGCCGGAATCTGCCGGCACTTGCGTCTGGGTCTGAGCTTGCGCCGATGCGCCGAGCGTCAGTACGGCTGCCAGGGTGATGCTTGATATCTTGAACATGAGTCTCCTTCTAAAAAGCGTCGAGGCTCCATTATCGGGAGTCGCGAGCCTCAATACTGTGCGATAGTGCACGTTTCGCGAGAAAGAACGACGCAAGGCCGGGATTCCCATTTTGGGCATTTAGTCGGCCTGCAGTCCGCGCCGCTCGATCGTCCAAGGCAGGGACCTAACGAAGCGTTGGAAAAGCGCTCCAAATGTTCACGCAGCCGGATGTTAATAGGCTCTTCGCGTATCTGGAAGGTCTGAGAACACCGGAGTCAATTCTAATGCTTGTTGAGGCCCTGGAGTGGCGCGGGCTTCAGCGGCGGCTTGCAAGTTGTCGACGGCGGGATTCCGTGTATTATTTGGTCGGATGTTGTGCTAGGAAGTCCGCCAGCGAGGATCGTTCCGAGACCAAACTGGGAGTCCAGTTTCTCAGGCCGGAGGAGAGCACTCACGTGAGCCGGGGTAGTTTACTACTCAGAATGGAATTGCGGAGCAATCCTGAGATGCTCTGCGTGGTGCGAAACGCGTTGGGACAACTCGCGGCGACAGTAGGATTTTCCGAGCCGGAATGTAATGCAGTGGTTCTCGCCGTCGACGAAGCGCTGACAAATATCATTCGCCATGCCTACCTGGGAGACGCTGAACGGCCCATCGAGGCATCCTTCCGCCGGATTCATTTGCCGCGGGAGGGTCAGGGCCGGGATGCTCTTGAAATCGTCCTGGAAGATCGCGGTGTGACGGTGAATCCGAAGAAGATGTGCGGGCGCGCGCTCGAAGACGTGCGGCCGGGGGGACTGGGCCTGCACTTTATACGTCAGAGCATGGATACGGTAGAATTCAGCCGTAGGAACGGCAGGAATCAGCTCCGCCTGGTGAAGATTCTGCACGTACACGGGCCCCGTAAAGGTTCCTGAGGAGAAGCCAACTTGCAGATTGCCGCGCGTCATTTGGACAAGATCACCATTTTTGATATTTCGGGAGACATCGACCTAGCGACTTCACCGGAACTGCGGAAAGCGCTTTTGCGTGAGCTTCGCGAACTGAAGATTCCGCGGGTCGTGCTCAACCTTGCTGCGGTTCGTTACATCGACAGCTCTGGCGTGGCATCGCTGGTGGAAGGGCTCAAAGCATCGCGCGATGTCGGCTCGCGCTTCATCCTGTTTGGGCTCAATAGAACGATTCGGGAAGTTCTGCAGCTCTCCAAGTTGGTGAAAATCTTTGAGATTTACGAGAACGAAGAGCAGTCCGTGGCGCCCTGAGCCTGCCAAACCCACAAACCGAGGAAGCCCGACGAGAGCACTGTGGAACTGACAACGCAAATTGGGGAATCGGTCACCGACGGGCTTGCGTATCTGGGAGCGCTGACCACGCTTGGCGGCCGGGCCGCGTATTTCACATTTGTCGCTCCTTTCCAGGGCAAGCCGCTGCGCTTGCAGCGCGCTGTATCGCAGGCCATGCAGACCGGCGTTGGGGCACTCCCCATTCTTTCCCTGATCACGTTCTTCATCGGGTTGATACTCGCGCTGCAAAGCGCTTACGAGTTGCGCAAGTTCGGCGCCATGACCTTTGTTGCCAGTGCTGTGGCGATTTCGATGACGCGGGAGCTCGGGCCGCTGATTACCGCGATCGTGGTTATCGGGCGGTCTGGTTCGGCGTTCGCCGCGGAAATCGGCACGATGAAGGTCACGGAAGAAATCGACGCGCTGGAGACCATGGCGATCGATCCGATTCATTTCCTGGTTACGCCGAAATTTGTCGCCATGATCGTGATGCTGCCGTGCCTGACGATCTGGGCCAACTCCATGGGGATTCTCGGCGGGGCGCTCTTTGGCGTGACGCAAGCGGGTTTCACATTGGTCAATTATATTGATTCGTCTTTGGACGCGCTCTTTCTGCGCGACATCGTGACAGGTTTGATCAAGAGCGTTATGTTCGGGATAACAATTACGGCGGTGGGATGCCACGAAGGCCTTTCCACCGGCGCCGGTGCGGAGCAGGTTGGCCGATCAACGACCCGCGCCGTGGTGGTTTCCATTTTTCTGGTGATCCTGGTGGATCTCGTATTTACGACGCTCTTTTTCTTCATGAGTGAAAAGTAGGGTTTGGAATATCGGCCATGGAGCAGACCAACAGCGTTGCGATGCAGCCGGAGGCGACGATTTCGCTGCGGAATCTTCGCGTCAGTTATGGAGAACACGAAATTCTCCACGGCATCAGTTTTGATGTGATGCACGGCGAAACGCTGGTGATTCTGGGCGGTTCCGGTTCCGGCAAGAGCACGCTTCTGCGGACACTGGTGGGCCTGGAAAGGCCGAGTTCGGGTGAAATCTGGCTCAAAGGGAAAAACATCGCGGCCATTTCGTCGCGTGAAATGGACGAAATCCGCAAGAAAATCGGCATGTCCTTTCAGGGCGGGGCGTTTCGACCATCGAAATCATCCTGCGGTTGAAATTGGATCAGGTGGGTTTGTCCGGATTCGAGAACTACATGCCATCACAATTAAGCGGCGGCATGAAGAAGCGCGCCGCGGTGGCTCGCGCGCTGGCCATGGATCCTGAGATTCTTTTTTTCGATGAGCCTTCCGCGGGACTGGATCCTATTATTGCTGCCGGCGTGGATCAGCTTATTCTGGAACTCAAACAGGCATTTCACATGACCATCATCGTGGTCACCCACGAACTGGCCAGCGCTTTCCTGATCGCCGACCGTATGGTGTTAATCGACAAGGGCAACGTGGTCGCCATCGGGTCCAAAGAAGAAATGCGTTCGAGCACGCATCCGCGGGTGCGGCAATTCCTCGACCGCATCGCCGAGCCGGAAGTTTCTCAGGAACTGGACTATCTGCAGATGCTGACGGAAGAACACCGCCACCCGGGCCGTTGAGCGGGGAAGAGAGGTACGTGATGGAATCGAAACGCGAGCAAGCCATGGTGGGGTTGTTTGTCCTGGTCGCCGGCGTCCTGCTGGTGGCCACGGTTTTTGCCCTCACCGGCGCGTTTGGGGGCGCGGCCGTGACGTACCGCGCCTACTTTCTGTTTGCCGGAGGACTGGAGCCCGGCGCGACGGTGCGCTACGCGGGCGGGCCGAAAGTCGGCCGCGTCGAGAAATTGCAGCTGGACCCGAAAGATTCTTCGCACATCGAGATAACCTTCAGCGTGAAATCCGGCCTGCCTGTCAAGACGGATAGCCACGTGAAGATCATGAGCTTGAGCCCGCTGGGGGACAATCATCTGGAAATTGTTCCGGGAAGCGAGAAAGCCGCGCTCGCCGCGGCGGGAACGATGCTGCCTTCCGACCCCTACGTAGACTTTAATGCGCTCACGGCAAAGATCAACGACATTGCGCCCCAGGCGCAGCAACTTCTTAAGACCCTCAACGATCGCGCAAGCGAGGTGCAAGTGACATTGGCTCGCGTGAACGATCTTCTGAACGATACGAATCGAGCGAACCTGGCGGCAACGCTGGCCGAAACTCGCGGAATGATTGCGGAAAACCGCGGTTCGGTGAAGACAACGGTGCAGAACTTGAGTTCCGCCAGCCAGAAACTGGAGCCGCTGCTCCAGGATCTGCGAAAAACTTCGCTGCAGGCCAACGAGACGCTGAATCACGTCGATTCCCTGATCGGAGATAACCGCGCCGACATTCGCCAAGCCGTCATCGAATTGCGCCAGTCGCTGGCAACCGTGACCGATCTAACCGGGCGCCTCGATCAGACACTTGACGTAAACTCCGACAATATCGATGAACTGCTCGATAACCTGCGCCACGTGAGCCAGAATCTCAAAGAATTTACGAATACGATCAAGACCAGGCCTTACACGCTCATTCGGTCGACAAACCCACGCGAGCATAAAACGGGAGAGCGGCAATGAGCCGAGTGCGATGTGGCTTGGAAATGCGACATTTGGAAAGAGTCCCAACGGCACGCCATGAAACAGCACGTAGAGCGGCCGGAATAGCTCTCATCACAGTGATCGCGTTGATGGTCGGGTTGCTCAGCGGCTGCGGCGCCGCGCGGCCAAGCAAATACTACCAGCTAACGGTTCCGGCCGATGCGGGTGCTGTCGAGAAAGCGGACGCGGTCCCTGTGACGCTACTTTTGGGCCAGCTGATGACCTCACATCTGTATCGCGAGGACCGCATCGTCTACGGCAGCGGTGCTGAGCAATTGGGCACCTATGAGTATCACCGTTGGGCGGAACCTCCTGCGGAAATGATTCAGGAAGTCTTGCTGCGAGAGCTGCGGTCATCAGGCCGCTACCGGGCTGTCCACTTCCGGCGGAGCAACGTGCGGGGAGACTTCGCGCTGCGCGGGCACCTTTATGATTTCAAAGAGGTCACCGGAAGTCCGGTGTCAGCGCGGGTCACGCTGGATTTGGAAATGCGCGACCTGAAGAGCGGTGCGACCGTTTGGACTCATTACTACACCCACGACGAACCGACAAATGGGAAGGATGTGCCGTCCGTAGTCGCGGCGTTGGACAAGAATGTTCAGCGCGGCGTGAAAGAAGTTGTGGAAAGTCTGGACCAGTACTTCGCGTCGCATCCTGTCAAATAGCGAAGAGCTTGCCGCAAATTGCCGTGCCGCTTCTCAGACGGCGCCGCTAGGTCACGCGCCGGAGCGTGAGCAGCGTTATATCGTCCTCCAACTCGCCTTCCTGGCCGCGGTAAAGATACACGCCTTCGAGCAGCGCGCGGGAAAAATCCTGCAGCGCAATCGGCTGAGGCATTCTGCGCAAAGTGTTTTCCGCAAGTCCCAAAAAGCCCTTTGAAGTGAGTTGCTCGCCCACGGGGGAGCAAACCTCTGTTGCGCCGTCGGAGAACGCCAAAATCATGTCGCCGTGGTTCAGCCGCACGCTCTGCTGGCTGTAGGTTTCACCAGTGATGTATCCGAGCGGGAAGCCTTCCAGTCCTTCCCCAAGCTCCAGGAATTGCCCCTCGCGCTCGCGCCAGAGAAGCATTCGCGGGTGCGCCGCGTAAGCAAAATTAAATTCGCCGCTTGTGCCGTCAAAGGTTCCCGTGACGACCGTCGTCAGCCGAAGAGGACCCTCCGATTTTTCGTTCGAAAGCGTAAAGGCGTTATTCAGTGCCGCGAGCAATCCCGCGGTATCTCGAATATCTTGAAATTTGTGCAGAAGTTGATGGACGTGCCGGGCCACACCGCTGGCGGTGTAGCCGTGGCCGACGCAATCCGCGAGAACCACGCGGGCGATGTCATCGCTGCAGGAGAACACCGCGGAAAGATCGCCGCCTTTGTCGCCGCCGGACGGCACGGCGATGACATCGCTTTGCAATCCTGCCAGGTCCAGGGAGCGGTGCGCCCTCTCATTGCCGGCCCACAGCTCCATGCAGCCGAAGGGACGCATTGCTGTTTTCGTGCAATCAAATTGTTCGGGTTCGACCTTTTTGAACTTCATATCAACCGTGATCCTTGCGGCGCTTTCTTGGGTGCGGTCTTTGCCAATGAACCGGGACCGAGCGACTTAATCTCGGCTGTGAATCGACTCGCCAGGAACGGCGGACTTGAGTTACGCACCTTCAGCAAGTATCGCACTTTTTCTTGCACCTGCCGTATGATGCTCGCATGCGGCTACTGCTTGTCGAAGACGATGCGCGTATCGCGCGATTTGTGGCCAAGGGCCTGCGCGAGCAGGCGTACGCCGTCGACGTTTCCAGTAGCGGCGACGACGCGCTTTATCAGGCAGCGATCAATACGTACGACCTGCTGATCCTCGATGTGATGATTCCGGGCCGCAACGGTTTTGAAGTTTGCCGCGAGCTGCGAAAATCAGGCCAGCGCATGCCCATCCTGATGCTGACCGCGCGTGATGCCGTGGAGGACCGCATCACCGGCCTCGATCACGGCGCTGACGACTACCTCACCAAGCCGTTCGAATTCCGCGAGTTGCTCGCACGCCTTCGTGCGCTGCTGCGCCGTTCCGGTGAACTCCGCCCTGCCAAAATTACCGTCGCCGACCTCGTGTTGGATACAGGCGCACAGAGCGTCTCCCGGGCCGGCCGGAATGTGACGCTTACCGCCAAAGAGTATGCGCTGCTCGAATATCTTGCGCGCAACGCCGGCCGCGTTGTGGGACGCGCCGAAATCGCCGAGCATGTGTGGGATGAGACGTTCGATCCCTTCTCGAATCTGATTGAGGTTTACGTCAATCGCGTGCGCCGGAAAATTGACGCTGATTCCAGCAAGCCCTTGCTCCATACCCGCCGAGGCGCCGGCTACTTCTTTGGTTCTGCGCCCGATTCCGACGTCGCGGACGCGGGAGACGAAAGTGCCCCGCCGCGGCCTCGTGCCAAAACAACTACTTCCGTCCGGAAGAACCATGTTTGATTCGGTTCGCTTCCGCCTCACGCTCTGGTACACCGCCGTGCTTGCCGTCGTCCTGGTTGCGCTGTCTCTTTTCACCTATTTCATTTTTTGGCAGAGCACCGTTCAACGCACTGACGCGAATCTTGCGGAACTCTCCAACGCATTTCTCACCACGCTCGACGCGGAAATCAACGACCAGAGCGGCCCGGATGCCTTCAAGCTGGCCGGACAGGTGGCCATTACGGAACACCGTTTTCGCGATCACGTATTCGCGATCTTTGACGCCAAAGGAGACCTAGTCGTCAGCTCGCAAGACGTACCACTGGCGGCTCCCGCAGTTGATTCCGTGCCGATTGGACTTTTGTCATCGGATTCGATTCAACGATTTCTCGAAGCTTCTTCGCGCTCCGAACGCTTCTTTGGCAACGTTCGGGGTAACAAAGCCGGCTACCGGATATTCGCGCGGCGTTTTTCCTCGGGAGGAAAAACCGGCACGCTGGTGATTCTGCAATCGCTTCATGCGCAACAGGAAATGCTTGAAGAGGTCACCGCGACGTTTGCGTGGGTCATCCCCATCGCTCTCTTGCTCGCCAGCGCGGGCGGATACTTTCTCGCGCGGAAGAGCCTCGCTCCCGTCGTGGCCATGAGCAGTCAGGCCGGGCGCATCGGCGCCGCCAATCTACACGAGCGGCTGGCGGTGCAGAATGACCGGGACGAACTGGGGCACCTGGCGCGGTCGTTCAACAGCCTTCTGGACCGTCTCAGTCAATCATTCGAACGCCAGCAGCGCTTCATGGCCGATGCGTCCCACGAATTGCGGACGCCGGTGGCGATTTTGCGCGGCGAAGCAGAGGTCGCTCTTTCGCATCAGGCACGATCGCAGGAGGAATACCGGGAATCGCTGGGAGTGCTCCACCAGGAGGCCGAACGGCTCACGCACATTGTGGAGGATCTCTTCACGCTTACGCGCGCGGACGCCGGCCAGTATCCGCTCCAGCCTCGCGATTTTTATCTCGATGAACTTGTCGGCGAATGTGTGCATTCGGCCCGCACGCTGGCGCTCGCAAAAAAGATTTCTCTGAATTTCGAAGAAGCATCCGAATCTCCCATCCACGCCGACGAATCCCTGCTGCGCCGGATGATCCTCAATCTGTTGGATAACGCGATTAAGTACACCTCTGAAAGTGGAAGCGTCACCGTGACTTGCCGTCGCACCGGCGAGGAATATGTCGTGAGCATCATGGATACGGGAGGAGGTATCCCCGCAGATCTACAACCGCGCATTTTCGAACGCTTTTTCCGCGCTGACAAAGCCCGTTCCCGGGCGGAGAATGATGGAGGCGGCGCCGGGCTGGGCCTATCCATCTCCCGCTGGATCGCGGAGGCCCACCACGGGCGTTTGGAATTGACGCGCTCGGACTCGATTGGAAGCACCTTCACGGCTTATCTTCCCGTCGCGCCGTCCCATTCTGCATCCAGCGGTTAATCTTGTGTTTATGTTCGCTTCGTTAGGTTACCTGCACAGGAGTTGAGACTTATGAACTTCCGCCGCATCCTCGCTTTGTCGTGGATCACGGTTGCTGCCTTTTTGTTGTGCTCCGCAGGGATCGCCGCGGCGCAGGAAATGCCGGCCCCCGCGAACACCGCGCCCACAAGAGATGCGCAGCAGGCACCGCCTGCGACGCCGGCAACACTCCGCCTGACGCTGGAAGATGCTCTTGCGCGGGCCCGGAAGAACAGCACGCAATTTCAATCCGCACTGACCGACGCCGGCCTTGCTCGCGGGGACAAGAGCCTGGCGCGCGACGCACTGCTCCCCAACGTGAATTACAACACGCAGTATCTCTATACCCAAGGCAATGGGCCGGGCGAACTCGTGCGCTACCTTGCCAACAATGCCGTCCATGAATACATCAGCCAGGGTAACGTGCATCAAATTCTGGACGTCACCAGTATTTCGAATTATCGCCGCGTCTCGGCTGCCGCCGCCGCCGCGCGCGCGCGAGCGGAAGTCGCCTCGCGCGGGCTGGTCGTCACGGTTGTCCGGAGTTATTACGCAGTGGCCGCCGCTCAACAGAAGCTGCTGTCCGCCCAAAGAGCGCTAGACGAAGGCGACCACTTCTTCAAACTTACGCAGGACCTTGAACAGGGGGGGGAAGTAGCGCATTCCGACGTCATCAAGGCCGAATTGCAAATGCAGGAGCGCCGCCGCCAATTTCTGGAAGCTCAGCTTGGTCTTCTAAACGCGCGGCTTGATCTGGCGGTACTGATTTTTCCCGATTTCAACGAGAATTATGAAGCCGCCGACGATCTCCATTCTCCCGTTCCTCTGCCTACGCTGGGCGAAGTTCAGCAGCAGGCCGCTCGTGATAATCCCGATGTCCGCGCTGCTTTGGAGGCTGTCCGCGCGGCCGGTTTTGACGTCACTGGCGCGCGCGCCGGGTATTTGCCTTCGCTGGCACTCGATTACTGGTACGGTATCGACGCCATACGGTTTGCCACAAATACCGACTTCAACGGTCGAAAGCTTTCGAACCTCGGTTCATCCGCTTCCGCAACGTTGGTTATCCCTATCTGGAATTGGGGCGCCACGCAAACCCGCATCAAGCAAGCCGAATTGCGGCGCTCCCAGGCGCAGCGGGAGCTTTCTCTTGCGCAGCGGAGGCTTCTCGCTGAAATCAAATCGCTGTATGCGGAAGCAGAAACGTCGCTGAACGAACTCGGCGGCCTCAATCGCTCCGCGGAACTGGCTGAGGAAAGCCTCCGGCTGATCATCCTGCGCTATAAGAACGGAGAAGCTACCGTGCTGGAAGTGGCCGATGCCCAGACGACTTTTGCGCAGACCAGTGCGGCTTATCAAGACGGTGCCGTCCGCTATCGCGTGGCGCTGGCAAGTTTGCAAACTCTTACAGGGGTACTGACGACTCCATGAAACTTCCGATGACGCCTTCCATGCAAACGCAAAAACTTTCGCTTGTCTTCGTCGCGTCGATTGGCGCGCTGCTCGTCGGCATGAGCGGTTGTGGCAAGACGGAAAAAGAGAAGGAGCCCGTGGTCACCGTGCAGACATCGCCGGCGGAACGGGCTCCCATTTCTCAGTTGATTTCCGCGGAGGCCGTCGTTTTCCCCGTTCAGCAAGCGGTCATCACGCCGAAAATCACTTCGCCCATTCGCCAATTCCTCGTGCAGCGTGGCAGCCGCGTTCGCCAGGGCCAGTTGCTCGCCATTCTAGAAAATAAGGATCTGGCCGCAGCGGCCGAGCAGAGCAAGGGCGAGTTCGCGCAGGCCGAGGCCGGTTATGCCACTACCGTTGGTTCCGGCCTTCCCGAGCAGATACAGAAAGCGGAACTGGACACCGCGGCTTCAAAGGAGTCCTTCGACGCGCAGCAGAAGCTCTATGACAGCCGCAAGCAGCTATTTCAGCAAGGCGCGCTTCCGCGGCGCGATCTCGATTCCGCGCAAGTCGCACTGGCGCAAGCGCGCAGTCAGTATCAACAAGCGCAGAAACAGCTCGACGACCTGA
>WNFD01014043.1_pt1 | contig 12665 bp, 6 predicted proteins | sample 5400491 | NCBI WGS metagenome assembly WNFD01 (sample SAMN13153343, study PRJNA577476) | soil metagenome | isolation source: 120 cm saprolite under Douglas fir tree site 2 hole 2 replicate 2 | place: USA:California | collected 2015-04-18 | reverse complement strand
CAGCGCATGCTGGCGGGAGAGGTCCCCGAGCCGTTGCGCGGCAAGCGGGTGGTGGAGCTGATCGTCACCTCGCTGGTCGCGGGCACGCAGTACCGCGGCCAGTTCGAGGAGCGCGTCAAGCAGCTTCTCGAAGAGATCTCCGCCCAGCAGGACAACCTGATCCTCTTCATCGACGAGCTGCACACCATCATCGGCGCAGGTGCGACCGGCGGAGAGGGCGGGCTCGACATCGCCAACGCGTTCAAGCCGATGCTGGCGCGCGGCGAGCTGCACCTGATCGGCGCCACCACGCTCAACGAGTACCAGAAGCACGTCGAGAAGGACGCGGCCCTGGAGCGGCGCTTCCAGCCGGTGCTGGTGAGCGAGCCGACCGTCGAGCAGACCATCATCATCCTGCAAGGCCTGCGCGACGTCCTCGAGGCGCACCACAAGGTGACCATCCTCGAGGAGGCGATCGTCGCTGCGGCGGAGCTCTCCGACCGGTACATCCGGGGCCGGTACCTCCCCGACAAGGCCATCGACATCATCGACCAGGCCGCCGCGCGGGTGAGGCTGCGCAGCACCTCGCGGCCGGTGGAGCTCGTCGAGGCGGACGCCGGGCTGCAGCAGCTCAAGCGCGAGCGCGACTACGCCCGCAGCCGCAAGAACCACGACCGGACCAAGGAGCTGGAGAAGCGCCTGGACGAACGGCAGAAGGAATACGACAAGAAGGTCGAGGAGTGGGAGAGGATCCGGCGGTCCAGCACGGGAGAAGTGAACGTCAGCGACGTGGCGGAGATCATCTCGCGGCTCACCGGCGTGCCGGTGAACGAGCTGACCCTGGAGGAGCGCGAGCGGCTGCTCAAGATGGAGGAGCGGCTGCACCAGCGGGTGGTCGGCCAGGACGAAGCGGCCCTTGCGGTGAGCGAGGCGGTGCGCATGGCCCGCGCCGGCCTGAGGGAAGGCCGCCGGCCGATCGCGACTTTCTACTTCCTGGGGCCCACCGGCGTCGGCAAGACCGAGCTGGCCAAGGCGCTCGCGGAGGTCGTCTTCGGCGACGAAGACGCGATGATCCGCATCGACATGAGCGAGTACCAGGAGCGGCACACGGTGGCCCGCCTGATCGGAGCTCCTCCCGGGTACGTCGGCTTCGAGGAAGGTGGCCAGCTGACCGAACGCGTGCGCCGGCGGCCCTACAGCGTGCTCCTGCTCGACGAGTTCGAGAAGGCCCACCCCGACGTGCAGAACATCCTGCTGCAGGTCTTCGACGACGGCCGGCTCACCGACGGCAAGGGCCGGGTCATCGACTTCACCAACACCATCATCATCGCGACCAGCAACGTCGGTTCCGAGCTGATCCAGCGCAACCTGCAGGCGCCCGAGGGCGAGCGGAAGGACTACGACAAGCTGAAGGAAGACCTGCTGGTCCTCCTGCGCAAGTACCTGCGGCCGGAGTTCTTGAACCGCATCGACGAGATCATCGTCTTCCACGCGCTGGACCGCGAGCAGATCCGGAAGATCGTCGGCCTGCAGCTCGAGCGCGTCAAGAGGCTGGCGAAGGGGCAAGGCATCACGTTGGAGTTCGAGCAGTCCCTGGTCGACCACCTGGCGGACGTCGGCTACCGGCCGGAGTATGGCGCGCGCGAGCTGCGGCGGCAGATCCGGTCGCTGGTCGAGACGGAGCTGGCCTCCGCGATGCTGAAGGGCGACATCGGCGAAGGCGACGTGGTGACGTTCAAGTACGACTCCGAGGCCGACCGCGTCACCTGGGAGAAGCGGGCCGGCGCGGCCGCGGAACGCGCGGCGGCGGCCCCCGCAGGCGGCGATGGCGGCGCTGGCCGCGGCCGCGACCGGGAGCCGCCCCGGCCGGCGGTCCACTGAGGGCGGCGGCGGGGCGGGGCGGCGCGCGGTGAGGTACGGCCGCCCGCCTCGCCCGTCTACCTGGCCCCGAGTTGCTCGCGCACGCGCTCGCGCAGCTCGGGCGGGTCGAGGTGCAGGTAGTCTTTCTCGATCGTGGCGGAGATGCGCTGCGCCACCCGTTCGGCGAGCGTACCGCGCAGCACCCCCAAGAACGCAGGCGGGGCGACGAGCACCAGCCGCTCGTACGCTTTCCTCACCAGCGCGTCGTCGAGGGCCTCCGCGATCTGACGGGCGAACTTCTCCATCTCGACCTTCTTGCGCGGGGTGGGGCGTTCCATGGCCGAACGGCCGCCGGCGCTCTGCTTGACCCGGCCGGGCTTGTCCCGGCCGGGCTTGTCCCGGCCCAGCTCCGACTCCCTCGCGCGGCTCTGCGGGTGCGAAAGCTCCGCCGCGAGCGTCCAATCGCGTACATTCGCCTGCGGCGCGTACATGCGCGCGCTCGCCGCATCCGCCAGCACGATCCAGGTCCGAGTGTCCACGGTTGGCTCCCGTCCGGAGGGCTTCCCACTCCGGTAGCGACGTTGGGCGGCCGGCGCAACCCGGGCGCTGTTCGCCCGACGTCTGCGCGTCCGCGCGGATTGACACGTACACCCGATGACCGATCTTGGCAGCGGGCGCGGGCTCGACCGGTTCTCCGCACCGGACCCGCGGATGGAGGCGCGATGGGCGAGAGCACCGACTTCCTGAGCGAGCTGCGTGAGCGCGCCAGAGACTGACCGCTCTCCGGGAGAGGGCGAGCGGCGGGAAGCCGGCGACGAAGGCGGCGTCTCCCGCAGCCGCGTGCGTGACCTGGTGGCGCTGCTCGCGCTGCCGGCGCTGTGGAAGGAGAAGGACCAGGAGTGGATCGCCAGCGACCTCCTCGACGTGCTGGTCAGCCTCCTCCGCCTGGACTGCGCGTTCGTCCGCCTGAATGACGCGGGAGCCGGCCAGACGCTGGAGCATGCCTGGCCGGAGTCGTGCGACGTCACCCGCGAGGTGGCCGGCGAGCTGCAGCCCACCCCGGGGGCGGAAGCGGCGCCGCTCCGGACGTGGGTGGCGCCGGCGTCAGGTGGGGGGATGCTGCGACTGGCCCGGGTCGAGCAGCGGTTTCCCGGCGAGGGCTGCGTGGTGGTGGTCGGCGCGCGCCGGGCGAGCTTTCCCACCGCCGCCGATGGTTTCCTCCTCCAGGTCGCCGCGGACCAGGCGGCCATCGCCGTGCACGGGGCGAGGCTCCTTGCGCGCGAGCAGGCCGCGCGCGCGGACGCCGAGCTTCGCGCCGTCCAGATGTCGCTCGCGGCGGAAGTCGGCGCGGCGGTCGCCGGCGCCGCCGAGCTCGACGGGATGCTCCAGCGCTGCGCCGACGCCCTGGCCCGCCAGCTCCAGGTTCCCTGCGCGGCCATCTGGACCTTGTCGGACGAGCAGGTGCTCGTCCCGCGCGCGAGAGGGGGCGGCTGCGAGCTGAACGGCAAGCACGAACGCGTGCCGGTCGGCTCGTACAAGGTGGGGTGGATCGCGCAGGAGCGAAGGCCCCACCTGACCAACCAGTTGGAAAGCGACCCGCTGACGACGGATCCAGCCTGGGCCAGGCGCAATCGGCTGACGGCCTTCGCCGGGTATCCGCTGGTGGTGGAGGATCGCCTCGCTGGGGTGATGGCCGTGTACGCGGGAAGGCCGCTGGCGGAGCAGGCGATCGATGCGATGAGCGGCGTCGCGGACATGATCGCCACCGGGATCGAGCGGAAACGGGTGGAGCGCTTGGTCCAGGCGCGCGCTGCGAACCTGGCGGAGCAGCAGGAGTGGCTCGAGTCGGTGCTCGACGTGCTCCCGGTGGGGGTGGCCCTCATCGAGCCCGGCACGGCCCGGATCCTCCTGTCGAACAAGGCGGCGGACGGGATGGCGGGCGGCGTGTTCCCGAGGGCGCACTCGAGCGCGGAGGACCAGGAGGACTCCTACTGCACGGATGCGCGGGGGAAGCGGATCGAGGACGACCAGATGCCGGGCGTCCGCGCGGCCCGCGGCGAGAGGCTCCATGGCTTCGAGACGGACTGGCAGACGCCGCAGGGGACCAGGTCCCTGCTGATCAACTCCGAGGTCCTCGAGGCGGAGCACGGGCACCCGGCGGTCGTGGTTTCCGCCTTCGAGGACGTCACCGAGCTGAAGAGCACGCAGGTGGCGCTGAGCCTGGCGCTGGAGGACAGCTACCGGTTCGTCTCCGTCGTCGAGGAGAGCTCCGAGTTCATGGGCATCGCCACGCTGGAAGGACAGCTGGTCTTCGTCAACTCAGCGGGCCAGAAGCTGGTCGGCATCGCGGATCCCGCGCGGGTCCCGCGCATGACCATGTTCGACTACGTCTTCCCGGAAGACCACGGCCTGTTGCGCGACGCGGTCGCGGCGGCGATCGCGCAAGGGCAGCGCACCGGGGAGCTTCGCTTCCGCAACGTCCTCACGGGGGAACCGATCCAGGTCTGGGCGAACGTCTTCGTGCTCCGCGACCGGCGGACCGATCAGCCCGTCGCGCTCGCCACCGTGACCCACGACCTCACCGAGCAGAAGCGCACCCTCGAGCTGCGCGAGAGGGTGCTGGCGATCGTCAGCCACGATCTGCGCAATCCCCTGAACGCGATCCTGATGGGCGCCTCGGTGCTTCGCCGCGCTCCGCGCGCCTCGGCAGAAGCGGTCCGGGTCGCCTCGCGCATCGTGTCGAGCGCGGAGCGCATGGACGCGATCATCGGCGACCTGCTCGACCTGACCAAGGTGCGCCTGGGGGGCGGGATCGAGGTGAGGCGCCGGCCGACCGACGGGCACGAGCTCTCGGCCCGCATCGTCGAGGAGCTGAAGGCAGCCCATCCGGGACGCGACATCCGGCTGCGGGTCGAGGGCGACGGCAGCGGCCGCTGGGACGCGTCCCGGCTCGAGCAGGTCCTCTCGAACCTTGCCTCCAACGCCCTGCAGTACGGGCCGGAGGACGAGCCGGTCACCATCGAGAGCCGGGGCGGCGAGAACGACTGGACCCTGACGGTCCACAACCTGGGCGAGCCCATCCCGGCCGATCTGCTGCCCCACCTGTTCGACCCGTTCAAGAGGGGCCGCGAGCCCGGCCCCGGCAAGGGTCGCAGAAACCTCGGGCTCGGCCTGTTCATCGTGCGCGCGGTGGTGGAGGCGCACGGCGGAAGCATCGACGTCACCTCCGAGCGCAAGCAGGGCACGCGGTTCCTGGTCCGGCTGCCGCGCTTCGCGCGGGCCTGACCTCACTGCAGCGAGGGACGCTCCTCGCCGGTCTCGCACGCCTCCGGCTCCAGCTCGGGCGAGGCTTGCTCCGGGAAGGCCTCGCGCAGGACCTCGTCGGCCGAGTCGACGGGCGTGAAGCGCATCGTCCGCCGCACCTCCTCGGGGACGTCTTCGAGGTCCGGTTCGTTCAGGCGCGGCAGGACCACGTCCTTGACGCCCGCCCGGTACGCGGCGAGCACCTTCTCCTTGATGCCGCCGACCGGCAGCACCTTCCCGCGCAGCGTGATCTCGCCCGTCATCGCCAGGTCGCTGCGCACGGGCCGCTGCCGGGCGGCCGAGGCGAGGGCGGTGAGGATGGTCACTCCGGCCGAGGGGCCGTCCTTGGGAGTGGCGCCGGCGGGGACGTGGACGTGCACCGTCTTGCCGTCCAGCGCGCCCTCCAGAAGGCCCAGCCGGGCGCCGTTCGAGCGGAGGAAGGTGAGCGCCGCCTGCGCCGACTCGCGCATCACCTCGCCCAGCATGCCGGTGAGCTGCAGGGTGCCGCCGCCCGTCGCCGGGACCAGCGCCGCCTCGACGAACAGCACGTCGCCTCCCGCGGGAGTCCACGCCAGCCCGGTGGCGACGCCGGGCCGATCGACCCGCTCCGCCAGCTCGGCGTGGAACCGCGGGCGCCCGAGCGCCTCCTTCACGTCGGCCTCCGAGAGCGTCACCGGGGCGGGCGCCCCCTCGCCGATCCGCAGCGCCGCCTTGCGCATCAGCGCCGCGATCGCGCGCTCCAGGCCGCGCACGCCGGCCTCGCGCGTGTACTCGCGGATCACGCGGCGCAGCAGCTCGTCCGGGATCTGCACTTCGCCCTCGCGCAGGCCGTGGGCGCGGAGCTGTTTGGGCAACAGGTGGCTGCGCGCGATGCGCAGCTTCTCCTCCTCGGTGTAGCCGGAGAGCGGGACCACTTCCATGCGGTCGAGCAGCGGCGGCGCGATGGTGTCGAAGGTGTTGGCGGTGCAGAGGAAGAGGACCCGCGACAGGTCGAACGGGACGCCCAGATAGGTGTCGGTGAAGGTCCGGTTCTGCGCGGGATCGAGCACCTCCAGCAGGGCGGCGGCGGGGTCCCCGTGGAAGCTCGCCCCCAGCTTGTCGATCTCGTCGAGCATGAAGACCGGGTCGCTGCTCCCCGCGCGCCGGAGCGCCTGCACGATGCGGCCGGGCATCGCGCCGATGTACGTGCGGCGGTGCCCGCGGATCTCGGCCTCGTCGTGCACGCCGCCCAGCGAGATGCGCACGAACTGGCGGCCCGTGGCGCGCGCGATCGACTGCCCCAGCGAGGTCTTGCCCACGCCCGGCGGTCCGACCAGGCAGAGGATCGGCTCGCCCGCGGAATCGTCCTCGGCCGCTCGCTGCCGTTCCTCGCGCAGCTTCTTGACCGCCAGCGATTCGACGATGCGCTGCTTGATCTTCTCCAGGTCGTGGTGGTCCTCGTCGAGGATCTTGCGCGCCTTCTTCAGATCTATGGGGACCGCGGTGGTCTTGCCCCAGGGGAGCGAGGTCAGCCAGTCCAGCCAGGCGCGGATCATCCCGTGCTCGGCCGACACGGGCGGCATGCGGGCGAGACGCCCGAGCTCCCGCTCGGCCTCGCGGCGCGCCTCCTCGGGCAGCGGCAGGGACTCGATCTTCTTGCGCAGGTCCTCGACTGCGGCGCGGTCCGGGTCGTCGTCCTCGCCCAGCTCGCGCTGGATGGTGCGCAGCCGCTCGCGGAGCAGGTGCTCGCGCTGCTGCTTTCCCAGGTGCTGCTCGGTCTCGGCGGCGATGCGGTGCTCCAGCTCCGCCACGGCGAGCTGGCGCTGGATGGCGGACACCAGGCGCCGGAGCTTCTCGGCGACCGAGTCCAGCTCGAGGATCTCCTGGCGCTCCTCGGTGGACATCGGCATCGCCGAGGCGATCAGGTACGCGAGCTGCAGCGGCGCGGAGATGGCGGAGAGCGCCTCCCCCAGCGCCTTCGGCATCTGCGGCGAGGCCGCCACCAGCCTCTGGAAGAGGTCGCGCGCGGTGTTCGCGAGCGCGTCGAACTCGATCCCCACGCCGCCTTGCTCCGGGGCCGGCTCGATCAACCCCGAGAGGTAGGGTTCCACCTGCGTGATGCGGGAGATCCGGATGCGCGCCATGCCCTGCACGACCATCTGCAGCGCGCCGTCCGGCCGGCGGGTCATGCGGTGCACCAGCGCGGCGGTGCCCGTCGTGCGCAGGTCGGCCGGCGACGGCTTCTCCGCCTCGCCGTTCTGCAGGAACAGGCCCAGCATCCGCGAGCCGCGCATCGCGTCCTCGACGAGCCGGACCTGCGACTCGCCGATGGCGATGAGAGGCACCACCGAGTACGGGAACACGACCGTGTCGCGCAGCGGGAGGAGGGGCAGGGCCTTGGGGATCTCGGGGTGCTCGCGGCCTTCCGCGGGGCTCTCGTAGCGGGCCTCGACGCGGCGCCGATCGATCGGCCGCGGATAGGGGACCTCGAGCCGGAACGGCCCGCTGCGGATGCCCACCTCGTAGAAACGCCGCCCGTCTCCCAGCGCGAAGGGCCTCTCTCCCTCGATCACCAGGGCGTCCTCGTACAGCTGGACCTCGATGGCGCCGTCGGCCAACCCGGCCAGCTCGGCGCGGACGATCAGCGCGCCGTCCGTTTCGTAGACGTCCGCCGGTGGCCGGAAATGCGGCTGCGCGACCAATGGCACCGGGTCGAGCCACGCCACGGAGAGCGCGCCGGCCGCGCCGGGACTGCGGTACCGCAGCTGGATCGACCGCCACCGCACGGGGAGGGTGCCTAGCGCGTCTTGCGCGTGCGGGCGGCCTTCCGCGCGGCGGCGCGGCGTCCGGCGCGGCCCTTGGTGCTGGAGGCCTTCTTGGCGGCGGCGCTCCGCTCCGTGCGGGTGCGCCGGCGCGCGGCGGTCCGGACCTGGCGCGCGAGCGCCGGGCGGGACGCTGAGCTGCGCGGCTCCCGCCGCAGCGCACCCTTCACGGCTGGCGATCGCCTGGCCGACCTCCGTCGCGATCCACGGCTCGTCGCCAGGTCGCGCCTGGCGCGGCGGCGCGTGCCGGTGGAGGTCTTGCCTGCGCCGGGGGGCGGTAGCTTCACGCCCGCGCGGCGCGCCTTGGAGAGGCCGATGGCGATGGCCTGCTTCGGCGAGCGCGCGCCGTGCTTGCCCTCGCGGATGTGGCGGATTTCTTCGCGCACGAACTCGCCCGCCTGCGTGGAGGGGGACTTGCCTTGCGCCGCGTCCTTGCGGGCGCGCTCGATCGTCTGCTTGTCGGGCATGAGGATCGCCTCCTGCGCCGAGGATGTGTCCGGCGGGCCGACTTGGCATCCGGCCACCGCAAGGTGCCAGTCGGCCTCTCGCTGCTGCTGCGCCGGGGAACATGCCTCTGCTGAACGCACCCCATCTGCCCACACCCTCGCACGCGCCGTACGTCCTGTTTTTTTACCGAGTCCCTGCCCGCCGGGTCTCCTCGCGGATATGGGACCGGAGGGGAACATGCATCTGTCGATGACCCGCGCGCTGGGCGTGCTGCTTGTTTCGGCTTTGTTCCTGGCCTGTGGCAGCAACTCGCCGCCGCCTGCCATGCCCGCCATCACGGACATCAACGGCGGTCTGAGCGCCAGCGGCACCGTCGGAAGCCTGTTCGTCATCGACGGGACGGGATTCGGCGATCTCGCGGCGGCGACGCCCGGCTATTCGATCGACTTCCGCGATGCGACGACCAGCGCGGTGGTCGCTTCGGCGACGGTCGACTACGCGGTGGGCGCTTGGAAGAACCTGTTCATCACCGCCACAGTTCCGAGCACGCTGGTGGCCTCGACCACCTACAAGGTGACGGTCACGACGCCAAGCGGGACGAGCCTGCCGGTGAGCTTCCTGGTGGTGGGGTCGATCACCTTCAGCCCCTCGACGATCTCCTGGGCGGCCACTTCCAGCTTGCCCGTCGCCCTGCAGGGGCTCTCCACCGTGGTCTCCGCGGTTGGCGGCACCACCTACGTCTACGCCCTGGGCGGGAACACGGCGGCGAGCACCACGCAGAACGGCAAGGCTTCCAACGTCTCGACCGTGTACATGAACAGCTTCAACGGCAACACCAGCGCGCTCGCCGGGCCGAGTTGGGCGTTGACCGGCGCGCTGCCGGCGGCGCGTGGATTCGCAGCCGCGGTCGCGGCGACCGCATTCAACTCCAAGCTGGGCGGGAACGGGGCCATCTACCTGCTGGGTGGTCTCGACGCAGCCGGCGCGGCGACGAGCACGGTCTGGGCGGCGTCGCTCGATGCAGACGGCACCATCCCGGCGAGCGGCTCAGGGGCCTGGACGGCGACGACGTCGCTCCCACAGCCGCTGTTCGCGCACGCGGCCGTGATCTTCCACGGGCGGATCTACGTCGCGGGCGGCAACGACTCGACCGGGACTCCGGTCGCCACCGTGTACTCCGCGCCGATCAACGCCGACGGCAGCCTGGGAAGCTGGGTCGCGGCGCCGGGCCTGCCCGACAAGCGCGCCTACCATCAGATCCTCGCGATCGCCGGCAACCTCTACGTGCTCGGCGGAAGCGATGCGGCGGCCGACCCGCTCAGCAACGTGCTGAGCGCCGGCAGCCAGTCGACCGTCTACTACGACCCGATCAATCTCCAGAACGGCAGTCTCGCGAACGCGACCTGGACCACCAACGCCAACACGATGACGAAGCCGCGCGAGAAGGGCTCGGCGGTGGCGGCGGGCGGCTACGTCCTGGTGAGCGGCGGTCTGTACAACGGGGCCGCGACCGGATCCAGCGAACAGTCGTACGCGTCGCTCAACGCGGACGGCTCGCTCTCGGCCTTCAACGGGGCGACCGGGGTCCATACCATCACCGGGTCGGCGGGCGGGTACAACTTCTTCAACCAGTCGACCGCGTTCTTCGTGGACGCGGCGGGCCGGCCGCACGTCTTCATCCTGGGTGGCGCGGACGTGAACACGGGCGCCGCGCACGCGGAGGTGTGGTACCAGCCCTAGCTCGCGATGGCGCAGACGCGCTCGGCCAGCGCGAGCGCGGCGGTGAGCCCGGGCGACTCGATGCCGACCAGGTTCACGAACCCGGGCAGGTCCTCCGAGAGGACGAAGTCCTTCTCCTCCGGGTCCGAGGGCGCCCGCAGCTTCGGCCTGATGCCGCAGCCGTCGTAAGCGAGCTGCTCGGCGCGGACCTCGCCGAGCAGCTCGCGTGCGGCGGCGAGGAAGGCGGGGAGCTTGTCCTCGCGCGGGGAGAGATCGTCCTTGCGGGCGACGTGCTCCACGTCCGGCCCCAACCGGCAGCGGCCCGCGAGGTCCAGGGTCAGGTGGACGCCGAGCCCCGCCGCCCCGCGCCGCCGCACCGGGTAGACCAGGTGCCGGAAGGGAGCGGCCGGCGCGAAGCGGAAGTAATCGCCGCGCCAGGGATGGACCTGGTAGCGGGCGACGCCGGCGAGCGCCGCGACCTCGTCCGCGTGGAGCCCGGCCGCGTTCACCACCCGCTCGGCGCGGACCGGCCCGCGCGCGGTGGCGAGATCGTACAGCGGGCCCCTCCGGTCGATGCCGCTCACGCGCGCCTGCGTGAGCACCAGCGCTCCGTGCTGCGCCGCGTCCGCCGCCAGCGAGCGCGCCAGCTCGACCGCGTCGACGATGCCCGTCTCGGGGCACCAGAGCGCCGCGGCCGCCGGGACGGCCGGCTCGCGTTCCCGCGCGAACGCCGCCGGGACCAGCTCGACCCCCGGCGCCCCGCTGGCGCGGGCGTTCGCCGCGAGCGCTTCCAGGTCGGGAACCGTCGCGGCGTCCCGGGCGATGACGAGCTTCCCGGGCTTCGCGTGAGGCACTCCCCGGGCGCGCGCCCATTCGTAGAGCAGCGCGTTCCCGCGCACGCACGCCTGCGCCTTGAGGCTCGCCGGCGGATAGTACAGGCCGCTGTGGATGACGCCGCTGTTGCGGCTGGTCACGCCGTCGCCGAGGCGCTGCGCCGCCTCGAGCAAGAGGACGCTGCGGCCGGCGCGAGAAAGCGCGGAGGCGACGGCGCATCCGACCACGCCGCCGCCGACGACCGCGACGTCGACCTCCGCATCCATCCGGCGACCAGCTTAGGACAAATTTCCCGACATCCGCGATCAAAAGCGCAACGGCGGGCCGAACCGGGTCTTCAAGCTCAGCGCTGCCCTATCGGCGGCGGCTGCTTCAGAATCGGGCGCCGTACATCGCCATCGGCGCATCGAAGCCGATCTGGCGCTGGTCCGCGACGGGGCCGGTGAACCTCCGGTCCGCGTTCGAGGCCGCGTCGACGGCGCCGATGCCCTAGGATGCGCGGATGTCCGTGCTCGCCACCGTCCGCGAGGCGCTCCGGGGCTCGAAGCAGGACTTCACCGACGGTCCCATCGGGCGCTCCCTGGTGCTGCTCGCCGTCCCGATGGTGCTGGAGACGGTCCTCGAGTCGCTCTTCGCGGTGGTCGACATCTTCTTCGTCGCGCACCTCGGCGCCGACGCGATCGCCACCGTCGGTCTCACCGAGTCGATGGAGTCCCTGGTCTACGCGGTCGCCATCGGCCTCGGCATCGGCGCCACCGCGGTGGTCGCCCGGCGCACGGGCGAGAAGGACCCCGAAGCCGCCGCCCACGCCGCCGCGCAGGCGATCTTCCTGGGCGTGCTCGTCGCGCTGCCCATCGCGCTCCTCGGCATCCGCTTCGCGCCGCAGCTCCTCGCCGCGCTGGGAGGGACCGAGACGGTGCAGCGCGAGGGAGCCGGCTTCACCCGGGTGGTGATGGGCGGCAACACCGCCGTGCTTCTGCTCTTCCTCATCAACGCCGTCTTCCGCGGCGCGGGCGACGCGACCATCGCCATGCGCTCCCTGTGGCTGGCGAGCGCCTGCAACATCGTGCTCGGGCCGCTGTTCATCTTCGGCGTCGGCCCGTTCCCGCGGCTGGGGCTCACCGGCGCCGCCGTGGGCACCACCATCGGGCGGAGCATCGGGGTCCTCTACCAGATCACGCAGCTCGTCCGGCGGGACGGCCGCATCGTCATCCGGGCGCGCCACCTGCGGCCCGACCCGCGCGTCCTGTGGCAGCTGGTCCGCCTCTCGGCCGCGGGGATCCTCCAACTGCTGATCAGCACCACCAGCTGGGTCGGCCTGGTGCGCGTGCTCTCCGTCTTCGGCAGCAGCGTGCTGGCCGGCTACACCATAGGTTTGCGCGTGATCATCTTCGCGCTCCTGCCCTCGTGGGGGCTGAGCAACGCGGCGGCCACCATGGTCGGGCAGAGCCTGGGCGCGAAGAAGCCGGACCGCGCCGAGCAAGCCGTCTGGATGGCCGCCCGCTACAACATGTGGGTGCTGGGCGGCATCGGGCTGCTCTTCGTGGCGTTCGCCGGGCCTATCATCCGCGTCTTCACCGACGACCCGGCCATCGTCCCGTGGGGCACCGCCTGCCTGCGCCTCGTCAGCCTGGGGTTCGTCTTCTACGCGTACGGCATGGTCCTCACCAGCGCGATCAACGGCGCGGGCGACACCTGGACGCCGACGCTGCTCAACACCGT
>WNFD01011878.1_pt1 | contig 12665 bp, 8 predicted proteins | sample 5400491 | NCBI WGS metagenome assembly WNFD01 (sample SAMN13153343, study PRJNA577476) | soil metagenome | isolation source: 120 cm saprolite under Douglas fir tree site 2 hole 2 replicate 2 | place: USA:California | collected 2015-04-18 | reverse complement strand
TTTCGGTAACCGGAACCGTCGAAGAGATCCGCAAGGAAGCGGACGGCGACATCCACATCCGGCTCCGACTGGACCAGCAGTTTGTATCCCTCCTGAACGAGAAGAACATCTCAAGACAAGATGGCGATCTGGTTCTCGAACCTATCTGCCAGCACAAAGTAAGGCAGGCCGACGCCGCAGAACCCTGCAGCCGATACGACGGTCCCTATTTTGAGCCGGAGGTCGGCCGGCGCTACATAGTCTCGGGCGCGTATGTCTACGACGCCGACCATGGCTGGAACGAGTTGCATCCCGTCACTTCCCTGCAGCCCACCCCATGATTTTCGAGCGCGGCACAGCCTTCAGGCTGTGCGTCTTTCCATCGCACTTGCAGGGGACTCGGTCGGGAATCCGCCATTTGCGCATTTTGCGTCCCGGATGCTGTTACGGGATGCGCGTTTTGCGTCCCGGATGGTTCTACGGGACCGAACGGAGCAGGCCGATTTTTTTCGGCCGCCCTTTCCTCACCGTCATTCCGAACGCAGCAGGCCGACTTTTTCTTCCGCTTTCGCTCCTGCGATCGAAGATTCCGATCCGGTCGGAAAAGCGTCGGCCTGCGGATGCGAGGAATCTCTCTTCCCTTTGCAGCGCACGCGCAATGCCTCTGGGCGTCTCGTAATCAAAAAGAACAAGCATCAACGGCGAACCGGAGTTTCAAGACTCCGCGCTGCAAAATCCAATACCGCCGTGATCTGTTCCCGCGTCACGTCGAACTGATCCATAATTTCCTCGATGTCATGCCATCTTCAAGGTTCTCGAAGATGGTGGCAACGGGCAGGCGCGTTCCGCGGAAAACCCACGCGCCGCTGACTTTTCCGGGCACGCTTTCCACCGCCGCACATTTTGACCAATCCAGTGCCATGGGCGCGCCTCCTTTTTCTTCTGTTCCAGTTGAGAGTCTAGGGGCCAGCGTACAACTGTCAACACTCCCGAATTTCCCGTACGACTCCGGTACCGGGCGCCTTCGATGGCGGTTTCGCGTGTGCGGGTTTTGACTTTTCCTCCATCATCTTGCCATGACCTTTTTCCTTAAGATTCTCCGCATTCTCGCCCCCAATCCCCATCCCTTGAACTCCGGCCACTAAACTTTCAAACCTTCTAACCGGTAAACGTTTCAACGTTTTACGGCCCCATTCGAATGATATCTAATAAATATATTGACAAACAGACTACTTTCTGCTATTCTGTGTCGTGTTTGCCAAGCCCCATCCCGGCACCGTTAACCGGGCCGTAGCACGTCACACGACCCGCCCTGCCTCCCCGACTTCCTTCGCTGGCTCGCGTCCCTCTAACTCCTTCGCCCTCACACTTTTAGCCGACCCCCACCCTCTAACCCCCATCGAATCAAACTTTTACAAAAACATGGGGGGAGGGGGCCTCAACTTTCCAATCTCCGTCCCCTATTTCCTAACCCCTATCCCCCTGCCCCACCATCCCCCTAAGCCCTTTAGAATGAACACTTTTAAAAGTGTATCAAAACAAAAGACTTTAACTCCCTTTAGAATCAACACTTATGAAAAACAGGGAGGAGAAGCTCATTTTGCACAATTATGGTGCAACGTAAGTCCCTTTAGAATGAACACTTGCAAAAGTGTATCAAAACAAAGGACTTTAACTCCCTTTAGAATGAACACTTATGAAAAACATAGGGGTGGGGGGGTGTTATTGTTAACTAGAAATCCCAGGAATGTGCGGCTTTTGCCTGTCGGCGGATACCATGCAGTTGTCAACTATCGACCGTCAACTTCACTCCGGCAACGTCGGGCAGCCGGAGAACTCGCGGAGCGAGGTGTTCCCTATATATTGAAGGTCGGCGATGCCGATTTTGCTGGTGTAGAAGCCGTCGCAAGTGAGATTGCGCAGAAACGCAAAGAAGGCCACTCCATGGCTAAGCGCGGGATCCTGCTTCGCATTCCTGCGAAACGCAATCAGGTCCAGGATCTCTTTCTTCTGCTCCGGCGTGCATTCCATAAAGACGTTGCCGTAACGATCCGTGCAAGCGGCATCCAGCCAGAAGAGCCCGCCGCCGAGCTTCAATTGATATTCCGGGTTCTCGCTGGTGAGCAGATCGATGAATTCCGGCGCGCCGGCTTCGACCGCGCCGCCGGATTTTTCGTCTTTGGGGATGATGGCGTCGCACAGAAACGTCAGCGTCGCGTACTGCGGCGCGGAAAAATATTTCGGTGTGTACGCGCCTGCCGGAGTTCCAGCTTTTTCCTTGTGCACCATCTGGTGGACGTACTCGGCGGCCTCCGCCGGAATGACCTGCAGCACCGAGCCGCCGACCGCCCCCACCGCCAGCGTCCTCAATATGTCGCGACGGGATATGGATTCATTCATGGGCGCGCCTCGCAACAATCAGAAAAAGAATTTAACACAGAGACCGCAGAGTTCACAGAGATGAGATCGATCTCGGCATTGTTCATGGAACCTTCTGTGATCTCCGTGAACTCTGTGTTGAAATCCATCTTTCCTTTCGCAGTTGCCATCCTGCCGTGCGCAAGCTCTTTCACTTTTGACTTTTGACTTTCAACTTTCAACTTTTACCTTCTCAGAGATTCCCCTTCTTCGCTTCCTCCAGCAGATACTCGGAGGCGCGCCAGGAGAGAGCCATGATCGTCAGCGTCGGATTCTTGTCCGGATTCGTCACCAGCGGCGCCCCATCCGTCACAAACAGATTCTTCACGTCGTGCGCCTGGCAGAAGCCATTCAGCACGGACGTTTTCGGATCGGCGCCCATGCGCGCGGTGCCCACCTCGTGAATAATCTTGCCGCCTTCCTCAATCCCGAAGGGATACTGGCCGTGAATGGAAGTCTTGGTCCGATATTCGCCGCCCATGGTCTCGACGATGGCGCGAAACGTCTCCTGCATGTCCTTGGCCTGGAGCAACTCGTAATCCGACCACTTGAAGTGGAAGCGCAGCGCGGGAATGCCCCACTGATCGACGACGTCGGGATCGATCTCGCAGTAGGTGTCAGGGTTTGGAATCATTTCGCCGCGGCCAGCAAAGCCGATGTACGTGCCGTAGACCTGGCGCGCGCGCTGCTTCAATGCGGCGCCGTAGCCTTCTTCCTCGTGACACAGCTCATGAAACATGCCGACGCCAGGCAGTTCGCGTCCCCCGCCAAATTCGATGTGATAGCCACGGGGAAAATCATTCTTGCGGTCGAATTTCCACCACGGCATATACATGTGCATTCCGCCGACGCCGTCGTGATTGTGGGGCGGCATCTTCTCCAGCTGCGGGAAGTAGCCATAACCGCCACTGCCGACGGAATCGGTGAGATATCTGCCCACCGCTCCCGAAGTGTTGGCGAGGCCGGTCGGAAAGGCCGTGGATTTGGAGTTCAGCAGCAGGCGCGCGGATTCACAAGCGCTGGCGGCCACCACGATGGCGCGCGCGTGGATGCGCTTTTCCGTGCGCGTCGCTTTATCAACGTAGGAGACGCCTTCCGCTTTGCCTTCTTTGTTGACGATAATTTCGCGCGCCATCGCTCCGGTCACCAGCGTCAGCTTTCCCGTTTTCATCGCCGGGGGCAGCAAAACCTGGCTGGAACTGAAATTCGAGGCCGTGATGCAGCCGCGGCCGCACTGGCCGCAATAGTGGCAAGGCAGGCGTCCGTTGAGTGACCGCGTGATGACCGCGAGGCGCGAAGGAATGCAGATGATGTTGAGCTTGTCGCACGCCTTCTTGACCATCAGTTCGGTGCAGCGCGGCTTGGGAGGAGGCAGAAAGACGCCGTCGGGGGCGCTGGAAACATTTTCTTTCGTTCCGAAGACCCCGATGTAGGATTCCACTTTGTCGTAATACGGCGCGAGATCTTCGTAAGTGATGGGCCAATCGTCGCCAAGTCCATCGCGCGTTGCCGATTTGAAATCGATCGGAGCAAAGCGCAGCGCGATGCGGCCCCAGTGGTTGGTGCGGCCGCCGACGATGCGCGAACGAAACCACTGGAAATTCGAACCCGGAGCGGAAGTGTACGGCTCGCCCTCGATGTTCCACGCACCGTTGGGCGCAAGGAACTCGCCGAAATTTTCGCCTGCTTTGCCGCCCACGCCCGCGCCGCGATGCGGCAATTCGTACGGCCACATCAGCATCTTGAAGTCTTTTTCCGGAGTGATGTTCGGTCCGGCTTCGAGCAGCACGCAATTCAGGCCGCCCTCGGTGAGAATCTTTGCGGCCATGCCTCCGCCCGCACCGGAGCCGATAATGCATACGTCATATTGCTTTGGAGAGCGGATCACTTGGGCCATTCGGCGCTATCTCCCTACAAATTATTCTTTTTGAGTTCAGAGACCGCGAAATCGCAGGCGCGCGCCGTCAGCGCCATGTACGTGAGCGACGGATTGACGCAGGAGGAAGACACCATGCAGGCACCGTCAGTCATGAACAGATTTTTCGCGTCGTGCGCCTGATTGTTCAAATTGAGCACGGAAGTTTTCGGATCGCGGCCCATGCGCGCGGTGCCCATTTCGTGGATCGCCAGGCCCGGCGGCGTGATTTCCTGACCGACGGAAATATTTTTTGCGCCCGCGGCGGCGAGCATTTCCGCGGCCTGCACGGCGATGTCCTTGGACATGGCGAGCTCGTTTTCGCTCCAGCCGCAGTGGATTTTTAGCGTGGGGATGCCCCAGGCGTCGAGTTTTTCCTTGTCTATCTCCACGTAATTATTGTGATTGGGCAAGCATTCACCGAATCCGCCAATCCCCATGCGCCACGGGCCGGGCATTCGAAGCATATTCTTGAAATCCGCGCCGATGCCGATTTTGTTGATGCCGCGGGACCAGCCTTCGCGGCTCCCGCCGCCCTGGTAGCCGTAGCCGCGCAGAAAATCTTTTCGCCTGGTCTTCACGTTTCGAAAGCGCGGGATGTAAATGCCGTTGGGACGGTTGCCGAAAGGCATTTTGTCTTCATGACCGGGCATTTCGCCGCTGGCGCTGCTGCCCATGTGGTGATCCATGAGGTTGTGGCCGAGTTCGCCGCTGGAATTGGCGAGGCCATTCGGAAATTCGGAAGTGGCGGAATTGAGGAGCATGCGCGTGGACTCGAGGGTCGAGCCGCAAATAAAAAAGATGCGGGCCTTGAATTCGAGAGCGCTTTTGGATTGCGCGTCAATGACGCGAACGCCGCTGACGCGGCGGTCTTTCGAATCGAAAATCAAGCTGTGGACCACGCTGTACGGGCGCATGGTGAGGCGGCCGGTTTTTTGCGCGGCGGGAAGCGTGGAACTGATGCTGCTGAAATACGAACTCGTGATGCAACCGCGGTGGCAGACGCCGCAGTAGTGGCAGGCGGCGCGTCCCTTGTGGACGCGCGTGAGCACGGCCGAACGGCCGATGGTCAGCATGCGATCATCAAAATTTTTGGCGAGCGCGTCCTTCAGGTCCAATTCAACGCAGGTCATTTCCATCGGCGGGAGAAATTTCCCGTCGGGCAGTTGCGGCAAACCTTCGGCCTGGCCGCTGATGCCGGCGAACTCTTCCACGTAGTCGTACCAGGGAGCGATGTCCGCGTAGCGAATGGGCCAATCGACGGCGATTCCCTCTTTCAAGTTGGCTTCAAAATCGAGATCGCTCCAACGATAGCTCTGCCGTCCCCAGGTGAGGGACTTTCCGCCGACCTGGCGGCCGCGAATCCAGGAAAAATGTTTTCCAGGATCGGTGGAATAAGGATTGTCTTTGTCGCTGACAAAAAACTTGTTCGAGTATTCGTCGCAAGCGAAATAGCACTCGCGCTGGATGGGCTGAGTGCCCTCGCGTTCGGAGCGATTGTCCCAGCCGCGGTGCTTGAGTTCCCACACGGGAACGTGCTCGACATAATCGCGCTCGGGGACGATGCTGCGGCCCGCTTCGAGGACCAGCGTATTGAGGCCCTTTTCGGTGAGTTCCTTGGCGGCCCAGCCGCCGGTAATTCCCGAGCCAACAATGATTGCGTCGTACGTTGTCGTGGCCATTTTTGCTCCCTTGGATCAGGCGTCCCCAACTCCGGGGCCGACCGGCATGCAACCGTGCTGCGCACCAGGAATGATTTCGAGTTTCAGCTCCTTGGTGAAACCGATTTCCGAAGTGTAGTAGCCGTGGAGAGTCATTTTCTTGAAGACGGTGAAGAAATCGTCTTGCAGCTGCGTATCGCGGCCTTCGGGCTCCCAGAAGGGCGGGCGGGTCTTCCGGGCCGAGCGGGCAATGGCGGCGGATTCATCGAGGGAGCGCAAGAGGGTCAGCTGTTGATCCGGAGACGAGGCCGCGAAGTTTTTGCCGAAGAGGGTGTTGCTCTGTTTGTCGACATCGGCAAGACCGCCCAGAAAATTGCGGCGCTCTTCGTCGTTGGCCCATTCGGTGAGGATGACGTCGATGAATTCGTTGACGCGCGCTGCCTTGGCCCCAGGCGTCTCGGTCGCTGGAATAATCTGATCGACCATGGCGACGACCGTATCGTTCTGAAGAGGATCGAGAAAGCGCAGCGCGTAACCGGAGGCAGGGTGGGAATCGCGGAAAAAGCCAAAAAGATCGGCAGGCACTGCCGGCAAAACGCCGCCAGCCAAAAGCAATTTTAACGCTTCACGCCTTTGCATAGATCCTCCCCGGCCAGGTTTCGCGCACATATATATTATGTTCGCTCTCGGCGGCTTAGATTCAAGGCCGTCGCGCGGCAGAGCGTCTTATTCACCCAAAAGTTCGTTGCGCACGTTTTTCAAGACATAAGCGGCGCGCTCGACCCCGACTTCCCCCGCGAGAATGGGATCTTCATTTTCGATGCTGAGAATGCCTTCGAAGCCGACGTCCATGTAGGCCTTGACGATCGACTTCCAGAGACCGGCACCGTGGCCATAGCCGACAGCGCGGAAAGTCTCCGAGGCCAGGTCAAGTTCGCTGGTTTCAAACGCAAAGTTCAGCACTCCATACTTATTGACATTCTCGGGAAAGAAAACGGTGTCCTTCATGTGCGCGTGGAAAAGGGCGCCCTGTTTACCCAGAAAGTGGATGACTTCGACCGGATCGCAGCCCTGCCAGAAGAGGTGGCTCAAATCGCAATTTGCACCGATCTCTTCGCCGGCAGCTTCGCGGAGCTTGATGAGGGTGTGAGGGTTATAGACGACGAAGTTCGGGTGCATCTCCAGGGCGAGGCGCTTGACGCCGTGCTCGCGTGCGAATTTCGCGGCGTCCTTCCAGTAGGGAACGACCTTTTCTTTCCACTGCCAGTCCTGCATCTGGGCGTATTCAGGAGGCCAGCGGTAGGTGATCCAATTCGGCTGAGTATCCTGGGGAGTGCCGCCCGGGCAGCCGGAGAAGCCGACGATGACTTTTACATCGAGGATTTCGGCGAGGAGGACGGTCTTGTGGAACGTATCCTTGTCTTTCTGCGCGTGCTTGGGATCGGGATGAATGGGGTTGCCATGACAACTGAGAGTGGCGACGCGAATCCCCCGGTCTTCAAACTTTTTCTGCCAGGCTTTGGCCTTGGAGCGATCGGCGATGAGCTCGTCCAGCGGGCAATGACGATTGTTCGGATAACCTCCCGTGCCAATCTCCATGGCTTCCAGACCCAGAGCGGTGACCTTGTCCAGCATGGCGTCGAGGGAAAGATGGTCATAGACCGGATCGAACACGCCGATGGGAATCTTGCGCAAGTTGTCGGCAGGCTTGGCTGCGGGGGCGTTCGGGAGCGGGGCCTCCGGACCTGCTGCGTGGGCGATCATTTCACCCCCCGGAACTGCGGCCGCCAACAAGCCGCTCGTGGCGGCCAGAAACTCTCTCCGGCCTATGGCGGAGTTCTTGGGTTGCCTCTTCATGCGTCTCCTCGGCAAACGCAGCAACGGAGTGAGCACCAATGTTTCCGCCGCATTATACGACGGTGGGGCGCACAAACAAGCATCGAAAATCGTTTTTCTAATGGATTCCTGTGGAGTGCGAGAGGCGCTGGCCCCTTCCTTCACTCCGGTCTACGTCGCAGGCCCTTGTTCCGGAAGGGGCCAGTGAGGCATAGAGGCCTGCTCGGACCAAGGGGAGAATCACATTACGAGAACCTCTTGCCAAAACCTATTCCACTTAACTATCACAAATATCTTCATTTTTAACTTTGAATCGGCGGCTCGCGCGAGGCCTCCAGGCTGGGGAGATACGGCGGTTGGTGATCAGCGCGGTTTCAATTCTTGCAGAGCGGGGATGGAGACAGGTACGGTCAGAGCGCGCTCGGGGGCGGGCTTCCCGTTCTGGATGGCCTGAAAGAGCATGTCGTGCGGACCCAAGCCTCCCCGGTTTTGGGTAAGCCGTCACAGCCGGTATAGGGCAGTTTCAGCCAGCGCTCGCGTTCCGATTCGTTCGTCAATTCTTCAAAGGCTTTTCTGGCGCCGAGGGTCATGGCATCATCCTGCGCGCCAATCAGGTCGACGGCTGCCTTTTGCGAGGTAGTCAGTTTCAGCCAGGAGCGCACGGCCCGCTGGGCGCTTTCCTCGGTCCACTGCCCTCTCAGCAAGGTGAAGTGAATATTCGCGGGTTTCGTCTCCTGCATCCCAATGGTGCGTTCTTTGGCCGCGGAATTCTCCGCTGGTCCCTGGATATAAATGATCGAGCCGCCCTGCGGCAGCAGGGCGGCAAACTGACGGCCCTGAATGCGGCCAATTTCAAGATGGTCGGAGCTCAAGCCGAAAATGGGGGCGGAAGACGATCTGCGCAGTTCCGAGATATAGTTGGCGTCGCGATTCAGCACGGCCCATCCGATACCCGCGGAGGCGGCCGCCCGGGCGACCTGAGGCAATGCAGTGCCACCGACAGGCTCAAAAACAACGGCGTCCGGCCGCTGACTCTCGTCAGCTTGGATAACTTTCAGGATCTGAGTGCTCTGCGTGATGGCGTCGTTGTCCGCATAAACAATCTGGATTTCCACGCCCAGTTTGCGGGCCATCTGCTCCGCGGATTTCGCCTGTTCGATCTGGTAATCGTTGTCGTTCGTCGTAAGGGAAACCAAAAAGCGCAACTTTTTCATGGCGGTTCGAAGGCCTCTCTTTTGGCTGCATGTTAACGATACATCGCGCGCCGTATGTTTCGGGTAAGGGAAACCAAAAAGCGCAACTTTTTCATGGCGGTTCGAAGGCCTCTCTTTTGGCTGCATGTTAACGATACATCGCGCGCCGTATGTTTCGGGAGGAAACTGCGACGAGCGTTTCATGAGAAGAAATCCCTGCCCGGAGCGTAAATCCAAGCACGCGCGGCTTCCCGCGATATCTATTTCGCTGGAGTGCGGAGCGGCTAGAGGATTGGCTGATCAAATGTCTGACCAAGGGGACTTCATTCGAAAGAATATCGTGGAGGATGACCAGCGACTCCAACGCATCACGGCTTGTCCGCTTCGAGGCTTTCGCGGCGCTTCAAGCGGTTGGTCTCAATGAGTTTTTGATAGACCGCGAGCGCCTGCTGCGCTTCCGGCAAGCGGCCGACGCGACGGTAGGCCTGACTCAATTGAAAGTAGGTGGCGTCACGATCAGGAGAAAGTTTTTTTGCCGCTTCGAGACTTTCGATGGCGCCAGCGGCATCGCCTTGCTGTAGAAGCGCGCGGCCAAGTTCGAAACGTGCCATTTCATAATCGGGCTTGGCCTGGACCACCTCGCGCAAGAGGGCCACAGCCTGCTCCGCATGGCCCTGCAGGAGAAGAGTGTAGCCGAGATGATAGCTGGTGACGGGATCGGCGGGGCGAACCTCCAGTTCGGAGCGGAATTCCGCGGCCGCCGATTCGAAATCGCTCTGACGAAGGTGGATGAGGCCCATGAAATAGTGCGCTTCGGGGAGCCGCGGGTCGAGCTGTAGGGCGGATTTCAACTCGTTGAGGCCGCCTGCAAAGTCCTCCTGTTGGACGTAGGCCTGTCCGAGGAGCAGATGAACGGAAGGATTGGCGGCGTTTTGCTCGAGCAAGCGGCGGAAGATTCCGGCGGCAAGCTCGGATTGACGCGTTCGAACGAGGGCCGTGCCCCAGGCAAAAAGCAGACCCGGATCCTCTGGCGGAGCTTTGAGAAAGGGACGGAGAACTTCGGCGGTTTTGGAAAAGTTTTCAGACATGAAATAGCTCATGCCGAGAAGCTGGCGGACAAGATGGTCATCGGCGTGAGCCGCCAACTGCCGCTCCAAGGGAGGGACAGCTTCGGAATAAAGCTCGGCGCGATAGCTGGCAAGACCCCAGTTGCGATCGAGGCCGGGAAGAGCGGGCTTCCAGGTGGCAGCCTGTTTGAAGAATTCGGCGGCCTCGGCAAACTTCGAGTTTTTTGCGCGCATGACACCGAGGTCGTTGTAAGAGCTGGAGAGGATCTCGGCGACGAACACGCGATATTGCTTAGCAGCTTTCGGTTCAGCCGCTGGCTGAACCGTGGGAGGCTGCCCGGCAGCGGGCGCAGCCGCTGGCATGCCTCCCTGCACCATCGATTCCGTAGACTTGTTTTCGTCCGGTGCGCCGGTTTCCAGAAGTCCAGCAATGCGCTCGGACGGGCGGCTATCAGCGCCGCTGGTACTCGGCTTTTCGTCGAAAATGTGCTGCTCATCGTATCTGAATTTGGCTTCGCGGTAGCGTTGTGAACTGGCCAGCGCTTTCTTCGCTTCTTCGACGCGGCCGAGGCGGAGCAAGTCCTGGCCGAGCAAGTAGTAGGCCCGGCTGATGTCACGCAGCATTTCTTCGGGATGCCGCACCAGGCTGACGTATTTTTCCAGGGCCGGGACCGCGAGGGCGAGGCGATTGGTCTCGGTGTACGTTTCGCCGAGATAGAGGTAAGCAGTAGCGTCTCCGGGATTCAAGCGTATAGCGTGCCGGAGAGTAACTTCCGCAGCGGGAAAGTCGCGCAGAGCCACCGTGGCGATTCCCAGCAACATCAGAAAGTAATATTGATCGGGATTGAGCTTCAACTCGTTCTCAAACTCTTCACGCGCCTGCGGATAGGCCTGCTCGCCGAATTGCTCGAGATAGGAGTAACCGAGAAGGCCATGCGCACGCGGGTACTTGGGATCAAGCTTGATGGCCTTGCGAAATTCCGCCATGGCGGGTTCGGGGAAGTGCGTCACCGTGTAGGCCCGCCCGAATAACAAGTGCAAAGCCGCTGAATCGACCATCTTCGACTGCACTTCATTGAACCAACCAGAAGCCTCCGGCAATTTCTTGGCCTTCAGGTAGGCGACACCGAGAAAATAAGAGGTCTCGAAGTCGTCCTGGAGAGCGACCGCTTTTTTCAGCTCTTCGATCGATCCCTCAGTGTCGCCCTTGAAGAGGTCGATGCGGCCGAGGACATTGTGTGCGCGCGCGTTATCCGGATGCGTGGCCAGAACGGCCTGAACCAGTTCTGTGGCTTTCTGGGGGTCGCCCCTGCGAAACCAGGCGATGCCCGCTTCCACCTGTAGGTCGGCGTCGGTGGGGGTAAGCTTCACGGCCTCATCCAAGAGCCGCGTGGCCTGTTCGAATTGTTCTTCCGAGATGGAAAGATTACCCAACTGCCGCAAACCCAGCGCAATGGTCTGACGATAGCCGCTTTCCGCCTGGTCGAGATTGCCGGTAGCCAGCGATGCCTTAGCAGCCTCAAACTGCCGGCTCAGGGTCCCTCCGGGATTGTCGGTCGCCCAAGTGACCGGGGCAAAAAACACCGTCAACGCAATAACCACCGCGATGGCCCTGTGGCGGCCGCTCAACGGTGAAACTATCCCCGCAGACCGATAACGAGATGGAGCCATAGCGTCCCTATGTCTTAAAAGAGCGTCCATCGCGAGAACGAAGAGTAAATTCCCACGAGAATCAATGGGCGCCCGCGGCGGCGGCGGCCGACGGCGGCAGGGCCTTGGTGTCCCGGATTCCCGCACCTTCGACGATCGTATAAATGCAGTCTGCCGCAACATTCTGAAGTGTCTCGACCGTGCCGTTCGGCCAGCGGATTTCGACGGATTCCATTTTTTTGGCCGTGCCCAGGCCGAAGTGGAGGCGCAGATCGTTCTGCGAGAGATAACTTCCTCCGCCTCGGACTTCGCTGAGCTGCTTAACGCCTGCAGCGCGAATCGTTACGCGCGCGCCGATTGCCGCGCGATTGCTCTTTGTGCCGATGAGCTTGAAGAGGACGCGATGGAAGCCATTCGCGTTCATGTTTTTCAGAAGTGAGGGTGGATCACCCACGTTTAGAAGCAGGACGTCGATGTTGCCGCTGTTGAAGACGTCACCAAATGCCGCGCCGCGGCGCGAATGGAGCGGGAGAGCCGCAAGACCGGCTTCCTTGGAGACTTCGTCGAAAGTGCCGTCGCGATTATTGCGGTGGAGGAGAAGCGGCTCGCGATAACGGGGGCCGCTTTCCAGGGTGTCTATCTGAGGATAGACGTGGCCGCTGGCCACGAGAAGGTCGAGCCAGGTGTCATTGTCCATGTCAAAAAAGCCGGTGCCCCACCCGACCAAACCATAATTCTGATGGCCAAGCCCGGAAGTCCAGCTCACGTCGTCGAAACCTTGCGGACCCATATTGCGATAGAGCGAGTTGGGTTGCTCCTCGAAGTGCGTGACGAAGAAGCTGAGGCGGCCGCTGTGGTCGTAATCGCCCCAGTCGACTCCCATGTTGCCAAGCTCCATGCCTTCGCCGCTGAGGGCCACGCCTGTCAGCATGCCCATGTCGGTGAA
>WNFD01012719.1_pt1 | contig 12667 bp, 11 predicted proteins | sample 5400491 | NCBI WGS metagenome assembly WNFD01 (sample SAMN13153343, study PRJNA577476) | soil metagenome | isolation source: 120 cm saprolite under Douglas fir tree site 2 hole 2 replicate 2 | place: USA:California | collected 2015-04-18 | reverse complement strand
CGTCAGAATTCCCATATGACGTGGCGAAACCATCGCCTTGCCCAGGGTCTCGGCGAACGAGCGCGGCGGGCGCTGCCGGCTCCGCGGGCGGCGGGCCGGACGGGCGGGAATTCGTGATGACGCAAGCGCAAAGTCTCCCATTCGACCGCGAAGGACGCGGCCGCGCGCTGGTCGATCCATTCGGGCGCGCGATCACCTATCTGCGCGTGTCGGTGACCGATCGCTGCGATTTCCGCTGCATCTATTGCATGTCGGAGCACATGACGTTCCTGCCGAAGGCGGACCTGCTTACGCTCGAGGAGCTCGACCGGCTTTGCAGCGCCTTCATCGCGCGGGGCGTGAGGAAGCTCCGGCTCACCGGTGGAGAGCCGCTGGTCCGGCGCGGTGTCATGACGCTGTTCGCCGCGCTCTCGCGCCATCTGTCGACCGGGGCGCTCGAGGAGCTCACGCTGACCACCAACGGCTCGCAGCTGCCGAAATACGCCCGCGAGCTCGCCGGCTATGGCGTCCGGCGCATCAACGTGTCGCTCGACACCCTCGATGCCGACAAGTTCCGCGCCATCACGCGCTGGGGCGAGCTCGACAAGGTGTTGGCGGGCATCGATGCCGCGCAGGCGGCCGGGCTAAAGGTCAAGATCAACGCAGTGGCGCTCAAGGGCGTGAACGAGGACGAGTTTGGCTCGCTCATCGAATGGGCGCACGGGCGCGGGATGGACCTGACCCTGATCGAAGTGATGCCGCTCGGCGACGTCGGCGAGGGACGGCTCGATCAATATCTTCCGCTGTCGATAGTACGTGCGCGGCTCGCCGAGCGCTTTACGCTCGCCGACCTGGATTATCGCACCGGCGGCCCGGCGCGCTACGTCAGCGTCGCGGAGACCGGCGGCCGCCTCGGCTTCATCACCCCGCTCACCCACAATTTCTGCGAATCCTGCAATCGGGTTCGGGTCACCTGCACGGGAACCCTCTACATGTGCCTGGGGCAGGAGGACGCCGCGGATCTGCGCACTCCGTTGCGCGCCTCCGAGGGCAACGAGCTGCTGCATGCGGCGATCGAGGAAGCGATCGCGCGCAAGCCCAAGGGGCACGATTTCATCATCGACCGGCGTCACCAGCGGCCGGCGCTGTCGCGCCACATGAGCGTGACCGGGGGGTGAGCCGTCGTCCAATTTATGGATTGACGTGCGTCCGGGGGTCGAGGATGGTTCGGGTGCCGTGGCGACCGCCGCGGCCGTGGCCGAAGCTCGGGGCAACAACTGGGCGGCCGCGGGGTCCGCAAGTCCGGGACCGGCAGAGGGGAACGGCGCGTGGAGGGTCTGCTCAAGCTGAGCCGCGACATCGATTATGTGAACGACCGGTTCGGCGTGATCGCCAATTGGCTTGTCCTCCTTGCCTGTCTGATCAGCGCGGGTAATGCAGCCAGTCGTTATCTGTTCAGCGAAAGTTCGAATGCCTGGCTCGAAGTGCAATGGTACATGTTCGCGGGCATGGTGCTGCTGGGCGGCCCCCATACGCTCAGGCTCAACGAGCACGTACGCGTCGACCTCGTCTACTCGGCGCTCTCCGAGCGCGCGCGCATCTGGATCGACATCGTCGGCGACTTGCTCTTTCTGCTGCCGATTTGCGTGATCCTCGTCTATTTCACCTGGCCCTGGTTCGTGGATTCCTGGCGCATCGATGAAACCTCGTCGAATGCGGGCGGCCTCGTCCGCTGGCCGGTGAAGCTCGTCCTTCCCGTCGGTTTCGCGCTGATGGCGCTGCAGGGACTGTCCGAGCTCATCAAGCGCATCGAGGCGCTCATCCACCATCATCGGCTGCAGTACGAGTACGAGAAGCCGCTGCAATGATCCATTTCGTTCGGGAGAACATGGCGCCCCTGATGTTCGGGGGAATGATCCTGTTCATGCTGATCGGCTATCCCGCGGCATTCTCGCTGGCGGCGACCGGGCTGTTCTTCGGATTCATCGGCATCGAGCTCGGGCTCATCGTTCCGGACTTCCTCGGCAATCTCACCTACCAGCTGTTCGGCATCGTCTCGAACGACCTTTTGCTCGCGATCCCGTTCTTCACCTTCATGGGGGCGATTCTCGAGCGTTGCGGCTTGGCCGAGGACTTGCTCGATTCGATCGGACAATTGTTCGGCCCGGCGCGCGGCGGCTTGTCCTATGCGGTGATCTTCGTCGGCGCCATTCTCGGCGCGATCACCGGAACGGTTGCGGCCTCGGTGATCGCCATGGGCGTGATCTCGATGACGCCGATGCTGAAATACGGCTATTCGACGCGGCACACGATGGGCGTCATTGCGGCGTCGGGCACGATCACCCAGCTCATTCCACCTTCGCTCGTCCTCGTCGTGCTCGCCGACCAGCTCGGCCGCTCGGTCGGCGACATGTATGCCGGAGCCATCGGTCCGAGCATCATCCAGGTCGCGCTGTTTTGCATCTGGGTGCTGATCGTCAGCTTCCTCTGGCCGAAAGACGTGCCGGCGCTGCCGCTCGAGGCGCGCACGCTCAAGGGTTGGCAGCTCTGGAAACGATGCCTGCGGGGGATTGTGCCCTCGATCGGTCTCATTTTCCTGGTGCTCGGAACCATCTTCATGGGACTGGCTACGCCGACCGAGGCCGGAGCCCTGGGCGTCGTCGGCGCTATCGCGCTTGCCGCCTCGTACGGCACGCTGACCTGGTCGCTGCTCTACCAGGGAATGTCGACCACCATGCGCATCACCGCCATGGTGGTCTATATCCTGATCGGCGCGCGCACGTTCAGCCTGGTGTTTCAGGGCGTCGGCGGAAAGGTCTGGATCGAGGATTTGCTCACCTCGCTGCCGGGCGGCCAAATCGGTTTTCTCATCTTCGTCAACGCCTTCATCTTCGTGATCGCCTTCTTCCTCGACTTCTTCGAGATCGCGTTCATCATCATCCCGCTCTTGGCACCCGCCGCCGACAAGCTCGGCATCGATCTCATCTGGTTCGGCGTGCTCATCTGCGCGAACGTGCAGACGAGCTTCATGCACCCGCCCTTCGGCTTTGCCCTGTTCTATTTGCGCGGGATCGCACCGCCGTCGATCAAGACGTCGGAAATCTACTGGGGCGCCATTCCGTGGGTCGTGCTGCAGGTCATCCTGGTGGTCATCGTCATCTTCTGGCCGGGATCGGTGACCTACTGGATCGAGCGCGGCACCAGCATCGATCCATCGAAGATCAGGATCGAGATCCCGCAGCCCGACCTGCCGCCGCCGCTCGATTTCGGACCGCCGGCCAAGCCGCCGTGATGCTCCGCCCCGGAGCTTGCCGTCGGCCGAAGTCGGACAAATCCAATTTCGGCTGACGAGCGTTTTTTGCGACGGGATTTAAGTCCGCGTGCGCATGCGCATCATGAAGCTGTCGTAGGCGAGCTCGGCCACCTGCAGCCATTGATAGGAATCGCTGCGATAGGCGGTCAGGCTGTCGAGCATCTTCTTGAAGTGTGGATTGCTCCGCGACAGCTCCGCGTAGATCTCGTTCGCGGCGTTGTAGCTCGCTTCCATGACCGGCTGCGGGAACGGCCGCAGCTCGGCGCCGGAGGCCACCAGGCGCTTCACCGCCTGCGGATTGAGCACGTCATATTTCGTCGTCAACCACGCGCCGGCCTCGCGGGCGCAGGCCTGAATCATGGCCTGATAGATCTTCGGCAGCTCGTTCCACTTGGCAAGATTGATGAACAGATGCGGCTGCGCGCCGCCCTCCCACCAGCCCGGATAATAGTAGTACTTGGCGATCTTGACGAAACCGAGCTTCTCGTCGTCGTAGGGGCCGACCCATTCGGCGGCATCGATCGTGCCCTTCTCAAGCGCCGGATAGATGTCGCCGCCGGCGAGCTGCTGTGGAACGACGCCGAGCTTCGCCAGAATCCGCCCGCCGAAGCCGCCGATGCGGAACTTCAGGCCTTTCATGTCGTCGAGGCTCTTGATCTCCTTGCGGAACCAGCCGCCCATCTGGCAGGTCGTGTTGCCGGTCGGCATCCCCCAGCAGTTATAGGTCTTGAAGAAATCGTTGAGCAGCTCCATGCCGCCGCCGTGGAACTGCCAGGCCTCCTGCTGCCGGGTATTGAGCCCGAACGGCAGCGCGGTGCCGAAGGTGAAGGCCGGGTCCTTGCCGAAATAGTAATAGCTCGCGGTATGGCCCATCTCGACCGTGCTGTTCTGCACTGCGTCGAGCACCTGCAGGCCGGGCACGATCTCGCCCGCGGCGAACACCTGGATCTGGAACTTGTTGTCGCTGAGCTCGGCGATCCGCTTGGCCATGTGTTCCGCGGCGCCATAGAGCGTGTCGAGCGACTTCGGCCAGCTGGCGGTGAGCCGCCATTTCAGCTCGGGCATCGATTGGGCGATAGCCGGCGCCGCTACCGTGGACGTCGCGAGCCCGACGCCCGCCGCCTTGAGGAAATCCCGTCGTTTCATGCTGATCCTCCCGTTAGGTCCTGTCGAATCGTGTTTGTTTTTTTTCGTTGGTGCATGCTCGCCACCGGACGCGGCACGGCGCTCAAGCCCTGGTCAACGCCGGGCAGCGCGTTGCGCCGCCCGGCGAACGACTTCAATATTTATAGACCGGAGGAAAAGGAACGTATACTGCGATCTTGCGTGATGGCGCGCCGATGCTCGGACGCCGGCGTGGCCGCGCAATTAGACTAGGTGCGCGCGCGGTTGCGCACGTTGCGCCCCACCGAAAGCGGTTACCCCGCGCCCGATGGGGAGAGGTCGGCTGCAAGCGTTATTTACGCTCGCGTGCGGGTCCGAATCATGAAGCCGTCGTAGGTGTATTCCGCCACCTGCCACCACAGATATTCGTCGTTGCGGAACGCCAGAATCGAATCCCAGACCTTCTTGTAGTCCGGATTGGCCGCCGAGGTCTCGGCGTTCACCTCGTTCGACGCCTTCAGGCAGGCTTCCATGATCGGCTGCGAGAACGGACGCAGCTGGGTGCCGGCCGCGACCAGGCGCTTCAATGCCGCCGGGTTGCGGGCGTCGTACCTGGACAACTGCTCGACATTGGTGAAACCCGCGGCCGCGGTGACGACCGCCTGATAGGTTTTCGGCAGCTCGTTCCACTTCGCCAGGTTGATCATGAAGTGATTGGCGGTGCCGCCCTCCCACCAGCCCGGGTAATAGTAGTACGGCGCGATCTTATAGAAGCCGAGCTTCTCGTCGTCGTAGGGACCGACCCACTCGGCGGCGTCGATGGTGCCTTTCTCCAGCGCCGGATAGATGTCGCCGCCGGCGATCTGCTGAGCCACGACGCCGAGCCTCTCCAGGGTCTTGCCGGCCCAGCCGCCGATCCGGAACTTGAGGCCCTTGAGATCGTCGACGGTCTTGATCTCCTTGCGGAACCAGCCGCCCATCTGCGCGCCGGTATTGCCGCCGACGAGCGAATGCACGTTGAACTTCTTGCCGAACTCGTTCATCAGCTTGAGGCCGTCGCCGTCGTAGTACCAGGCGTTCTGCTGGCGGGCGTTGAGACTGAACGGCACGGCGCAGAACAGCGCCCAGGTCGGGTCCTTGCCGATGAAATAATAGGTCGCCGTATGGCAGGCCTCGACGGTGCCATTTTGCACGGCGTCGAGCACCTGCAGGCCGGGCACGATCTCCCCGGCGGCGAAGACCTGAACATGGAACTTGTTGTCGGTCGCTTCGGCGACGTACTTGGAGAAAGTCTCGCAAGAACCGTAGAGCGTATCGAGCGACTTCGGCCAGCTGGCGGTCAGCCGCCACCGGATCTCCGGCATCGACTGCGCAACCGCCGGCGCGGCGATGGCCGTCGCGGCCATTCCGGCGCCGGCGGCCTTGAGAAATTCGCGGCGTTTCATGGGTTTGTTCCTCCTGGGTTCACGGACGCCGATCAAGCGAACGCAATCGGTCCATCCTTGCGCGTGGGATCGGAGCTTTGGACCTCCGCCCGGAGGCCCGCAACCTCGCGGCTAGATTGTCTCCGCGAGGCGGCCCGCGCAAGGGGATAAAGCCGCGACACTCTCGTCATTTTTCGCTCTGCGCATGTTCTGTTCGGAAAACCGGTTCCCACTTTTCCGGAACATGCGCTAGCGCGTGACATCGACGTAGAGCTCCATCTTCGGATGGATGCCGCAGAAGACGAGAAACGACCCGGCGGCGGGAAAGGCGATCTCGACCGTTTCGCCCGGCTCCTGCGCGCCCGAATCGAAGTCGAGCGCGGGATCGAAAACCCGGACATTGTGGGTGCGGGTGTCGTTGTTGACGATCCACAGGCGGCCGCCGCGAGGCAGCGCCACGTGGGTCGGATGAAAGGCCTTGTCGTCCTGGGAAACGGTCGAAACCTGCTCCGCAGGCGCCTGCGGACCGACCGTGACCGGCACGATCTTGTCCGGCAAGGCCGGCGGATCCTCGCTGGTCAGCGTGCCGAGGAAGGCGATCAGATCGGCACGCTCGGCCGCCGTGAGCGCAAGCCCGCGCGGAAGATCCTTGGACAGGGTCGGCCGCTCGACCACGCCGCTCACGTAGTGGTCGAGCACGCCGGCGAGCGTGGCGAGCGAGCCGTCGTGCATGTAGGGGGCGGAACGGCCGAGCTCGCGCAGTCCCGGCGTCTTGAAGGCGTGGTCGACCGATTCGAGACGCAGCACCGCCCCGCGGCCGCGGTCGTCGCCCGGCAGGCCGATATCGTGGAAGGCGTAATCGGTGAAGGCAAAGCCGCTGTGGCAGTTGACGCAATGCGCCTTGCCGGTGAACAGCCTGAAGCCGGCGATCTCGTTCTCCTTCAGCGCCTGCTCGTCGCCGGCAATCCAGCGATCGAAGCGCGTCGTGGGCGAGACGAAGGTGCGCTCATAGGTCGCAATCGCCTTGGCTAGTATGGACGCATTGACGCCGGGCGCCTCGGGAAAGGCGTCCGCGAATGCGCGCACCATGGCGGGGTCGACGGCAAGGCGGGCGACCACCGAGGCAAGCGGCTGCGCCATCTCGTCGGGCGATTCGATCGGTCCCGCGACTTGCTCCTCGAGGCTGCGGGCGCGCCCGTCCCAGAACACCGGCGAGGCCCAAGCCAGGTTCCACAGGGTCGGGGTGTGGCGCTTGAGCGGACGGCCGGGCACGCCGCGGCCCTGCACCTTGCCGTCCGCGAAACCCTTGTCGCGGTCGTGGCAGCTGGCGCAGGAGAGGCTGCCGTCGACCGACAGCCGCTTGTCGTGGAACAGCGCCGCGCCGAGGGCGCGCTTGCCCTCCGAGAAGGGATTGTCGGCCGGGAACGGGACGATCGTGGGACGACGGAACGATGCCTTCAGGCTCGCGAGATCGTCGGCCGGGCGTGGCGCCGCGCGCAATGTCGCCGACTGCAGCAAGAGGGCGGCGCCGACGCCGATCGCCCCGCCGGCCAGGAACGCCGCGGCGAGGAGGCGCATCATCATCGTCCTCACATCAGCTTGCCGGCGGCGAGCTCGATGCGCGCGACCTCGCCGAGAACCGTGGCCGGATCCTTGACCAGCATTCGCGGCGGCATCGGCGACGGAAACGCTTTCTTCAGCTCGGCGAGGCCGGCGCGCGTCGCGGCGAGCGCGGCGGGATCCTTCTTCTGCAAGTCGCCGGCGACGCTCTCGATCATGCGCTCCGCCTGCCAGATGAACCCGCGCGCGTCCTGGTATTCGACCGGCTTGGCGAGCCTGCCGCCGACGATCGCCTGCTGGTATTCGTTGGCCGCGGCCTTGAGCGCTTCCACCGCGGTCTCGACCACGAACCCTGGCCAGTCCGCCTGCTTCGCCTTCATCCCGGCATCGGCGGCGGCGAGCGCATCGTTCACGGCCTTGAGCGCCTCGGCGTAATCATTGCCGCCTTTCTTGGCCTTGACGACGTCGGCGAGCGCGGCGAGCACCCGGTCGAACGGCGGCGCCTTGTAGTCGGCGAGCTCGTCCTTGATGTCGCCGTAGATTTCCTCGCCGGGATGCAGGAAGTGCGGGAGCGCCGCATTCCATTGTTGCTGCCGGATGAGCTCGTCGCCGACCAGAAGATGGCCGCGGATGAGCGCGATGCGCACGCCGAAGGCAAGCTCGGGCGGCAGATTGGCGAGGTCCTTGGCCTCGCCGGCCTCGAGGACGATGCAATCCGAAGGGGCACGCGGGATCGCGAGCGCCGGACCGCCCGGCACGCGCATCCCGGGCGTGGCTCCGGCGGTGAGCGGTCCCATGGCGGCGCTCGCGCCGGTCCCGATGACCACGCAGGCGCCGACACCGAGCCAAATCTTGCGTTTCGTTTTCATGTCGACTCCCGCTGGGCTGCGCGCTACGTGCCGGATACATATAGTCGTGGCCAGAAACGGTCCAGTAACGTCATAGTTTTGAATTCTTCCAACCACCGAACCAATCCGGCGAGAATGTTTGCTCAACCATAGCAATTGCGTGCTCGATTGACGCTCGACTCGGTGGCCGAGGGATCTTCATGCAAATCATAATCGGCAATGTGCTCTCGGCGGAAGAGATCAAAACCGTCAATGCCGCGCTCGCGCGCGCTGCCTTCGTCGACGGGCAGGCCACCGCAGGCTTTGCCGCGCGCACGGTCAAGCTCAACCGGCAGGCCGCGGGCCGTTCGCTCGAGACCGTCCGCAAGCTGGTCGCCGAGCGCATCCTCGGCAACGAGGTGTTTCGGCTGGCGGTGCGGCCGAAGGCGCTCTCCCCCCTGCTGTTTTCCCGCTACGAGCAAGGCATGCATTACGGCAGCCACGTCGACGATGCGCTGATGGACGGCATGCGCACCGACGTCTCGTTCACGCTCTTTCTGAGCGATCCCTCGAGCTACGACGGCGGCGAGCTGACGATCGAAAGCGCCGCCGGAGAGGAGACATTCAAGCTCGATCCCGGCGGCCTCCTCGCCTATCCCGCAACCTCGCTCCATCGCGTTGCCGAAGTGACGCGCGGGGTGCGCCTCGCCGCCGCCGGCTGGGCGCGAAGCTTCATCCGCGACGCGGCGCGGCGCGAGCTATTGTTCGATCTCGACACTGCGCGGCGGCAGCTGTTCGCGCGCGCGGGCAAGTCGGCCGAGTTCGATCTTCTCTCGAAGTCGTTCGCCAATCTCATGCGAATGTGGGTGGAGGATTGAGCGAAGTCAGCCGGTCGTGGGAATCAGCGGATCGCGCCGGCGACGCGACCAGCTATGCCTCGATCACGATCCTCGGCGCCGCGCGGCCGGTGGCGCCCGTGAGCTGATCGCGCACATTGGCGGCGATGTCGCGGTAGGCTTTGGCGATCGGACCGTCGGGCTCGGTCGCGACCACGGGAAGGCCGGAATCCGATTTCTCGCGGATGGTCATGTGCAGCGGCACCTCGCCGAGGAAGGGCACGCTGAGCCGTTGCGCCTCCTGGCGCGCGCCGCCATGGCCGAAAATGTCGGAACGCGTGCCGCATTCGGGGCAGAGGAAGTAGCTCATGTTCTCGACGATCCCGAGCACCGGCACGTTGACCCGCCGGAACATGGCGATGCCGCGCCGCGCGTCGATCAGGGCGAGATCCTGCGGCGTCGAGACAATCACCGCGCCCTTGAGCGGCACCTGCTGCGCCATGGTGAGCTGGGCGTCGCCGGTGCCGGGCGGCATGTCGACCACCATCACGTCGAGCGTGCCCCACTCGACCTCGCGCAGCATCTGGGTCAGCGCCGAGATCACCATCGGGCCGCGCCAGATCATCGGGGTTTCCTCCTCGATCAGGAAGCCGATCGACATGACGGTGAGACCGTAGCGGGTGATCGGCTTGAGCCGGGTGCCGCCGATGGTCTGCGGCCGCTCCTTGATGGCGAGGAGCTTGGGCAGCGAGGGACCGTAGATGTCGGCGTCGAGGACGCCGACCTTGAGCCCGAGCGCGGCGAGCCCGAGCGCGAGATTGACCGCGAGGGTCGATTTGCCGACCCCGCCCTTGCCGGAGGCGACCGCGATGATCGCCTCGACGCCCGGCACTCCTTGGACCGTTTCGCCGCGGGGCGCGGCCCGCGGGGCTGCCCGTGCCGCCTCCTGCGGTGGGCGCGGCGGAGCAGCCCTGCGCTCCGCCGTCAAGGCGACCAGGGCCGACTGTACGCCGGGCAGCGCGCGCACCGCCTCCTCGGCGCGCTTGCGCACGCCTTCCCAGGCCTTGACCTCGCCGGCATCGACCGTGATCGAAAAGAACACCTTGCCGTCGCCGGCCACCACCTCCGAAAGCTTCCCGGTCCTGGGCAGCGGCGTCCCGTCGGGCGATTTGACGCCCTCGAGGCTCGCGAGCACCTGCTCCTTGGTGACTGTCATCGCATGGCTCTCTCCGCCCGGCAGCCGGATCGGACGACCGAGCATGGACCGACATCGGCACGGGCCGTCCATCGTCTGCTGCCCGTCGTCCGTCGAGGCCCGACACCATAAGCGGCGGCTCGGCCCGGTCAACGTGATGACGGTTGACGGCCGGGCCGCTCCCGTCGCAATCACTCCCGCATATAGACATCGGCGCGCTTGGTTGGCAGTGCGCCTATAGGAGGAACCGATGGCGAAGGTGGCTTTTCTCGGTCTCGGCGTCATGGGGTTCCCCATGGCGGGGCACCTCAGGAACAAGGGCGGTCACGCGGTCACCGTCTATAACCGCACTGCGGCCAAGGCCGAAACCTGGGTGGGCAAGCACGGTGGACGCAGCGCGCCGACGCCGAAGCAGGCGGCCGAGGGCCAGGACCTCGTCATGTGCTGCGTCGGCAACGACAACGACCTGCGCGAGGTGGCGCTTGGGCCGAACGGCGCCTTCCACGGCATGAGCAAGGGCGCGGTATTCGTCGATCACACCACCGCCTCGGCCGAGATCGCGCGCGACCTTTACGGCGAGGCGAAAAAGCGCGGCTTCGAATTCGTCGACGCGCCGGTCTCCGGCGGCCAGGCCGGCGCCGAGAACGGCGTGCTCACCGTGATGTGCGGCGGCGACGCCGAGCCCTATGGGCGCGCGGAGAAGGCGATCGCCGCCTATGCCCGCATGTGCAAGCTCCTCGGCCCCGCCGGTGCCGGCCAACTCACCAAGATGGTCAACCAGATCTGCATCGCCGGGCTGGTGCAGGGGCTCGCCGAAGGGATCCATTTCGCTAAGAAGGCCGGGCTCGACGTCCAGGCAGTGATCGAGACCATCTCCAAGGGCGCGGCGCAGTCATGGCAGATGGAGAACCGCTACCAGACCATGGCCGCCGGCAAGTTCGACTTCGGCTTCGCGGTCGACTGGATGCGCAAAGACGTCGAGCCTGATCGCGCGGCTGGAAAGATAAGCCGCGCTCGCGGCCCGGGCCTCGAGCGCTTCAGAGGTCGACGACCAGACCATCCTCGGCGACGAGCAGGCCGGCGGCTTTCGCCTGGTCGCGGCGGGCGAGCATGGTCGGATTCATGTGCGTGACCATGATCCGCCGCGCGCGCAAATCGGGCAGCCGCGGCGCGAGAATTTCCCAGGTCACGTGGCCGGTCAATCGCCCGGAATAGCCGTAGCACTCGACGACGAAGAGATCGGCGCCGTCGGCCACCGAGACGAGCGCGTCGACCCACTCGGTGTCGCCCGAATAGGCAAAGGTCTTTTGGCCGTCCGACACGCGTAGCGCGGTCGAGGGCGCGCCCGAGTAATGCAGGACCTCGGTCGTCGTCACCGAATGTCCGAGCACGTCGGTCGGACGGCCGACGGCGATCTCGATCACGGTCCAGGAAAACCGCCATTTGTTGGTCGTGGACCTCGGGAAGAGCACTTCGAGCGCCTGGTCGATGCGCGCGCGCGCCCCCGGCGGTCCGGCGATCGTCAGCGGCCGTTCGCGGCCGGAGAAGAATTGCGCATCGAGCAGGAGGAAGGGAAGCCCGCCGAAATGGTCGCCGTGCAGGTGCGACAGCACGATGCCGTCGATGCGGCCGGGATCGAGCGCAAGCGCGTTGAGCGCGATCATCGACGAGGCCCCGCAGTCGATGAGCAGCGTGCCCTTGGCACTCTCCAGAAGGAAACAAGTGTGGAACCGGCCGCCGGAGCCGAACGCATCCCCCGATCCAACCACGGTCAAGCGCATGGTCAGGCCGCTGCGCTCGGTCGCGCGGCAAGCTCGGCGTGCCAGCGCTTGACGTTCTTCAGCTCGTCCGGCACCGCAAGCTTCGCCGGCTTCATGAAGTCGACGGCGACGAGGCCGGTAATGTCGGCGACCGTGAACGCATTGCCCGCCGCGAACGCTCGATCCTTCAGCTCGCGATCGAGCAAGGCGAGGAATTCGACGATGCGCGGTTTGTTGGCCTCGGCCCAGGCCGGCACCTGCGGCACCTCCATCTGCTTCATCGCCGGATGCGAGTTGCGAAACACATGGGAGACCGGAAACAGCAAATGCAGCTCGAGCCGTCGGTTCCACATTTCGATGCGCGCGATCTCCAAGGCCTCCCGCCCGAACAGGGACGGCTCCGGGTAGAGCGCCTCGAGGTAACGGCAAATCGCGATCGATTCGGTGATCACCGCGCCATCGTCGAGCATCAGCGCCGGGACCCGCTGCATCGGATTGACCGCGGTATAGGCCGCCGACTTGTGCGCCATGGCGCCGAGATCAATCGGCTCGATCGGCAGCTCGATGCCCTTCTCGGCCAGAAAGATGCGCGTGCGCCGCGGATTGGGCGCGCGGCCGCCGTCGTAAAGCCTCATGCGTTCTCCCTCGCCCCCGGTTTCCGGGTATATT
>WNFD01023769.1_pt1 | contig 12670 bp, 12 predicted proteins | sample 5400491 | NCBI WGS metagenome assembly WNFD01 (sample SAMN13153343, study PRJNA577476) | soil metagenome | isolation source: 120 cm saprolite under Douglas fir tree site 2 hole 2 replicate 2 | place: USA:California | collected 2015-04-18 | reverse complement strand
CGAGTGAACGCAACAGGCTGGCGCGCGCGCCATGCATCTTGCCGACGTCACTTTTGATTTCGATCGCTTTATCGACGCTGGCGAGAGCTTCGTCGATACGTGAAAGTTTCCTCAGCGCAAGGGCGCGGCCGAGATAGGCCTCGGCGAATTTCGGCTCCAGCGCGATAGCCCGGTCGTAGCCGGCAAGCGCCTCAGCGTCACGGCCGATGTCGAGCAATGCGTGGGCGCGATTGCAGTGTGGCACGCAGAAATCCGGATCGAGCGTAATCGCCCTGTCGTAACTCCCGACGGCATCTTCGGCGCGGCCGACCGCGTGCAAAGTTGCGCCACGGTTGAGCCAGTCGCCCGCCGAATTCGGGTTGAGCTCGATCGCGCGGTCGAAACTCGACAGCGCTTCCGCGTTGCGCCCGAGCTCGCTCAGCATGTTGGCGCGGTTGCCATAGGCGTCGGCGAATTTCGGGTCGCATTCGATCGCGTTGTCGAAGCATTCCAGCGCGTCCTCGATCTTGCCCATGCGGTGCAGTGCCTGGCCGATCAGGTTGTGGGCGCGCGCCTGTTTTGGCCGGAACGAAAGTGAGCGGCGGGCGAGGTCGATGCCCTGCTGGAACTGGCCTTCGTGGCAGGCAACCACCCCGATGTAATAGAGCGCATCAGCATTTTGTGGGTCGTTGCGCAGGACCTGGGTATAGCGATCCATCGCAAGCGACAGCTGGCCCGCCCGATGGTGGACCAGGCCCTGCTGGATGAGTTCGGCGGCGGTCTGCGGTTCGTTCATGCGGGCTTGTAAGCAGGCTTTGGCGGCGGTGCCAAGTCTTGCGCGAAAAAGCTGTAGCGGAGCCACGGACTCGCTTTCCCTCTCCCCTGGGGGGAGAGGGTGGCGAGCGCGGAGCGATAGCGAGCGCGAGCCGGGTGAGGGGGTTCGTGACTCCCGAGCGGCCCGTTCCCCCTCACCCGACCTCGCTCGGCTCCGCCTCCGCTCGATCGCCCTCTCCCCCCAGGGGAGAGGGGAAGTGAGCTTGGTGAAACGCCGTGGTATGCCTTTTGCTGTCGGCATAAGGACAGGTGACGGGCAGGGGTCAATGAAAGATATCCTCGACAAACTCGAAAAGCGGCGCGAGGACGCCCGCCTCGGCGGCGGTAAGGCGCGCATCGAGGCACAGCACAAGCGCGGCAAGCTGACCGCCCGCGAGCGGGTCGAGCTCTTGCTCGACAAGGGCTCGTTCGAGGAATTCGACATGTTCGTGGAGCACCGCTCCAGCGAATTCGGCATGGAGAAGTCGAAAATTCCCGGCGATGGCGTCGTTACCGGGTGGGGCACGGTCAACGGCCGCGCGGTCTACCTGTTCTCCAAGGACTTCACGGTGTTCGGCGGTTCGCTGTCGGAAGCGCACGCGCAGAAGATCATGAAGGTGCAGGACATGGCGATGAAGGCGCGTTGCCCCATCATCGGCCTGTTCGATGCCGGCGGCGCGCGCATCCAGGAAGGTGTCGCGGCCCTCGGCGGTTACGGCGAGGTGTTCAAGCGCAATGTCATCGCTTCCGGCGTCATCCCGCAGATCAGCGTCATCATGGGACCCTGCGCGGGCGGCGACGTCTATTCGCCGGCGATGACCGATTTCATCTTCATGGTGCGCGACACGTCCTACATGTTCGTCACGGGCCCCGACGTGGTGAAGACGGTCACCAATGAAGTCGTCACCGCCGAGGAGCTGGGTGGCGCGTCGGTGCACACGACAAAATCGGGCGTGTCGGACGGCGCTTTCGAAAACGACGTCGACTGCCTGCTGCAAATGCGCCGGCTGATTGACTTCCTGCCCGCCAACAACGAAAGCGGCGCGCCCGAGTGGCCGGCCTATGACGAGCCCGACCGCATCGAGGAATCCCTCGACACACTGGTGCCTGACAATCCCAACAAGCCCTACGACATCAAGGAGCTGATCCTGAAGGTCGTGGACGAGGGTGATTTTTTCGAGATCTCATCAGCCTACGCCAAGAATATCGTCACCGGCTTTGGCCGCGTCGCCGGGCGCACGGTCGGGTTTGTCGCCAACCAGCCGATGGTGCTTGCCGGCGTGCTCGACAGCGATGCCTCGCGCAAGGCGGCGCGTTTCGTGCGCTTCTGCGATGCCTTCGGCATTCCTATCGTGACGTTCGTGGATGTCCCCGGATTCCTGCCCGGCACCGACCAGGAATATGGCGGGCTCATCAAGCACGGCGCCAAGCTCCTGTTCGCGTATTCCCAGTGCACCGTGCCTCTCGTGACAGTCATCACGCGCAAAGCCTTCGGCGGCGCCTATGACGTGATGGCATCCAAGCACGTCGGTGGCGACCTCAACTATGCCTGGCCGACGGCGCAGATTGCGGTGATGGGCGCGAAGGGCGCGGTGGAGATCATTTTTCGCACCGACATCGGCGACAAAGACAAGATCGCAGCACGCACAAAAGAATATGAGGACCGGTTTTTGTCACCCTTCGTCGCCGCCGAGCGCGGCTACATTGATGACGTGATCATGCCGCACTCGACGCGCCGCCGCATAGCGCGTGCGCTGGCGATGCTGCGCAACAAGCACGTCGAGATGCCAAGCAGGAAGCACGATAACTTGCCGGTGTAGCGAGCATCTCATCCCGCCTCATCCTGAGGAGCCGCGCGCAGCGCGGCGTCACCGCAAGTCGGCCTTGGCCGACTTGCGTGCTCACCGATCCGATCTCGGGTAAACCCGAGATCGGTGGATGGCCCCACGACGGGATGGCCCCATGGTTGGAGACGCGCTCTGCGAGCGCTCCTCACCATGAGGCCGATTGAGGTGTTGACTTTAATCCTATAACGACTATAATCCTATTCGTTCGATCCACCAGAGGGCGCTCTCATGAGGCGTCATGGGGTGGGATCGGATGCGGCGCCCGCGGGCGTGGTTTCGCAGCCACGCACTCGGGCGGCGTCGGGGCTCCGCCCGGCTGGCCACTACGGGCTGCCTGCCAGGAGCTTGGCTGACGGTGGTCGTTTAGACGACCCCCGAAAAGCGCGGCCCGGCGCCGGAAGGAGAACGCCGCGATGGCGCGCCGGGAGGCGCCCGCGTTCTCGAGAGGGAACGCGGCACAAACGAACAATGGTTGCGCCACCTGGCGCGCCATCTCCCTCGCACTTGGCGAGGGAAAAGGAAGAAGGCCCCGCTCCGGTGGGGAAAGCGACGGCGCACCCGGCGCCGCAAAGAAACAGGGTGGCGGAGCGTTGGCTAAGGCTGTTTGACAATTGAATCGACGATCTCTGACCTCATCCTGAGGAGCCGCGCGTAGTGCGGCGTCTCGAAGGATGGTGCGATAAACGGCCTATGGTTCGAGACGCGCTCCTTCGGAGCGCTCCTCACCATGAGGCGAGAAAGGTGGCCGGATGCCCGCTTGCGCGCGCATGAGGGGAAACTGTGCGAACGCGATAGGCTTTAGTGCAGCCGAAATTCCCCGCTGATCGCCTTGAGTTCCGCCGGCTTGATCAGCTTGCAGTGCGCGACCTGCACCGAGTGCAGCGGGCCCTCCAGTTTCTCCTGCCAGAAGGCGAGGAAACGCTGAAGCTCGGGAAATTCCGGGAACAGATCGTAGTTCTGCCAGACGTAGGACTGGAGCAACCAGCGATGATCGGGACGCCGATACAGGATGTGTGCGGTCGTCAGACCAAAACCACTGACTTGTTTACGGAAATCCTCTGAAACCATTCGCGTCCTCCGTCTCGAGTCGGACTTGAAGTTTCCATTTCCGGCACTCCCCATTGCAAGCCGAAAAGGTAAACAAATTGTTTAAAATCAAGGCAGTAGCAGCAAGATGGTTCGCTTGCTAACAGCCTCAACAGGCCACAGACGCGACAGCGATAGGTAACGTGATGGGCACTGGGGGTGTTCCCATCACATTGCCGTTAACCATTGAAGCGACAGGCTTTTCGAGAATTGTTGGCACTCGCCGCAAATGAGTGCTAAAAAAATCTCCCATCCCCCTTGCGGGCAAAATATCGCCACCCATGTGGCATCTAGGTGCTGGCAGGGGGACCAAGTCAGCTACCAAAAAACTAGATCGTTCAATAATTTAGGAGGACTGCCATGAAGTTCCGCCCGCTTCACGATCGCGTCGTCGTCAAGCGCATCGATGCCGAGGAAAAGACAGCCGGTGGCATCATTATTCCCGACACCGCCAAAGAGAAGCCCTCTCAGGGCGAAATCGTCGCCGTCGGCCCGGGTGGCCGCGACGAAAACGGCAAGCTGATCCCGATCGACCTCAAGACCGGCGACACCGTGCTGTTCGGCAAGTGGTCGGGCACCGAAGTGAAGATCGACGGCCAGGATCTCCTGATCATGAAGGAGTCCGACATTATGGGCGTGATCGAAGGCGGCGCCGTCGCCAAGAAGAAGGCCGCCTAACGCAATCCTCGTGCCTCGAGGAGCGCCCGGATGGGCGCGTCTCGAAGGACGAGCGCAACAAATTAAACACAGCTCATCCTCCGAGACGCCGCGCTAGCGCGGTTCCTCAGGATGAGGATCGAAACTGAAGGAAACGAAACAATGGCTGCTAAAGACGTTAAATTTTCCGTCGATGCCCGCGATCGTATGCTGCGCGGTGTCGACATCCTCGCCAACGCGGTGAAGGTGACGCTCGGCCCGAAAGGCCGCAACGTCGTGCTCGATAAATCCTTCGGCGCTCCGCGCATCACCAAGGACGGTGTGACGGTCGCGAAGGAAATCGAACTGGAAGACAAGTTCGAGAACATGGGCGCGCAGATGGTGCGCGAGGTTGCTTCGCGCACCTCCGACACCGCCGGCGACGGCACCACCACCGCGACCGTATTGGCCGCGGCGATCGTACGGGAAGGCTCGAAGGCTGTTGCCGCGGGCATGAACCCGATGGATCTCAAGCGCGGCGTCGATCTTGCGGTCGAAGCGATCGTTGCGGACCTTCAGAAGAACACCAAGAAGGTCACTTCGAACGAAGAGATCGCCCAGGTCGGCACCATCTCCGCCAACGGCGATCGCGAGATCGGCGACTTCCTTGCCAAGGCGATGCAGAAAGTCGGCAACGAAGGCGTGATCACGGTCGAAGAGGCGAAGTCCCTTGAGACCGAACTCGACGTGGTCGAAGGCATGCAGTTCGATCGCGGCTACATCTCCCCCTACTTCATCACCAATGCCGACAAGATGCGGACGGAGATGGAGGACCCCTACATCCTTATTTACGAAAAGAAGCTGTCGGGCCTGCAGGAATTGCTCCCGCTCCTCGAGTCGGTCGTGCAGACCGGCAAGCCGCTTCTCATCGTGGCTGAGGACGTCGAGGGCGAGGCGCTTGCCACGCTCGTCGTCAACAAGCTGCGCGGTGGCCTCAAGGTCGCAGCGGTGAAAGCGCCGGGCTTCGGCGACCGCCGCAAAGCGATGTTGCAGGACATCGCGGTCCTCACCGGTGGCCAGGCGAGTCGCAGATCAAGGCGCAGATCGAGGAAACCACCTCGGACTACGACCGTGAGAAGCTGCAGGAGCGGCTGGCCAAGCTCGCTGGCGGCGTTGCGGTGATCCGCGTTGGCGGCGCCACTGAGATCGAGGTGAAGGAACGCAAGGATCGCGTCGATGACGCGCTGCATGCGACCAGAGCCGCGGTCGAGGAAGGCATCCTGCCGGGCGGCGGTGTCGCCCTGCTGCGTTCGGTCGATGCACTCAAGCGCGTCAAGACCGAAAACGAAGATCAGAAGCACGGCGTCGAGATCGTCCGCAAGGCGATCCAGGCTCCTGCCCGTCAGATCGCGATCAATGCCGGCGCCGATGGCTCGGTCGTGGTCGGCAAGATCATGGACAAGGATCAGTACTCCTACGGTTACGACGCGCAGGCCGGTGAATACGGCAACCTCGTCACCAAGGGCGTGATCGATCCGACCAAGGTCGTGCGTTCGGCAATCCAGGGCGCGGCATCGGTTGCCGGCCTCCTGATCACCACCGAAGCAATGGTCGCCGAACTGCCGAAGAAGCAGGGCGCGGCTCCGGCGATGCCGGGCGGTGGCGGCATGGGCGGCATGGACTTCTAAGCAACCCGCTTAACGCGAAAATGCAAAGGCCCGGGATTTTTCCCGGGCCTCTTTGCTTGTCCCCCGTCGTGACCGCGACAATACCGGCCATGACAAATTACTGGAGACCGATAAAGTAACGACCACAAACGAAAAGGCGCGCGTTCATCCGGCGTCGCCTCGTCGCAGTGGCCGTCGTGGCGATCAAAATACACGTCGCCACTTGCAAATCTCATTACACCGCCGACATGACACCGGCATGACAAAGCAGCAACTCAACGTTTACGTCGGAATCGGTGGCTGGACCTACGAGCCGTGGCGCGGGGTCTTCTATCCGAAAGGCCTGCCGCATGCGCGCGAACTCGCCTACGCCGCCACGCACCTCACATCGATCGAGGTCAACGGCACCTTCTACCGCACGCAAAGCCGCGCGACGTTCCGCAAATGGGCGTCTGAGGTGCCCGAACAATTTATTTTCGCGCTGAAAGGTCCGCGTTACGCGGTTAATCGCCGCATCCTCAAGGAGGCCGGGGATTCGATCAGGCGCTTTCTCGATTCCGGCATAACCGAACTGGGCACCCACCTCGGCCCCCTCCTCTGGCAATTCGCACCGACCAAGAAATTCGATGAAGTTGATTTTGGCGGTTTCCTCGAATTGCTGCCGAAGACTTTCGACGGACGGTCGATCCGTCACGTGGTCGAAGTGCGGCATGACAGTTTCAAGACTGCAGCTTTCATCGCGCTGCTACGGAGCTTCGAGATCCCCGTCGTTTTTGCCGAGCACGACACCTATCCGGCCATTGCCGTATCCGGCCATTGCCGATATCACCGGTGATTTTGTCTACGCGCGGCTGCAAAAGGGCGATGAAAAACTCAAAGCCGGCTATCCGCCGAAAGCACTCGACGCCTGGGCTGCACGCGCGGAAACCTGGGCGCGAGGCGGCGAACCCAAGGATTTGCCGCGCGTCGCCAATGCGGCCGCAAAGAAGCAGCCGCGCGATGCATTTATCTATTTTATCCACGAAGCCAAAGTGCGAGCGCCCGCCGCGGCCATGGCGCTCATCGAAAGATTGAAATGAAGGCCAGGTCGAAACCGAAAGCCGCCAAAATGCAGCCGGTCGAAGTCGATGATCTCATCCCGCCGCTGTTTTGATTCACTCGGCCGGCTGCGGAGAACGTTGCTTGCCTTCAACGCTGACGATCATCGCAACCAATGCCAGCGTCGTGAGGAAAAGCAGCAGGGCGATAACGGCGTTGACGCCGAGAACGAGTTTAAAGCCGCCGCTTTCATGCAGCAGCGATATCATGCCGATGGCGGCACCGGCGCTGATGAACAGCAGAAAATAACGAACAGCATAGACGCGACCGCGCCAGGCGTCGGCCGTGTAGCGCGCCATAATCATGTCGTTGACGGTCACCTGTCCGTAGATTGCGGCGATCGCGATTGCGAGAGCGGCCAGCAAGGCAATGCCGTTCGCGTAGGCCGCCCACAAATTTCCGAGGAAACCGAGACCGGTAACGATTGCGAATATCACATGCGGCGGAATCCATTCCACCAGCCGTCCGACCGCCAGTTGTGCCAGCGCACCGCATACCAGCACTGCCGTCGCGATACTGCCGACGAGGACCAGAGGCAAATCGCCCGACAGGCGCTCGTCGACGATTTTGGGGAGTGCAATTGTGAGCACATTGAAAGTGAGACCGGCACTCAGCGCGATCACGATAAACAGCCCAAACAGAGCGACCGCCAGTCGCGGCGTCAAAGGCACCGCCGGAGCAGACTTGCGCGATTTGACATGATGAAGATCATCAGGCGTGAGCCAGAGGTAGACAATGCCACTGGCGACGAGAACGGCCGCGGGAGCGAAGAATGCAGCACGCCATCCGAACCAGGTGGCAAGTGCGGCACTGATGCCGGCAGCAAGCGAAACGCCGAGGTTGCCGCATACGCCGTTGAAGGCGAGCGTACGGCCACGCGCATTCGACGCTTCGATCAGCATCGCCATCCCGACTGGATGATAAATCGACGCGAATATGCCGAGGGCAAACATCGCGGCCGCCAGCCACGCGAGATTTGGCGCGAGGCCTGCGCCGACCAGCGACAGGCCGCAGCCGATATAGAACGCGGCCATCATGTTGCGACGGCTCCAGCGATCAGCCAGCCAGCCAGCGGGCAGCGAAAACACACCGAAGGCGATGAAGGCGGTGCTCGAAAGTGCGATCAGTTCGGAATAGGGGCGCTGATAGACGATCTCGAGGCCGATCACGACGGTCGGGTAAATCAGCAGCACAAAATGATCGAGCGCGTGCGCCCAATTGAGAAAGGCAATCGATCGTCGGCGGGCCAGATCTTCGGCACCTGTGTGGCTGTGCGAAGTCATCGGAATTCCATTCGGCAAACACGAGTCGTTTGCATGCATATACCTATTGATGGGCCTTTGTCCTGAGAGGCTTATGCATTCCTCCTCCCAATACAGGATTGCCATCACGCATAAGTTGCATAGATATCAACATGCCATTTTTGGGATTATTCGGGGTTCGGGGTCTGAATGTGTTTCGGGAGGCGCGTATGCACGGCGGTGGTGGCCGCCGTGGCCTTCTTGATTTGTCTCCTTTTCGTTTCGGCCGGTTCCCTTTGGGCCGGTGCGGACGAAGACTCGCGTGTCATGCTTTTCTCTGGTCGCGACATCTGGCGCAACGGCGCTTTCGCGCATGGCGGATTTATGTTCGCGCCGGGCAGTTTTGACCAGGATGGCCTCCTCCTGAAAATCCTGCTCTCAAGTGGACTTTATCGTTACGATTCAGAATTTCTCAGCGCACGTGTCCTCGGCGCTGAGGGCCTCGCGCAAGTTCTTCCCGGCTGGCGCATTAAGCGCGGCAATGCCGAATTCAAGTTTTTTATGGGACCTGAGTTTCAAAAGCATCGCCTCTGGCCGGACGATCCCACCAATCATCTGCGCAGTTCTTTCGGTCTGCGAGCAGCTGCCGAATTGTGGTACGAGCCAACGTCCAACACGATGGTTGCGGCTGACATATCCCTCTCATCGATCGCGACCAGCAATTCCGCCCGCGCTGCCTACGGCTGGCGTGTGTTCGACGAGATGCTGGATGGCCTCTACATCGGTCCGGAGATTCAATATTTCGGCTCGGATGGCTATCGCCATCTACGCTTGGGCGCCCATGTCACAAGCCTGAAGATCGATGATATCGAGTGGTCTGCCGCCGGAGGCTGGGCAGAAGATTCGCAAGGCCGCGCCAGTCCCTATCTGCGGCTCAACATCCTGAAACGGCAATGATCCTAGTCGAGAGTCCGCCGGAATCGCGTGACGGCGATGGTCATCGCGACCAGCATGAGCGCAAACATCGCGACCGAGTCGTAGCGCAGATCGGACAAGCTAGATCCCTTGAGCATGACCGCGCGCACGATGCGGAGGAAATGCGTGAGCGGCAGACCCTCGCCAATGTACTGTGCCCAAATCGGCATGCCGGCGAATGGAAACATGAATCCGGACAACAAAATGTTCGGCAGGAAAAACATCATCGACATTTGCATTGCTTGCAATTGATTCTGCGCGATCGTTGAAAACGTGTAGCCGATCGACAAATTGGTGGCGATGAACAACGTACTGAGCGCGGCGAGGACAGCGAGATTGCCAACAATCGGTACGCCAAACAGCATCACGCCAATACTGATAATCAATGCAGCCTGCACGAAACCGACAATGATATAGGGCACGATTTTACCCAACATAATCTCGACTGGCGTAATCGGCATCGAGAGTAGGCTTTCCATCGTGCCGCGCTCGATCTCGCGCGTCACCGACAGCGCGGTGAAGATCAACATAGTCATGGTGAGAATCGTGCCGACCAGCCCGGGAACGATATTGAGCTGCGTTAGAGCGGCCGGGTTATAGCGCGCGTGAGTGCGGATTTCGAACGGCATCACAGGTTTGTCCGGAACATCGCGATCATGTGTGAGAGCCATTTGCAGCACCTCGCCAAGCGCACCGAGTGCGGTGCCCGAGGCAACTGGATCGGTGGCGTCCGCAATGACCAGCATCGCGGGCTTGTCGCCGCGGCGGACCGACCGCTCGAAATTGGCCGGAATTTCAATCGCAAACAGCACCGTCCCGGAAGCGAGCAACTGATCGACTTCAGCTTCGGTACGCGGCAGCTGGGTAACCTTGAAGTATTTTGTGTTCTCAAGCGCAGCCAGGATCGAACGGGACAGATCGCTGCGTTCCTGCATCAGCACCGCCGTTGGCAGATTGCGCGGCGTCGTGTTGATGGCGTAGCCGAACAACATCAGCTGAATGAGCGGAAGCATGATGATCATCGCGAATGAAACGCGATCACGCTTAAGCTGGATGAATTCCTTCACGATCATGGCCCGGGTCTTGCGCCAGAACCCGTTGCCCGGGAGACGTCGCACCGCTTGGGTGGGGAGCAAATGTGTCATTGGAAATTGTCCCGCGCCCTTCCCATCAGGTCGATAAACACATCCTCAAGCGAAGGTTCCGAGCGCTTCCAATCCAGTCCCTTGCGCTTGCGATAGGGCGCGATGGCGGCCTCAAGCGCTGCGGCGTCACGGCCCGACACGTGCAAACTGGTGCCAAAAGGCACCACCATGTCTATGCCCGGCTTGTCGGTGAGCTCGTCCGCGAGTGCATTGAGGCTTTCGCCAGAGTCAGCGCTCACAAAATATGTCGTGAGATGCGCAGACGCGATCACCTGATCGACCGTGCCGTGCGCCAGCAATTCACCGTAAGCGATATACGCGATCTCGTGACAGCGTTCCGCCTCGTCCATGTAGTGGGTAGAGACCAAGACCGTCAGGCCGTCTGCGGCAAGTGCGTGGATCTCGTTCCAGAACTCGCGCCTTGCTTTGGGATCGACGCCCGCGGTTGGCTCATCGAGCAATAGCAATTGCGGGCTCGGCAGCGTGCACGCGCCAAGCGCCAGCCGCTGCTTCCAGCCGCCCGAGAGTTCGCCTGCAATTTGTTCTTCTCGACCCGTCAGGCCCAATCGTTCGACCGCAGCGCGCGCAGCGGCAGCCGGGTGATCGATGCCATAGACTCGCCCAATGAACTCCAGATTCTCTCGCACCGAAAGATCCTGATACAGGCTGAAGTGCTGGGTCATGTAACCGACCTGCCGCTTGATTTTGTCGGTTTCGGTGCGGATGTCGTAACCCAGACACGTGCCCGTGCCTTCATCCGGCGTCAGCAGCCCGCATAGCATCCGTATGGTCGTCGTCTTTCCGGAGCCATTGGGGCCGAGAAAGCCATAGATACTGCCGCGTTTGACCTGCATCGACAGATTGCGCACCACGGCGCGGCCATCGAATTTTTTCGTAAGACCGTGCACGTCAATGGCAATGTCCGACGTATTCATTTCTGTGACTCTTGCGGCAGAGTAACCGTGATCGGCTGACCGACGCGGAATTTTTCCGGATGATCGGGTCGCGCTTCAATGAGGAACACAAGCTTGGCACGTTCTTCCAGGCTATAAATAACCGGCGGGGTGAATTCAGCGCTGCGCGCGATAAAGCTCACTTTTGCCATCAGGCCTTTCTCGCAGCCATCGCAACTGACACCCACGCTCTGCCCGTACTGGATCTTAGGCAGCACGGCCTGCGGAGCGAAAAACCTGAATTTAAGATTGCCGGGGGGCAGCAGCGCCACAACGGGCCGTCCCGCGGGCACAGTTTCGCCCGGCCGATAGTAAATTTGTTCGATTGTACCCTCGCTGGGACTGTACGCATTGCGACGCCCAAGTCGCGTCTGCGACCAGTCGAGATTAGCTTTAGCTTGGCGCAGAGCAGCTTCGGCATCATCGTAGTTTTTTTGGGTGCCCGCTGATGACTTCAAGAGCTCTTTCGCGCGATCGAAGCTTTGCTGCGCATTGATGACGGCGGTGTTCCTCACCACGACATCAGCTTTTTGAAGATCATCGTCGACCGTGAAGAGGACATCGCCTTTTTGTACGCGATCGCCCTCGCGCACCTTAAGCATCTCGACCCTCCCCTGCTCGTCGGGCGAGACGAAAATTAACTCGGCTTCGACCCAACCCTGCAACACGTGGTCACTGTTGTTGTCGCAGCCGGCGAGCGTGAGGGACGCTAATGCCATAAGCAGACCGGTGAGCTTTATTCTCATGGTGCTTTCCTCGGCGCGAACAACAGCTCGATATGGGTCTTCATCATTTTGCGAACGTCGAGCGGCTCAAAACGTTCGAACAATCCACTCCAGATGATTGCAACCAGGCCAGGCGCCGCGATGATTTGCGGAAAATCTGCAAGTCCCTCGGGAATTTCGCCGCGTGCGGCAGCGCGTCGCAACAGCGATCGCACGGCGCCAATGATGCGCACGAGCACCTCGCGATAATAGAACTCGGCAAGCTTCGGAAAGCGGCGCCCCTCCGAGATCATGAGGCGGACAACGTCCTTGCGCCTCGTTTCGTAAACCTCACTCACGAACAGGTCGACGATGCGATCGGCTAGCACTGCGAGCGGAAGGTCAGCTTCGCCGAGCGCTTCGATGGTGCCGACCAGCGGCGTAAGCATCGCGCGGATCAGTTCCTGAAACAGGCTCTCTTTGTCGCGGAAATAGAGATAGATGGTGCCCTTGGCGACGCCGGCGC
>WNFD01012096.1_pt1 | contig 12670 bp, 15 predicted proteins | sample 5400491 | NCBI WGS metagenome assembly WNFD01 (sample SAMN13153343, study PRJNA577476) | soil metagenome | isolation source: 120 cm saprolite under Douglas fir tree site 2 hole 2 replicate 2 | place: USA:California | collected 2015-04-18 | reverse complement strand
GCACAGGAATTGAGGCACAAGGCGGGCACGCCGAGTACATGCTGATGAATGCCGACGCAACCTATCTGATTCCCGACAAGGTTTCCTACGAGCAAGCAGCGCCGATCTTCTGCGCGGGCTACACGGTCTACAGCGGGCTGCGCTGGGCCGATCCCCAGCCGCACGAGCGCGTGGCCGTGCTTGGAATCGGCGGCCTTGGACACCTCGCAGTGCAATACGCGAAGGCAGCAGGCTTTGAGACCATCGCCATTTCCCACTCCCCTGACAAAGACAAGTTGATCCGCGAGCTCGGCGCGGATGAAATTGTCCGCGACGGAAAGAACCTTGCCGCAGCGGGCGGTGCCGACATCATCCTCAGCACTTCCAATTCGACGAAGTCCATGGTGGACAGCATTCAGGGATTACGGCCAGACGGCCGGCTGATCGCTATGGGCGCGGACGCGGAGCCACTTTCCGTCTCGCTGATGGATCTCATCATGAAGCGCATCCGCATCATCGGCAGCCAGCAAAACGGCCCCGAATATCTCTACGAAGCTCTTGATTTCGTGGCGCAAGCAAAAGTCAAAACGATCGTCGAGACTTACCCATTGGCGGAGGCCGCCAAGGCCTATGAACGCGTTGCGGAGGGCAGGGCCCGGTTCCGCGCCGTCCTCACAATGTAATCGGCGATCCGACAGTCACCGCCGGTTTCGGGCGGATTAACGGGCAATCCTTCCATAGTCCGATAAGGGAAGGGTTGCCGACCATCCGTCCGCGCGCACCCATTTCGCAATTGGTGCAACCTCTCCGGGAGTCCTCGATGAGTGTGCTATCGTGAGCGTGCCTGCCAAACGATGATCAGGCAGGGTACTGCCTTGGTTCCCTGAAAGGCGCAATGTACATTGACAATGTGTTTTCGAGCTCGTTTCCCGTCGGGCGAGTAGAGGGGTTTCTCTCTTTCGCCAGCACATCAGGCAGCCAATGCTGAGGCGCCTTTCTGACCACCTTCAGGGAAGCGGCAGAGGCGCAATTATTCTCGCCATTATGGGGAGCGTAGCCGCCGCCATTGCAGGTTTGATTTTGCCGTATTTCTCAACGTGGTATTGGTTTCGGGTTGCGCTCCCTCTGCCTCTGCTGGGCTGCTCCAATTATTTGGTCCAGCAGCAATAGTAGCCATCTGCGCCTACCTCGCTCTCATGCAATGGCACGCAAGACTATCAAACTTCACGGTTGATATTTTGGCGTAACAGGTGGTGGGTGACGAATATGGAAAACCCAAGGCACAGTGGGAAAAAGTGACCTACCGGGTTTGCCAAGTAATCGGCGCGGTCGTAATTCTACTTCTGATTTTAAGCGCTTTCGGACGAGGGCACTGAAACCAAGCCCTAGCCATGAAATTGGGTGGTGCGAAGTCCGCGTCACGGGATGCTTGGCGAGGAAACAATGCCGGGAGGACGACAACGACACACATTCGAGTTCGTGGGCAAGGAGCCGTCGGTACTTTGGGTTGTTGCCACGCTGCTCTTTGTGAATACATTTCTCTTTCTGTCGCTGGACTTTGGTGCCAAGTACTTTCTGCCGAAAGCCTCAGGCAATCGGCGGCCATGTGAAGCGCTGGCGTGGAATGGAGTTCAATACCATGCTCCAGAGATTGTTTGCTGGTACGCAAGCCGCTCAATCGCCATCCAGTTTATGCTCCTAGCGATGGTCGTTGCCGTATTCATAATATTTCGAAGACAGGTTCGCTACATTCGTCGGAACTAGCAAACGACCAAGAATGACACCTTGGAGGGCTTTATCCTTTGCGACCGGGACCCCGCAATTAAGGAAACCACAGAGGAGATAGGGCGCGGAGTAAGCGCGCGTACAGAGTCCGGCAGATTGGCCATTCGCCAAAGCTATTTTCCCCGACGATAGCCGGGCCTGCATAACTTGTCGCTCACGATTTTGTTCATGTGGTACAAAATTGAACAGTTTCAGCGCTGGGTATCAGCGCATCCTGTGCGAATGATGATGGTTGTGAAGTCGGTACACCCCAGCGCAACCGAAAATACGCTGCACCTTAAGCGCGTGTGCCTCCCGACAGTCAGCGAGTACCCATGGTGAACGAAGTCAAGAGAAGACATGAGGGGTCCGAAATATTTGAGAGAGGTCCCATCATGGACATAGCTGTAGCAAAATCGGCTCTGCGAGAGCAGGCGCGGGGTAAGAAGTTGAAGCGAGCTGCGATCGGAGAGCTATACTTGGCGGGCTACATCGGAATCGATTTGCAATCGCCCAGGAAAAAGCTGCTCCCGACAGTAGTAACCGAGAAGGGGAAGCAACTCTTAGAAGCTTGAAAGGCACCGCGCTCTGCTATGCCTTTCCTTTCTTGCTCTTTTCAGCCCTAAACTTTGCCCACCGCGCCTTTGATGCCTTTGAAATCTTCGCCCTTGCAACAGCGGACATTACGCGCTTCTTAACCTGAGCGATTTCCCGGCTCGCCGTATTGCCCAGTGCTTTTGCTGCGGCACGGACGCCGTTCAATTTGCCCTGCAACTTACTCAACTCTTTTTCGAGCTTTCGTTCTTCACGCTTGATTGCCGCCAGTAGGTCCATGATTCCTCCGGGACGCAATCTATCCTAGTCAGGAGGCAAAGCGCCAGACGTACTCTGAAAGGAAAGTGACTTGGGATGGACATCGCTCGTTGCAGCCCGATAGCGTACACTGATCCAAGAGGATTAGCTTGCGTGCCAGAAACTACCATCGAAGAGAAGAAGAAACGCGAAGTCTTGAAAGCCAAGAGGGATTTACTTTTCGAGCGGTATGTCAAGCGTCCCATGGACACTCATCTAGCGCTGGAGATAAAGCTGCTTGACGATCAATTAGCCGAGGATACCAAGCCCAGCACGGCGAAGTATCGAAGCAGTTTTCGTGCTCGCCTCAAGTAAGGGATTATCCCCGCCGTGAATCACCCACACTGTATTCATATAGGAAGGGATACTTTCCCGACTCGTCATCAGGTGCTCTTTTATGGAGCGCGTATCGCAGCCGTTACGTCGCTCTATGGTTTCCCCAGTCTAGTATTTGGCCTGAAGAGGAATGCCAGCGGACAATCTGTTCCACTTCCCCCGGCCTCTGACATGCAAACGCTCGGTCTGATTGGAGGCACCTCGTGGTATTCAACGGTTGACTACTATCGGTACATCAACGAGGCCGTAAACGATGCGTATGGCAACAACACAAACCCCGCCTCTCATTCTCTACAACATGAATCAGGAGAAAATTCATGAGTTGCAGGCGAAAGGGCAATGGGACGAAATAGCTGCGCTCCTTACGCACGCGGCTATTCGGCTGCGCGCTGCGGGAGCAAAAGCAATCTTGTTTTGCGCCAATACACCCCACAAAGTCTACGCACAAGTCTCTCGCAACATAGACCTGCCCATTCTCCACATTGGAGACGGCACGGGCGTAGCGATCCGCAGCGTAGGCTTAAAAAAGGTCGGGTTAATCGGGACACTGTATACGATGGAAGATGGATTTATGGCGGACTGGTTGAAGGAGCATTATGAAATCGAAACTGTTGTACCTAATTCCGCGCGAGCTCGTCAGGAACTTCATCGCATCATCCAAAAAGAATTGAGCTTGGGTATCTTCACGCCGGAGAGCAAGAAATACGTGCTTGAGCAGATGGAACAGCTTCAAAAAAGCGGAGCGCAGGGGATTGTTTTGGGCTGTACCGAATTCCCCCTAATTATTAAGAAGCATGACTTCAATCTGCCGCTATTCGATACCCCACGTCTACATTCGCAAATGGCTGTGGATTTCATTCTGGGCAAGCAAGGCTTGGCTCGCGTTCGACCCGCTTGATGCGCAGGCTCAATCCGGCGTGCGTGAAACTCCTGAAAACTCGCATTACGGACATCTGCCCAATTGATTTTGTGTGCTAGATTCGACTTTTCCGGCTAAGGCGTTTAGTCCGGCACAGGAAGTGGATGGCGCGATCTTTGTGCGGCGTCCCGTATGGAATAGGAGCCGGGCGTATCATCAACAAATGAAGCGAGAACTGCCTGTTACGTGTTGTACAGAGTGTGGTGGTGCTGGTTACAACATGAGGGTCGCAAACGGTCGTTGTTGCAGAACCAGCGACGAACAACGCTGCGGCGGCGTGAACGCAACTGCTATCAAAACTGATTGGATCGATTGTGCACACTGCGAAGCAACCGGATATTACCGCAATAAAGAATGTCCGAACTGCAAAGGTGCGGGCTACCTATTCGTGGGCCTCAGGGACAAAGCAACGGTTTAACGCGCCACTTTCAATCTCTTACGGAGATGAAATGAACCAAAAAGCATGAGAGCTTTGCGATGTTTGGACAGTACTTCTTTTTCCATCACCGACGCGATGTTCGCGTCCCGGTCGAGCATGACTTCGGATTGGTCTTTGACAGTATTCCAATCTAGAGGAGGATCGTCTGCAAGTACGCGAATCTTCTTCGACGGTGGGAGCTTTTGATTGATCCGACGTACCAACGGAAACAGGATTTCGTAAAAGCCTGACACGCTACACATCGAGGCGCTGGTATTGCGCCACACTTGCTGGACCTCAGACGTTGGCAGATCGTCGCCTGCAATGTACCGGTCCAAAATTCCTTGATACAAAGAATTGCCGCATTCCACCACGATATCGTTCGCCTTGCCGGGCAAAGCGGGGTCGCGGATAAGATGGAGAATTAGATCGTCGAGGTCTTTATTTCCATGCGCGGCATCTATTCCTACGACTTCGTATTTATCAAACTCCGCGAGAATCGCTTTTGTCGGGTCCTCGGGCTTCGGTTCGCTTCCACTGGGTATCGTTGCGTGAGCATTGCCAGTCGTCGGAGCAGTTTGGCCCTGCGATTGAACCTGTACTGGCGAGATGAAAAACGTTGCGACGGAGAACGCAATCAGCAAATGAAATCGCATAGGCACCTTCAGTGAGCGTTTTGAGGGACATTACTTCGGCCAGCGAGCAAGCAATAGGCATTCGCGTACTCACCTCCGGTAAATGTAAACCACGAATCATTCTCGCGCATCGCATGGACTTCAGCACCGTCTTGGGCTCGTCGTTTATCCCAAGTCGCCTCTCACTTTTGAGCAGGAAAAAAAGGGGCGGCGACATTCAAGATGGCCCAGTCTCGGAAATCATTGCTATTCTGTAGCCATGCGATCACCACACGGCGATCGGGATAGATAACCAGCCAAGAGCTACTGCCAGCGACCCCACCGCTGTGCTCAAATTGCCGTTCCGTTTCATGGCCTCCGGCGTCGTGAATAAACCATCCGAGTCCGTACTTCGTGTTCTGGCCAGAAATCGTCTTCTGACGTGAAAAGATCATTGTGAGCGTGTCTTGTTTCAGAAATCCTGCCTTCAGCAGCGCGGACCCAAAGCGCGCCAAGTCCTCAGCGGTTGACAGGAAACCGCCTCCCGCCCATTTGTAACTCAAGTCTTCGTAGGGAGTGTTCCGATAACTTCCGTCAGCAACTACTGTGTACCACCGAGCACGATCAGGAACAATCTTGTCGCTTTCATCGGCGACGGTATCTTGCATTCCGAGTGGCAGGAACACTTTGTCGCGCATGTAGGAAAGAAAGTCTTGCCCGGATGCTTTTTCGATGGCCGCACTCGCAAGGACATAGCCGTAGGTTGAATAGACCCACTTTGTGCCCGGCGGTGCCACAAGGGGGTCGTCCTTGAATCGATTGAGCGAATCGCTCACGGAGCGATAAACGTCACGATCCAATTTGTTACCTTCCTCGGCGTTGTAGCCACGAATTCCGCCAAGATTTCCCAAGAGTTCGCGCATCGTTATGACATAGCCCTTGTCAGGGAAAGAGGGGACATATTGCTGGATGGGAGCGTCGAAGTCGATACGTCCTTGGTCGTAAAGGAGCGCTGCCCCCGCGGCAGTCAATGGTTTAGAAGTGCTTCCAATGCGGAACTTCGTCTTTGGAGTTACGGCAACACATTGCTCGATGTCGGCAAACCCAAACCCCTCCGCCCACACAATCTTTCCGTCCACCGCTACGGCAATCGATATACCCGGCGGCCGCGCAACTTCATTATTTATGGCAGAGCCAGAATTTCCCAACATGCCATGGTCATATATTTCGATAGCTGCGCGACGGGCGAGTTGAATCTGACTGGAGTATTCGGGTGCAACGAAAGAGACATCTCCTTGCGACTGCCGAATCGAAGCGTTCTTGCACTGGCAATACACGCCACTCGGGTCAATAAAAAATGCCGCGCATACGAGAAGCCTTACACTTGACTTCAAAAATTTGCCCTCCTTTCCGACAGATCATGACCAATATCCTCAACGAGGTTCAGTCAAACGATCCCAATTAAAGATTACCGCATGAAAATAAAGGACTGTCGGTCGCGGCGACGGTGGATGGATGAGATTGGCCTTGACAGTGTGAACCCGAAATAGCGTACCAAAAACCCTAAAGCCTTTGTCTGGCGTCGCTTACGTGAATGACAGAGCCAGTTTTCGCCTCTCAGTTGTACCCAAGCTGTACACAATTATGTTTGACAATGGTTAAGGATTTATCGTACTGATGGGGCGAAATATCGGTAGTGCTCTGCCTTAGCGGCTGGGCGTTGCTTTGACCCAGCTGCCTATTGCAGCGGATTGGCAAAGCGCAATCCAGGGAAACGGGCGAAGTCACGGTCCGTTGTATGTAGAATGCCGCCGTACTCCATGGTTAAGGCGGCGAGTTGCGCGTCGGTCACGAGAGGACCCCGGGCTTGGCCGTCAAGCATCAGTTGACGCAGCAGGACCCAGTGTTGATCGCCCGGTGCCAACAAACGAACGTTGGGCTGCTCCAGCCATTGATCAACAAGCTCAGCAGCCTCCTGGGGCGTGAACCGCTTTCCGGGAAGCCTTGGATTCGTCACGACCCTGAGGAAGGCGGCGACCGTTTGCCAAGGCAATCCAATCAGTACTCCGCTGGAGAAAATCTGCTCAATCCAAGCACGCGCCTTAACGTGATGCTCCGAACTGGCGTCATATGCGTACAGAAGGACATTTGCGTCGAGGACAATCACTTGTGCGTTGTACCTTCTATTGCCTCGATTAAGTCCTCCACATTGTCGTAGTTTAACCCCGGAGGCAAACCCAACGCTCGAGGATGAACCAAGAACAGCTTTCGATCGGGCTTTCCTGAGACCATCAAGCCCAGCCGAAGAAAGTGGTTCACCGCAGCCTTCAGCGAAGTGCCAGATCTGCGAATCTCGCGGCGAAGCAGCTTAGCAACGTCCTCATCAAGGGAAAGAGTGGTTCGCACACATTGATGATCGTAGAGAAGACATCATGATGTCAAGCTTAAGTTTACACCCCACTTTGACTTGGCGGCTTCTTCTTCCACTTCATGCAAAAGGCGACAGAATCAGTAGCCCGCACTTAGCCTGCTAAGTGCGTTAAGGCAGACGGTAGAGCGTCAGCTTCAGCGGAGAGCCAACGACAATCATTGAGCCATCGGGAGAGTGCAGTCCAGGACTGCTCCTCGCCGGATTCATCCGGCGTCACTTCCGCGACCTCTCCGGTGTCGACGGCATAAACGACAAAGCGCTCATGCTTAACCACTCCGGGCCACCAGTGCCAGCCCACTCTACTTATATCTAGGAATACATCCAGAAGATGCACTGGCACGAAGTAGACGCATATGAAGACGGCCATTACGAACCAAGCCCAACGCGTTCTCTTCTGATAGCTGGTCCAAATCACGATCAGTACGATGATATCGAGCGCCAGCGAAGCGAAGGCAATTGAGGACTCGTAGTTCAACCTTCCAACCCTATCCATCACCCAGATCTGGCGAATCCGCCAAGTAGCGGCCCACTTTAGCTCCAAGCGAACTAGGACGAGCAGGCAGATAGTCAAGAGCCCGGAAGAGACCCCTACGTGATCAAAACGGAATCTCATGAAGTACCCTCCCGGAAAGTATAAAAAATGGCGGACGTGGCTGGCCTGATCTTACTGTTTCAAGGTTGGCTCCCCGGGGTTAGATTCGAACTGTGAACCCTTCAGTGAATACAAGGCAGAGTAATTTAATCAGAATTCGCCGGAGCTAAGCTAAACTGTGGGGAACTAGCGAATTGCAGCAAAATCCAGGGAGTTGCTTCCTCTTACTTCATCCGCTGTTTGTTCGCTTTTAGCTGCGCTTCGCCACAACGGATACTACGTCTGCACTATGTTCTACTTTCTCGTATATGATGACGATCAGCCATCCGAATTAACAACGTACCTTACTGGGCTTTTTCTAAAAGACTACCTTCAAACCAAGCTGGATAGTGCGTGGGTCACGCGCACTCACCACCTGGCCGAAATGTATTGGATCGAACAAGAACAATGTGCCGATCTGGTCGAAATTGGTGTGATTCAGCACATTCGTCGCCTCAGCGCGAAACTGCACATTCACTCGTTCGCTAATCGCAGTGTTCTTGAACAACGATGCATCCCAGCGCCAGGCCCCCGGCCCGAGTATCGAACCCCGGCGGGCGTTGCCGGGTCGAATGCCGTTCACGGGTGGGTCGGCAAATAATGAAGCATCAAACCATTGTCCAACGGTGTGCGCCGCGTGGGCGTTCGCGTCCCCAAGTTGGTCCGGTCGGGCGCTGAATAAGCTTTGGCTGCCGAAGTCAGCGAGCCCAAGCCCGGCGGGATCGATGTGCACGCCGTTGACGGTCAGCGACAGACCCGTTTGAGCATAAACAATGCCTGAGATCTCCCAGCCTCCAAGCAGATGTCCAGCAAAGCCGCGTTGTGATCGGTAAAAGGGAAAGCGGTAGATGTAACTGCCGGTGAACACGTGTCGTCGATCAAAATCAGCGGGGCCATATTCTGCCCGGATGTCATAGATACTCTGTGGCGAGGCGTATTGGCTGGGAGCATCAGACAAGGCATGCGACCAAGTGTAGTTGAGCACCACCACTATGTTTTCGCCGGATCTCTTCTGCCACTGAACCTGAAGTGCATGATAATTCGATCGGAAGCTGGTGGAATCCACGTTAATGGCATCGAAGCCGCGATAAGGCCGAACGTAGTTGAGGAGTTGCGAGTTACCAATGCTTATCGGCCCTTGAGCGAGAACTCCTGCCGATAAGTACGCCCCGGGAGGGGGCTGGTTGATGTCCACCTCTGCCGGAAGATGTAACGCTTTGTTCCCATAGTAGCCAATGTCAAACAGCATTGTGGGACTGAGTTGCCGCTGAACATCAATACTCCATTGCTGTACGTAGGGTTGCCGCCAATTCACGTCAATTCCGCCGAGCGGCTGCGGAGAGAGATTCACGTCAGGAACGGTGGCGACAGGATTGTTCAGGCTGGTATTGGTTATCGATACGCTCTGGACGAACGGAGGATTGTTCTGAGTGCCAGCTTCGAACGGACCCGCTGCGGGCGAATCGAAGAAAATGCCATAGCCGCCGCGAACCGACGTTTTGCCGGTGTGAAAGGGATCCCAGGCAAATCCGACCCGGGGTGCGATATTGCGGTTGGTCTGTTTTGCCACCGCACTGCCGAACCGTGAGTTCCGTCCTCCGATGATGATTCCATTCACAACCGGTGTGGGCGTGCCGGTGACGAGTGCGCCCGTAGTGATATCGATCGCCGGTGCTGCGGCGGAGTCGTAAGCGCGCGGATCGAAGTTAGTCGCGTGTCCCTGGCCTTCGGTCGGCTGGCGGAAGAATGACCAACGCAGACCATAGCTGATGGTCAGGTTAGGACGAAGTCTGTATTCGTCTTGGGCGAAGAGCTCGAACTGGTTCTGAAGAATAACTGCCCTGGGGTTTACGTTGGCCTGCCTGACGGACACGACGTTGCCGAGAAGGAAGTTGGCCCATTCTTGCTGGAAGCTGCGCCCCGCTGGACCAATGTCCAGGAAGGCGTAATGGCCGTTGTCCTGTCGGAAAAACGCTCCTTCGTCTTTTTCGTAGTGATTGTAGACAAGCCCATACTTTGAGGTGTGCTGGCCGACGACCCATGTGAAGTTGTCAAAAGCCGAGTGGTTCGTGTTCAGATCCCGGTAGGCACCAAATCCGTCCAGGCTTTCGCCGCTAATAAAATGCAAGCTCGGGACGCGGCCCGACAAGTTCTTGAAGGGCAAATTCGGATGAATGTCAGGAGAGAGAGCAGAGCTGATAAGTCCAACTGGCTGGCTGAGAACGGCTCCGTAAGAATAGGAATACCCGGCTTCGTTGAGCAAACGAGGTGTAATCGTGATCGTAGCTCGAGCCGCAAAATTGCGGCCCGGAGCATTCGTGCCGGTCTGCGAACTTCTATTGAATCCAGACGCCTCTGCGGTCACGTTGTAATGCCCTACAGAGAGAAGTGGAACCACATACTGGCCGCCGCCGGACGTTCTGAGGCTACGGACCGTAACGGCCTTGTCGGTGCTCACAACCGTGATTGTTGCCCAGGTACCACCGCTCCGCTTGGGTCGGTGACACGGCCCGAAATCGTGGCTGTGATTTCCTGGCCCGTAGCGTAGTAACCGAAAAGAATCAATAGAGTACCCGGCAGTGCAATCCTTGTGCGCATGAGGGATCCTTGCTACCGCACTAACCGGCCCACGTTGCAATTCACCGGAATTGCATACTCTGACTCCCACTTCCTTCGCTTCGACATTTTCAGGGAAAGCTCAGGTCGAGAGCATAAATCTCCTGGACGCTGCGATCACGCATCATGAGCGGGGCATCATCGGGAGTCAGTCCTATCCACGAGGCGAAAAAGTCAGCGAGCTGAGGAAAATCCTTCAGACCTAGAACGTGCTCCAGGACGCGATCTTTTATTCTCACGCGTACCAATTCCCCGGCCCCGCTCTGGTTTTTTCGCACGTAAACATATTTCCCGTCATGCGACCACTCGTTGTAGCCGACCTGTTCCCCCTCCAGCAAACTTGACGAACGATTTGTGTTTGTATCGAACAGCATCAGTTTCGTATTACGGATAGTAAGGGCGGAAATATAGCGGCCGTCCGGCGATACTCTGGGTGAGAATAGCCCATCGGTTCCGGGAATTGAGGAGGCATTCCTGGTTTTCAAATCCAGGCGATAAATCGCGCCATTGCCGGTTTTGTTAACTTTTCCGAAAATGATGGATTTTCCGTCGGGCGTCCAGGTTGGGTCTGCTTCCCAATCGTAACTTGAGTTCGAAGACCCAGAGTTGGTGTTGGCCTGAAGAAGCGCTTCCGGACTGCCTCCCGATGAAGAGAGCAAGTAGATTTTCGTGGGGTTGTCGAACCGTACATCCATGAACACAATCTGGGAGCCGTCAGGCGACCACCGCGGTTCATACGCTCGCATCGGTGGAAAGGTAAGCTGCATCTTGTCACTTCCATCTACGCGACTTCGCCACAGGGTCATGTCCGGATAAGAAACGTAGGCCACCCACTTCCCGTCGAACGAAAAATCGACGGGGCCTGCGGAGAGACCTGCGAGAAAAGGATCGAATCGTTGAGTTTGCAGGTCATAGCGCAATAGCTCCACGCGAGGGTCCTCGCCCAAGACAAACAATCTCTTACCGTCAGAGCTGAGGATGGGAGCATTGAAATGTAGCGGCCCGGAAGTCAAACGTGATGGGCCCTGGGCGGATCTGCGAAAGATGGAACGACGCTCCGGCATCACCCAGATGGCTTGAGCGTTCCCGCGCCCCGCCAGAAAATAATAGTAATTGCCGTCCGGCGACCAATTTCCGCAGCCCTGGAAGGATGACTCTTTCCAGTCCGGAAAAAGCGGGTGAATCCCTTTGCCGTTCGCGTCCATTTCCCAAATTGACATGGAATCGTTTTTGGGATCATTAAGATCAAAGCGGATCCGCCGGCCATCCGGCGAATATCGAATGCAAAACACGGGGCCGGAAACCTTCGCAAGTGGATGAGCGTCACTTCCGTCTTTGCTCGCCATCATTATCGCGCCCGGATTCCCGTAGACGATGTGGGCCCCATCTGGCGTCCATGTGGCCATGAGGGCCATGATGTTTCCGACGCGGTGGGGTGCACCCGCTGGCAACGGTTGCACCCAAAGTTCGATTGCGGATTCCGACCCAGCGGGGACGCCTCTTGCGACCAACAGCTCCGAGCGATCCGGGGAGACGGGATTCAGGGCCCAAACATCCTGGAGTGTAGTTGTAATCGAAGTAGTCTCTCCACCTGCAGCGGACACCTGCGCGATCCTCGAGCCTGATGTGTAAGGCATCCCTTCGACGAAATAAAGATGGACGCCATCGGTGACCGGCGGATTTAGCGGGTTTTTCGCCTTTCCGTCGTTGGTGATTCGAACCATATTGGTGACCGTCGGCGGCTGCGGCTGGCTGCGCCAGAAGGCCACGCAAATCAGCACCAGAACTACAACGCCGGCAATAACGCCAGTAGGCTTCAAAAGGTTTTTTCCTGCGGATGATTCCGCAGGACTGCTCGGACCGGACATTCCACTGTCCTCGCCGACCGGCCTTTCGACAGTTGCTATGAATCTGTAACCCCGACGGGGAAGAGTTTCGATGAAGGTAGGACTGTCGGCGGAATCGCCAAGCGTTTCGCGCAGCCGTTTGATGGCTGTGTTCAAGCCGGTTTCGAAATCAACAAAAGTGTCCTCGTGCCAGAGTGTGGAGCGTAGTTCTTCTCGGCTTACGATTTCGCCGTGGTGCTCAATCAATTTGAGGAGTATTTGGT
>WNFD01005492.1_pt1 | contig 12680 bp, 10 predicted proteins | sample 5400491 | NCBI WGS metagenome assembly WNFD01 (sample SAMN13153343, study PRJNA577476) | soil metagenome | isolation source: 120 cm saprolite under Douglas fir tree site 2 hole 2 replicate 2 | place: USA:California | collected 2015-04-18 | reverse complement strand
CTACTCGCTGCCGGGCTCGGGCCGCCTCGTCTCCAGGTTGTAGAAGCGCGTGTGGTCGCGGCGGAACTTGAGCTCGATCATGCCGGTGGGACCGTTACGGTGCTTGGACACGATCACCTCGGCGATGCCGGGGCGCTCATCGGATTTGTAGTACTCGGGCCGGAACAGAAACATGACGAGATCAGAGTCCTGCTCTATCGAGTTGTGGACTATCACATTTCCTGCTACAAAGTTGTGTAGCTCTTCTACGGTAAGGTCGTATACGTCCTCGATTCCATCAGGGTCAATCATGGTGAGCACGTCCCAGCCGACATCACGAACTGATATCCGCTCGACGGTTGCTGTTCGAGCCGCCGTGGCTCCGGCTCGGTCAGCCAGCGGAGCTGTGATCCGAAGCGTTTCCGCTCCGTCAAGAACCGCGATCCGATCGCCCAGCTGAAGCTCGTCGAGACGTCGCCAGCCATCGACCGTCATGAACTTGTGATTACCCGTGGCGCGAATGCTGTGGCCGACCTTGGTTGTGAGGCGGAACACGAGCTTGCTGCCAGTGGCAAAAGCGTTGGTCACGGTCTGGGGCGTCATCCGCCACCACTTCTCATCCAGCGCCAGCACCCGAAAGCCGCTCTTGCCCGCGAGCTCTCGAATTGGCATATATGTGCCCGAATCCGGCAGATAAATCGGCGTGTCTCCCGCCAGACAACCCGACTCGCGAAGGTCGCTGAGGATCGGGCGCTTGTCCGGCCGCTGCTCCGGTGCACGGCTCAACTGTGAGATGGCCAGCACAGGTATCCGCAGCTCACGGGCCAGGCCCTTGAGCGCTCTCGAGATCGATGACACCTCCTGCACCCGGTTGTCATCGCCACGCGAGCGCCCATGCATGAGCTGCAGGTAGTCGACGATGATCATGTCGATGCCGTGGCGCATCTTGGCCTGGCGCGCCTTCAGCTGGAGCGTCAGCTCATCCATGACCGGTGTGTCGTCGATGTAGATCTGAGCCTCGCCAAGTGGGCCAAGCGCATTGGACACGCGATCGAACTCTGCCTCGCTCAACAGACCGCGGTGGAGACGTTGAGCGTCGATTTGAGCCTGTTCGGTAAGCAACCGCTCGGTCAGCTGCTCCTTCGACATCTCGAGGCTGAAGATCGCGATCGACTTCTTGCTTTCGAGCGCTGCGTGCAGACCGACATTGAGGGCGAACGAGGTGTTGTGCACCAGGATGTCCTGCGCGATGAAGTTGTTGGTCTCGGGCACTGTGAGGTCGAAGACCTGGTGCTCGCCAGTCGCTTCGATGGAAACGATCTCGTCCCAGTAGATGTCGTCGCTCGCGAGCTGACGGAGAGGAATGTCGTTGAGAACTTCCGCGTAAGCAGCGAACCGCGCGGCCGGCAGACTACGCGAGGTGTGCGGGTTGAATCCCTTGACTTCAGAGTGAGGCTCACCTGCTCGCCTCGCAACCTCCATCAAGGTCAAGCCGCGACGGTCGGCAGAGAATCGAACGTCAGACCAGATCTCCTTTGACAGGTGACCGACGTTGCTCCGTCGGTCAGGCAGCTCAGTAGTGAATCGTCGTGATTTTTCTCCGATCCAGCCAATCTCGGTCTGATACCGCCGAACCGACTTGGGTTCTGTGATCTCTACGCGCCAGCAGCGGTCCTTCTTCTTCCAGAGCTTGGAGACGATGCCGAACCTTACGAACGCGTGGTGCACATCCTCGGCGAGGCCTTGTGATGCCACCGCGAATTCGATCCGGGGGTAGCCGCCCATCGAGTAGACGGTTCCATCGCAGCTCATCAACACCCTGACGAGCTCCCGGAGCCGCTCGCGGTCCCAGCGCCACACGCTGTCCGGGAATCTCTTCTCGGCAGCGCCCTTGCCCATCAATTTGAGCTCGCGCAACCAAGTCGTAAGAGGATTTGGTTTGCCTCCGCGAGGCCCCGACGCGAAGTACGTGATCGCGTGCCGACGGACCTTGAGGGATGGGAATAACGCGGCGATCTGAGAGTGGAAGTCGGCGACGATCTCTGGGTCGGTGTTGGTGAACCCAGGAGTTTTGCCGGTCAATCCACCCTCGGCGATGAAGTACGCCAGCAGGCGCACCTGACCGAGGGGCATGGAGGTGTCTTTGCCGAAACATCGGACCCATCTCGGCACGGCAATGCGAGCGCCGACGGTGATGTCGTGAAGGGGCCGCCACCCCTTGACGGTGAGGAAGGGATGGTGGCCGGTGACCTCGACGGAACGGCCGGTTCGTGTCGTCACCCGGAAGCAAGGCTTGATACCGCTGTCCACCCAGGCGTGGATGTCCTGTGGCTCGACGGATCCATCCCACGCAAAGCCGAGAACGGTCGGCATACGGCGACGGACAGCCTCCTCGATGGTCAGCCGCTCGCCAGTTGCCGGGTCGTCGATGATGCTGTCGGCAGCCAGGCACTTCCCCATGCTCGGCCGGCCCGCCACGATGATCAGGTCCGAGTCCTTGAACCCGCCCGTCATGCGGTCCAGGTCGTGGAACCCTGAAGGCACCCCGACCACCCCCTGCCCGCTCTCCATCTGCAGCGAGATGCGCTCCATCGCAGGCCCGAGCAGGTCGTACAACTTGGAAAGTTCGCGCTGGTCGCGGTCGTCTGCGACGCCGAACACCAGCGACTGCGCCTGGTTGATCGCCTCCTCGGCCTCCACCCCATCGTCGTAGCCAAACCCAGCGATGTTGGATCCCGCCGAGATCAGGCGCCGCTTATACGCCTTCTCCTTGATGATCCGGCCGTAGTACTCGATGTTTGCCGCGGTCGGCACGGTGCTCTGCATCGACGCCAGCTGCGCGCGCCCGCCGATGCGATCGAGCATCCCCATCGTCTGCAGCTGAGCCGCGAGCGTGACGTTGTCGATCGGCTCGCCGGCGGCGAACAGGTCGAGCGCGGCGCGGTAGACCTGGCCGTTGTTCTCGCGATAGAAGTCCTCCGGGTGGAGGAACTGCAGCACCTTCGCGATCGAAAGGGGATCGAGGAGGATGGAGCCGAGCACGGACATCTCGGCATCGAGGTCGTGGGGCGGCACCCTCCCGGGTGAGAGCGCGATCGTCGCCATGACTAGTGGGCCGCGGTGGCCGAACGGGCTGGGTGGCCGCCGAGGTCCACCAAGCCCTACCGGTCCTGAGTCACGATCACATTGACGTGGGCCGCCACGTCGCGGTGGAGCTTCAACGCGACCTCGTGCTCGCCCAACGTCTTGATCGGCTCCTTCAAGTCGATCTTGTGCCGGTCGATCTCGACGCGATGCTGCGCCTTCAGAGCGGCGGCGATGTCCTGGTTTGTGATGGAGCCGAAGGCCTTGTCCTCGGCGCCGACTTTGAGGCGGACGACGACCGTCTTGTTGTTGATCTCGTCAGCCAGGGCTTGCGCCTCGACGCGGTCCTTCGTCTCGCGCTTGACGGCTGCGTCGCGCAGGCGCTTTGCCTCCGCCTCGACGCCCTTGTGGGCCGGCACCGCCAGCTTCCGGGGAAGGAGGAAGTTGCGGCCGTATCCGTCCGTGACCTCCTTCACATCGCCGGCCTTGCCGACGTTGACGACATCCTTGGTCAGCATCACCCGCACTTTCCCTAGCCCTCCGATACCGATTGATACGAGTCCCGGCGCGTCACGCGCGCCCGGATCCGGTTGGCGAGCCTGCCCGTACCTTCTCGCGCCGCAGCGACAGTGTCCTGAAGGTCTCGATCGAAAACGCTTTCGCCGGCTTCCAGCGCGCGTTCGTGCTCGTGGCGAACCTCTTCCGGGCACGCCTCGATGAACGTCTTGACCGCGAGCACGCCCAGGGCGAGCATGTCCAGCTCGCCCAGCACCGGCACCCAGGCCGGGAAGTCGATCGGGCTCACGATCAGGGCCAGCGCGCCCAAAACGGCGGCCTTGGGCGCGGTGGGCACGCGCGGATCACGCAGCAGGCAATACGCGAGCTTGCCGTGCCGCGGCACCTCGATGAGAACCTCTTTTGCGCGCGAAAGGACAGGATGCATGGGGGCCGACAAAGCCTAGCGCTTTTCGGAGTGCGGGAGGAACCTACTTAACCAAGTGGCCCAGGCCGGGGCGTTCACGGAACCTTGCGGCCTGGGCGGCCGGGCGCCTCTGGCGCCCAAGCCTGCGTCATGGGGCCCGGCGCGGCATCGTCACGCATCCAGATGCGCTCCTCGCCGCGCCACCCTTTCCTTGGCTCCGGCCGCCGATGCCACAATTTTCTCGTGCAGACCCCGACCCGGGCCACTAGCCTTTCGACGTGGCAACGATCGCCCGCGCGGAGGCGGCGCCAGCCCATTACGGGAACCTCCAGCACACCGCTCTCAGCGCCTTCTGGTTCGGAAGCAACTTCCTGTGGCTACCGCTGACCACGGTCCTGATCCAGGCTCAGATCGACTCCGTGGTCCCCAAGGGTTCGCAGAACACGGCCATCGGCGTCGCCCTCGGCCTCGGCGGCCTGCTGGCGGTGACCGTACCGCCGCTGGTCGGCGCCTGGTCCGACCGCCTGAACACTCGGTTTGGGCGGCGGCGGCCGATCATGGTGGCCGGCACCCTCCTCACGTTCCCCGGTCTCTTGATCATGATGGCCGCCAACAACTACCCGGAGATCCTCATCGGGTACGCCATCATCCAGTTCTTCTTCAACGGCGCACAGGCCGCATACGCAGGCATAGTCCCAGACGTGGTCCCGGCCCAGCAGGTCGGAAAAGCGAGCGGTTTCCTGGCCACTATGACCCAGCTGGGGATTGGCACCGGCCTCGGGGTCTCGAGCCTGCTGGCCCACAATCGCGCGATCTACTTGATCATGGGCGTGGTCGCCGCGCTCACGCTCATACCCACGGTCTGGGCGGCACGAAGCGAAGGAATGGTTCCTATCGAGCGGCCGTCGAGTCGTCCGTTCGCGGAGTCGGTGCGCGAATTCTTGCGGCCACTGCATGAGGGCGATTTCGCATGGGTCATCTTCACCCGCCTCATGGTCTCGTCCGGGATCACGGTTGTCCTCTACTTCCTGGTCAACTTCTTCGGCGACGTGGTGCTCGGGCCGAATGAGGATGCGGCCAAGTTCACATCCAACTGGCTGCTGGTCGTGGTCCTGACCGCGCTCCCATTCGGGTTCTTTGGGGGTCAGATCTCCGATCGAATTCGCCGTCGCAAGATCTTCGTCTACCTGGCCGGGGCGGCGCAGGGATTCGTGGCACTGGTCTTCATCGCTTTCTATCCGAAGTCGGTGCCTCTTGTGTATGCGTTAGGCATCGCGTACGGGATTGGCTACGGGCTGTATTTCGCGGTCGACTGGGCCCTGGCCTGCGACACGCTGCCCGATCCCAAGAAGTCGGCCAAAGACATGGGTTTGTTCCACATCGCATTGACGTTTCCCCAGGCGCTCCTTCCGTTGTTTGGCGGAGCCCTGATCGACTACCTCAACAAGCACGTAGAAGCGAACGTCGGCTACCGCGTGGTCTTCTCGAGCGCGGTCCTGTTCTTGTTCGTGGGCACGGTGCTGGTGAGCCGCATCAAGTCCGTGCGCTGACCGCCTCGCGGCGGGCGGCCAACAGGCTGGCGACCCACACGGCGAGAATTCCGACTACACCAAACTCCGCCATCAACCTCAAAACGACGAGGTTCGAATAGCCCGAGACCAGGAGGACCTGGAAGAGATGGTGGCCGGGGCCGATGAGCGCCCAGCCCAGGGCCACGAGCCCCAGCACGGTCCAGTCGCGAGTCCGCGCCGCCCAGGCGATCAGGACCAGCATCGGCAGCAGGAGCAGCACGAGGTGCGTTCCCCACGAATAGCTCGCCACTATCGGCGTGACGGCGACGACGGCGGCCGCCTCGAGGCCCCTGCCGGTCGCGGTTCGGGACGGCGAACGCAGGATGATGAACGTGACCAGCAGCGCGGCGATCGCGATCACGGCAGTGATGATCCGCGCCGCGGGCGGGCTACCGCGCGTGGCGGCGAAGAAGGTGTCCGGCTCGATCAGCCGGGCGATGGTGCCGCCCGGCGAGTGGTTCTCGAAGAGCCCGGTGCCGGCCCCGATGGCGGGCACGACCTTGAACAGGTACTCGAACAGGTACTGCGGGGCCGCCAGCAGCCACAAACCCAGACCGGCGATCACGGCCACGGCCAGCATCGACCATCGCCTTGCCCACAGCACGAGCAGCCCCACAGGCGCCTGTATCAACTTCAGGGCCACGGCTACGCCGAGGGCGGCGCCTCCCCACCAGCGGCCGGCCATCAAGGCCAGGAGCCACAGGCCCGACAGCGCGAGCAACACGAGGTTGATCTGGCCCTCGACGATGTTCGCGGTCGTGGGTTCGAACGCCAGCGCCGTCAGCACCAGCAGCGCCGCCAGCTGCCAATCGTCGACACGGAGCGCACGCAGCATGGAGAACAGGAAGAGGGCGACCGAGGCGTTCAGCACGACGACGACCGCCGCCGCGAGCACGTGGCTGTCGACCCCCACGAACGGTTGCAGGAGCCAGGCCAGGGGCAGCGGGGTCACGTACTGCGGACCGGTCGGCTCGAGGCAGCCCATGGTCTGGCAGAGGTCGTACGGGTCGTGCCCCGCCGCGAGCCGGGCCGCCGCTCGCATGTAGCTCTCCTGGAAATCGCCCAGGTAGGTACCGAAGGCGAGGGGCTGGATCAAGGCCTGCCACAGGTACAGGAGCACGATCGGGACGCCGGCCCAGACCAGGAGCAGGGCGGTGAATCGCCGGTTGGCCAACGCCGGTAGCCGTTTCGCTGCCGGCGCCTTGATCACCGAGCGGAGATTATGGCCTCACACACCAAAAAACGAGGCGGCGCCTGCAGCGGACACCGCCTCGGCCGGGTTCCATCGGGTGACACGCTCTTGGTTTCTGCGCCGCTTTGCGGCCGTTGCCTACTTATGGAGGCCAACCTTTGCGCGGACTGCGATGGACTCGACGCCGAACGAATTGACCTCAGGATGCCCGATTCGCCAGGGGGTGTCAAGGGCTTGGCTCTTTCCCTTTTGAGGCGCACAATGGAGTGTCGATTGGGCGAGCTCAGCTACGTTCACGGCGCGAGCGAAACCCCGCTCCTGGGCGAGACCATCTTCCAGAACCTGCGCCGCACCGCCGAACGTCATGGCGATCGCGAAGCGCTCGTCGTCGCTCACCAGGGTCACCGCTCCACTTACCGGGAACTGGTGGCGGAGTGCGAGCTCGTGGGTCGCGGACTGCTGGCGCGGGGAGTGCGAAGAGGCGATCGGGTCGGCATCTGGTCACCCAACCGGTACGAATGGGTCATCACGCAGTACGCGACCGCGGCGATCGGCGCGATCCTCGTCAACATCAATCCCGCTTACCGCACCTCCGAGCTCGAGTACGTCCTGAACCAGTCGGGCATCAGCTTCCTGATCCTCGCCGCGGGGTTCCGCCAGGCCGACTACCGCGCGATGCTGGCCGAGGTCAAGGGTCGGTGCCCCGAGCTGCGCGAGGCGCTCGTCCTCGAGGACGGCTGGGAGGCGCTCGAGCGGGATGGAGCCGGCGCGAGCCCGGCGGTTCAGCGCGAGGTCGAGGCTTCGCTCCAGTTCGACGACCCGATCAACATCCAGTACACGTCCGGCACCACAGGGTTTCCAAAGGGCGCAACCCTCACGCACCACAACATCCTCAACAACGGCTACTTCATCGGGGAGACGCTTCACTACACCGCGCAGGACCGCGTCTGCATCCCCGTGCCCTTCTATCACTGCTTCGGCATGGTGCTCGGCAACCTCGCCTGCACCACGCACGGCGCCACGATGGTGATCCCCGCCGAGGCATACGACCCGGTGGCCGTCATGGAGACGGTCCAGAAGGAGGGATGCACGTCTCTGTACGGCGTGCCCACGATGTTCATCGGCGAGCTCGAGCATCCAAGATTCAAAGAATTCGATTTCAGCTCGCTGCGCACCGGCATCATGGCGGGCTCGCCGTGTCCCGTCGAGGTGATGAAGAAGGTGCAGACCGTGATGCACATCCCCGAGATGACGATCGCGTATGGCATGACCGAAACCTCGCCGGTATCGACGCAGTGCGCGACCGACGACCCGCTCGTAAAGCGCGTCTCGACGGTGGGCCGGGTTCATCCCCACGTCGAGATCAAGATCGTCGATCCCGCGACCGGGGCGGTCGTTCCGCGCGGGGAATCCGGCGAGCTGTGCAGCCGCGGCTACATCGTCATGCTCGGCTACTGGAACAACGAACAGGCCACGCGCCAGGCGATCGACGCCGCGCGCTGGATGCACACCGGCGACCTGGCCACGATGGACGAGCTCGGCTACGTAAATATCGTCGGCCGGATCAAGGACATGATCATCAGGGGCGGCGAGAACATCTACCCCCGCGAGGTCGAAGAGTTTCTCTACGGCCACCCCGCCATCGCCGACGTGCAGGTGATCGGCGTGCCCTCTGAGAAATACGGCGAGGAGGTCATGGCCTGGGTGAAGCTGCGCGAAGGCGGCGCGGTCTCAGGTGACGACCTGGCCGCGTGGTGCAAGGGCAAGATCGCCTCGTACAAGATCCCGCGACATTGGAAGTTCGTGGACTCGTTCCCGATGACAGTGACCGGGAAGGTCCAGAAATTCAAGATGCGGGAGGCGGCCGTCGAAGAGCTGGGCCTAGAAAAGGCGGCTGGAGTCCGAACCGCCTAAGCCCAGCGTTTCGGCACGTTTGACGCCGATCGTGCGTCTCGACGCGGGGAATTACGCGTGTTTGGCGCCAGCAGTGCCGATCTCTGCGGCCCCTACTGAAGGCTCTCGTAGGGGAAGGCCGCTGCGAACGGCTCGTACAGCAGCAAGACCTGCTCGATCGGCAGCAGGTCGCGCATGAAGATGCCGCCGGCGGCCACGCCGGCGTGGCCGACGATCCCCGAGCCGTCGTGCGGCGCCGCCATCTCGGCTCCGTCCTGGGCGGCGCGGAAAGCCATCGTGCGCCCGGACTTGTTCGCGGAATCGATGACCGACTTCCAGGCCGCCTGGTAGTGCGCCGCGGGATCGAGGGCCCGCGCAGGCGCGAGTGCGGACGGAGGAGCGCCCGGCGCCGACGGCGCCACCGGCTTCGGTGGCTCGCTCAGCACCCTGGCCACGGCGGCCGCCTCGGCCTCGCTTGGGCCGGAGAGCGTCGGCAGGCGCGCCAGGAAGGCCGCGATCTGGCGGTCCACCGGGGCGGGCGGCTGGTAGCTCGGGCCCGGCAGGACCGTGGCAAAAGGCCGGTACAGGGCCGCGAACGCCGCCGGGTCGAGCTGCTCGCGCACCAGGATGGCCAGGGCCACGATCTGCGCCGACTCGAGCGCCACCGCGGCGACCACTTCGGGCACGAGCTTGCTGATCGCCATCTTGGTCTGCGCCACCCTGAACCCGCCCGACAGCGCGTTGACCATGGCCTGGTCGGCGCCGGCCAGCATGTTTTCCAGCACCTGCTCGACTTCGGCGGTCGAAGGACGCTGGCGTGACACGACGCGCGCCGTCGCAATCCACTCCCACTGCGCCTTGCTCAAGGACTTCACCGCGGCGGCGAGGAACTGCCCCGCCTCGCCGGCGCTCAGGGCAGCGCGACCTGCTCGGGGAGCAGGCCCTTGGCTCTCAGCTTGTCGATGGGGTGATACGCATCCACGATGCGCATCGTGCCCGATGCGGAGCGCAAAACCATCGATTGCGTGTACGCGTAGACATCCTCGTAACGGACGCCCTTGAGCAGCTCGCCCGTGGTGATCCCCGTGGCCGCGAAGAAGATGTCGTTGCCCGAGCACAGGTCGTCGAGGTGGAGGACCTTGTTCGGCTTGTGCCCTTCGCTCACCGCAACCTCACGCTCGGCTTCGTCGCGGAAGTAGAGCTTGGCCTGCATGTCGCCGCCGATGGTCTTGATCGCGCAGGCGGCGAGAACCCCCTCGGTGGCGCCGCCGGAGCCCATCATGCAGTGGATCCCTGACCTCGTCTCGAGCGCCGCCTCGAGCGCGCCGGCGACGTCGCCTGCGGTGATCAGCTTGATGCGCGCGCCGACGTCGCGAATCTGCCTCACGATCTCCTGGTTTCGATCGCGCTCGAGAACGACGACCGTTAGCTCCTGCACGGGAAGGCCCTCAGCTTTGGCGATCCGTCTGAGGTTCCATTCCACGGGCATCTCCAGGTCGATGACCCCTCGCGCCCTGCGGCCGACGACGAGCTTCTGCATGTAGTGCACGTGCGTCGTGAACATCGAGCCGCGCTCGGCCAGCGCGACCACGGAGATCGCGCCGGGCAGACCGGACGCGGTGAGGCTGGTGCCCTCGATGGGATCGATCGCGACGTCCACCTCGGGCTCGAGGCCGTTGCCGATCTGCTCGCCGAAATACAGCATCGGCGCCTCGTCCTTCTCGCCCTCGCCGATGACGACGGTGCCCTTCATGTCGACCGACGCCATGGCGCTCCTGATCGCCTCCACGGCGCGCCGGTCGGCGGCCTCCTTGTTGCCGCGGCCCTGCAGGGGGGCGGCGGCCAGGGCCCCTGCCTCCGTGACACGCAGTAGTTCGAGCGCGAGGTTGCGGTTGGTGCGCGGCTCGATCATCTGTCAAGCACCTGGTTGAGCGCCATCGCGGCCGGTAGCTTAGCCGATGCTCCGGCGCCGGATCGGCAGTTTGTCTGCCTCCACCCACAGATCCTTCTTGCGCGCGAGCCTGCGGTCACCATCCCGGTCCACATAAACGCACGTGCGCTCCAGCACGGCTGTGATCCGGACGCTCACCCCGTCCAGCGTGGCGCTGAAGCTGTCGATCAGGACCTCGTCCTCGTCGAGCTCGACCTCGCTCAGGCGGCGGGGGCCGGGAGGCCTTGCCTTGGTGGAGAGCACCAGCGGAGCCCGAATCAGGCCTGGAGGTCCGGGCTTGATCGTGAGCCTCGATGATCCCGGTCCAGGAAGGCGGATGGAAGGTTTCGGTCGGGGCGGCGGCAGGGGCGCGAGAGCCTCCGGTCGAGAAGGCCGCCTGGGAGCCTTTCGGGTCGCGGTCGCCCGTGCGGGTCGCTTCGGAGCAGCCCGACCAGGCTTCTTTACGGACCGCGCCTTCCCGGATCCCCGCCTAGAAGAACTCACCCCAGAACTTCCTGACCCGGCCCACCGGGTTCGGGAGCGTCTTGAGAGTCACCACCTGGGCTGATGGCGAGTTGGACTCGACGACGGCGGTGTCCTTGGCCTCAGGCACGCCCTCTGGGTGGACCCTGATCACGCCAAGGTGCACGCCGCCTTCGAGGACCACGAGCGCCCCGACCCTCGCGTCACCCTCGAGCCGTCCGGTGTTGGTGATCTTGAGCCTGCTCACGGCGACGATGTTCCCGCGCACGAGTCCGGCGATGGTCACCTTCGCGCTCTTGATGTCCGCCTCGACGTGGGCCTCGGGCCCGATGAACAGGTCTCCATCGCACTCGACGTGGCCGTTGAATTTGCCCAGGATCTGGCCGCTACCCTTGATCGAGAGCCGCCCGTTGAACGTGTCGTCCCGGGCGAGCACGGTCGGTTTGGCGTCCGCGCCAATCGCCGCCTCACGTTCCCCGTTGGTCGCCGGTGCCGCCAACGTCTCCATACTCGTCTCAGTCATTGCGCCTCCCATAGCCCCAGCCTCCCCGCCGCTCCTACTCCTCTCGCAGCATAACGGGATTAGTTAAGAAGTGCGCCCTGCGCGCGCCCGGCGACTAACGCGGCATTGAGCGCTGACTTATAGAACGGGGTGCGACTCGAGATAGGCAAGCACGGCGTCGCGGGTCGGATCGATGGCGCCGTCCATGACCAGTTCGGTCAGTCGCTGCTTGATGCGGCCGACCTCCGGCCCCGGTCCGATCCGGCGCACTCGCATGATGTCCTGTCCGTCCACGGGCGCCGCCATACGGGACGGCTGCTCCGACAGCGCGGCGTCGAGGCGCGCCTGCAGCTCGTCGAGCTTTTCGGGATGCGGATACGCGGATGCCTGGATGTCGGCGCGCGCCAATGCCATTAGTGGTTTCAGCAGCGCACCCGCATCGCGGGCGAGGCGGCGCACCGCGCCGTCTGTCCACTCGGAGGCGTAGAACACCGGCCGCAGATGCAGGCGCACGAGCATCGCCACCGCTTCGATCTCTTTCTGAGGAAAACGCAATCGTTCCAGTGCGTGCGTCGTCATCTCTGCGCCGACGACCTCGTGTCCAACGAACGTACCGTCGGGTCCGGCGGTGGCCGGCTTGCCGACATCGTGGAATAGGGCCGCGAGCCGCACGACGTGCTCCGGGGGCGTGGCGGCCACGGTGAGCAGCGTGTGACCGAACACGTCGTGGGTGTGGTACCCGCCCTGTTGGACACCCTTGCACGCTGCCAACTCGGGCAGGATCAGCTCGAGCAATCCGCCCTGGTCGAGACGATCGAGCGCGAGTTGGGGGCGTTCGGTGAGCAGCATCTTTAGGAGCTCATCGGCGACGCGCTCGGCTGATACCACCGGGGACGCGAGGCGGTCGCGCAGCTTGCGCATGGCGGGCAGCAGGTCGGGAGCGAGCTCGAACTCGAGCTGGGCGGCTAAGCGGATCGCCCGCAGCATGCGCAGCGGATCGTCATTGAACGTCTGCATCGGATCTGCAGGCGTCTGCAGCACGCGCGCTTCGAGGTCGGCCAGGCCACGGCCGAGTGGGTCCTGGATGTTGCCGTCGAAATCCATGAGCAGCGTGTTGACCGTGA
>WNFD01005490.1_pt1 | contig 12681 bp, 4 predicted proteins | sample 5400491 | NCBI WGS metagenome assembly WNFD01 (sample SAMN13153343, study PRJNA577476) | soil metagenome | isolation source: 120 cm saprolite under Douglas fir tree site 2 hole 2 replicate 2 | place: USA:California | collected 2015-04-18 | reverse complement strand
CCGTACTTGTCCCGCATCGCCACCGCCCAGATGCGTCGCGCCACGCGTCCGAGCACGGCGTATTCGGGCTCCATGCCGTAGCTGAAGAAAAACGACAAGTTCGGCACGAAATCGTCGATCTTCATTCCGCGTGCGAGGTAGGCCTCGACGAACGTGAAGCCGTTCGCGAGGGTAAAGGCGAGCTGCGAGATCGGATTCGCGCCGGCCTCTGCGATGTGGTATCCGGAGATCGATGCGGAGTAGAAATTCCGCACGTCGTGGTCGATGAAGTACTCCTGGACGTCGCCCATCACCTTGAGCGAGAACTCGGTCGAGAAGATGCAGGTGTTCTGGCCCTGGTCTTCCTTCAAAATGTCCGCCTGCACCGTGCCGCGAACAGTTGAAAGTGTTTCCGCCTTGATCTCTCCGCGCTCGGCGGCCGTCGGCTCGCGACCGTTTTCCGCGCGGAACTTGTCCATCTGCTGGTCGATGGCGCAGTTGAGGAACATCGCGAGGATCGTCGGCGCCGGCCCGTTGATCGTCATGCTGACGCTCGTCGCCGGGTCGCACAGGTCGAAGCCCGAGTAGAGTACTTTCATATCTTCGAACGTGGCGATGGATACGCCCGAGTTGCCGACCTTGCCGTAGATGTCCGGGCGCAGGTCCGGGTCGAAGCCGTAGAGCGTCACCGAATCGAACGCGGTCGAGAGGCGCTTCGCCGGCATGTCTTTCGACAGCAGATGGAAGCGGCGGTTGGTGCGGAACGGATCGCCCTCGCCCGCGAACATGCGCGTCGGATCCTCGTTCTCGCGCTTGAAGGAAAATACACCTGCGGTGAACGGGAAGGAGCCGGGCAGGTTCTCGCGCATGCGCCACCTGAGGATCTCGCCGTGGTCCTCGAAGCCCGGCAGCGCGACTTTCGGCACTTTAGTCCCCGAAATGGAAATCGTGTTGAGCCGGGTGCGGATTTCCCGCTCTCGCACCTTGACCACCTGCTCGTCGCCCGCGTAAGTCCTCTTCGTCTCCGGCCAGTCCTCGATGAGCTGCCTGGAACGCACATCGAGCTTGGCGTTTTTCTCCTCGATGAGCGGATCCAGAATCACGGCGTCCTTGCCCGCCGCTGAGAGCATCGCCCTGGCTGCAAGCAACTGCTGCCGCTCGCGCGCTGTTCTCGATTGCTCGCCGGCGCGAGCGTGGTAGCCGCGCACCGTGTCTGCGACCTCGGCAAGGTAGCGGCTGCGCGAGGGCGGGACGATCGCGTTCCTCGCGGAGGAGGCGCGCACCTTGATCGGGAGAAGCGTGCCCGATTTGATTTTCAGACCGTGCTCCGCGAGCGCGGGCAGGATACCCTGGTAGAGCGCGGTGACGCCATCGTCGTTGAAGCGTGAGGCGATGGTCCCGTACACCGGCATCTCCTCGGCGGATCGGTCGAAGAGCTTGCGGTTGCGCTGCACCTGCTTGCGAACGTCCCGCAGCGCGTCTTGGCCGCCCTTGCGGTCCAACTTGTTGATGGCGACGAAGTCCGCAAAATCGAGCATGTCGATTTTCTCGAGCTGGCTTGCCGCGCCATACTCGGGTGTCATCACGTAGAGCGAAGCATCGACGAGCTGCACGATCGCCGCATTGCCTTGGCCTATACCGGAGGTCTCGACGAGCACCAGGTCGAATCCAGCGACCTTGCAGGCCGCAATCACGTCGGGAAGGCTCTTCGAGATTTCGCTTTCAGCGCCGCGCGTGGCGAGCGAGCGCATGAACACGCGGCCTCCCGCGATGGCGTTCATGCGGATGCGGTCGCCGAGCAGCGCCCCGCCGGATTTCCTGCGCGAAGGATCGACGGCGAGGATGGCGATGTCGAGGCGGTCTTCCTGGTCGAGCCGGAAGCGGCGCACCAGCTCGTCGGTGAGCGAGGATTTGCCAGAGCCGCCCGTACCGGTCACCCCAAGGGCCGGCACGGAAAGAGCGTCGGCTTCCTTCAGCATCCGGTCGCGCAGTTGAGGATCTGCGGTGCCGTTCTCCAGGGCGGTGATGAACCTCGCCAGCGCCCTGCGGTCACCGGCCTTGATCGCCTCGAGACCCTTCGGCGCGTGCCGCGACAGGTCATCGTCGCAGCGTGCGAGCATGTCATTGATCATGCCCTGCAGCCCCATCTTCTGGCCGTCTTCGGGCGAATAGATGCGCGTAACGCCGTAGGCCTGCAGCTCGCGGATCTCATCTGCGACGATGACCCCGCCGCCGCCTCCGAACACCTTGATGTTTTCTCCCCCCCGCTCGCGCAGCAGGTCGATCATGTACTTGAAGTATTCGATGTGACCGCCCTGGTAGGAGGAAACCGCGATGCCCTGGACGTCTTCCTGCAGCGCGGCGGTCACGACTTCGTCCACCGCGCGGTTGTGCCCCAGATGGATCACTTCGGCGCCGCTGGCCTGCAGGATGCGGCGCATGATGTTGATGGCTGCGTCGTGGCCGTCGAAAAGCGACGCCGCCGTCACGAAACGGATCTTATTCTTCGTTTTGTATTCGGTGTGCCGCGAGGCACTCAGATCGGTCATGGCTGCCCCAACGCGTCCGGATCTGGCTGGAGAAACGGAGGCTACTTTACGTTTACGTAAACGTCAAGCGCGGTCTGCCCTTATGCCGCAGTCTATCCCTTCGCGCGGCGGCGCATCCTGTCAGATCGCCGCGTGGCGCAGCCTCAATGCGTTGAGGACGACCGACACCGAGCTCGCGCTCATCGCGGCAGCTGCGACCATAGGGTTCAGAAGCAGGCCGGTCCAGGGGAAGAGCACCCCCGCCGCAATCGGCACGCCGAGAGCGTTGTAGACGAACGCCAGGAACAAATTCTGGCGGATATTGCGCATCGTGGCGCGCGAAAGCCGCCGCGCGCGAACGATACCGCGCAGGTCGCCTTTGACGAGCGTGATCCCCGCGCTCTGGATCGCCACATCCGCCCCGGTGCCCATTGCGATGCCGACGTCGGCCTCGGCGAGCGCGGGCGCGTCGTTCACGCCGTCCCCCGCCATCGCCACCACGCGACCCTCGGCGCGAAGCGCCCTGACCGCAGCGCCTTTTTCATAGGGCAGAACGTCGGCGCGCACTTCGGCGATGCCGAGCTTCTTCGCCACCGCCTGCGCTGTGATCAGGTTGTCGCCGGTGAGCATCACGACGCGAATGCCTTCGGCTGCGAGCGCCTGCAATGCCTCAGGCGTGGAAGACTTGATGGGATCGGCCACGCCGATGATCCCGGAAAGGCGCCCGTCTTCCAAGAGGAACACCACGGTCTCGCCGTTGCCACGCAGCGTGTCCGCCCTTTCCCTGAAAGCCTGCGGCACCTGGGCGAGCGAGTCGGCGAAACGCGCGTTGCCGAGCGCGGCGGTCCGGCCATCGACTTTTCCCTCCACACCTCTGCCGGTGACCGCATTGAAGCCCTCGACGCTGAGGAGTGTAATACCCCGATCCCTGGCCCCTTGAAGGAGCGCCGCAGCCAGGGGATGCTCGCTGCCGCGCTCGAGGCTCGCCGCAACCTGCAACACATGTTCTTCGGTTGTTCCCTCGGCCGCGACAAGCATGGTGAGCCTGGGCTTGCCCTCGGTCAGCGTGCCGGTCTTGTCGACCACCAGCGTGTCGATCTTTTCCATGCGCTCGAGCGCCTCGGCATTGCGGATGAGGACGCCGCCTTGAGCGCCGCGGCCGGTGCCGACCATGATCGACATCGGTGTCGCGAGCCCAAGGGCACAAGGGCAAGCGATGATCAGCACCGATACGGCGCTCACGAGCGCAAAGCTCATCGCGGGTGGCGGGCCGTAGATCGACCAGACCACGAATGCAACCAAGGCGATGCCAACGACCGCGGGAACAAAATAAGACGAAACCAGATCGGCGAGGTTCTGGATGGGAGCGCGCGTGCGCTGCGCCTCGGCGACCATATGCACGATTTGTGCGAGCAGCGTCTCCGCACCGACACGTTCCGCGCGCATCACGAAACTCCCTGTGCCGTTGATCGTGCCGCCCGTGACTTTCTCTCCAGGGTGCTTTTCCACCGGCATCGGCTCGCCTGTGACCAGGGATTCGTCCACGCTCGAGCGGCCTTCCAGAATCACGCCGTCAACCGGTACCTTTTCGCCCGGGCGCACCCGCAGGCGATCCCCTCGCTGCACTTGATCGAGCGGCACCCCCTCGTCGCTGCCATCCGGGCGAATCCGGATCGCGGTCTGGGGAGCGACCTTGAGCAGCGCGCGAATGGCGCCGCTCGTGCTCTGACGCGCTCGCAACTGAAGTACTTCCCCGAGCAGGACCAGCACCGCGATCACCGCCGCCGCCTCGAAATAGAGACCGACTCCTCCGTGGGAATCGCGAAACGCCGGAGGAAATAGTCCGGGTGCAAGCAATGCGACTGCGCTGTAGGCGAACGCCACGCCGATTCCGAGCGCAATCAGCGTGTACATGTTGAGGTTGCGCGAGATCAGCGAATTCCAGCCGCGCACGAAGAAGGGCCACGCCGCCCAAAGAACCACCGGGGCGCTCAGGAGGAACTGAATCCAGCCGGAGAATTTTGGATTCGGCAACGCCGCGTGCAGGCCGGGCAGGTGTTCGGCCATTGCCAGGCCAAAAACCGGAACCGTGAGCGCGAGCCCGATCCAGAACCGGCGCGCCATGTCGAGCAGCTCGGGGTTGGGCTGGTCGTCTGCGCTTGGTGCGACAGGCTCGAGCGCCATGCCGCATTTCGGGCAGTTGCCGGGGCCCGCCTGCCGGATCTCCGGGTGCATCGGGCAGGTGTAGATCGCGGCCGGCGTCGCGCCGGGGAGCGGGGCGGGCTTCCCCGACGCCTTGGCGTACCGCTCGGGCTCGGCAGCGAACTTGTCGAGACAATGCTGGCTGCAGAAATACCAGTGTCGGCCGGCGTGCGAGTGCTTGTATTTGGACGCCGAAATATCCAGCGGCATGCCGCAAACCGGGTCAAGTGCAAATCCCGGGGAGGGCGGTGCATGAGTATCCGGCACCGGCCTGGCGTGCGACGGATCGCTGCCCAACGGCCCGTGATCGTGAGAGTGCACCGCGGTTCTCCGTGTGGCGCGAGCCGCCCTATTCCACGGTCACCGATTTGGCGAGATTTCTGGGCTTGTCCACGTCGTTGCCTCGTTCCAACGCCGCGTGGTAAGCGAGCAGCTGCAGAGGCACGGTATGCAGGATCGGCGACAGAAAGCCGGCGTGATCTGGCATTCGGATGACGTGGATGCCGTCGCCCGCGATCATGCGCGTGTCCTGATCGGCGAGCACGTGCAGCTCGCCGCCCCGGGCACGCACTTCCTGGAGGTTCGATTTGAGTTTTTCCAGAAGCGCGTCCTTGGGCGCGATTGCGATCACCGGCATGTTCTTGTCCACGAGCGCGAGCGGCCCGTGCTTGAGCTCGCCCGCGGCGTAGGCCTCGGCGTGGATGTAGGAGATCTCTTTCAGCTTCAACGCCCCCTCCATCGCGATCGGGTAGTGGATGCCGCGCCCCAGGAACAGGGCGTGCTGAAGCTGGGCGAACTTCTCCGACCACATCCTCACCTGCGGTTCCACGTGCAGAACGCGCTCCAGCGCCCGCGGCAAATGCCGCAGCGACTGCAGCAGTTCAGCTTCGCGCTCCGCCGGCAACCGGCCTCGCAGCTTGGCGAGGATCATGGTGAGAAGCGCCAGCGAGGCAAGCTGCGTGGTGAACGCCTTAGTCGAGGCTACGCCGATCTCCGGTCCCGCGCGCGTGAGGAAGCGCAGATCGGACGCGCGCACGAGAGAGGACTCCGGCACGTTGCAGATCGAGAGCGCATAGCGGTGCCCGAGTGACTTGGCGTATTGCAACGCAGCGATGGTGTCCGCCGTCTCGCCGGACTGCGAAACGGTGACCACCAGCCCCTTCGGATTGGGCACGGATTCCCGATAGCGGTATTCGCTCGCGATCTCGACGCTGCAGGGGATGCCGGCCAGCGCCTCGAGCCAATAGCGCGCGACCATCCCTGCGTGATAGCTCGTTCCGCAGGCGAGGATCAGCACCGAATCGACATCGCGAAAAATGCGCTCCGCCTCCGCGCCGAAGAGCTGCGGGGAAACAGACTGCGCGCCGGTCACCATCTCCAGCGTGTTCGCCACCGCCATCGGCTGCTCGAAGATTTCCTTCTGCATGTAGTGCCGGTAATGCCCCAGTTGGACCGCGTCGGCCGTGAGCTGCGACATATGCACCGGGCGGCTTACCGCCTTGCCGCCCGAGTCGCTGACGCGCACCCCATCGAGCGTGAGTTCGGCGCAGTCGCCGTCCTCGAGGTAGACGACGCGCTGCGTGACCTGAATGAGCGCCGAAGTATCGGAGGCGGCGAAATTCTCGCCTTCGCCGAGGCCGAGCAGCAGCGGCGCCCCGTGACGCGCGACCACCAGCCGCGAAGGATCGGACTCACTCACTACCGCGATCGCGTAGGCGCCGACCAGCTCGACCACGCTCTTTCTCACGGCATCGAATAGCGTCGCGCCCGCTTGCAGGTTCGAATGAACCAAGTGGGCGATGACCTCGGTATCGGTATCGGACACGAACTCGTAGCCCTTGGCGCGCAGGCGCTTGCGCATCTCTTCGTGGTTCTCGATGATGCCGTTGTGGACCACCGACACGCCGCCCGAAACGTGCGGATGGGCGTTCTTCTCCGACGGCACGCCATGGGTGGCCCAGCGCGTATGCGCGATCCCGATGTCCCCTGCGAGGCCATGCGAACCGGCGAGCTTCTCCAGCTCGGCGACGCGGCCGGTCGAGCGCACACGGCGCAACGTCGCCCGCGATCCCGCCGCCATTCCGTCGAGGACCGCGACCCCGGCGGAGTCGTAGCCGCGATACTCGAGCCGCTCAAGCCCCTCGATCAGGATGGGAACGATGTTACGCTTGGCAATCGCCCCGACTATTCCGCACATGCGGTTTGCCTTTCGATTACTTCTTCTTTGCTGGCCGCTGCCAGCCCGGAATCGACACCTGCTTCACGCGAGAGAGGGTCAGCTCGCCTGCTGGAGCGTCCTTGGTAAGCGTGGTTCCTGCACCGAGCGTCGCGCCCCGGCCCACGCGCACCGGGGCGATTAGTTGGGTGTCCGAGCCGATGAAAACGTCGTCCTCTATGACGGTGCGGTGTTTGTTCGCTCCGTCGTAGTTGCACACGATCGTGCCGGCGCCGATGTTCACGTTGCTGCCGACCTCGCTGTCGCCGATGTAGGAGAGGTGATTGGCCTTGGAACCTGCGCCTATACTACTCGCCTTCACCTCCACGAAGTTGCCGATGTGCACTCTTTCGGCTACGCGCGTGCGCGTGCCCGGGCGGATGCGAGCGTAGGGGCCGATGCGGCAGTCCGCGCCGATGTCGGCGTCCTCCAAGTGACAGAAAGCTTCGATGCGCGTGCCGGCGCCTACCGTCACGCACTTCAGCACGCAATTCGCGCCGACCGACACGCCGTCACCCAACTTCACCACGTCTTCGAACACGCAATTCACGTCGATCGTCACATCTCGGCCGCAGGCAAGGTTTCCGCGCACGTCGCAGCGCGATGGATCGGCGAGCGTCACCCCCTGCTCCAGGAGCGTAGCGGCAAGTCTGCGCTGGTAGATGCGCTCCAACTCGGCGAGCTGGCCGCGGCTGTTCACTCCGAGCGTCTCCCACACCGCGTCTGCATGGATTGCCGTCACACGTACGCGCTCCTTCGTTGCGAGCGCGACGATATCGGTGAGGTAATACTCCTTCTGCGCGTTATTGTTTTGCAGCTTCGCGAGCCAGGACTTGAGCTTCTTCGTCGGTGCCACGACGATGCCGGTGTTGATCTCGCGGAGGGCGCGCTGCCGTGCGTTGGCGTCTTTTTCCTCGACTATTCCCACCACCTTTTTTCCATTTCGCAGGACGCGCCCGTATCCAGTGGGATTGTCGAGCGTCGCGGTCAGAAGGCCCAGCCCCGTCCCTGTCGCCTCGACAAGATGCTTCAAGGTCTCGGCGCGAATCAGCGGGACATCGCCATAGAGCACGAGGGTCGGCCAGCGCTCGTCGAGATGAGGGGCGGCCTGCATCACCGCGTGACCGGTGCCAAGCTGAGGTTCCTGCATGACCCAGATGGCACCGTTCTCGTCCACGGCCTGGCGCACGAGCTCGCCGCCGTGGCCATGGACAACGCAAATGACCTTCGGCGAGAGTTGTTTCGCCGTATCGAAAACGTGTGCGAGTAGCGCGCGGCCCGCCAGGCGATGCAGCACCTTGGGCGTGCTCGAATGCATGCGCTTGCCCGGACCGGCGGCGAGAATTACGATATTCACAAAAAGCGGGGAATTCAGCCGGATGCGCGATGTTAGCACGCGTTAGCGCGGCAATTCAGAGAACCCCATCAAAAACTCATCCACCGAGCGCGCGCACTGGCGGCCTTCCCGGATCGCCCACACGACGAGCGACTGGCCGCGGCGCATGTCGCCCGCGGCAAAGACCTTGGGAACCGACGTGACGTAACTGCCTTTTCCGTCGGTTTCCGCCTTGGCGTTGCCGCGCGGGTCCCTTTCTACGCCGAACGCCTCGAGCACCGCCGGCACCGGCGATACGAATCCCATCGCGAGAAGCACGAGGTCTGCGGGCAGCATCGATTCCGATCCCGGGACTTCGCTCATCTTGCCGTTCTTCCACTCAAGGCGAACCGTTTTCAGCACTTTCACCTTTCCGTTCTCGCCGACGAACTCTTTCGTGGCGATCGACCAATCGCGCTGTACACCTTCCTCGTGAGAGGAAGAGGTGCGTAACCTGAGCGGCCAGTTCGGCCATACAGGGTTATAGTCGGGATCAGCCGGCTTGGCGAGCAGCTCGAACTGCGTGACCGATTTCGCGCCGTGCCGGTTCGAAGTGCCGACGCAGTCGCTGCCCGTATCCCCGCCGCCGATCACCACCACGTGCTTGCCGCTCGCCCAGAGCTCGCGCACGCCCGAGTCGCCCGCCACGCGCTTGTTTTGCAATGGGAGGAACTCCATCGCGAAGTGCACACCGTCGAGATCGCGCCCCGGGACAGGCAGATCACGCGGCTGCTCTGCGCCGCCGCAAAGCACCACTGCGTCGCACTCGGCCATCATTTTCTCGGGCGCGATGGTTTCGGTGGCCCAATCGGTGACGCCTTTCCCGGCATGCCCCTTGCCGACGAAGACGCCCGGACGGAACGTCACGCCTTCCGCTTTCATTTGATCGATCCGGCGCTCGATCAGCCACTTTTCCATCTTGAAATCGGGTATTCCGTAGCGCAGAAGACCGCCGATCCGGTCGTTTTTTTCGAACACCGTGACGTCGTGCCCGGCGCGCGCGAGCTGCTGGGCGCAAGCGAGCCCAGCCGGACCGGAGCCCACCACCGCGACCTTCTTGCCGGTCTTGTGCTCAGGCGGCTGCGATTTTACCCAGCCTTCCTCGAACGCCTTGTCGATGATCGCGTGCTCGATCGACTTGATGCCGACCGGGTCGTCGTTGATGCGCAGCACGCACGCTTCCTCGCACGGAGCCGGACAGATACGGCCGGTGAATTCGGGGAAATTGTTGGTGGAATGCAGCGTCTCGATGGCGTGCTGCCAGTCCTGCTTGTAGACGAGATCGTTGAAATCCGGAATGATGTTGTCGACCGGGCAGCCCGACATGCAAAACGGTGTACCGCAGTCCATGCAACGCGCGCCCTGGACTTTCGCCTCCTCTTCGGTGAGGCGGAGGATGAACTCCCGGTAATGCTTTTTCCTCTGCCCGGGCTCTTGGTGCGCTTCCTCGAGCCGCTGGAACTCGAGAAATCCCGTGACTTTCCCCATCTACGCGGCCGCCTTGCGTTGCGCCGCGGCGAGCTCTCCGAGAGCGCGACGGTATTCCCTTGGGAAGATCTTGACGAAGCGCGGACGGTAGGCCGCCCATTTTTCGAGGATCTCCCTTGCGCGGCGGCTGTTTGTGAGCTCCGCATGGCGCTCGATCATGTCCCTCAAAATCACCTCGTCGGCCTGACCGCGGTGCCAGAGCTCTCCTGCCAACTTGCCCTGCTGCTCGGACTCGGAAAGAACCGGCTCCAGGTCCACCATCGCCGTGTTGCAGCGCTTCACGAATTCGCCGTCGAGATCGAGCACATAGGCAATGCCGCCGGACATTCCGGCGGCGAAGTTGCGTCCGGTGACGCCCAGGACGGCCACGGTGCCGCCGGTCATGTATTCACATCCATGGTCACCCACGCCTTCGACCACGGCGCGAGCCCCGGAATTGCGCACCGCGAAGCGCTCGCCGGCAACGCCGCGGAAATGCGCTTCTCCCGCGATCGCTCCGTAAAGAACTACGTTGCCCGTGATGATGTTCTCGGTCGGCTCGCCGCGGAACTTGGGCGAGGGCGATACGATGATGTGCCCGCCCGAAAGGCCTTTTCCGCAGTAGTCGTTGGTGTCGCCGACCAGATCGAGCGTCACGCCCTTGGCGAGGAAGGCCCCGAAGCTCTGGCCCGCGGACCCGGCAAACCGGGCGTGAATCGTGCCATCGGGCAGCCCCTCGTGCCCGTAACGGCGCGCGATCTCATGCGAGAGCATCGTACCGACGGCACGGTTGCCGTTCCGGATCGGCATGTCGATCGAAACCTTCTCCCCGCGCTCGAGCGCGGGTCGCGCAAGCTCGATCAGCCGGTTGTCGAGAGCCTTCTCGAGTCCGTGATTCTGTTTTTCCGTGTTGTAGCGCGCGACTTCCGCGGGCATGTCCGGCATTTTGAAAATCCGCGAGAAGTCGAGGCCTTTCGCCTTCCAGTGCTCGATGCCTTTCTTCATGTCCAGCAGATCGGTGCGACCAATCAGCTCGCTGAACTTGCGCACGCCAAGCTGGGCCATCAACTCTCTTGCCTCCTCGGCGACGAGGAAGAAGTAGTTTACGACGTACTCCGGCTTGCCGGAGAATTTCCTGCGAAGCACCGGATCCTGAGTCGCGACGCCGACCGGACAGGTGTTCAGGTGGCATTTGCGCATCAGGATGCAGCCGCTCACGACGAGCGGCGCGGTCGCGAACCCGAATTCGTCGGCGCCCAGGATCGCCCCGATCACCACATCGCGGCCGGTCTTGATCTGTCCGTCAACCTGAACCGCGATCCGGCCGCGCAAGCGGTTGAGAACCAGCGTCTGCTGCGTTTCCGCCAGGCCCAGCTCCCAGGGCGTGCCCGCGTGCTTGATCGACGACCAGGGCGAGGCACCCGTGCCGCCGTCGTGCCCGGAGATGGTGACGTGGTCGGACTTGGCTTTGGACACGCCCGCAGCCACGGTGCCCACGCCCACTTCCGAGACGAGCTTCACCGAGATGGACGCGGAGGGATTCGCGTTCTTCAGGTCGTGGATCAGCTGCGCCAGGTCCTCGATCGAGTAGATGTCGTGATGTGGCGGCGGCGAGATCAGCTCCACGCCGGGAGTCGAGTAGCGGATCTCGGCGATGTAGTCGGAGACCTTGCGCCCGGGCAACTGCCCGCCCTCGCCGGGCTTCGCGCCTTGGGCGATCTTGATCTGGATCTGCTCCGCGCTTGCAAGATATTCGGCCGTCACGCCGAAGCGCCCCGAGGCGACCTGCTTGATCTTGGACTTGAGCACGTCGCCTTCGCGCAATTCGATGTCGCGCGCGACGCGGTTCGCACCGAGCCGCGAGCGCAGCGTCTCGCCCGCCTTCACCGTCGCGTAGCGCTTGCGGTCCTCGCCGCCTTCGCCGGTGTTCGATTTCCCGCCGATGCGGTTCATCGCCACCGCGAGCGTGGTGTGCGCTTCGACCGAGATCGAGCCGTGCGACATTGCGCCGGTCGAAAAACGCTTGACGATCTCGGCAGCGGGTTCGACCTCCTCAATCGGAACGGGCTTCACGCGGTCGAGCCGGAATTCGAACAGGCCGCGGAAGGTCATGTGGCGCCGGGACTGGTCGTTGATGATCGCCGCGTACTCCTTGTACGCCTGGGGGGAGTTCTGCCGCGCCGAGTGCTGCAGCTTCGCGATCGCGTCGGGCGTCCACATGTGTTCTTCGCCGCGCACGCGCCAGGCGTACTCGCCCCCCGCATCCAGCATCGACTGCAGCACCGGATCGGCGTCATCGAACGCGGCCTTGTGTATGCGGATCGCCTCTTCGGCGACTTCGAACACGCCCATGCCTTCGATCGACGAGGTGGTGCCGGTGAAATACTTGTCCACGAGCGACCTCGCGAGGCCCACCGCCTCGAAGATCTGCGCACCAGTGTAGGACATGTAGGTCGAAGTGCCCATCTTCGACATCACCTTCTTCAAGCCCTTGCCGATCGCCTTCACGAAATTCTTGATCGCCTTTCTGCCGTCGAGATCCGGGCCGAGCTCGCCCTTTGCCGCAAGATCGAGCAGCGTCTCGAGGGCGAGATACGGATGCACCGCTTCGGCGCCGTAGCCTCCGAGCAGGGCAAAGTGGTGCACCTCGCGCACGGAGCCCGTTTCCACGACGAGACCCGCGCTCGTGCGCAGACCCTTCCCCACCAGGTGCTGATGGATCGCCGACAACGCCAGAAGCGCCGGGATAGCCACGCGTTCCCGCTCCACGAGCCGGTCGGAAATCACGATAATCGAGTAGCCCGCGCGCACCGCATCCTCGGCCTGTGCGCAAAGCGACGCGAGGCGCGCCTCGACCGCCTCCTTGCCCCACGCGATGGGGTAGGTGATGTCCAGCTCGAGCGAGCGGAACTTCC
>WNFD01005489.1_pt1 | contig 12682 bp, 14 predicted proteins | sample 5400491 | NCBI WGS metagenome assembly WNFD01 (sample SAMN13153343, study PRJNA577476) | soil metagenome | isolation source: 120 cm saprolite under Douglas fir tree site 2 hole 2 replicate 2 | place: USA:California | collected 2015-04-18 | reverse complement strand
GCGTGGCCACAGGGGACTCCGCTCTCGTTCGTGCGCCTCAAGAATTAGCAGCACTCGCCAAATATCTTAGCCGTTTGTTTCAAGGAACCTTTGTTCCAGTCCACCGAAACGGCGGGACGGGGCAGGTGCCAACACCGCCCAAACCGAAACACAACAGGTTCTCATTGAATCTCCGGGTGTCTGGGTTAAACCACTCCACCGGCGAGTAGGTGACGACCATCGGGCCGGCACCGCACGCTGGCACACCCTCGGCGGTGGCAGGTCCTAGCGGGCCTTCTAAGCTGTTGATCACGATGTTCAAGCCCAGTTCCACGACGCCCATCAGTGAACCGTGCGCCGAACAATTCCAATTCTGTAACTCAGAGGAAGTGATCCCATTGGGCGTGGTGACCAGAGGATCGGTCGGGCCAGCAATACTGACAGTGTTGCTGCAAAAGCCCGGGCTCGCTCTGATACCAAAAGGAAGCATTACTCTCTCAACTGCTCCCCCAAAATAATTGGCCAGATGCATCTCCAGTATTCCCCCGCCGAGAGCGTAGCTTTCGAAGCGCCCGCGGAAGTCCTGAAGCCGCATGTAGAAATCGTCGGGTTGCTGAGACACGAGAACCACTTTGCGGAATTGAGTCAAATCTAGGTCGCCCATTCGAGTTGAAGGAAAAGTTTGGAAAGGAACCCCTCTCGACGTCAGAATGTTCTCATTTTGGTTGCTACCCCAGGGTGCTTGGTCCTCAAATAAAGCCACGACGGCTGTTCCGTCTGGAGAAACCTCCGGCGGTGGGTTGTTGTAGTTTGCTGGCTCGATTGAGCTTTGTGCATAAACTTGCAGACTCAATTCAGTAAAAACGATCGCACTCAAACAAATGACACGATGTAGCTTCATTTTCCCCTCCCTTTAACCGAGGATTCTCCAGTCAGTTCCCCTCCTTCGAACCCCGGTTCGGATCACGATACAGCCAAGTTCGGCAGTCCCGCAACGGACCCGTTCGGGAGAGGTCGGAGCGTTGTCCCGAGACGTTGTCTGGTTTCGGTTGAGAAGCGCCTCAAGCTCCGAGCCAGAGCAACTCTCGCCAGCCACTGGAAAGGAAATCTGGTATCAGTGCCGTGCGGGAGGGCGCGATGGAGATTCGCTTCGCTGTCTTCATTGCCGTGAGCCTCGACGGCTTCATCGCTCGGCCGGACGGCGGCCTCGACTGGCTCGAACCCTTCCACAACGAAGATCACGGGTACGAGGCGTTCTTCGCCGGAGTTGACGCGTTGGTGATCGGCCGCGGGACGTATGACACCGTGCTCGGCTTCCCGGTCTGGCCTTACCGCGGCAAGCGCGTGATCGTCTGCACCAGCCGCCCGGCTAGCCCAGCGCACGGCGAGGAGCTGTGGTCGGGCCCGCCCCGCGCCCTCGCCGAGCGGCTCGACCGCGAGGGCGTCAGACGCGTCTACCTCGATGGCGGCGCGCTCATCCGCGGCTTCCTCCGTGAGGGGCTCGTCGATGAACTCACCGTGGACGTGGTGCCGCTCGTCCTCGGCGCCGGGCGGCCGCTGTTCGCGAGCGGGCTCCCCGAGCTTCCGCTGCGCCTGCTCGAGGCAAAGAGCTTCCCGTCCGGCCTGGTGCAGCTGCGGTATGCGAGAAAGAGCCAGTAACCGATGACGTCGACGTCGGGCAGAACGCTCGGAGGCAAGTCACTCGATAGAAACCTCGAGGCAATTATCATTTTTGCGTCGATCGCCCTTGGGCTCTCCGTGGTCTATTGGCTCATCTTCTATCTGTCGCAAAAAGGGGCTATTCGATTTGCACCGGATCGCTCCACCTGGGGGGCTGCGCGGGCGTATGGACCCACCGCTGCCGCAGTGATCTCTGCTCTATACGTTGGAGGCCTCTCGAGTCTTAAGCGTTTGTGGATGAGGGTGACAGCTTGGAAAGTTCCTTGGTGGCTCTATGCTCTCGCCCTCCTCGGTTTCCCGGTAGCAGTGCTGGGAGTTACATATGCCACTGCTGTTTTTGGCACTGCGCCTGTCAGGTGGGCAGGACATGTCCCTTGCATCTTCTCCTGCTCTTTTTTTACATCTGTGTGATCGATGGCCCCCTGGGAGAAGAGATTGGATGGCGGGGCTTCTTGCTGCCAGGACTCCTCACAAAAATGAGCGCCGTACAGGCGAGCCTGATAGTTGGCCTCATTGGGTGGCTCTGGCATCTCCCTCTGTATCAGGCTGATGGCCGGAACCTCACCTTGCTTTTCTTAACAAGATATCTAGTCATTGAAGTGGGCTACTCCCTGATCTGGACTTGGTTCTTCATTCGCTCAGGTTACAGCGCGCTCATTCCGATCATTGTCCACACTGCGTGCAACTACTCATTCCTACTGCAAATGAGGATCGTTTTTCCTGCGGTTCATGTCCCCGAAATCTATTTCGTGCTTCTTATTGCCATCGTGGCGGCCGTCGCGGCAATAAACCTCAAGAGATACTCGGCACGGCCATCGGGTATATGACCGGAGGAGCGCATTGGCGCAGTCTCAGGTGTCGGGAAACAGCGACACCACGTCTGCTACCCAGCGGCTGAGCGTGCGCCAGCCCCTCTCTGGCATGTGACCGAGACGGACCAGCACCAGATCTTTCGAAGGCACGATGACGGTGAGCTGCCCCTCGAAGCCTTGCGCTTGGAACGTGTCACGCGGAGCAACGATCGCCGAGCCGTAAGAGGGCCGCGGCTTCCCATCCGCTGGAGCCACCCAGAAACCGGCGCCGTAGATGTTTGCATCGCTTCCCGGAGCCGGCGTGCGGGCGAAGTCGACCCAGCCTTCGGGGAGCATGCGCGATCCTTCCCAGACGCCGTCGCGCAGATAGAGCAGCCCGAAGCGCGCGAAGTCCTGCGCGGTGGCATAGACGAAAGCGCTACCGAGAAAAGTACCGCTCGCGTCGAACTGCGGCTCCGCCGACACCATCCCGATCCGGTCGAACAGCTCGCGCTGCATGAACGCGCGCATCGCCGCGCGGCGAGCGTCCGGATTTCTGGCTTCAGGCGCGACTGCCCGAGTCAGCGCGTCGCTCGCGAGATTGATACCCGCGCTGTTGTAGTTCCAGTGCTCGCCTGGGCGATGGATGAGCGGCAACCGGGCGGCGTATCCCGCCGCATCTAGCCGGCCCTCGCCGAAAAGCATCTTGGTGGCATCATGTACGGCGGGATTGGGTGCCAAAATCTCGATATAGGCCTGGCCATCCACCATCTGCAGCCACTGCCTCCAGGTGATTGCCCTGCGCGCGTCGCCAGCTGGCCAGCGTGGATTGCCCATTGGCTGGTCCGGATCCAGCTTGCCTTGGCGCACCGCAATACCGACCAGGGCTTGGGTGATCGATTTTGCCATCGACCAAGAGATGAGCCGCATCTTCGGGCCGAACCCTTCGCGGTACCGTTCGGCCACAAGGCGACCCCGATGCACCAGCACCACGGCGCGCGTCTCGCCGAGAAAGTTATCGACGCGATCGACAGCGTCGAAGAGTCGAGTCAGGGCGGCAGCGTCAACGCCCGAAGAGAGCGGACCTGGCGGCCATTGCTGCGTTGGCCACGCGACGCCCACTGGCTGCGCTGGCAGCGGTACGAGAGGCGCTGCTAGGAAGAGCAGCCCAAGGGCGAAGAGCATGGCAGCATGCACATAGAAGGAGTGGCGACGATGCGCAAATGGGTTGTGCTGGCCAGCATTCTGGTGGTGGGCGGTGCCACCGCAGTCGCAGTGAGATTGCAGCTGCCCACGATGATTGAGATCGGCCCCGGCTATAGTGCCGACCTGGCGTGCGCGTGCGTGTTCGTCAGCGGACGGACGCCCGAAAGCTGCATCGCGGATTTAGATCCGCTCGCGCGTAGGTTGGTCTCGGTGTCCGTCGTTACCGCGAGTCGCTCGGTGACTGCCAGAGCGCTCGGCTTGGTTTACCGTACGGCGCGCTACCGCGACGGCTACGGTTGCGCCCTAGAGGATTGAGCTCAGTTCTTCCCTAGGCCGGGTGGAGTTGGCGCCGGCGGAACGTTCGGCCCCTGAGAAGATTCGAGAGCCCGCTGTATTTCTCTTAAGGCGGCTGCCGTTTCTTCGGCCATGTGGTCTCGAATGAAGCTCTCGAGTGCAACTTGAAGCTCGCGGGCGAACTTAGCCGGCGATTCGCGCGAGAACTGAAAGTCGCGGCCTGAGAAAAAGATTCGGTCCCCATCGCGGACCAGGTGAAAGCCGTTGTAGTCGTAACCCTTGTCAGGGCTGCCGCTCGCTGCACCTCGGCGGCGAGGACGCCCAACATGCTTTCGCAGCCGCGCGACGCTCCATCCTCCCTTTGCCGCTCGCTTGGCGAGGGTCACCCGTTTGCCAGCGTTCGTCAGTCGATTGAGGTAGCGCAGGTGCCCTTCGTGCAGCAGGTGTTGGGACACCAGGTCCAAAATCTCTGGCGGGTGGTTGAGCAATCCAGCGACTCGTCGAACCGAGATAGCATTCTTGAGCCCCAGCTCAGCGGCGATCTGTTTGAAAGAAAGCTTGAACGGGGCGTCGTGCAGCCGACGGTAACCCCTCGCGCGCGCAACGGCGCTTAGCTCACCGGTTGCAGTGCCTTCCCGAAGTCCCGTGACCAAAGCCTGCTGGTCCGAAAGAGTCTCGATACGACCACCGATTGTCGGCCACCCCAGCTGCTTGGCTGCGGCTAACCATGCCGCACCCCAAATCAGCTCGTACTTTGGCGTCCCTTTCTCGGCCGAGGGGCGAACGAGAAGTGGCCTCTGGAGCCCCCGTTTCAAGAGTCGTTTTGCGAGCGGAGCGATTTGCTTCTCCGCGATCGTCGTCTCGCCCAAAAGCGGGCATGGGCGAATCTCCTCAACCGGTATTTTCTGAGTCTCGGAAGCATCCATGCTTGTGCCCCCCCATCCGCCTGCCCGCTAAAGATGTCACAGCCGGCGAGTCGCTGTCAGCACAAGAAATCGACTCCCGGGCACCGCCCCAGGAATGGGCCAAACTGACCGCAGATCCCGGAACGAAGCGAGCATCTTCAAAAGATGTCACAGACCGGCAGCGGGAAGTTGGGAGCTGACCCTGCCCTTCCAAGCTTGAAGCCCGAAAAGATGTCACTGGAAATCTGCTGCGAATCGACGGCATCTCGATCTCCAAAGTCCAGGAAAGTGTCACTGGATTAGCGCAGGAAATCGATGGCCCGTTGGCCTCGGAAATACGACCCAGGACCCAAAAGATGTCACAGTTTTCAACTCTGAGAAGTTCGAAAAGATGTCACAAACGTGGACCTGGCATCCACCAGTCCAATGCGGTGATCTAGGGGCTGAAATCCAGCCAAGATGTCACTGCAGCCTGTACCCAGTTCCTGCATCCACGCTTGGCGGATTCGACAAAAGATGTCACGGCCGCTCGTGGGGCTCGGTTCCACCGCTTGGTGTCCAAACTGAGGAACCGAAAAAGATGTCACGGACCGCGATAGCCGCCCAGACCACTAAGGGGTGGGTTCGCCACGGCGCGAAGCTCCCAAAAAGTTCCTGGAGGCTCGCTAGCCTCGCATGGCCTCCTACCCAAAAGATGTCACTGCTCGTACGCCTGCTTCAGTCCCGGCGTCAGTGGCTTCGACGACTTCTCAGCTCAGGGGCAGGTACCGATGCCGCTCAAACCGAAACACAACAGGTTCTCGTTAAACCTTCTGGTGTTTGGGTTACCCTGGTACTCGATCGGCGAGTCGGTCACCACCACTGTACCACTGCAGAAACCGCCCCTACCCTCCGCGGTTGCGGGCCCCTGCGGCCCTTTTTGGTTGTTGACCACGGTGTTCAAGCCCAGTGCTTCCGCTCCGATTATCGCGCCGTGCGAGGAACAGTTCCAACCTTGTAACTCAGACGAGGTGATTGCGTTGGGCGTGGTAATAATAGGATCGTTGGGATCCACAATGCTGACGGTGTTGCTACAAAAGACTGGAGTGACTCGAAGGCCAAAGGGGAACGTTGTTCTCTCGGCTTGCGATCCACCGAAATTCGCGAGATGCATTTCAAGTATTCCATCAGCAGTGTTCACGTAGTCTTCAAATCTGGCCCGGTTCGTCTCAACCTGCGTAAAGTACGGGTCAGGCTGCTGAGACACCAAAATGACTTTCCTGAACTGGGTCAAATCAAGATCCCCCATTCGACTCGAAGGGAAAATTTGGAAGGAAATCCCTCTCGCGGCAAGAAGGGTCTCGTTTTGGTTGCTACCCCAGGGTGACCCATCCTGAAAGAGAGCCACGACAGGAGGGTCGTCGGGCGAGGCGTCGAGCCGCGGTGGTTGCCCGTAGGTTGCTGGTTGCGTTGAGTCTTGTGCGTAACCCTGCATACTCAACGTGGTAAAAACACTCGCTACCAAACAAATGATACGCAGTTGTCTCATGTGGCCCCTCCCCTTTTTGCCAGGTTCCCCAGCCAGAGGTCCGCCCCTCGCGGTCCTGGCTAGAATCTCAGCTTTGAAACCCAGGTCGGAATCACCCTACGCCCAACCAATTCTCGGTTGAAGTCTTTTCTTCATCGAAACCGCGGCTCTTGCGGTGCTAGGCTGTTTAGGGCGCGCCGAGATGTGGGATCTCGAACAAAGCTGAGCCTGAGACACGGTGCCAAACGGCACTTGCTGCTGAACGTACCTGATCGCTTGTCCCACCCTAGGGGATCCGAATCCGCATGCCCGCGCGCGCTAGTCGCCGCAACGCTGATTCAGAAACGTAGTTAGCGCTTAGGGGGATCGGATGTTCAAGAAGCGAAAGAGGAATTCCGGATGGAGCATGCTCCCAAGTTCGGTGAAACTGAGCTCCGTAAAGCCATCTCGGGCGCCCTGGAACAGATGGCCATCGATGACCACCAGCTGATCTTCATGGAGCTTGGCGAGCGTGCCGTAGAGCGGCGAATCGTGAGCAATCAGAGTACCGGAGCCCTCATCGGTCATGGCGTTATTCCACGTCTTAAAAGTCGCGCCGCACGGCAGCCTTACCTGAACGACGGCATCGCCATCTCCGGTAGTCCTCGGCTTCGTGAGCGTGGCCGTCCAGCTCGAGATTTGCGTCGTTCCCATGGCCTGACGAAGCGCCTCGGCTCGAGCGGAACGGAGCTCCGCAAGCCTCAGCTCATTGCCGTCTCGCTCGCTCAAGGAGCGGTATTGTTGGGCAAACTCCCTTACGATGGTGCAGAACGCCTCCTCGTTGGGTGAGGGATCTTGGCGCATCGGACTGCCCCCGGTCGCCGCGAGGGCGCTTGGATCCTGGAGCGGCTTTGCGACCGTTTGACCCTCCAGCGGTTTCGTGGCGGTTTGAAGCTCAAGCTCCTTCGGAACGGTCTGAACCTCCACCTGCTTTGAGGCCGTTTGAACCTCGAGCTGCTTCGGGACGGTCTGAACCTCCAGCGGTTTCGCGGCGCCTTGAGCCTCGGGCGGTTTCGGGTTGGGCTCTTTCGCGGCGGGCGCAACCGCCGCGCTGCTCTTGGGAGCACTGGTTTTCGGCTTGGGAGGACAGCTTTTCAGCTTCGTTGTCAGCTGGTCGAGCTTCGCGCCCTCGGCCAGCTCGTCTCCCTTGAGCTGGCCCATATAGACCTTCCAATACCGGTCCTCCTGCTCCTTGACTGCTTGGGGCAGCTTTTCGCAATCCGGCTGCTCCCCCCCACCTTCGATTCCGCCGGAAAGCATCAGGGCCAGCAGGGCAATCATGGCGGTCATCGCGGCGCCCTCCTTTGAATTTGCGAGTGTCTCCCTAGTGTCGCGCGAGCGCAAGCCACGCCATGTGCAGAGGGGTGAAATAGCAAGAAGCCAACATCAGAGCGGGAGGCGGGCTCGAGGAACAAGGTTTCTCCCCTTCATGGACAATCGTCGCAGGACTGGATTAACTGCCAGCCGTGCGCGGGGCCAAGATTGGGCGTTATCACGTCTTGGACCGCCTCGGTGAGGGCGCGATGGGCGTCGTTTACGCGGCCTACGACCCCGAGCTCGACCGGAAGATTGCCCTCAAGCTGCTGAACGCGCGCTTGGGCGAGTCGCCTGCGGCCCGCGATTTCGGAATGCGCCTGCAGCGCGAAGCGCAAGCGATGGCGATGGCGATGGCGATGGCGATGGCGCGGCTGTTCAGGCTTGGGCGCTGCCAGTCGCTGACTCGCGGCCGCTGATTCTCAGATTGTGATGTCTCGCATCACCCTCCGCGGTTCGCAGTCTTCACGATTAGCCCCGCCCTGTTGTCCGAGTTGACTCATACAGGCGCCGGAGACTTTTCGGCTTGCCCCGGACCGGCGCTGCCCCTCAGCTTGGGATCGGGTTTGCTCGAAACTGCGAGAAGCAGCGCGGCCACCAACGCTGCACCCGCGACATCCCAACGTAGAAAGATGTAACCGGGAAACGCTGTCAATCCAAACGCGCCGGATCCTTGCGACATAATAACCAGACACAAACTAAGTAGATAAAGGTCGTACGAGTACTCGGTAAACCCTTTCCCGAGCTTCAGTATCTTCCAGAAGGTTCCGATCATCATCTGGAACCCAAACAGCGCGGCTGCCAGTTCGGCGTAAAGCCCAAAGAAAATCGCAATTCCGCCGAAGAATTCCACCAACACCCCCAGGGTCCCCCAGAGCATTCCTGGTCGAAAACCCATCTCCACAAAATCTCTTGCGTTTGACTTCGGATCGCGGATTTTCGGCCAACCGTAATAAATCAACGACACCCCCAGTACGACGCGCAAAAACAGCAATATCCAAGGTATTTCGATGTACATATTGCGCCCTCTAACGCCGATGGCCGTTCGTTTCCAGTGGCCCAGGGGACAAGCAACCTATCGCAAGGGCAACTTAGGGCGCGGACCCTTTCGGACCGTGGTAAGCAGACGCCATCCCGATGCAAAGGAGAGCGCGATGAGCTATCTGCCTGCGCCTTTCAAGAAATTTATCGGTCGGTATCCCGAGATCAGCCGAATGTACGAAGAACTGGCTCTGGCCTGCCATGAGGCCGGGCCATTGGATGAAAAGACCCGGCGATTGGTGAAGCTAGGGATTGCGATCGGACATCAGTCGGAGGGCGCGACCAAGTCGCACGCGCGTCGGGCCCTGGAAGGCGGCGCCACTGCTGAAGAGGTGCGCCACACCGTGCTGCTGGCCCTCACCACTGCAGGATTCCCAGCGATGACCGCCGCCGCGCTGTGGGTGGAGCAAGTGCTGAGCAACCGCAGCGACAGCAGCAGCGACTGAAGGCGGTGGTGCGCCCTGCAACTCGTCAGAGTCAGGGAGAGGCTTCGACGATCATCTCGAAGTAATTGGTGGTAGCCCCATCGGCGATCGCCCACGTGTCGTTGGTCGCCCAGGCGACGCTGGCGTCGGTGTACCAGATCGTGTTTGGCCCACTGCCCACGTCCGGCGGCGCGGCACTCGAGTAGGGACCGGCCACGCCTTCCGGACCGAAGAACGTGTTGGTGGGGTGCGTGGAGCTGATCACGACAGTAAAGCTGTCGGGAACTACCAGGCCGGAACCCGTGTAGTTGAACACCACCGTTTGATTAAACGGAGGCATGATCACAACGGTGCTGGCAGAGCCAATGAGCGTGCTGGGCTGCAACAGCCCGCTGGGATCCGGATCACCATCGTTCAGGTAAAGATCCAGAGTCCAGGTATCGGTCGCCGGAGCCGGGCTACCTGCCGCATTATTCAGTGCGACGTTAACGCTGATTCGGTCCAGGGTACGATTGGTTCCATCCAGCGTAATCGTGTTGCCCAGCTGATCCCCTGGAACAGGACGGTTTGGCGTTCCGTCCTCACCAAAGGGGACGTAATTGTTTTCTACAACATTGGCCCGATAAACGATATCCGCGCGTGCATTTCCTTGGGTAACGACGATCATTGCGACAATACCGGCAACCATCGCCAAAACATTCTTTATCTGTGTAGTCATGGAGACCCCCTCGAGAGAGTGCTCATTTACAACGATGCCGGTTTTCCGGTCAACTGCTCTACTACGGCTCAGCTTGAGGCACACACCAACTTCTCCGGCCTGCCCAGGCGAACATGATCGGAGCGTTCCTCTTTTATACGGGTCTCATGGTCGCCCTCGGGGGAGCCGCATTTCTGATCAAGCCACTCGCGTTCCTCGGAATCCACACCCGGCCGCAGGGTGGTGTCATTTTGGGAGCCGGACTTCTGCTTTCGATCGTTGCGCTTCTTTTCCCGGCCACGAAGAAGACTGTCCTCGCGCCGCGGACGAAACTCGACGCCTTCTCCCCCGTCTTTCAATTCAACGAGCGGCACTCCGCGCGCATCCACGCCCCTTGTGATCGCGTCTACGCGGCAGTCAAGGGAGTGAAAGCGGATGAGATCCTCTTCTTCCGAGCTCTGACCTCAATCAGGCGTTTCGGCCGCTCCGGTCCGGAAAACATTCTCAATCCGCCCGAGCAGCCTCCCCTACTTGACGTAGCGACGCGAACCTCCTTCCTGCTGTTGAGCGAGGAACCCGGGCGCGAGATTGTCGTCGGAACTGTCGTCCTTGCGCCCCAGGACACGCGCTTTCGGAGCCATTTTACTCCGGAGCAGTTTCGGGATCTTGACGCGCCTGGCTTCGCCAAGGGCGCGATGAACTTCCTCTTCGAGGGGGACGGCAAAGACGCTTGCTTGTTGACGACTGAGACACGCGTGTACGCGACGGATGCATCTGCACGGCGACGATTCGCCGCGTATTGGCGCGTGATCTATCCCGGAAGTGCGCTCATCCGTCGGATGTGGCTGAGGGCCGCCAGGCTTCGGGCCGAAGCGGGGACATCGGTACACTGAACTGGTGCGCGCCTGGACGGTTTGCCGTTGTCCCGAAAGCCGTAGCACAGCGGTTAGGCCCGCAACTCCGTGGTTTGCAACTCAGCCGCAACCTGCGCCCGCCAATGGGCAAAAAAGCCGGCCTGGCGACTGCGCACCTCGTCGGGCCTGCCGTGGTCAATGATCCGTCCGTGGTCCATCAGAATTACGGTATCGAAGCGTGGCAGTAGGTGGAGGCGGTGGACGGATGAGATCACGCAGGCTCCAGCGAAGGCGGCCATCAGTCGTTCGTAAATTTGCGCCTCGGTCAAAACGTCCATGCTGCTGGTCGGCTCGTCCAACAGCACCATCCCGATGTCCTTCGCAGCCAAAAGCCCCCGAGCCAACGCAAGCCGCTGTTTCTGGCCGCCCGAGAGGTTGAGACCGCGCTCGGAGATTATGCTGTCATAGCCGTGCGGCAGTTGCGCGATCACCGGGCTGAACCCGGCCAGCTCACAGGCGCGCTCAATCTCCGTCATCTGGTACGGGAGCCCCATCGTGATGTTCTCGCGGACGCTCGACTCGAACACCTCGGGGTCCTGAGGCAACAATAGAGAGGCCGAGCCAAGGTGCTTGAGATGGGGAAGGCAAGCGCCATCGACGGAGATCGAAATGCGGTCGGCATCGACTAGACCGGCGAGAACGCGAAGCAGCGAGCTCTTTCCCGCGCCGCTCGCGCCGACGAGGGCAATCCGCTGTCCCCGGCGCAGCTCAAAGGAAAGATCGTCCAAAGTCGGCCGTCCCCCGGTCGCGCGCGGGTGAAAGAAGCGCAGACCCTCGACGTCGATCTGTTGCCAGGCGGTGGGAACCGCCGAGGCATCGAGTGGGCGCGCCGGACTGGTAAGGATCGGATCCACATCGCTGACCTCGGTCTTTTGGCGGACCAGCTCGTTCCAGTGCATCGCCATCGCCGCCACGACCGTCCCCACTTGCTGGGAATACTGGTGCACCACCACCGCGGTCCCGACGCTGATCGTTCCCCGCTGGCGCCAGTCCAACCAGGCGTAGAGCGCGACCAGACCGGTGCGCATCGCGTTATTCAGCAGATCCACCCCTCCCCACTTCACCTCGTTGAACACGATGGTGCGGCGCAATGGAGCAAAGACCTCGAGGAGCCGCGATCCAAGCATCTTGCGCATCGGCTCCTGAAGGCGGAGCGTGAGCACGCTCGCAATGTTTGTCAGGCAGTCGACCAGCGCGGAGCTGTAGCGTCGCTCGGCGCGGTTCTCCTCGCGAACCAAGAGGACCATGAGGGCGTCGATTCGCACCACGAAGCACCCGATTGCGGCATAGCCGACCAATGCCGCGGTGCCCGTTTGCCACGAGACAAGGAAAAGTGCGGCAATCGGTCCGATCACACTCACGGTGTTCTGCAGATAAATGAACTGGCTCTGAGCGAAGGCGAACAAAGAAGAAGTTCCCTTGGTGATCCGGTGGAGCGTGTCTCCGGAATGTTGCTGCTCGTGCCAGCGAACGGGAAGCGCGAGGACCTTGGCGTGGAGCGCATCGGCGAAGCGCTCGCGAACCGCCAGCGCGTTGAACCGCTCCAGGATACGTGCTGGCCCGTGCATGATCCACGCGACGCCGACGGCAGCGAGCATCAGCAGCAGATCGTTTCTTGCCCGGGTGATCCCCTCCATGCCGCGGGCTTGGAGCGCGTTGACCGCTTCGCCGAAGAACCAGGGAATGGTCAGCCGGACCCCCTGCGCCAAGACGAGCAGAACGACAAAAATCACGACCTGCTGCCGGCGGCCCTGAGCGTGGCGCCAGAGTGTCGCGTAGAGCCGCATGATGCTGCTCACGGGCTGAGTGCTTGAAGCAGAATCATGCATGCTGGAGTCCCCTGCGCATTGCCCGCCGCCACTTGCTGACCGCGAAGTATACGTGCCCAAA
>WNFD01017924.1_pt1 | contig 12684 bp, 12 predicted proteins | sample 5400491 | NCBI WGS metagenome assembly WNFD01 (sample SAMN13153343, study PRJNA577476) | soil metagenome | isolation source: 120 cm saprolite under Douglas fir tree site 2 hole 2 replicate 2 | place: USA:California | collected 2015-04-18 | reverse complement strand
CCGGAGCCCCTCATCATCGTGTGTGCCGGGATCATTGGCCTGGTCGTGCGCGGACTCGGGAGTGCTACTTGAGCTTGATTGATTGTGGCCAACGTTCGACGGCCCAAGCATGCGCGGAATTGGCACAAGGTGTTAGACTAGCGGCAGTTACAGCCCTTTGAGCGGGAGTAACTCAGTGGTAGAGTCACAGCTTCCCAAGCTGTTGGTCGCGGGTTCGATTCCCGTCTCCCGCTCCAGAATCTTCAAGAGAAACGGGTGAAACGCGGAGTGAGCGCCGTATAGCGCGAACGCAGCGTGAGGGCGAAGCAGCGCAAGCGTCGCGGAGCCCTTGCAAAGAAGCTCGCGGGTTCGATTCCCGTCTCCCGCTCCAAGCTTTCCGAAAACAAGCGGGTCAAACGAGAATCATCCAGCTTTGCTCAGATCACTAGGTCACCCGCTCAAAAGATCACCAGATGAAATTGATGAATGTGGATTGCGTTCGTGAAAAGCTTTTCCCAGGGCGAGGAATCGCTCCCAAAAGTCATGCGTGACGAGCCGAAACAGCGAAGCCCGTCACGCAATATCAGTCGAGTTACATATATGAATACGCCCGCGCGATTAGAGCATTATTGGAGAGGAATTAAAGACTCTAATTCTTAATTTCCCGATAACCATCCCTCGCGGAGGACGAGATGCTCTGTTCCGGGCTATTTCGGTATTGCGCCCTTATTGCTCTGGTTTTCTGGAATCGTCGCTCCGGTGGTGGATTTAGTTCCCGACGCCCTGAAGCTTTGGTTCGGGGTTGATGCGCCTGTTCCCGGGCCTTCCATTCCCGGACCTACGCCCGCGGGCGACAGGTCCCCTGGGCCGTACATGGTTCCATCAGCCCGGCTGACCAGCGAGCCGGCCGGAAGCGCCATCCCCGCCTTCATGGGAGAGCTGGCCTGCAGGAACGGAGCAGGGTTAACGTTCTGCTGTACCACACCACCTTTGCCATCGCCGGCATACGGTGAAGCCACCGCCAGACTCGATCCACCATTGGAGTGGCTATCAATCTGCGGCGGTTCCGCGGTCGCCTGGGCTCCGGCGCCTGCCGCGCCCTCAACCGATCCCGGCAACGACGGCATCATCATGCCGCCATTAGTTCCCGAACACCCCGCGACGATTATCATCAGCGTGCAGCAGACAGCAATGGCCAATAAATTCTTCACAAGTTCTCCCCGCAAAAATGAAGCGCTTTAAAGCGTGCATTCAGTATAGAAAAAAATCCGCTTCGCGGCGCAGGTTATTAAAAGAGTGTCATGATTGCCAAACGATATTTGTGTGGCACAGCCGCCCCCTGTTCGGTGTATTTCACAAAGATAAAAAACGCCAGCGGCTAAAAAGCCGGGGCACGGGCCCGTGCCCTGATACGAACCTGATCGTCGCAAAACCAACATCCTTGCCGCCGAGTATTTGGAGACGTTGCGAGCTAGTAGCGAGCTACGTCTCTACGTCGGCGTTGCTGTAATTGCGATCTTTCGCGCAGACCGTAAGGGGATCCCTCGTTGTACTCGAGATGAACAACAACCGAAAAAGCTTACTCGCTTGCTCAATGCCCTATAATTTAATCATCTTGAGCAAATCATCCTGCATATTGCTCGTTCTGCTTATCGCAACGTGTCTGCCTGCACGCGCCCAGCAGGGGTCATCTCAACAAGCGTTATCCCAGCAAGCATTATCCCAGCAAGCGTTATCCCAGCAAGATGCTGCCGACCACTCCAGCCAGATCCTGCTCATGATGCCCTTTGAGAACAACTCAACCATGCCGGGCCTTGATTGGATTGGCGAAGCTTTTCCTGAAGTCCTGAGCACGCGGCTCAAATCCGAATCGCTTTATCTCATCGAGCGCGACGACCGTCTGAACGCGCTTGATCGCCTGGGAATTCCCGCCACTGCCAAGCCTTCTCGCGCCACCGTATATCAGGTGGCCCAGGAGCTTGATGCCGATTACGTCCTGATCGGCAATTACAAATTTGACGGAACCACCCTCACCGCTCACGCCCGCATTATGGATGTTCCCCGCCTCCGCCTTGGACCAGAGTTGACTGAGTCCGGCGCGCTGGCCAACCTGGTCACAATGCAAACGGCGCTTGCGTGGGACATGTTGAACGCGCTCAAGCTTTCCGGCGATCTATCAAAGGACCAGTTCGTCGCCCAGTTCCCTGCCGTTCGCCTGGACGCACTGGAAAACTACGTGCGCGGCGTGCTGGCCGGCAATGCGCCGGAAAAGATCAAGCGCTTTCAGGAAACCCTGCGTCTGGAGCCGAAGGACACGCTGGCCATGCTGCAACTCGGCAAGGCCTACTATGCGGCCAGAAATTACAATGAGGCCGTCAACATATTCTCCAAAGTTCCGCCCGGCGACTCCTCCGCCAACGAAGCTCAGTTTTTTCTGGGACTTTCCGCCTTCTACGCTGATCAGATGTCACGTCGCGTCGTGGACAGAGGCGCGCCCGCACATATTTCGAAAAGAGCGTGCACACCGATCCCAGCGATCCTGATTATCACTTCAATCTGGCCGTTGAGCTTTATCGCGAAGGGGACGCACAATCGGCGGCGCGTGAGCTCAAGGCTACGCTGGCCTTGCAGGGCGACACCGAAGCCAGGTCATTTCTCGACGCTATCTCCTCAGGCTCGCAAATCCAACGCATGCCGCTGGAGCGGATCAAGCGCAACTATGACGAATCAGGCTTTCGCCAGATATCGCTGGAGATCGCCAACGCCGATGAAGCCCGCTTACGCAAAGCCACTCCGGCTGAACATTCCGCCTTCCATGTCCAGCGCGGACAGGACATGCTGGCTGAAGGCCTGACCAGCGAAGCGGAAAAGCAATTTCGTGAAGCCATCTCACTGGACGCCGCCAGCGCCACGGCCCACTCCGGCCTGGCCCAGGTGCTGGAGATCATCCAGAATGTTGACGGCGCACGCAAGGAAGCAGGCGATTCCCTGCGCATTAAGCCATCAGCCGGAGCGCTTCTGGTGCTGGCGCGTCTTGCGCTCACGGAAAACAACCCAGCCGACGCGGAAAAGAATGTTGACCAGGCACTGGCGCTCGATCCCGCCAACGCCGCCGCTGTCGCTTTGAAACATGATCTGGCCGCCCGTAGCGCGGCCCGTCCCCGGTAGGTTACAAGCTACTCAAGAGGTAACTCTATGCTGCACTTCAGTTCGCTTCGCAGGCTTCTTCTCCTCACGCTCAGCACAATTCTGCTCCTGCCGTGCGCGGCCTCGGCTGACGTAGTAAAGGTTGTTGTGGATTCGGTGATCCATCCGCTCTCAGCCGAGTATATCGACCGTGCTGTGCAGGAAGCCGAGCGCACTCACGCTGATGCTTTGCTGATTGAGATACGCACGCCGGGCGGGCTCATGAATTCCATGGAAGACATCGTCCATAAAGTACTTGACTCAAAAGTGCCGGTCATCATCTACGTTTCGCCTTCGGGCAAAGGCGCGTCTTCTGCGGGATTCTTCATCCTGGAAGCGGCTGATGTTGCCGCCATGGCCCCCGGCACAAACACCGGCGCCGCTCATCCCATCCGTGGCGATGGAGTGATCATGGATCCGGTGATGAAAGAAAAGGTGGAAAATTACGCCGCCTCTCTCATGCGTTCCTACGTCAGCAAGCGCGGACGCAACGTGGAAGTGGCCGAGAGCGCCGTTCGCCAGTCGAAATCATTTACCGCCGACGAGGCGCTCGCTCAGCACCTGATCGACTACATCGCCAAAGACCAGGACGACCTCTTCAAGCAGATTGACGGCAAATCTGTCACCCGTTTCGATGGTTCGAAAGTCGTGCTTCACGTCGCGGGCAAGCCGGTTACGACATACGCCATGACGCTACGCGAGAAAATTCTCTCAGTCCTCATGGATCCCAACCTCACCGCGCTGCTGTTTACGCTGGGGATCTTCGCGATCCTCATTGAGTTCAATCATCCCGGCGGTGTTGTTCCCGGCGCAATCGGCCTGATCGCTGTTGCAGTCTCTATTTTCGCCATGCAGATGCTGCCCACACGCTATGAATCAGTGGCGCTGGTCATTGGCGCGTTTGTTCTTTTTGCGCTGGAAGCCAAATACCACTCGCACGGCCTGTTCACTGCCGGCGGCATGATTATGATGGTGACAGGAATGCTTCTGCTGGTGGATGGCCCCATCCCCGAAATGCGCGTAAAACTGATCACCGCGCTTTCCGTCGCCATCCCACTCGGCGCCATTACTGTCTTTCTGCTGACCCTCGCCATCCGTGCGCGACGAAATAAAGTTGTTACCGGAAAGGAATCGCTGATTGGAGAAATTGGCGTGGCGCGCTCGCCTCTGCTGCCCACCGGCAAGGTCTTTGTCCGCGGCAGTCTCTGGAACGCCGTGGCTTCAGCCAACATCGATGTCGGCCAGGCCGTGGTGGTACGCAATGTTCACAACCTGGTCTTACATGTGGACCCGGCGATGCAATCTGTTACGCTGGATGCGGTTAAATCCTGATTTTTGAAGTATGGCTGGCCGCCGGCTGGGATAGAATCTCTTCCGGCTCACAACGCGATTGCCTACAGGAGGCCGTGTGTTTTCTATTCCCTTGCTTGTTATTGTTGTCATCGTAGCCATCTACATCATCAACTCCATCAAGATCCTGCGCGAATATGAACGCGCCGTCATCTTCCGCTTAGGCAGGCTCTACGGTGCCAAAGGTCCTGGCGTGATTCTGGTCTTCGCCCCGCTGGACCGTATGGTGCGCGTTGATCTTCGCCAGCAGGCGCTTGAAGTTCCACCGCAGGACATCATCACCCGTGACAACGTGACCCTGAAGGTCAATGCCGTGATCTACTGGGAAGTGATTGACGCATCCCAGGCCGTGATTCGCGTGCAGAACTATTACTGGCAGACGCAACAGTTCTCGCAGACAACATTGCGCTCCGTGCTGGGCGAAGTTGATCTGGACGAACTGCTGGCCCATCGTGACAAACTGAACACACGCATACAGACCATCCTTGATCAGCACACCTCGCCCTACGGCGTGAAGGTGGCCAACGTGGAAATTAAGCAGGTTGACCTGCCGGACACCATGCAGCGCGCCATGGCCAAGCAGGCGGAAGCCGAGCGCGAAAAGCGCGCCAAGATCATCCATGCGGAAGGCGAGTTTGCCGCCTCACAGCGCCTCACGGAAGCCGCTCACCAGCTTGCTTCTGAACCGCTGACCATGCAGCTCCGTTATCTCCAAACGCTGACTGAAATCGGCGTGGAAAAAAACACCACCATCATCTTCCCTCTGCCCATTGATATTCTTGCGTCCCTCACTCAGGCGCTGGAAAAAATCAGCGGTCGCAATCTGGCTAAATAGGGTTAAACTGGCTGCAAACCAGAGCTGAATTTGAGGGGGACAACCGTGGACTTGGGGACCAGACAGGTGAAGGAAGACTTTGAAGATCAGGTGCAAGACACTGAAATAACACTCGGTACCGGCAAGCTGCTGGGCATTTTCTTTACCGTAGTGATTGTCTGCGCTGTCTTTTTCACCATGGGTTACCTGTTGGGCAAGAGCACCGCCACCGGTGGTCGGACGGAAATCGTGGGGAGCACAACCAGTGTTGGCGGCAGTGCGGCGGGCAAACCTTCCGCGGTTGCCAAAACCCCTGAAGTCCCCGCGCCAACTCCTTTGCCTGAGTCGCAGGCTGGGTCGTCAAGCTCTTCCGGATTAAACTCGGGAGGATCAAACTCTTCGGGATCAAATTCGGGAGCGTCCAACCCGGCCGGGACGAACACAGCGGCTACAAGCTCGACTGCGCCCACTTCCCCTGCCACCGAAATTAAGTCCAGCCCTAATGGGACCTTCATGGTGCAGGTGGCAGCGGTGTCGAAACAGGAAGACGCGGAGATGCAAAAGAAGCAGTACCCGGTCTTTGTGGCTAACTCCACCGCGGACGCGCTCTATCACGTCCAGGTCGGCCCATTCTCTAACCAGCAGGACGCTGACACCATGCGCAACCGCCTCTCCGGCGACGGTTATAACGCGATCGTGAAGCATTAGCGATTTCCCTTAGCCGCGAATGAACGCGAATTAGGCGTTCGATTGATTTGTCTCTCCAAATAAAAAATGATCCCGTCATCCCGAATCCCCGTCAACGAGGCAGCGCTTTCGTCAGCCGCCGAATCGGGGTGAGGGACCTTGCATTGTAAGCGAAGCACAAGGTCCCTCCATCCTACTCTCGCGCTGAAGACATCGCGCGTTCGCTTCACTGGACGGTCTGATGACGATCGTTAGATACACGTAAATTTGCAGAAGCGATCAGGGCGAGGCCGGCTCGCGCGCCGAGCCCGCTGCAACAGGAGCCTAGATCAAGGCAGCTACGAAATTTACACTTAAGCAGGTATTGGAGCGAAGCGACAAGAACAAAGCCTAGTCACGATCAAACCGCTGTTCCTTAAACGGATCGCCATACATGTGATAGCCGTTCTGCTCCCAGAAGCCAGCCTGATCGTGGTCCAGAAACTCAAAACCCCGCACCCATTTCACTGATTTCCAGGCGTACAGATGCGGAACAATCAGCCGCAGGGGAAAGCCGTGATCGGCCGATAGCGGCTGCCCATCATGATGCGTGGCCAGCAGAACATTGTCGCGATCCAGGTCCGCGAGCGGAACGTTGGCCGTATAACCCTGTTCCGCATGGACAAGAACGTAGCGGGCCTCCGGTTTGGGCCTGGCCAGCTTCAGCATTTCTTTAAACGACACGCCGTCCCAGTCATTGTCAAAGCGGCTCCATCGCGTTACGCAGTGGAAGTCACTGTGGCTGTGGAAGCGCGGCAGCGCGCCAAATTCCTTCCACGTCAGCTTGACCGGATTCTCCACCAGCCCCCACATACGGAAGTCCCAGCGGGCCGGATCGAATTGCGGGACCGACCCGTAATGCAGCACCGGCCACTTCAACGTGAGCGCCTGATTGGGCGGCAAACGCCCCGCATCACGCATCTCCTGCTCTTTTTGTTTTCGTTCGTTGCTGTCAAATAATCCCATGATTTTCCTGACGATCACATTGTATGAGATGTCAGCTCACCAAAAAGGATACATCGTGGCAAATGCCCTCTTGACAGCCGGGATTCACATCGATATATATCTATATATGCCCACGCTCACCGACAAGCAGCTAGTGGACGCCTTGAAGGCCATTGCCGATCCCACACGACTGAAGATCCTTCGCCTGCTCAAGCAGAAAGGCTGCTGCTCCATTGGCAAAGGCGAAGGCATGTGCGCCTGTGACATTGAAGAACAGGTAAAGCTCTCACAGCCAACCATCTCTCATCACATGGGCATTCTGCGCAAGGCCGGCCTGATTCACGCGGAAAAGCAAGGCTTGTGGATGTGGTATCGGCGCAATGAGAAGTCACTTAAAGAGCTGGGCCAGTCCGTAAACACAGGCGTCTGACCTTTTCTTGCCATGATACATCGATCGCCATCTATTTATAAAGGAGCCGCACTATGAACCCCCAAATCAATCCAAAGTTCCATCTCTCCCTTGACGTTGAAAGCCTGGACAATTCCGTCCGCTTTTACTCAACGCTGTTTGGCGTCCCGCCCACCAAACTCAAACCTGACTACGCCAAGTTTGACGTGGAAAAACCCGCTATCAACCTGACCATGCAGGCCAAAACTCATTGCTGCCTGCAGGGCCTAAATCATATGGGCCTGCGCATGGAGACGCTGGAAGAAGTGGAAACCATAAAGGCCCGCCTGAACGCCGCTGGGTTTACTACAGAAGACGAACTCAACACCACGTGCTGTTACGCCGTGCAGGACAAATTCTGGGTGCGCGACCCCAGCAAATATCGCTGGGAGGTCTATGTGGTAAAAACTGACTCAGAAACGGCTAGCGGAGAAAGCCACAAAGCCTGCTGCGAGTGAAGCGCCACGACCAGAAGAATCTCAGCGCAGTGACGGCATGCCACATCTCAGTATTTCTCACTCTCATAAAATCACGTCATCCCGACGTCCCCGTCAACGAGGCGGCGATTTTATCAGCCGCCGAGTAGGGGTGAGGGACCCTGTGCTTTGTCGGCTCAGGAAAAACACAAGGTCCCTCAGGGCGGCTCGCGAGCTGAAGAAAACGCTCGCTTCGCTTACGGCCGTCGGGATGACGATGTTTTTGGGTTAGCCGCGGTCGCCGCCACCACCCGGCTATCATTGAGCGCAGTCGGAGCGCATGCGACGACGCAGTCGAAGGATCACGACGACGCACATTTGTAACCATGCAGTGTCAGGGAATTTTCTAGATAAATTCTTTACTTTTGTCTGTCGCAATTAAATGCCGATTTTTGTTATCGCAGAAACTCCCCGTGTCGGCAACGTTACAATTCGCATTCTCGGGATCTTTCGACTCCGTCGTCGCATGGCGCTCCGACTTCGCTCAAGATGACAGGGATAAACATGCTTGTGCGCGACAGCCTCCTTCGGCTATCCGTGAATCCCTCTCGCGAAACAAAAAAGGAACACCCAACCGGGTGTTCCCTTTTTCCAAAATAGATTTGTAAAAGCTCTAGTGAGTTACGGCTGCGAACATCGGCGAATCCAGGAGCTTCTGGAAACTATGATCATCGGCCTTGAAGTGCACCACCAGCTTGCCGGCATCAGAATCGATGCTCGTGTCATCGATTGCATTCTTTTCCGTCGGCGTGGCATTCATCTTCTTGAACAGCAGACCGGCCTTCATGACCGACGACAACGTTGCCGCCGTCATATTGTCAGAAGTTGCCACATTCAGGTTGAAGTCCACACCATGATCGAAATCCATGGTGTAACGCGATCCCATCAGGCGCTGCTTGATGGTTTCATAATCGGCCAGATCAGAAGCTCCACCCAGCGCGGATTTCATCATGGTCTGCGTGCCCATTTGGTCCAGCACGCTCCATACCGTTCCCTGGTCCACTGAAGTGATCATATCCGTGACCGCGGTATTGGCGTTCAGGCTGCGCGCGCCGCCGTCGCGTGCGTCAAGAGCTGCTTTCAAAGCTGACTGGTCGCCGAACAGCATGGTCCAGTTGTCCAGGAACACCATGGAAAGACCGCCGGACATGGGATATACAAATGATCCATTGACCTTGTTGGCCTTAATCTTCTGCTTGGTCATCTTGAGCGCGATGGCTTTGCGCGGGAAGGTTCCCTGCGCGATTCCGATAATCTGGAGTCCGTTGTCTTTGTTGCGAAACGAAGCCAGCGTGATCTGATCAATGTCACGGTCCGGGACCACGCCTACATCTTTCAGCGCGTCTTCGAACTGCTTCATGTTCGCAGGCAGGAGTTTGGCCTTCATCTGCATGGCCGTATCTGAGTTCTTCATCCGCCGGTAATCCACGTTGATGATCTGCTGGACATCCTGCGGGATCACTGAACGGGCAGCCGTGGCCAGCGAGGCCGCAAAACTTGGCACGCCGCTCAGTAGAAATACAAGAGCGAACACAATATTGCGTTTCATGGTTACCTATTTTAATCCGGATTTCTGGATTTTGAGATGCCCATAGGTGCAGCTTGGGATGCACTTTTGGATAACAACTAAGGTATTCACCTCTGGAGTTCGGCTACTTTTGCCCGCACATCATCTACGAAATCGCTATCTTTGATCGCTCCCAGGTTGATGTCCACGTTTGCCAGTGCGCCAACAATTGCCGCGCTCACCAGTGCCCCGGCGACTGTGAGATCAGATGCCATATTGGGATTAGTGATGGGCTTGAGCGAGGTCACAATATCCCCGACTTCCCTTGCCTTCGTCGCAGTCTCGAGCGGCACTGATGTGGCACCCTTGAGCGCATCTTGTATCGCGACTTCACCGGCTCCGTCAGACGACGCCTTGGCTTGTTTGTAAGCTGCCATCACGTGGCTGTAGCTTTCGGCGTCGGCGTCGATCCCGGCTTTGAGTTCTTCACGCAATTGGGCCAGCCTGGACAACGCCTGGCTCAGCTCCCGCTCATATTGCAGATACGCTTTCTTACCGCGCGACATTCCGGCGACCATGCTGCCCAGTGCTGCCGCCATGGCCGCGGTTGCCGCGGAAGCGCTGCCGCCACCCGGTGTCGCCGTGGGCGCAGCCAGTTGTTCGATAAATGGCTCAGCACCGGCGCGCAGCCCGCCCACAGCCATCTTGCCGCCCATCACGCCGGCCAGCCGGTTCTCCAGAATCATAGACGAGTCAAAATTTTCGATCTGCAAAAACCACTCTGCTGCCTGCTCCAGAGCTTTCTTGGGGATGAGCCCGACAATCTCGCTACTCAGCGGCATCACGCCATAACGCGCCGCTTCGCGTTTTACAAATTCGAATACGCGAGCGATTGGCGTCTGCTCAAAGTCGGTCAGGTTCATGGAAACCTGGGCCAGCCCGCGGACTTCAAATCCCGAGCCCTTCACAAAACGCAGTCCGCCCGTGGAGTTGCGCACGGCCTTGGCAATCTTCTTCGCGATATCTACGTTCGTGGTGTTCAAAAAAACGTTGTAAGCAATGAGCGCCTTGCGTGCTCCCACAACTGTTGCTCCGGCCGTGGCATGGCAGCGCGGATCGCCAAAGTCAGGGCACCGCGCCGGGTTTACCAGAATGTCCTCACGCAGGCCTTCAAATTGTCCGCGACGTATGTTTTCCAGTCCCTGGCGGTCCGGGTGCGTAGCTGCCGCTTCATACAGATAAATTGGAATCTTGAAGCGCTTCCATATCTCTTCGCCAACGTGGCGAGCAATCGCCACACAGTCTTCGATTGTGACACCTTCAATGGGAATAAACGGAACCACGTCCGCCGCGCCGATGCGCGGATGCGCTCCCTGATGCTTGGTGAGATCGATCAGCTCGGAAGCCTTGCCCACGCCGCGAATGGCCGCTTCAGCAATGGCTTCCCGGTCACCAATTAAGGTGATCACGCAGCGATTATGATCGGAATCCATCTCGCGATCGAGCAGATAGACGCCGGGAACTTTCATCGCGTTAACAATGGCGTCAACAACGCCTTTGTCACGGCCTTCAGAGAAATTAGGAACGCATTCGACGAGAGTCATAGATTTGGTAATCGGGTAATTTGGTAATCGGGTAATTGAAAACCTGCGATTGCGGCAGCTACGAAACCAACTAGATAAACAGTGATTTAACAATGTGAAATGCCGCCGCTTCCGCAGCCTTTCAATTACTAAATTACCAGATTACTCAATTACTCAATCTAGTGGAACCAATTCACTCCCACCAGAAACTGCACCGTGTTCACGCCCGGGTTCGGCACGGTCAACCCGGCGTTGGAAATATGTTCATAACGGACGCTTGCGGTAAATGCCCGCCGCTGATTGTTGAAGAACTGTAAGCCCAATGTTCCGTGGGTAATAAAGTTCACCCTGGACGTAGTGTTCGGCACCACATGGTTGCTGAACAACACACCGCCGCCCAACTCCAAAAACGGAATGGTCCGCTCTGAGCTGGTGAAATTCCACTTGAGGTTCACCGGGTTGAAGGCCGCGCCGTAAGCGTTCACGGCTGGCGCAGGCTGAAAGACGTAATATACCGGCATCAGGTCAGCCGAGTATTCGAAGTTACCACGGACAAAGCTGCCAAAATGATCGCTGGTCAGCACCTTGCCCAGACGCACACCGGCGTCAATCACCTTGGTATCCTTGGTTCCGCCAGGAACGCTGAACCCACCGCTGGCCCACACGCCAACCTCCCACGGGCGGCCGTCGAGGGGCTTGGAGGATTGACCGGAAGCGAACCCGGTCAACAAACAGAAGAACGCGCCAATGGCGACGAGAAAAATCGTCGACCCGAAGTTCTTGGACCCGAAGTTTGGAAACAAGGGGGATGTCATAGGAGTGTGATCAAGAGCTTACCAAAATCCCAAGGGAAGACGATCGTGCTTCGAACGGCCAGTAGACGCCGATTTCGTTACTTAACAGTCTCCAACAAAATCCGAGTTTGCAACGGGAATACTTCTACCCATTTGTCATCCCCAGCGAGAGCGAGCCGCTTTGCGGTGAGCGCGCAGAGAGGGACCCCGAGGATGTATCTTCATTCAGGCTGATACGGGGTATTCTCTCCAAAATCTTTTTGTTCCTGGACAAACCAAACCGATGTATCGAGGAAATTCCCTGAAGCGGCATCGTTTCAAGGAACATCCTCGGGGTTCCTCGCTCGTCGTCGCATGCGCTCCGACATCGCTAGGAATGACAAATGGAGGGAGTCTCGTCACCGATTGGTGAACACGCGGGTACACGCGGAAATGTAGGGATTCCCATCATCGGTAACTTGACATGCGGTACCCATGGGAATGTAGAGCCTCTCGTCATCGGTGACTGGACGTGCGGGTACCCACCGGGTGGAGCGGGCATTTGTGCCTGCGTTTAGAGCACAACATATTCGGCCTTTAGGCCCTGAGGTGATCTGTTCCAGTTCGGCCACATTGGCAACGGTCTGCATAATTACCCGATTACCAATTTGCTCAATTACGCCCAATTAACTAACGCGCCACCTTGGCTTTGGCCAGCACTATTGCTGAATGCTGTGACGCCGACTCGTAATATCCCAAGAACCGCTGCGGCTCCGTTGCTTTATAGTCGCCCAGGTTGTGCGCCCAGCGGAATCCAATGGGCTGATACCACAATTCCGCTTCCACTTGAAACGGGCCAATCGCATTTCCCGTATCGACCACATAACGCACCACGCT
>WNFD01012022.1_pt1 | contig 12684 bp, 11 predicted proteins | sample 5400491 | NCBI WGS metagenome assembly WNFD01 (sample SAMN13153343, study PRJNA577476) | soil metagenome | isolation source: 120 cm saprolite under Douglas fir tree site 2 hole 2 replicate 2 | place: USA:California | collected 2015-04-18 | reverse complement strand
GCTGCACCCCGCTGCAATGACGACGAGATCGAATTCACACCACCCCATGCGGACCGTCATATCGAACCACCTTTCCAGAGTCATGGCCGGGCTTGTCCCGGCCATCCACGTCTCGCTTGCTGAGATGCCCCAAGAAAGACGTGGATGCCCGCGACAAGCGCGGGCATGACGGTGGAGAGATAATTCGATCTCATCGGACTGTGCTCTCGGCCAAAAGACGCTGATAGAGCGCGACCGTCGCTTGGCCGACCAGGTCGGCGGCGAAGCGTTCATCGACCAGGCGCCGCGCCGCGACACCGAATCGCACGCGCTGCGGTGACGAGCGCACCAGCCGCAGGATCGCGGAAGCCAGCGCCTGCGGATCGTCGACGGGCACCAGCAGTCCGGTCTTCTCGTGGATCACGATTTCGCGGCATCCCGGCACATCGGTTGCGATCAGAGGCCGGCCGAAAGCGGCCGCCTCGAGCAGACCCTTCGGCACGCCTTCGCCGCCGCGGGATGGCAGCACCGCGATGTGGGCCCGCCGCCAGACCGTGGCAATGTCGGGGACGTGACCGAGCCAGGTGACCCCCGATTCGCGGCCCCACCCCGCCACCTCGATCTGCGGAATGCTGGTTAAGTCCGCGGGGTCGGGCGTGCCGGCGAGCAGGAGGTCGCTCTGGATTCCTGAGGCCCGCAATATCCGCTGCGCCTCAATCAGCGTGCGAACGCCATTGTCGACGGCCATCTGCCCGGCGAAAGCCACCGTCACCTGTCCGTCAGGTTCCGGGATGGGCCTTAATCGGTCGGCATCGATGCCGGCCCCGGGGATCAGCGCGATACGTTCTGGCTTGACCCCGAGCCTCGCAAGCGCTTCGCGATCGTCCGGGGTCTGAACCAGTCCGGCGGCACGGCGGCGCTTCAAGCCAAGGCGCAGCAACAGGCGGCGCCCCGGGCGCAACCATCGCCGCGTGGCGGAAGGCGCGCCCCCCTCCCTACCCTCCCCCGCTTGCGGGGGAGGGTAGGGAGGGGGCTGCAACCCGGCGATCGCATAAACAGCGGCGAACGCGGAACCGAACGATGCCACGATTCCCAGCAAGGCCGGTTCCATGGCGACGTGGTGGACGATTGCGGGATCGACCAGACGATAGAGGTGCCGCAACGTCGAGATGGTGCGCAGGGTCCGCAATGGCGACAGCCTCCCGCGCCCGAAACGCACGGCGTGAAGGATGAAGCCTTCGCCGCGGATGGCCGCGGCGTTCTCCGTCACATTGGCGGCGACATGAACCTCGAAGCCGGCTGCGCGCGCAGCCCGCGCCATCGCCAAACCGTGCGACAGGAAATACCAATCCTCCGTCGCGACATAGATGATGCGCCGCACCGCGCGCGCATTCGTTCCCGATGGCCGCCTGACCTCTGGCATAACCAGCTCTGTTGGCCCCCACGACTCCCGATCGTTGCGCAACCCGTTGCCCAGGCAGAACCGATAGCATTGATCAAAGTCCGTGCAACAGAGCTTGACGTTGGGGCTGGGGACATCTTAGTGAAGCGATTCCATGAAACTAATCAGATCGGGCGGATAGAAATTGGCCCCGCGGACCTCATCCTGAGGAGCCGCGCGCAGCGCGGCGTCTCGAAGGATGGCCGCTGGCACGGCCTCGCCCGTGGCCGTCCTTCGAGACGCCGACCTTCGGTCGACTCCTCAGGACGCGGTTGCGTCGATGAAAGGATGTCCGCACATGGCGGCTCTACCCGTCCTGGTCACCGGCGCCGCCGGATTTATCGGATTCCACGTGGCGCGACGCCTGCTGGAGGATGGGCGCGACGTCGTCGGCATCGACAACCTCAACCCCTACTACGATCCCAAGCTCAAGGAGGCGCGCCTGGCGGAACTCGCGCCCCACAACAACTTTCGATTTCACAAGCTCGATCTCAGCGACCGCGCCGGCATGGCCGCATTGTTCGCCGATCACGGTTTTGCCGAGGTGATCCATCTCGCCGCTCAGGCGGGCGTGCGTCATTCGCTGTCGGCGCCGCACGACTACATCGATTCCAACATCACCGGGTTTCTCAACGTGCTGGAAGGCTGCCGGCATGCGCGCACCCGCCACCTGCTCTACGCTTCGTCGTCCTCGGTCTACGGCGCCAACACGTCGTTGCCGTTCAGCGAGGTGCAGAATGTCGATCACCCGCTCAGCCTCTATGGCGCGACCAAGAAAGCCAACGAGCTGATGGCGCACGCCTATGCGCACCTGTTCGACCTTCCGGTCACCGGCCTGCGGTTTTTCACCGTGTATGGCCCGTGGGGCCGACCCGATATGGCGATGTGGCTGTTCGCAGCGGCGATTCTCGAAGGCCGGCCGGTCAAGCTGTTCAACGGCGGCGACATGCGGCGGGATTTCACTTACGTGGATGACGTGGCGATCTCTGTCGTAAAGCTCATCGATCACGTCGCGCAGGGCAATGCGGCGTGGGCAGGCGATAATCCGGATCCGGCAACAAGCCGCGCGCCCTGGCGCATCTACAACATCGGGAACCACACCCCGGTGGATCTCATGGAAGTGGTGCGCCTGTTCGAGGCGGCGCTCGGGAAAAAGGCGATCCGGGAACTGATGCCGATGCAGCCCGGCGACGTTCGGGAAACCTGCGCGGACGTGGAGGACTTGCGAAAAGCGGTCGGATTTGCCCCCAATACGCCGCTCGCTGTGGGCATCAAGCAATTTGTCGATTGGTTTCGTGCCTATCACGGCATTTGAACCACTCGCCATCCGTAAGGGGCGCGAGAGATGAACGAAAGACTGCTCAATCCGATATCGGATGCCGAGCTTGACCGCCGTTGGACCGCTGTGCGCAAGGCGATGGCGGAGCACGGCGTCGATGCTCTCGTCGTGCAGAGCAATAACGACTGGTTGGGGGGCCACGTCAAATGGCTGACCGATCATCCGGCCACCAACGGCTATCCGAAAACCGTGGTGTTTCATGCCAATGATTGGATGACCGTCATCGACATGGGCCCGCGCGGCGGCCGTCGCAAGCTCGGCGGCAATGACGAAGTCCATCGCGGCGTCGGGGAAATCCTGACCACGCCGGCCTTCACCTCGGTTGCCTACACGGATGAGTACCAGGCCGAGCTCGTGGTGTCGGATATCAGACGGCGGAACTACAAGGTGGTCGGCGTCGCCGGTGGCGGGGCGCTGCCGCACAAATTCATGACCCGCATCGAGCAGGATCTGGCGCCGATCCGGCTCACCGACATGACGGACGCCATCGACTGGCTCAAGGCCGTCAAGAGTCCCGAGGAAATCGTCGCCATCCGCAAGGCGGCGCTCATGCAGGATGAAATCTTCGCCCGGCTGCTCGCCAAGGTTAAGCCCGGCATGCGCGACACCGACATTACGGCGCTCGCCCAGTATGAGGGGCGTCTCATCGGCAGCGAGCAGGGGTTGTTTCTCGGCACCTCCGCGCCGCTCGGCGTGCGGTCGGGCTTCGCTGACCGCTACCAGCAGGGGCGCATCCTCAGGCCGGGAGAGCATTTCACCATACTGATAGAGAACAACGGCCCGGGCGGCTTCTATGCGGAGCTTGCCCGCACCATGGTGTTCGGCAAGGCATCGCAACAGCTTCTCGACGGCTTCGCCGCCATGAAAGAGGCCCAGGATCACACGCTCTCCCTGATCAAGCCCGGCGCCGTGTGCCGCGACATCGCCGCCGCCCACGACGACTACATGTGCAGCCGCGGTCTGCCGCCGGAACTGCGCCTCTACTGCCATGGCCAGGGATACGATCTGGTCGAACGGCCACTTGTGCGATCCGACGAAACGATGACGCTTGCAGCCGGCATGAATCTGGCGGTGCATCCGGGCTACGAGACTGATGCCCTGTTCGCAGTCGTCTGCGACAACTACCTCGTCGAGGCCGACGGGGTGAGCGAATGCCTGCACCGGACCGAGAAGAAGGTCTTTGAGCTTTGATCATGAAGCCTGCCGTCCTGTCGCTTGGCGTGTTTCCACCGGCCACCATGAGCGCGCTTGCGGAGCTGTTCGAGCTTCACCACTTCACCGTCTACCCGCTGCCGGAGGGAACGCTCAGTCCCGACGTCAAAGCGCGCATCCGTGCGATCGCCACAGAGGCCAATCGCGGCGCCACGCGGGAACTGATCGCGTCGCTGCCGAAGCTTGAAATCATTTCGTGCTTCGGCGTCGGCGTCGATGGCATCGATCTTGCGGCGGCACGGGAGCGCGCAATCCCCGTCACCAATACGCCGGGCGTGATGGTGGACGAGTGCGCCGATCTTGCCGGCGAATGGCTCAAGGGGCCGATCGGCCTCGGCCGCAGCGTCGGCGGCAAGACCGTCGGCGTAGTGGGGCTTGGCGGCATCGGCCGCGCCATCGCGGATCGTGCCCAGGCCTTCCGTATGAAGGTGCTTTGGCACGGGCCGCGGCCCAAACCCGCAATACCCTATAAATACGTTCCCGACCTCGTCGAATTGGCGCGGCACAGCGATTTCCTGATAGTTGCGTGCAAAGGCGGAGATGAGACGCGAGGCCTCATCTCCGCATCGGTGATCGACGCGCTCGGCCCGCAAGGAACGCTGATCAATATCGCGCGCGGCAGCGTGGTGGACGAGCCCGCCATGATCGAACGCCTGCGCGACGGCCGGCTCGGCTTTGCGGCGCTCGATGTGTTCCAGAACGCGCCGCGGATTGCGCCTGACCTCCTTAAATTGCCCAATGTGCTGTTGCAGCCGCACCACGGCAGCGCGACGGTTGAGACCCGCACCGCCATCGGCCAGTTGATGATCGACAATCTGACGGCCTATTTCGCCGGCCGGAAGCTGCCGACGCCGGTGATTTGAGATAAGTTCGCAGGCGCCTGCGAAAGAGAGCCATGAGCGATCCCGCCCAGATCATTGTCGAGGACGTGTCCCACCACTATCGTCCGGCGGTCGGCCGGGAGGTACTGGCGCTAGAGAACGTATCGCTGCGGGTGCGGGAACGCGAATTCCTGGCCTTGCTGGGACCATCCGGTTGCGGCAAATCGACTCTGCTTTACCTCATGGGCGGATTTCTGCCGATCGCGACCGGAAAGATCCTGGTCGACGGCAAAGCGGTCACAGGGCCCGGGCCAGACCGCGGCATCGTATTCCAGAACTTCGCGTTGTTTCCATGGAAGACGGTGCGCAAGAACGTGCTCTACGGGCTTGAGCGTCAAGCATTGCCTCGCCCGGAGCGTGAAGCGCGGGCGCAGGCCTTTATCGATCTCGTCGGCCTGACCGGGTTTGAGGAGAGCTATCCGTCGCAGCTTTCGGGCGGCATGAAACAACGCGTCGCCATCGCCCGAACGCTCGCATTCGACCCACGCATCCTGCTGATGGATGAGCCGTTCGGCGCGCTCGACGCGCAGACCCGCAGCCTGATGCAGGGCGAGTTGCTCGACATCTGGGAGAAGACGCGCAAAACCGTGATCTTCGTCACCCACGACGTGCACGAAGCCGTCTACCTTGCGGAGCGGGTCGCCGTGATGACCGCAAGGCCCGGGCGCATCAAGACCATCGTCGACACCGCCTTCGACAAGGCCGACCCGGAGGTCCACCGCACCAGGGCGTTCGTCGACAAGGTTGATGAGGTGTGGAGCCTGGTTCGGGATGAGGCCGTAAAAGCGCTTGAGAAACGGCCGCCATGACCGTCGCCCCGGCTCCCAAGGCTGCTGCGCCGAATGTACTCGTGCGGTATTCGCCGCTGCTGATCCTCGCGCTGGCCTGGGAGGCGGCGTCGCGTCTGCATCTGGTGTCGTCGTTGGCGCTGCCGCCGCTCACCGATGTGGTGCAGGCCTGGGTCGAACTCCTCCAGTCGGGCGAGCTTGTCAGCAACGGGCTGTCCTCGCTCTATCGCGCCGGCGCCGGCCTTGCGCTGGCGATCGCCGTCGGCAGCGCGCTGGGCATCTTCATGGCCATCTCCCGGCCCGTAAACGCCATGCTCGGACCATTGGTCGAGCTGTTCTATCCGATGCCGAAATCGGCCCTGATCCCGGTCACGGTGCTGTGGCTCGGCTTCGGCGACGGTTCGAAAATCCTGCTGATCTTTCTCGGCTGCATGCTGCCGGTCACGATCGGCGCCTACAACGGGGCGCGCGGCAGCGACCAGCACCTCATATGGTCGGCGCGCAGCATGGGCGCCCGTGGGCTGCGCATGATTTGGGATGTGGTGGTGCCCAGCGCGCTGCCGGAATTGCTCAACGGCGTTCGCACCGCACTGGCGCTCTCGTTCATTCTGCTGGTGAGTTCCGAGCTGATCGTGGCGCGGCAGGGGCTCGGCAATCTGATCGGCTATCTTGGCGCCAATGGCTCCTACGACGCGATGTTCGCGGTGGTGTTGACGGTGGCGTTCATCGGCTTTTTGGCGGATCGGGTTTACCAGGCCGTGGTCGAGCGGGCACTGCGATGGCGCGAGTGACAGACACCGTGCGCCGCCTTGCCTGGGGTGCGGCGCGCCTCGCGCCGATTGTCGTGCTGCTCGCAGCCTGGGAGACGTTTGCCCGCAGCGGTGCTGTGACGCCGTTCATGCTGCCGGCCCTGAGTACCGTGGCGGAGCGCATCTACGGGGACGCGGCCGGCGGCGAGCTGTTCCTCAATACCGGCGTGACGCTCTATCGCGCGCTCGCGGGGTTTGCCATCGCGGCCGTCGGCGGCGTTGTGCTCGGCGCGGCCATGGCCCGCAACGCGGCGGCGCGCTGGTTCTTCGACCCCCTGATTTCGGTCGGCTTCCCGATGCCGAAGATCGCGTTTCTGCCGGTGATCATTCTGTGGCTCGGACTCTACGATGTCTCGAAGATCACCATGGTGGTGCTTGACGCCATCTTCCCGGTGGTGACCGCCACAGTTGCGGGCATCGCCAGCGTCGAGAAGGAACTTGTCTGGACGGCCCGTAACATGGGCGCAAAGAATCGCGAGCTGCTGTGGCAAATCCTGCTGCCGGCCGCCCTGCCGCAAATTCTCACCGGCCTGCAGGTCGCCCTGCCGATCGCCCTCATCGTGGTGGTGGTGACCGAGATGCAAATGGGCGGCTACGGCCTCGGCGGCGCCATGATGCAGGCCTCGCGGTTTGCCAACTCGCCGGGCGTGTTCGCGGGCATCGTCGAGATCGCCATTATCGGATACGCGCTGGTGGGTGCCATGGCCTGGCTGCGGCGGCGGCTGTTGGCGTGGCACCAGGAGGCGCAGGGGGCGGGCGTGTAAATGGGAACGCGATGTGATATTTTGACACGATGGTAAAGACACTCGAATTGGCAATATCAAAGGCCGCGAGCCTTTCGGAGGCGGCCCAGGAGCAACTGGGGCGCGAATTGCTTGAGCGAATTGATGCGCTTTCAGAACTGCGCGCCGAGATTGAAGTAGGCCTGCGGGAGCTTGATGCAGGCTTGGGCGAAGATTTGGACGTTGAGTGCCTAATCCGGGAAGCCCGCGACGAACATGCCCGAGTCAATATGGTGTGATTAGCTATGTCGAAGGAACAAATTTACGCAGTATTAGAGAACGTGCGGTCCTGGCCTCAAGAGGACCAAGAAGAGCTTGTAGAGGTCGCGCGCGAAATCGAAGCACGACGCAAAGGCGTCTACGTCATGGATGATGAGGAGCGGGCGGCGGTGCGCGAGGGTCTGCAGCAGGCCCGGCGCGGCGAGTTCGAGTCCGACGATGAGATGGAAGCTTTCTGGAAAAAAATCGGCGTCTTATGAGGGTACGGTACACCCCGCAAGCACGCAGGGATATCGGTCGGATTTACGCATATCTCAACAAACGAAGTCCGAGTGGCGCTGTCAATGTTTTGGCAGCAATTTACGCTGGAGTTCGATTCATCGCGCAGCGACCTAAGGCGTCGGAGCGGACCGACGATCTGAATGTGCGGGTGAAGGTGGTTCGGCGCTACCGATACAAAATATTCTACAGCATTACCGGCGATACCGTCGAAATCCTTCATGTCCGGCACACCTCCCGACGCCCCTGGAACGGAGTGCAATAGTGGGTCTGGGTCCTGTGTGGCGAGGGCAGCACCTGCCACTGGCGACGTTTTCCCGCATCTACCGCCGGCTTGCCAACAACCCGCATTCGCGGGACAAATGCGGTCCAAGCACCGTTTCGCACCATAATTCGCATTTCGGGAGGGGATCATGCGTCTCACAAGGACCGGACCGGCCGCATTCGCCTTAGCCTCATTGAGCATAGCCTCGCTCGGCGCCAGCGCGGCCACGGCTGCGGAGGCGGTGAAGATCCGCCTGTCCTACGTGGTCCCGATCGCGAACTGGGCCTCCATGCTGGTGGAGAAGAAGGATCTCGCCAAGAACCTCGGCAAATCCTACCAGCTGGAGATCACGCGTTTCGCCGGCACCCCGCCGATGATTACGGCGCTGGCGGCGGGCGAGCTTGAGATCGCCGATCTCACCTACCCGACGCTGCCGATCGCCATCCAGAACGCCGGCATGGATGACCTGCGGGTGATCGCCGACGAGTTCCAGGACGGCAATGCGGGCTTCTACAGCAACGAGTTCATGGTGCTGGCGGACGGCCCGATCAAGAAGATCGAGGACCTCAAGGGCAGGCCGGTCGCCACCAACGCGGCCGGCAGCGCGGTCGATATCGCGATGCGCGCCATGCTGCGCAAGCACGGCCTTGAGGACAAGCGCGACTACACCATCGTCGAGGCGCCGTTTCCCACCATGCGCGCCATGCTGGCCGAGAAGAAGGTCGATCTTGTCCCGGCGGTGCTGCCGTTCTCGCTCGATCCGGAGCTGCGCAAGGTCGGGCGGACGCTGTTCGACACCAAGGACGCGGTCGGGATTTCACAGTTTTCAATGTGGGTCGCCCGCAAGAGCTTCATCGAGAAGAACCGCGCCGCGCTCACCGATATGATGGAAGACTCGCTGCGCATCGTGCGCTGGTACCTCGATCCCGCAAACCACAAGGAGGCGATGGAAATCTGCGCCCGGATCACCAAGCAGCCAGCCGAGCGGTTCGATTGGGTTTTCACCGGCAAGGACAACTATCGCGACCCGAACATGATGCCCGATCTCGCGGCGCTGCAGCGCAATGTCGATCTCACCCGCGATCTCGGTTTCATCAAGGCGAGCTTCGACGTCAGCAAGTTTGCCGACCTTAGCATCGTCCAGGACGCCGCCAAGCGGCTGAAATGACGATCGGGCGCTCCGCGTGGACGAGCCTGCTCCCACGGACCTCATCCTGAGGAGGCCGCGCTCTTCGCGCGGCCGTCTCGAAGGATGGCCACTGGCCGCCCTCGCCCGTGGCCGTCCTTCGAGACGCCGACCTTCGGTCGGCTCCTCAGGACGAGGTTGATGGATGACATCGAGGCCTAAGCGCACCGGAGGAACACCATGACGCGACGACGGGTCGCCCGCTTAACCTTCGCGTTTGCGGCCGTTGCGCTCATCGCGCTCATCCATCCCGCCAGCGCCCAAGGCGTCGCGGATTTTTATCGCGGCCGCAACGTGATCCTCGTCATCGGCTTCTCCGCCGGCGGCGGCTACGATCTCTATGCGCGGCTGCTCGCGCGGCATTTGGGCAAGCACATTCCGGGGCAGCCCAGCATCGTTCCGCAGAACCGCGAAGGGGCGGGCAGTGAGCGCGCCACGCTCTATCTCTACAATGCGGCCCCGAAAGACGGCTCGGTGATCGGCACCTTCTCGCGCAGCATGGCGGTGGCGCCGCTGCTTGTCGGCGCTCCGTTCGACGCCACCAAACTGTCATGGCTGGGCAGCATTTCCTCCGACGTCAGCGTCTGCATGATGTGGCATACATCGCCGATCAAGACATTCAACGACATGCTGGTGCAGCCGTTCACGGTGGGCGGCCTCAGCAAGGACGCCGATCCCGATATCTTCGCGATGGTGCTGCGTAATATGTTCGGGGCCAAGCTCAAGCTGGTCAGCGGCTATCCGGGCACCAACGACGGCACTCTTGCCATGGAGCGCGGCGAGGTGAACGGCATGTGCGGCATCTCCTGGAGCACCGCCAAGGCCCGGCACGCCGATTGGATGAAAGGCGGCAAAGTGCATTTGCCGGTGCAGTTCGGGCTGCGCAAGGAGGCGGACATTGCGGACGTTCCGGCAGTGACCGACCTCGCCAAGGGCGAGGAGCAAGCCCGGATGCTCCGCCTCATCCTGGCCGGGCAAGCCATGGCGCGCCCCTATGCGGCTCCGCCCGGCATTCCGGACGATCGCCGTCAGGCGCTGATCGGCGCCTTCAATGCCACCATGAAGGACCCGGAGTTCCTCGCCGACGCTGAGAAGTTAAAGGCAGATGTAAGCCCGGTCTCGGCCGGCGAAATCGAAAGGCTGCTTGCCGATGTCTACGCCACCCCGAAGGACATCGTTGCCAAGGCCGCCAGGGCGATGGCGAATTGAACATGATCGGTTCGCGTCTGCCGCGGCTGGAAGACCATGCGTTGCTCACCGGGCGCGGCCGCTTCGTGGACGATGTCGCCATTGCGGACCCGCTTCACGCCGCATTCGTGCGCAGCCCGCATCCCCATGCCCTCATCCGCGCCGTCCGCACCGCTGCGGCACGGGCGCTGCCGGGCGTCTTTGCCGTACTCGCGCTCGACGATATCGCGCCCGCCATGGCGAGGCGCCGCATGGTGCGGCCATCGAATTCCGGCACGCCGCTCGATCGCTGCTGGGCCTTCGCGCTCGCCGATGGCGAAGTGTCCTATGTGGGAGAGCCGGTGGTGATCGTGCTCGCGACCAACCGATATCTGGCGGAGGATGCCGCCGCGCTGGTCGACGTCGACTACGAGGTGCTGGCGTGCGCCGCCGATTGCCGCAAGGCCGCGCTCGCAGGCGCCCCGGCGGTGCGGCGCGAGGTCTCGTCCAATGTGATTTCGTCGTACCGACTCGGCTACGGCGACATCGATGCCGCCTTCGGAAGTGCCGTCCATGTTTTCCGCGAAAGCTTTTGGCCCCATCGCGGCGGGGGCCACTCGATCGAAGGCCGCGGTATCGCGGTGGAACACCGTGCATCGGACGGCTCGTTGACCGTGTATGCCTCGACCCAGAAGGCGCACGATCTCCTCAATACGCTTGCGTCGTCACTCGGTTTTGACGAGAACCGCCTGCGGGTTGCAACCCCCGATATCGGCGGCGGCTTCGGCCCGAAGCTTTGCGTCTACGCCGAAGATGTCGCGGTGACGGCGTCCGCGAAGCTCGTCGGCCGCTCGGTGAAGTGGATCGAGGATCGGCGCGAGCACTTCCTTGGCGCAGTGCAGGAAAGAGACCAGCATTGGTCCATGGAGATAGCGTTCGACGCCGCCGGCTGCATTGTCGGTCTGCGCGGCCGCCTGCTGCATGATCTCGGCGCTTATGCGCTCCAGGACGTCAATCTGCCTTACAACTCGGCGTCCACCGTGACCGGGCCTTATGCGATCCCGGCATTCGCCATGGAGGTCACCGTCACGCTGACCAACAAGGTGCCGGTGTCCTCGGTGCGCGGCGCCGGCTATCCGCAGGCGTCCTTCGTGATGGAGCGGTTGATGGATATCGCGGCGCACGAACTCGGCCTCGATCGCGCCGAGCTGCGGCGGCGCAATCTGATCCCGGCCGCCAAGATGCCCTACACCAAGCCGCTCAAGACCCGAGCGGGCGCGACCATCGTGTATGACAGCGGCGATTATCCGGCCTGTCAGGCGGCGGTCGTGGCCGCCGTGGATTGGGATGCATTTCCGGCCCGGCAGGCAGCCGCCCGGGCGCAGGGCCGGCTGATCGGGCTCGGCCTAGCCCACGCCATGAAAGGCACGGGGCGCGGCCCGTTTGAATCCGCCGTCGTGCGTATTGCGCCGTCGGGGCGCATTTCCGTCTATACGGGCGCTGCCGCCATGGGGCAGGGTCTCAAGACCGCACTCGCCCAGATTTGCGCGAGCGAGCTTGGCGTTGCGCCCGATGCCGTGCAGGTGATCTCTGGCGACACCGCGACGGTGCCGGTCGGGCTTGGCGGCTTCGCGAGCCGCCAGACCGTGACAGCCGGCTCCTCCGTCCTGCTTGCCGCCCGCGCCGTCGCCCGCAAGGCCAGAAAGCTTGCAAGCCATGTGCTGGAGGTCGCTGAAGACGATCTTGAGCTTGTGGACGGCCGGCTGCGCGTCGCCGGCGCCCACCAACTCAGCGTGCCGCTGGGCGAACTCGCCCGCATCCTGCAAGGCGCGCCGGGCTATGGGTTTCCGCCCGGCATGGAGCCGGGGCTGCAGGACTCCAGTTATTTCCGCACCGACGCGCTCGCCTATGCGAACGCGTGCCATGCGGCTGAGGTCGAGGTGGACGCAGAGACTGGCGAGGTCCGCATCCTGCGTTACGTAGCGCTGCAAGACTCCGGGACGCTGGTCAATCCGCTGATCGTCGACGGCCAGGTCCATGGCGGCATCGCCCATGGGGTCGGCAATGCGCTTCTGGAGTGGATGGGATACGACGACGCCAGCCAGCCGCTCACGACCAGTTTCGCCGACTACCTGTTGCCCACGGCGCCGACTTTTCCGACGTTCGAAACGCAATACCAGCAGACGCCCTCCCCGCTAAATCCGCTCGGCGCCAAGGGCGCCGGCGAGGTCGGCACCATCCCGGCGGCCGCGGCCGTGATTTCCGCCATCGAAGATGCGCTGCAGCCTTACGGCGTGCGGATCACGCGATTCCCGGTAACGCCGGCACTGTTGCGGG
>WNFD01005487.1_pt1 | contig 12684 bp, 11 predicted proteins | sample 5400491 | NCBI WGS metagenome assembly WNFD01 (sample SAMN13153343, study PRJNA577476) | soil metagenome | isolation source: 120 cm saprolite under Douglas fir tree site 2 hole 2 replicate 2 | place: USA:California | collected 2015-04-18 | reverse complement strand
GGCCCGTCACCAGCGCGACCGCCAGCAGCACTACCAGCTCGAGCAGCTCGCTCGGGCCCCGGACCGCGAAGGTCCCGACCGGCGGCACGAGAAAGAAGTCGTAGAACAAAAAAACGGCGACGCTGCCGGCGACGGCAGGCCCTCTTCCCCACGTCGCCCCGAGCCACAGGACCAGCAGCAGGTAGAAGGCGCTCAACCCGGGAACCTGGAAACGCGCCGTGACGAGCGCGATCGCCCCGGTGACCGCGGCCGCGCCCGCGATGGCGACTCCGTACCCCGTCAGGCGCCGCACCATTGACACGTCTCGAGGATACGTGCGGTACGCGGGGGTTAAGGCGCGGCCAGGGCCAGCTCCATAGCCCGGTTGGTGTAGCCGGGATGCGAAGGCTTCGCCACCCGGTACCAGGCCATCGTATCGGCCAGCGCATCCTCGAGCGCGGACGGTTCGAAGCCCAGCTCGCGGCGAGCGCGGTCGAGGTCATACCCCGCCGGGCGCTTTGGATCGGGCCCGTAAGGGCTGGCGTCCGGCGGCAGGTCGGCGAAAGGAATCGGGTGGATGCGAGCCCTCCGGCCCAGGGCGCCGGCGATGCCCTCGATCAAGTCGCGAAGCGTCACTCCTTCGAACGCCGCGTTGTATGCCTTGCCCGTAGCGTTCTTGCGCAGGTCGCAAGCCAGCGCACAGGCGAAGCCGATGTCCTTGACCCACGCGAGGCCCGCCTGGCGTTCGTAGGTCTCCTCCGGCACTAGCAGCGGGCCGCCGTCGGCGACACGCTGGATGTAGGCGGCGATCCTCAGCGTGTGGTCCGAGGGCCCGAACACGGCAGGTGGGCGGATCACGCTCCACGGGAAGTCACGCGTCCGGGCGAGGATCGTCTCGCACCAGCGCTTGCCCTCCAGGTAGTCGAACGCCTCGGGCGGCTCACCGTCGAGGGGCACGAAATCGTCCTCTCGCGCCCTCTTTCCGTTGAGGTTGGGATACACGCCGGTCGACACGAAGACATATCGATCGCCGGTGAAGTTCCTCGCCACCGCCGACACGTCGGCCGGCTGGAAGCAAGCCAGGTCGAGCAGCACATCCGGCCGCACGTTCGCGAGCGCGCTCCGCAACTGCTCCTCGTCGGTGCGGTCGAACGCGATGTAGCTCGTGAAGGTGCCGTACGGCCGGTCCTTGCGGCCCGCGGCGACTGTCTCCACGCCACGCCGCATGAGCTCCTTGCACGCCGCCGTGCCGACGAAGCCCGCCCCGCCCAGCACCAGGGCGCGCGTCATCTAGGCGTCGATGTCACGCGCGGTGAACTCGACGTCCACGCCGTCGACTCGTTCCAGCCGCGCGGCCATCTCTTTGGCCATGGCCACCGATCTGTGCCGGCCACCGGTGCAGCCGAAAGCCACCATAAGCTGCGAGCGGCCCCGGTCGCGATAGTGCGGCAGCGCGTCCTTCAGCGTGCGCTCCAGGTTGTCGAGAAGGTCTTTTGCCGCGGGCTGGCTGAGCACGAACTCGCGCACGCGCGGGTCGCGTCCGTCGAGTGGCCGCAGCTCATCCACCCAGTAGGGATTGTCGAGCAGCCGGACGTCCACGACCCAGGCCGCTCCGTCCGGGATGCCCCGCTTGTAGCCGAATGCAAGGCAGGTGATGAGCATTCGCTCGCGGGACCTCAGCTGCTGCGCCAGCTCGCGGAGCTGAGCGATGTCGACGCGGTGGTGAGCGCGTTCGTGGCTGCCGCCCCGCTTGCCGTCGTCCGAGCCGACGTGGACGAGGACGTAGTGGATGCCTCGAGAGTCGGCATCCTTGAGAACCACGGCGCCGTCACCGCGGAGCGCCATGACACCGTCCGCGTCGTCCCAGGGCGAGAGCCACTTCGCGAGATGGAAGCCCGCGTCGACGAAAACACCTACCGCCTCATCGAGCTCTGGCTCCGTTGTTCCCCCGACAATTACAAGAGTCACCGCAGCGACTCTAGCTTCACAGGGTCTCTTTCAGCCTCTTGGCAAGGCGCTCAGGGACGCCGAGCGCGACGATCTCCTCCACCGCGGCGTCGCGAATCGCCTGCACCGAGCCGAAGTGTCGAAGCAAGACGCGCTTCCGCGCGGGCCCAATGCCCTCGACTGAGTCGAGCGGCGAGGTAAGCGCCTTGCGAGAACGCACCTTGCGGTGATGCGTGATCGCAAATCGATGCGCCTCGTCCCGGATGCGCTGCACCAGGAACATTCCCGGCGAGTTCCTCTCCTGCACGATCGGCTCCGAGCGGCCCGGCGCGAAGATCTCCTCGCGCTCCTTGGCCAACGCGAAGGTCGGGATGTCCGCGTAGCCGGCCGACTCGAGCACCTCGAGCGCGGCGCTTAGCTGTCCTTTGCCGCCATCGATGAGGATGAGGTCGGGGCGGCTCGTGAAGGAGCGATCACCGACCACGTCGGCCTCCTCGCGACGCTGCGCAGACTCGAGCCGCTCCAGGCGCCGGCGCAGCACCTCCTGCAGCATGGCGAAGTCGTTCGGGCCGGGAACGAACTTGATCTTGAAATGGCGGTAGTGGTCGTTCCTCGGGCGCCCGTCCTCGAAGACGACCATCGCGCCGACCGCCGAGTCTCCCTGGATGTTGGAGATGTCGTAGCACTCGATCCGCTTCGGCGGCGTCTCGAGGTCGAGCGCCTCCGCGAGCGCGGCGAGCATCGGCTCCGTGCGGCTGCGGTCGTAATCCGCCTGGATCCGCAGCTGTTCGAGCTCCTGCGCCGCGGTGTCGGCCAGCTGCGTGACCAGCGCCCGCTTGCGCCCGCGCTGCGGCACCTCGATGGTGACGGGCCCACCGCGTCGCTCCGACAGCCAGCCGGTGAGCAGTACCGGTTCCTCCACTGCGCCCGGGAGAATAACTGCGCGAGGGATGTGCGTCGCGCTGGCGTAGTACTGCAGCAGAAAGCCGCGCAGCAGCTCGCCCTCGACGGCGTCACCGGCGCCGTCGAGCGCATGGCCGTCATGGCCGACCATCTTGCCCTGGCGCACGTAGGCGACCTCGACGAACACCTGGTCACCGCTGCGCGCGTAAGCGACGAGGTCCTGGTCGTCGCGACCGCGGGTGAGCACCTTCTGCCGATCCGCGATCCTCTCGATCGACTGCAGTTGATCCCGATAACGGGCCGCGTTCTCGAAGTCGAGCTTGCCCGCCGACGATTCCATCCGGTCCTTCAACTCGTGGACGAGCACGTCCGACTTCCCTTCCATGAAGAGCGACACCTCGTGGATACGCGCCTTGTAATCCTCGGGGCTGATGCGCCGCTCACACGGTCCTGGACAGCGCTTGATGTGAAAGTCGAGGCACACCTTGCCCTGCTTGAAGATCTCGTCCGAGCAGGTGCGGAACGGCAGCAGCTGGCGGATCGACTTGACGGTGCCGCGCAGCGACTGAGCCGACGTGTACGGGCCGTAGTACAGGGCGCCGTCCTTCAGCACCCGCCGTGAGTAGTGGACTCGCGGGTACTCCTCGGTGACGGGCAACTTCAGGTAGAGATAGTTCTTGTCGTCCTTGAGCCGGATGTTGAAGCGAGGCCGGTAGTTCTTGATGAGGTTGCACTCCAGGACGAGCGCCTCGACCTCGTTCGCGGTGGTGACGAACTCGAAGTCATAGACCTTGCGGACGAGCTCGGCGACGCGCGCGGTCTCCCCGTATCCCGTCGTGAAGTACGAGCGCAGGCGGTCGCGAAGGCGCAGCGCCTTGCCGACGTAGATGACCTGGGCCCGGTTGTCACGGAACAGGTAGACGCCCGGTCCGTCGGGGACCGCGCGAAGCCTCCGTTTGATCGCCTCTTCCTGGGTGATCGCCACCTAATCGATTGTAGGTAGGGACCGCCGGTGGCTACCTGCTTCGAGATGCCCTGAAGTTCGTGCGCGGCGACGGGATGATGCGGTCGGGAATGCACGCGCAAGAGGTGAGTGGATTCGTGCACGACGGAAGGCCCGCATTCATGCGAGGCATGTATTAATTCGGCGTGCAGCAGTCGCTCACCCTCCGCCTACCCTCGCGCTCATAGTTGCTTGCGCGCTCGAATTGAGTAACCGAGAGTGCCGAATTCCCGAGCGCTGTCCTCTCCGCGAGCGCCCGCAAATGTGTCAATGGGATTGGCGAGCTCGACAGCGACGAGTCCTGCGCCGCCGATCACCGTCTCCCACCCTGCGCACGGCAGGGCACCTGCGATTCAACCAGTCCAGAGATCGATGTCGCGAAGGGCTTCCTCGGGTACTGGGCGCTCCAGACAGATATCAGCCACGGTCATCCGGCCTCCCGGCTTAAGCACCCGGAAGATCTGCCGATAGACGCCGATCTTGTCCGGGCAGAGGTTGATCACGCCATTAGAAATCACGACATCCGCCCACCCATCGTCGACGGGCAAATCTTCGATCAGACCTTCGCGAAACTCGACATTGTCCAATCCCAACCTGGTTGCCGTTGACCGGCTACGATCCAGCATCTCAGGAGTCATATCGACTCCGATCACGTGTCCTTGGCCCCCCACCCAAAGCGCTGCCAGGAACGAGTCCATTCCGGCTCCGGAGCCGAGATCGACCACCCTCTCCCCGGGCTTAGGCCCGCCCCAATAGAAGGGATTGCCTACGCCCGCAAATGCTTCGCAGGCGTGTTCGGGAAGCTGATCAAGCGGCGTCGACGGGTACCCGAGGCGGATTGCGTGGGATCGTCCGGTATGGAAGTGGTATTCAGCGGTTGGATCTTCCGCGACCTCGCGGTATTTCTCGCGCACCTCTTTGCGGAGCGCTTCCAGGTCGACCAACTCAAGTATCTCGGCCATCGTCTTCTCCTTGGTGATTGTCTTCGAGCTCTCGTACCAATCAGGGCTTGGTACCGGCCACGACGATGTAGCCGAGGTAAGGAACCGCTTTCTTCACGCGCGGATAGATCCAGGCCATCTTTCGCACATGGGCCGGCCGGGATAGAGTTCGAGCCAAGAAACCCGCGGAGCCGGCGATCCCCTCATCGTGCAGGAAGCCCTTGGCGGTCATCAGCTCGAATGGGCCTGAGACGACCCTCACATCCGCCAGGCCAGCGGCTTCGTAGATTCGGGTCCAGCTCGCGAGGTCGTCGAACTGCATGCCGGGACACACCTGGACTAAGAATGCGTCTTGCGCCGCCTTGCTCGGCTGGCTTCTCCACAGAAACTCAGTCGCCAGCACCATGCCGCCTGGACGGCAGACTCGAACCAGTTCGAGGGCCGCGGCTGATCGGTCGACGAACATAGTCACCGCCTCGGCGATGACGCGGTCGAAACTGCCCTCCTGATAGCGCAGTCGCAGGATGTCTCCGCTCTCCACTGTGATCTCAGTTTCGAGCCCGGCCCGCCGAACGTTATTAGTTGCGCGCTCGAGCATGAGGGGAGAGATGTCGACAGCCGTGACCTTGCTCCCGTACCGTTTGGCAAGCTCGATCGCGGTCGTGCCCACGCCGCATCCGACATCCACAACCTTCTGGCCTGGTGCGAAAGCTCCCAACCGGATGAGCTGCTCCGTTGACGGGCGCCCGCCGGGGTGGATCACGCGCTTTCCAAGCAACGCGAAGAACGCGTAGGGGTCGAGCGAGTCGATATCGTTCGCCGATAGCCGCTCTGCTGCTGTATTCATTGCTATTCCTCCCACATCTGGCTTCCAACAACGGCGCCGGTCACAACCGTGCGGCCCCCCACTTCCTGCATTCGGACGACGACCACGCCAGCGGAAACGGCGGTCAAAGCCGCGATGACCTCGATGGCCGCGGTGGAGCTGATCGCGTCAGCGATAAGTCCGGCGATCAAGGCGCCGACTGCGTATCCGGCGTCCCTCCAGAACCGGTAGACGCCGATGGCGCTGGCGCGATTGGTAGGATGAGACGCGTCTCCCACGGCCGCAAGCAGGGTCGGATAGACCATCGCTGTACCAACTCCTAACAAGACGGCTTCCCCCAGCCACAAATTGAAAGAGTGGCTGATCGCGATTAACGCGATTGCGACCGCCTGCACCGTCATCCCGCCCGCGATCAGCCACTTGCGGCCAAGCCGGTCGCTGGCCCAACCAGTGGCGAGCTGGCCGACACCCCAGACCGCAGGATAGGCAGCGCTGAGGATCCCGACCTGAGTGAGTGGCAGACCGGCGGCCAGGAAGAAAAGGGGCAGCAATCCCCACGCCATGGCGTCGTTGAGGTTGTTGACCAACCCGGCTTGGCAAGCACTCGAAAGATTGGGGTCGCGGAAGCTCGTCTGGATGAACTGCGCTGCTCCGCTTAGAGAGGGCGCAGCGTTACCGCTCTGCTCGGCTTCGAGCCTCACGTGGGCGCGCGTCTCCTTTATGAAAAGGATCGAGAGCGCCAGGCCAGCAAGCGCGAAAACCACGCCAAGCAGGTAGGGCGCTGGGCGTGGGCCATAGGTAGCAGCCAGGTAGCCGGCCGCCAGCGCTGCCACCGCAACCGCTCCGTAGCCCGCCGCCTCGTTGAGACCCATGGCGAGGCCGCGCCGCGCCGGACCGACAAGGTCGATCTTCATGTTCACCGTTGTCGACCAGGCCAGGCCTTGATTCACGCCTAGGAATACATTGGCGACGACGACCCAACCCCATGAGGGCGCCAGGATGATGAGCAGAGGCACGGGCAGCGCAGCCATCCACCCCAGGATGAGCACCTGCTTGCGCCCAATCCGGTCCGCCAGCCGGCCGGCAGCGTAGTTCGAGGCAGCCTTGACGAGGCCGAAGCTGATGAGGAACGAAAGGATCGCGGTGCGGCTGGCGAGGCCGAAGTCCCGCTCGGCGAGGACGGGTAGGACCGAGCGCTCGAGTCCGACCATGCCCCCAACAAAGGCATTGACCGCGACCAAGAGGAGGAACTGGGCGAGGTTCGCCCGGAGACCCAGCTGAGTCTTGCTGAGCGGCTTGACGTTGACGATCGCGCTCAGGCCACGGCGCAGCGGTTGCCGCCAGCCTCCAGATCGGCCAAGTCTCCTTCCGGCCAGCTTCCCAACTCGTTGATGCCGACGATGGTGGTGTGATTGGGAGGCGGAGCCGGCAGCCGCTGGAGAACGTTGGCAACGAAATCCGCTTCGTCGCGGACGAGAGACTCCAGCCGTATCCCAACCTGCGCTAGATCGGCGGCAACCGGAATCCGATCGAAGGCAATTGGCTGGCTCGCGTGACCAGGCAGGACGATAGTCGTCGCGGGCAGCGCGAGGAGGCGCCTGAGCGAACGAAAAAGCTCAGTGGCGCGGCCGCTCGCATCGCCGGATGCGCCACCCAGGTCGGGCCGGCCAACGGCCGCCAGGAAGAGCGTGTCGCCGGTGAAGACCGCGCCATCAACGACGTAGCAGGTGCTTTCCGATGTGTGCCCGGGAGTTCGTAATGCGGTCAGGCTGGTGGCGCCGACGTTCATCTCATCTCCCTCGTAGACCGGCCCATGACCGAATTGCACGCGGTTCTGAGCCGGCAGCAGCAGAGTGGCTCCCGTCAGTTCCGCCAGCTGCCGAGCTCGGGACACGTGATCGGCGTGGACGTGGGTTTCCAAGACTTGCGTAATCCGCCAACGCCGACGCGCCGCCTCCGCGATATACACCTTGGAGTCGACCGACGGGTCGATGGCAACGGCTTCTCCCTCCGAGCCGACCAGGTAGGAGAGGCAGCCCTTACCCGTGCGGCGAATCTGCACGATCCGGGCCGGCGCGCCAGGCAGCTCGACCTCGGCGATGTTCCAGGCCAGGCTCCATGCCCGCATGCCGCCCGCCAGGGTTAGTGCGTGCAGGCCTCGAGCCCGAAGGTGCTGGGTCGCCAGGGCAGCGGTCTTGCCGACGCCGCAGACCGTGACCACGGGTGTCTCGACTGGCAGATCGACGCTGCAGAGGAGGCCCTCCTCCCCTGCTTTGAGGGCGACGTAGGCGTCAACGTGCCGGCTGCCTGGTATCCACCAGTCGCCCCGGTCCGCAGTCGTGCGGACATCTACGACCGTCACCGGCTTTCCCTGCTCCATGAGGTCGCGCAGTTCTTCGACGCTGATAAAGGCTTCCATCACGGAAATGTCACCACTGCCGAATCAATATGTCCAATACAAGGATTTGCTCGAACCAATAACCGCTTGTTATAGACTGTAGCCTTGTGGTCGCTCGAACCAGCCGGGCTGAGTGGCTCGACCTGCACAAGGTGCGGGTGTTCGCCACGGTGGCCGACCAGCAGCATTATTCGAAGGCCGCGGAGATTCTCCACATCAGTCAGCCAGCCCTTTCCGTCCACGTCAGGGACCTGGAACGGTACTTCGGCGTGCCCCTCTTCGAGCGGATTGGAAGAGGAGTCCGGCTAACAGACGCCGGCCAGATGGTTCACGGCTACGCCAAGCGCCTGCTGGCCATCACCCTGGAACTGGAAGAAGCCGTCGACGACGTCAAGGGTGTCAGGGCCGGGCGGCTGAGCATTGGAGCCAGCACTACGCCGGGCGCGTACCTGTTACCCGCTCTGCTCAGTTCCTTCCGGCGGCGCTATCCGGCGGTCGCCGTAGCCGTCGAGATAGCCAACACGGCCACAATCGCCGAACGCATTCGTGAAGGCGAGCTGCACCTGGGACTACTCGGTGAGCCTCTGGCCGATCCAGAGCTTGAGCTCGAGCCGTACGTCGAGGATGAACTTCTACTTGTCGTGCCGCCTGGTCACCGCTGGGCCGGTCGCCAGATCGGTGTGAAGGACCTTGATCAGGAAGCCCTGATCGTACGGGAGGAAGGTTCAGCCACCGATGACGTCACACGGCAGGCGTTGGCCAAGGCCGGCCTCGACATCGGACCAAGTCTCGTCCTCGGAAACACCGAAGCTGTCAAGGGAGCGGTGGCGGGTGGACTCGGCGTTGCGTTTATCTCAGCCTGCGCAGTCGTTCACGAAATCTCCAGCGGGCGGCTGGCACAGTGTCGCGTCCGTGGCTTCGCTATCAAGCGCAGATTCCAGGTAGCCCGCCGGCGAGGCCGGCGGTTGAGTGCTGCAGAGCAGGCTTTTCTTGCGCTGGCGCGGGCCATGGTTCTCGACTCGCGCAACTCCAGACAACCGGCACCGCGACACAAGGCTCCCTGAGCAAGGCCCTGTCAGTTGGGCGCCTCACGGCTGTGGACCGAGTGCCTGACCTCTCATAATTTAGACTTCGCCCTGTCATGAGCACACCTTCGAGCGAGCTTCCGCCGCCGCCCGGCGCGCCAACTTCAATCGCCGCCCCGACCCAGATCGTCGGCCAGCAGACCACTCCCTCGAGCAGCGTGCCAATGGGAACGCCGGGATCGATGGTCACCGCCGGTCCGGGCCAGACGAACACGCTCGCGGTGGTGAGCCTGGTCACCGCGATCGCCGCTCCGCTGGGGCACTTCATCGGCATCGGCGGGTTCGCGCTGATCATCACCTCGATCGTCACCGGCCACATGGCCCGGTCCCAGATCCGCAAGACGGGTGAAGGCGGCGCCGGCCTCGCGCTGGCCGGCCTGATCATCTCCTACGTGCACCTGGCCATCAGCGTGCTCGTTGTCATCCTTTTGTTTGGGCTGATCATCGCGTGGATTGCCCTGCTTTTTGGAGGCGCGGCCGGGCGTTAACCCGCTCCTTAGAAATGGATACCGCGCATCAGGTAGGCCATGGCGGCCGCCTCGACCGAGATCTCCTCCTCGGCCGGCAGCTCCTTCTGTGCGTCCTTCCCGGCCGTCTCCGGGAAAACGTGATACGCGCCCGTCATCACGAACTGGAGCAGCCCAGGCGCGATCGTGTTCACGGTCTCGCCCAGCTTGCCCAGCCGCGTTGAAACCTCCGGCTGGCGGGTGAGGATCGCCGAAGCCACCATCTCGGCCGCCTCCTCAGGGGAGCTGGTCGGGAAGTTCTTGTACATGCCGGTGGGGGCGATCATCGGCGTGCGCACGAGCGGCATATGGATGTTCGTGATCGCGACGCCGTCATCGGCCACCTCGGGCCCGATGCACCTGCCGAGCGCAGCGAGCGCCGACTTCGAAGCCACGTAAGCCCCGAACCGCGGCGGGTAGGCCTGCGTGCCGATGCTCGAGATGTTGATGATGTGGCCGCTGCGTCGCTGCCGCATCCCGGGCAGGACCGCCAGCATCAGCTTCACGGCGCCGAAGTAGTTGAGCTGCATGGTGCGCTGGAAATCGTGAAAGCGGTCGTACGAGGCTTCGATCGACCGCCGGATGGAGCGTCCGGCGTTGTTGACCAGGATGTCGACGCGGCCATGGTCCGCGAGCACGCGGTTGATCATCGCGTCGCATTGCTCGAGGTCGGAGAGGTCGGTCGGGTAGACGAATGCGCTGCCCCCTCCCGAGACGATCTCCTCCTTGAGCGCGTCCAGCTTTTCTTTGGTGCGTGAAACGAGCACCACCTTCCCGCCGTGGCGCGCGATGAGCCCGGCGGTGGCGCGGCCGATGCCGCTGGAGGCGCCGGTCACCAGGACGACGCGGTCGTGAAGGACGGCTCGGAGGTTGCGCTCGGTCGGAGCCTCGGGGTCGAGGTGGCGCTCCCAGTAGTCCCAGATCTTCCACGCATAGGTATGCAGGGGAGGACACTCGACGCCGCTGCCCGCCAGCGCGGCCTGCGCGTTGTCGCATGTGAACCTGGCGCGATTGGTCACGTACTGAAGGGCAGGCTCGGGGATGCGGACGCCCTCCAGCAGGCGGCGCTTCAACGTCTGTGCCACGCGCCAGTGCTGGAGCATGCCCGTCATCTCTCGCGGGAGCATCGAAGCCGCGCGACTGGCGACCCGAAGCGTGAACTGGGGCGCGTGCGCGGCGCGGCAGAACTCGTTGGTGACTTCGCCGAGGCTGCGCGCGCCCGGGTCGGTGAGGTGGAATGTCTGACCGTCGAGATCGGGCTTGTGGCCGATCACGTCCAGCGCGCGCGCGACGAAGTCGACCGGGACGATGTTGATCTCCCCGCCCTCGAGGCCCACGAGCGGTACCCATGGAGGGATGGCGCTGCGGAGCCGCTGGATGAGCTTGAACGCGTAATAGGGCCCGTCGATGCGGTCCGCCGCCCCCGTCTCGGACGATCCGATGACGAGGCCCGGCCGGTAAATGCGATGGCGTACCGCAGAGGCGCGGACGATGCCCTCGGCCTCGTACTTCGTCTTGTAATACGGATGGCCTAAGGCTTGGCCCTCCTCGAACATGTCCTCGGTGAACTTGCCTTTCCACTTCCCGCCGGCGACCGCGATCGAGCTCATGTGGTGGAGCCGCGCGCCAAGCTGCTCCGCCAGCGCAACCACGTTGCGGGTGCCGACGACGTTCGCACGTTCGTTCGCCTCCGCCGGCGCCTCGAGGTCGTACACCGCCGCGAGGTGATAGATGTCCGCGCCCTGCAGGGCGGCGACGTCCGCGGCCGCCAGTCCAAGTCCGGTGGCGGTGATGTCCCCGGCCATCGGGCGCATGCGGTCCGCGGCGCCAAGCGATGCGATCAATCGTTCGAGCCGCGGGCGCGAGGCCTCGCGCACCAGGACGTACGTGGTGCCATCGCGCTTGACCAGCTCGCGGAGGAGGTGGCGGCCGATGAAGCCCGTGCCCCCGGTGACCAGCCTCACCATGGACCGGAAGGTTAGCTGGTCAGAAACGCGGTGACGATCCGGGAGAAGGCCATGGGCGCCTCGAGGTGCGGGCCGTGCCCAGCACCATCGATCACCTCCAGCCTCGCGCCCGGAATGGAACTGGCGACGACCCGGGCCTGGTCCACGCCGGTGAGCGCATCCTGCGACCCGACGATCACGAGCGTCGAAGCGTCCACGTTGCGCATGACCGGGTTCAGGTCCAGCTCGCGATCGCACTCGATGTAGCGCCTGACGGTGGCGCGGTCGATCGGATGGCGGTCCATCTCATCGACTATCGCCCTCACCGTTCCGTTCTCGAAGGCGCGCCGGCCGAACGCGTTCAGCACCAGGCCGAGGTGCACGATGTGATCCGGCAGCCTGGACTCGGCGAGCGCCGTCCACATCTCGAAGACCGCGTTGAGGTACGCATCCGGCGCCGCCGCCGGCGAGCAGGCGACCAGGCGCCGCACGCGATCGGGCCGCCGGGCGGCGAGGATAACGGCAACCGACGCTCCCAACGAGTGCCCGACCAGGTGCGCACGCTCGAACTTCGCCGCGTCCATCGCGGCGGCGACGTCGTCGGCGAGGTCGTCCGTCGTGAACGGCATGCCCGGATCGGGGGTCTCGTTGGTGCCGCGCGGGTCGAGCAGGAGGCAGCGAAACCGGGCCGAAAGCCTGCCCACCACGCGCGACCAGGTCCGGCGATCGGCGAAGGTGCCAGGGATCAGGACCACCTCGGGGCCCCTTCCCACAAGTTCGTAAGAGGGAGTCACGCGGGGCTTCCCACGGTTACCATTCCGCGCATGGCTGACATCCCCCCGCCGCCGCCTGGAACGCCGCCGTCCGGACCACCGCAGTACACGCCCCCTCCCTACCAGCCGCCGGCGTCCCCGAGCTACTCAGACATACCCCCCACTCCCCAGGCGCCGCAAGGCTACATCCCGCCGGGCTACGTCCCCCCGGCCGGCTATCCAGTCCAGCCGGCCGGGATCAACATGGCATCCCAGTTCACCGGCATCGCAATGTGGTCGATCATCCTCGGCGTGGCCTCGATCGGGCTCCCGCTCGTGACCGGCCTTGTGTCAAGCGGCGGAACCTATTACTTCATCATCCTGCCGATTTTTGGCCT
>WNFD01005486.1_pt1 | contig 12684 bp, 12 predicted proteins | sample 5400491 | NCBI WGS metagenome assembly WNFD01 (sample SAMN13153343, study PRJNA577476) | soil metagenome | isolation source: 120 cm saprolite under Douglas fir tree site 2 hole 2 replicate 2 | place: USA:California | collected 2015-04-18 | reverse complement strand
CTGCCGGGAGTCAAACGCAGATCGGCCGCCAGCTGCTCGCGCTCGGCGCGGGTCAATCGGTGGGCGCGCGGTTGCGCAGTATTGACTGCAAGTTGAGTCCGACCCTTAACAACCTTCACCTTGTCCCTCGCCGTCGCGTTGCTAATTCTTGGCGGGTTAGCGCGATTCAACGTAGCGACCTTCTCATCGACAGCTTTTTGCACGGCCCGGTCGATGTCCTGTTGACTAAAGTCAGGTTGCGTTTCGTTTTTCACTACTGGAGGTTGGCTTTGAAACATCCGCGAAATTGTCAACACCGCCAGCACACAAAGCAGCAGCGCGGCAAATGCCGTCGCGCCGCGCAGCCAAAGTGGCGAGACGCTGAAGAACTCTCTCAGTGCCGCGAGGGCCGGCAGCCTGCGGGCATGCCGCACGAATTGAGGGGAATCCTTCGTTGCTTCTGTTAGAACCGGCGCGGCTTGAGGCGCTGGACTGAACGCTGAACCAAGCGCCTCGTTACGCCAAAGCAGGATCGACTCGCGCACCTCACTGAAAACTGCAAACTCCGCGCGGCAGGCCTCACACTTTTCGACGTGGTTGGCGAAATCCTGCGCTTCGGCGGCACTCGCCTCGTTGTAGAGATACGTCACCAAATCTTCCGATCGGTGGCAAACTGGTCGTTCATTCATTGTTCGCATTTCAACTACCTCACCATCGCGATTACATCATCCGATCCGTTCGCCAAACTTTTGCAAGCGCATCTGCAATTGCCTGAGCGCCGTGTACAGCCGGCTCTTTACGGTACTCAGCGGCAATTCGAGCGCATCCGATATTTCCTGGAACGTAAGTTCCTCGAATTCTTTCATCACCACAACCTGTCGCAAGTCCGGCGGCAAAGCGCAAACCGCTCGTCTTACTGCCACGCTTCGTTCCTGACCTTCAGCCGTCCGCGCCGGAGAAATCTCTGCCGGCATCGCAAAGACGGCCGCATTCTTTTCGGCTTCATCCTCGAGCGCCGTCTCGCTCCGCACCTTCGCGCGTCTTTGTCGCGTGATGCACTGATTGACGGCGATCCGGTGCAGCCACGACGAAACCTTCGCTTCGCCGCGAAAGCCGCGCAGATTTCGAAACGCGGCCATGAAAGTTTCCTGCGTCGCATCGCGCGCATCTTCTTCGCGGCCCAGCATCCCAAAAGCCAGCGCGAAAATCCTCCGCTCCCAGCGGCGCACAATCTCGCCGAACGCCTCCGGGTCGCCCGACAGGGCGCGTTCCACCATCTGCTCGTCGCTGGCGACCATCTCCATCTGGTTCGTCCTCGCGTCCGGCCACGAGGCCCGCGTCCCATGCCCGCACCCAAAGTAGCACAGTGCGCTCAATCCTTTAGACGCCGCTCACGGGGCTCAAGTCGGGAAAGTATCGCACGAAAACCCCGCCGAAGGTGGATAACTATCCGGCCCCGACCGTTTTGCCCGACCCGAGCATAGACAGACTTGGTTATCGGTCCAGAGCACCGGCTTACTTCAAGTATTTCAGCAGTTAAAGATTGGTCAAAATGGTTGACATACACAGCTCGACAAACTAATCTGAATCAAGGCCACTTGGCCGAAGAGGGTCGATCCGCGCGCGGTTCCTTGTCGACCGTCTTTGACGCTGTACCGCTAATCCAAACTGTTCAAGAGAATTTTGGTGTTCGAACGCCTTAGTCGAATTCGCCTGCTTTACGTCGTTCTGGCGGTGCTGCTGCTGGTCGGGCTATTGCCGCTCGGCCTGGCGGGCGTACTTTTGTCGCGCCGCAGCGCCGAAGAATTACGCGCCATCGAGGGGCGTTACCAGGCGCAACTTGTGCAGGACAAAGCAAGGCAGATTGAGCTTTACGGCCAGCGATATCGCGACGTGGTGAGCGGCGTCGCGCGCGCGTTTGAGATCACCGGCGGCATTCATCTGCTGGCCGATCCCGGTTACGACGCGCGTTTGCAAAGGAGTCTCCAGGACGATCCCAACTTGATCGCGCTGGCGATTTGCCCGGTCAAGGGCGAAGTTCATCGCGCGTTTCAGCCGGACTTGATCAAGCGAGAGGAAGTCGACCAACGCGTCAGTGACGTGCTCTCCCGCATGAGCACCCGCGGTGTCGTCATTAGTCGGCCGCAGATCATCCGGTCGGGTCAGGAAATGGGACTGACCATTGCTGCGCCGGTAATGAACGGCGACCAGATCGTTGCGGCGGTGGTGGCGGTCGTTTCCTTTCAGGAAGTTTTCAAAGTCGTGCAACAGTCGTCGACTAAGAGTGCCCGCGAGTTGCTCGACGCGGGCCTGCCCGTTGTCTTCGTCGTGGATCAAAATGGAAGGGCGGTAGCTCATCCGGATGCGGCCGTCGCTTTTTCCGAGCGGCCGATGACCGACCTAAAAGTCGTGCAGGACTGGCTGGAGACAGGCGCACAGGTTCAATCCGCGCTGGCGCCGTTCACGATCGAGCGCGACGGCCGCGTCTCTCCCATGCTTGGCTCTTACGCGACGGCGGAGCTCGATCGCAATTCACTGCTCGGGGTAATCGCGATTCAGGACGAAGCCGCCGCCATGACGTCGGTGCGTGATATGCGTAATCAGACTTTGTTCATCAGTCTGCTGGCCGCGGCGTTCGTTTTGCTAATTGGATTCTATTTCGCCGAAAAGCTGACACGACCCGTGCGCGAGTTGGCTGCCGGCGCCCATCGCATCGCGGCCGGCGACTTTTCGCAGCGCGTGAAGGTGCTGGGAAGAACTGAGCTCGGCGAACTGGGAGCGTCGTTCAATCAGATGACCGACCAGATTGAGCGTTTTGTCAGCGACCTGCAGCGTTCGGCTGACGAAAACCACGAATTGTTCCTCGGCACGGTCAAAGCGCTCGCGGCCGCTATTGACGGCAAGGATCCTTACACCCGCGGCCACTCTGAGCGCGTATCGCGATTCGCCGTGGCCACCGCCCAGGGCCTGGGTTTGCCCACAGAGGAGATCGAACGGATTCGCATCAGCGCCCTGCTTCATGATGTGGGCAAGATTGGCATCGATGACCGGGTCCTGAAGAAGCCTGCTGCGCTTACTGACGAAGAGTTTGAGGTAATGAAGACGCATCCGCAAAAAGGCTACAAGATCATGTCGCAGATTCCGGCGATGCGCGACTTTCTCCCGGGCATGTACATGCATCACGAAATGATCAACGGCGGAGGTTATCCGCAGGGTCTCTCCGGCGATCAGATTCCCATGCAAGCACGAATCGTCTCCGTAGCCGACACCTTCGACGCGATGACTACCGAGCGGCCCTACCAACACGCGATGGATTTGGAAGCAGCGCTTACCAGATTGAAAAGCTTCGTCGGCACCCGTTATGACGCGCGCGTAGTCGCAGCGTTCATCGCCGCCTGCGAAGCAGGCAGGATTCGTCCCGGCGTAACCCGCGTCCGGCGCAACGGCACTAACCCTTTACCCTTGTCATCTTCAGAACCTTTGCCGGATTCTCTGCTCGCGGTCAGCTAAGAAGTGAGTTTAGAGTTCAAGCGTGCAAGCTTTAGCTGATGCCTAAAAAATCAGCATCGTAAACGTTGAACTCTGAACCCAACTGACCCTTTGCGGCGCGTCGCTTTTGTGGCGATGCGCCGCTTTCGGTTACTATCCAAGTCAATTCCCGTTCGATCGGAGTTTCCATGGCCTTCTGGCGAAGAAAGAAGGACGAGTTTGTCTCGCTTGGATTGGGCCGCGCGGCCGATGACCGCAAAGCCGAACCTCAATTTGAAGCTGAAACTCAGCCGGCGCCCGTAACGGTTGCGCCGGCCGAGTCTGCAGAGGTTTCCAGTCACACGCCCTGGCAAACGTCAGTCCTCGGGCTCGATCTGTCGATCGAGCAACTACGGGCACAGGAAGCTGCGCTGGAGCAGGAGTTTTCGGCTCGCTTTCGCCGCGCAGTAGCCTCGACCCGCGAGTCGCTCTCAGAAAAGATCGACGCGGTTTTCGCCGGAGCAAAACAAATTGACGGGACGCTGCTCGACGAACTCGAAGAAGCTTTGATTGCCGCGGACATTGGCGTGCCGACCACGCTGCATATTCTCGAAACCGTCCGGCGTGGCGTCAGCCGAAAAGAGATTGACGATATCGAAAAGCTGAAAGCGGCTATCAAGTCTGAGTTGCTTTCAATTCTGCTCGCTTCAGAGCAACAGGGCGTCGCCTCAGAAACCAGCGTGCCTGAAAACATCGCGCCCTACGTGATGATGATCGTTGGCGTGAATGGGGTGGGCAAGACCACGACCATTGGCAAACTCGCGCAGCGAATCAAAGCCGAGGGAAACGACGTTTTGATTTGTGCGGCCGACACTTTCCGCGCGGCGGCGAGCGACCAACTGGCAATCTGGGCTGAGCGCACGGGCGTGCCTTTGATCCAGCAGAAACAGGGCACCGATCCGGCGGCAGTGTTGTTTGATTCGATGAGAGCCGCGAAAGCGCGTGGATCGGACGTGCTGATCGTGGACACCGCGGGTCGTCTGCACAACAAATCGAACTTGATGGCCGAGTTGGAGAAGATGAAACGCGTCGCCGGGCGCGAGGTTGAAGGCGCGCCGCACGAAACGTTGCTGGTCGTCGACGCGGTAACCGGGCAGAACGGTTTGGAACAGGCGCGACAGTTTTTGAAGATCGCCGGCGTGACGGGAATCGTTCTGACGAAGCTCGACGGCACCGCTAAAGGTGGCATTGCGGTGGCGATCGCTAAAGAGCTGGGCCTGCCGATTCGTTACGCGGGCATCGGCGAGAAAGTTGACGACCTGGTCGTTTTCGATCCGGAGCAATACGTAAACAGTCTGTTCAATTAATATCTTGACTCCAGAAACTAAACTTCAGAGTTCAGCGTTCGATCAGCGCATGATGCGACGCGCGCTCGATCTCGCCGCGCGCGGTGTCGGACTAGTCAGTCCCGGCCCCCTCGTCGGCACAGTTATCGTCGACGCTCACGGAGAGATCGCGGGTGAAGGCTTCTATATCTTTGATCAGGTCAAGCACGCCGAGACGATCGCTCTCGATCAAGCCGGAGCGCGAACCAAAGCCGCGACTGTTTACGTTTCGCTGGAACCTCACGCGCATTTCGGCCGCACCACCCCGTGCACCGGTGCGCTGATCAAGGCAGGAATCAAGCGCGTCGTCGCCCCGATCGAAGATCCAAACCCAAAAGTTTCCGGCCGTGGCTTTGCTCATCTGCGGGAAGCGGGCATCGAGGTGTCTACTGGCCTGCTGGCGGATGAAGCGGCGCGTCTGAACGAGGCGTACATTCATTTCATGCGAACTGGCCGGCCGTTCGTTCATTTGAAACTCGCGGTCTCACTCGACGGCAAGGTGGCGACGATTGGCGGCGATTCGCGCTGGATCACCAGCGAAGAAGCCCGGGCCCGAGTGCATGAGTTGCGACACCAGTCGGATGCGATCATGGTTGGCGGACGCACTGCCCGCGCGGATGATCCCCTGCTGACGGATCGCTCAGGCAGAGAGCGACGCCGGCCACTCGTGCGGGTAGTGATCGAACAATACCTGCGTTTATCGCCTGAATCTCAACTGGCACAGACCACCGATGCCGGTCCGGTGATTATCTTTGCGCACGAAGACGCTGAGGCCGAGACGGTTGAAGCCTTACAATCGCGCGGCGTGGAAGTATTCAGCCAAACCAGTTCAGCGCTGGATCTCTCGAGTGTGCTCGAAGAGTTGGGCAACCGATCAATTCAGAATGTTCTGGTCGAGGGCGGGCCTTTCCTCGCTGGTCTTCTTCTCGACGCCGGACTAGTGAACAAGGTTACGTTTTTCATCGCGCCGATGGTCATCGGTGGCCAGGATGCGCCTTCGGCGATCGCTGGAACCGGCGCCGAAAAGATCGCGGACGCGCTTAAACTTGAGTGCGTTTCTGTCGAACATCGTGGCCGCGATCTGGAAATCACCGGCTACCCCGCAAAGGGTTCCGGGCAGTAGGCCCGACCGTGAGGGAGGGCTTAGTTTTTCTTTTGGCGAACAGAATCGATGACTACCGCCAAGCGCCGCTTTGGTCAGAACTTTCTCGTCGACCGCAGCGTGGTCGATCGAATTGTCGCAGCCGTTGCGCCGCGGTCAGATGAAACGATTGTCGAAGTTGGTTCCGGCCAGGGTGCTTTGACTGCCCGGCTATTGGAAACAACGGGGCGGGTTGTGGCGATCGAATTCGATCGCGAGCTCGTCCCTTTCCTGCGCACGAAGTTTGCCCGCGTCGCGAATCTGCATCTAATCGAAGCCGATGCCCTCACCACCGACTTTTGCGCAGCGATCGCGCCGGCGCCACGCACGCGCGTGGTCGCGAATCTTCCTTACAACATTGCCACCGCAATTCTGCAGCGATTGATCGAACAGCGCGAGTGCATCGGCGAAATGGTTCTGATGCTGCAACGCGAAGTCGTCGATCGCGTCACGGCTGAGCCCGGTTCGTCCGAGCGCGGTTATCTTTCGGTCCTGGTCGAAGCTTACTGCAAGGCCGAAAAGTTGTTCGATGTGCCGCCACAGGCTTTTCGGCCGGTGCCGAAAGTTTGGAGCACAGTCGTTCGTCTGCGCGTCCGTCCAAAGATTGGGGCGGAAGTGAAGGACGAAGCGTTGTTGTGGCAAATTGTCAGCGCCGGCTTTGCCCAACGCCGCAAGACGATTCTCAACAATCTGCGCGACGCGCCCGAGTCCATCCAGGGGTTACTGGAGAAGCGTGGCGGCGCGAGTATCGTGCTCTGCGAAGCCGGCATCCCACCGTTGCGCCGAGCGGAAACTCTCACGTTGGAAGAGTGGGCGAGCCTTTGTAACCAGATCGAGTAATCGTTCAGCCTTTTAGGTAGGGATGGAAATCAGCGTGTTTCCGTCTAGATCCTATTCTTGACTACTAGCTCCAATAGCTCCTCAGGGCTCAGATCTAGTTCCGGCTTCTTATCAATATGCGAATGGTAGGCTTGCTGGTCTGGTCCCCAGTCATAGTAGATTCCCGTGTTCGGTTCAGATAGCTGTGAGGCTTGAGTTTCGCTAATAGCAAGAGCTATCGCCATCAATTCCTTTGGTGTTCCCTCGCCAACCAGTTTGGCGAAGACAACTAGCCTGTAGGTTCCCGACAGAAACTGGAAGTTAGCTCCATCTTCTGGCAGCAGAAAATGATGATCATATGTAACTCCCTCTTGGGCTACAAACAGACCGCTGCCCCTCTTTAGATTTCCCTTCTCACCATAGACCCAAATGTTGAAGTTCTGTTTCGATTCATTACGCTGCAGAGAGACATGAAGACTCTCAAGTACCTGTCCTCGCTTTGCGGTAGAGTACAGCAGTGTGCGGAGATAGATCTTGTTTTTGTCACTATCGAACCTAATTCCATCTGGGCCAAAAAAAACAACGGTGGGCTGTGTCATTAAGAGCTCACCCTTCCGAAAAAAAGTAAGCCACGCTGTGATTCCTGATACCAATAGCGCCAGACAAGATATTCCGAAGCTAAACGATGGTGACATTCTTCAATCCTTGTGCAGATACTCACGCCGCCGCCGGCGCTATCTCACGCTTAATCCGCTTGGCATTCCGAATCTCGGCGACCCGAAGGTCATACGCCGCTTGCAGGTTCAGCCAGGAGCGAGCATCACCGCCAAAGTAGCGGGCCAATCTCATAGCCGTGTCCGCAGTGACAGCGCGCCGCTCGCGCACGATGTCATTAACGCGCGGCGCCGGTACATTCAGCGCCTTTGCCAAGGCATTCGCAGTCATGCCGAGGGGAACCAAATAGTCCTCGCGAAGTATCTCGCCGGGATGTACCGGGCGCATTCCATTTCTAAACATCGCCGTTATCCTCAGTGATAGTCCACAATCTCCACGTCCGCCGGGCCTTCCTTCGTCCAGCGGAAGCAAATGCGAAACTGATCGTTGACGCGAATGCTGTACTGTCCCTTACGTCTGCCTTTCAGCCCTCTAAACGATTGCCAGGTGGAGAACGCAGAAAGTCCAACGTATGTGCGGCATCAAGTTGCGCCAGCTTCCGAATTGCGATATTCGCAATGCCCGAAAACCTCTTACACTTTCCAGTCTCAAACAATGCTTGCGTATTGGCGCTACGGAAGCTCTTGATCACCTATTCAGATTATAACGAGGAACGGTAAGCGGCAAGAGCAATGGCGAGTTCTTCATTCAGATCGTCGATTCCTTACTACGATCTTGATCCCATCCTTTGGTCTCAGTGACATCGCCGGATAAATACTCACCGGGTGATTGGGATCAAGCTCAAGACGAAACTTCTGTCCCATCGCCGCCAGGCACAAAACAATCTCCATCGTCGCGAATGACGCGCCGATGCACGCGCGCGGTCCGCCGCCAAAGGGAAAATACGCGTACTTTGGCAAACGCTCGATGAAATCTTCAGTCCATCGCTCCGGCCGAAACGCTTGCGGCTCATCGTAAAAGCGCGGGTCGCGCTGCGTGGCCCACTGGAACATGAACACCTGCGTGCCGGCCCGGATTTGATACCCGCCAATTTCGCAATCTTCAATCGCTTCGCGTCCCAAACCGTAAGCCGGCGGATAAAGACGCATGCATTCCTTTGCGATCTGTTCGGTGAATTTCAACCGCGGGAGATCCGCGGCGCTGGGCGCGCGATCACCGAGCACTTCATCCAGTTCGGCGTGAAACTTTCTTTCCGCGTCCGGATTTGTCCCGAGCAAGTACCACGACCAGGCTAGTGTCAACGCGGTCGTCTCGTGACCGGCGAGAAACAGAGTCATCACTTCGTCGCGCAACTGGCGGTCACTCATCTGGCTGCCATCTTCGTCGCGCGCGGCCAGCAGCATCGAAAGCAAATCGCCTTCGTCTTTTCCCGTGGCTCGCCGCTCAGCAATAATTCGATAGACGACGTTGTCGATCTTCTTCGCCAGCGCGTGAAAACGGAAATGCGCAGGCGTCGGCAGGCGATTGTTCAGAATCCACCCAAGCGTGGCTTGCGAAGCGAACGGCTTCACCAGCTCTTTCAAAGTCGCGCCCACATCATCGACGTCATGCGAAACGTCTGCACTGAACAAACACTGCACTACGATCTCGAGCGTCAGCCGCATCATGTCGATGTGAATGTCGCGAGTCTCTCCTTGCTGCCATTTAGAAGTCAGGCGGTTGGTGTAATCAACCATGACGTTTGCATACGACGCTACTCGCTCACGATGAAAAGCCGGAGACGACAGACGACGCGCGCGTTTCCACTCCTCACCCTGGCTCGTCAGCAAGCCGTTGCCTACCAGCCGCTGAAAAAAGTTCGAGCGTAGCGACATCGACTTGATGAAGTTCTTCGGATTCGTCACCAGGACGTATTCAACGTCGTCGGGATGATAAAGAAAGAGCGCAGGCACGTAGAGGAAGCGCATCCAGACAACATCGCCATACTCGCGCTGAGCGCGTTCGATAAAGCCGAGCTGGTCGCGATTGAACTCACGCATCACGCCCATGATGGGCGCGCCTTTCGGGCCGGGTGGGCGTGTTTCTTTCGTTGATCTCTTGCTGGCCGACAGAAAACGTGCGAGTTCGTTCATGACTCGGGCAAACGATTATTTCAACAGGTCCGTGTAGATTCCCGGCGCGCTCTCAGGAATTACGATCGCCCCGACCGCGCGTTCATAAAACTCGACCGGCCCGGCGCCGCCAATGATGCCATAAACATATCCAAGCTCGCGTAATCCCCACAGGCTCGCAATTAGCAGCGCCGTTCCGATTCCAGAGCCGCGCTCACTCGCCACCACTCCGGCCGGACCAAAGAACGCCTTGCGGGTGCATTCGTAACCAGCGAAGCCGATCACGCGGCCATGACGGGTGGCGATGACTACGGTTACTGGCTTATTAGCGAAGCCTACGGAAACTTCGTCGGCCCAGGCGACGGAAAAGTTCTTCTCGATGAATTCCCGTACCGGTGTCATCTCAAACGGCTGCGCGCGGCGGATGTTTACGCCTTCGTCCTTCAGTTGATCCAGTGACGGCACCTTCAGCAAATTGACGAGCAAGTCAGGCATGGTGATCTCAGTTTAGCGAAGAACTTCGCGCGAGGCGAGGCTGAGCTTTTTCTGGTAGTGGTGCAGTTTGAATGTGCCGCGCGCATCTTGCGCGTGATTCACGGGCGGGACGCCCGTGCCACTCTGTCAAACTGCGCCACTACCCTTTTCCTGTACCAGGACTTGAAACGATGCCGCCAGTCCGTGTGGCATGATCATCTCGCGCGCGCTGGTGCTCAGGCGTAAGGCCTCGACCTGATCCTGGGTTTGACTGAGCATCTCGGAGAGTCTCTGCAGGAGTCCTTCACTCAGCAGAAACTGATCCAGTCGTTCCAGCCTTACCGTTCGTAGTCCGGCCCGCCTGCCCACTTCCTTGATCTGTGTCCAGTCAACTGTCGAAGTCAGGTCTTGCTCTCCGGCTCTGGCGAGCGCGTTCGCGATCAGATGGTGGCGATGGAAAGCTCTTAGGGTTCCGTTGAAACGACCCGGCGAGTCGAGCAATTCACTTCGCTCAGCGCCATAATCCACTGTGATCAGGTAGCCGTGTGCAAACAATCCAGCCGCCCGCGAAATAAATTCTTCAGCCTCGAGATTGATCTCTGCGATCTGACCTTCAGAGAGTCGCAGTTCGATCCGTCCACAGTATTCGGCAACGGGCTCATCCGGATCACTCTCGACCCAAACGAAATCGGTCTGGTCCAGCCCGACGCAAAGCTCACGAAGCTTCCCGTTGCGCATGACCACTCGATGGACCGGAAACGCATCGATTAGTTCGTTCGAGAAGACAATTCCCACAACGGCCGGCTCGGCAACTTCAGTCAGAGATCGAAACATCACTCGATCGCCGAATTCCGAAACGCGCGTAGCTGATCTCGCACGCGCCTCAGCGCTGACTTCGTCGATTACATAACTGGTGGCCGAGAAGACTTCGGGGTGATGGAATTGGAGGCTCTTGAGGACGCCGTGCGCGAACTCGCCTCCACCGGCGCCGGCTTCAAAGATAGTCCAGGCCGGGGGCGATCCCATTTCAAAAAACAGTTCAGCGAACAACTTCGAAAAATACCAGGCGAAAGTGGCGGCAAACAACGGACTAGTTTCGGGCGCGGTGCGATAGTCGCCGGCTCTGCCCTGGGGAATTCGATCCAGCCGACAGTAATAACCTTCGCGCTCGTCATAAAGCGCCGCCTGCATCCAATCGTGAAAGCTGATCGGCCCGTCGCGCTCGATGCCCGCGCGCAGACGTTCGGCTATGGAAACGTCCGGCACTAACTCATCAGCCGGCATCGCTCAGTCGCCTTCCGGCTTCAGCTTTTCAAGGGTACGCGTAGTGCCGTCGGTCACGCTTGGCGGTTGAACGAACTCCGCAGTCTGCGGACCTTGTCTCCAACCCACGGTCGCGTTTGCTGCCGGCGGCGGCAGCGCTGATACGCGAGCCGGCTGTAGGGGAATCGCCGGCTGGGCATAGGAAGGATATCGAGGCGCCGGTGCGCCTTCCTCAAAGATCGCGGCAAAGAGCATTCGCAACGGTCCGCCAACAAAGCAGAGGATAGCAGACAGCGCGGCAAAGAATTCAAACATCAACTCTATTCGCCCGCCCGGTGCGAAGGCCGAGAACACACCCATCAGCGGCACCAGAACCGCGCCGATCAGCATGAGCAGCGCGCCTTGCTTGACGCCCCTTCTGCGCGGAGAGATCTTCTGCTCGCCCTCAGGAACGGGATAATGTGGCAGCAGCCCCCTATTCGCCAGCAGTATCATTGCGCCTTCCATCGGGAAGCCGCAGCGCGAGCAAAATCGGAGCGCATCAGTAACTTGTTGTTGGCCGCATCGTGGGCAAAACATAAGAACAGTCTTCAGTGGTCACGAATCAGTTTGGATTCTTCGGCTCGTACCAGGTCAAACGTGGCTTTGGCGCTCCCCAGATAATGGCGCGCTCGCACTAATGTGTCCAGCAGCAACGGTTGCAATTGGGTGGCGCCGGCCGGCGCCATGATTTCTCTTGCGAGGTCATCGTCGCTCTGGAAAAGTTCGAAGCCGCGTTTGCGGGTCGCCTCGACTTCGCGCAGATAATCAGAAACTTTCTCCGGCGTCGACAATGTCTCCGGCAGCGTCCACTCAAAGGGATCGTCCCAAAGGTTCGTGGTGAGGCCGCCGAAAGTCTGTTCGACGACGGCGGCGCTCCGCAGAACCTGTTCGCCGCACGATTGCGCCGGCGTCGAATTTGACGATCGATAATAGAGCAGCCCCGGCGAAATCGCGCGGATCAATTCACGCGACTCCTGATGAAGCTGCGAAAACTGCCGATCGAGATCCGCGATCAGTTTATCCATTGAATCCGAAGAGTAATTGAAACAATGAATCAATCTGCTGTCAAAACTATTTCGTGCGGCGTTGCTCCGTAAGACCATTATCGTGGCGACGTGGGCGGATGTGGCTGAATCGTGACACGAGACGGAACCGGATTCAGGTTTTCCGCTTTCTGCTCGAACGGCAGGTCTTTTATTGCGTCGAATTCGCGGTCACGGGCAGCTACATACAGCCGTAGCGCCAGGAGGAGAATTCCGAATGCCGCGACGATCCAGACCGCGGCCCAGATGATCGCGGGAATACCGGTCGCATTGCGCATGTTCAGCGCGTCAGTCGGAATGGTCGGCGCAAACGGCGACGAGAGGAACAATACGTTTTTGAGATC
>WNFD01005485.1_pt1 | contig 12686 bp, 12 predicted proteins | sample 5400491 | NCBI WGS metagenome assembly WNFD01 (sample SAMN13153343, study PRJNA577476) | soil metagenome | isolation source: 120 cm saprolite under Douglas fir tree site 2 hole 2 replicate 2 | place: USA:California | collected 2015-04-18 | reverse complement strand
CTTGTGACGCTGCTGCGCGGCGTCGACCCGGCGGATTGCTCGTTCGATCGGGTTCATCGGGGACGACCACCTATCCAGCCCGCTAACGGCTGCGCTGCCCGGCAGCGCGGCAGGCAAACAACCGCAGCCCGCCGGACCGCCTCGGCGGCTATCACGACGGGTCGCGAAACGGGCTGGAACATCAGCACGTGAACGGCCCGACGATCCGCTTCTGGCCATCCCGGCGCTTGGCGAGGTCAAGCCATACCGACGTACCCAGGCGAAGCCGCAGCCTGGGAAATACAGCTCACCAGACCATACTCACCCGTCTTCCTGTCGAGTTGAGGAAGCGGCATCCCCCGGCAGGGTGCGGGGTCGCCAGGTTGCCCTTCCCTATCCCAGACCGACGAGAATGTTGTGCCCGACGGCGGGCGAGCGGTCAGGAGCGGGGTAGTCCGGCGGAAGGCGAAGCTCACGGCGCTGCGTGTGCTGGTCAGCCCGGACCTGGCCATCCTGGCGGTGAATCTTGCGCCGCATTGAGCAGATCCTGGCGGAGCCGGTTGCTGCGCGGGCGGGGTTCGCCGGGCTGGTGCTGGCGTGCGAGCCGGCCAGGCACCGGTGGGAGCCGCTGGCGGTGACCGCGCGGGCGAAGCCAATCTTTGATTGTGGCCACTCACTGGCGGAAACAGCCATCGCTGGAGTGTCCGGAATCTTGTTAACGGCCGGGCGGAGCTATGAGGATACGAACCATCAGGCCTCTTGCCACCGCCCCCGATGGTTGACGTGGCCCGCCACGGGAAGTGTGTCAGGCGGAAGCACACTCGCGGAGGTCTCAATGTCCCGGACGAGAAGAAACCACGAGGCCGGCACGGCGGCCAGCAGCGCATGGGACCGCGCGCGCCAGGCGGCGGCCCAGGTCAAGCCGACCGCCGCTCAGCTGAAGCCGCTTGCCCGGAGCACCGCAGCGGCTGCCAGGCGCCGCGCGCACAAAACGCGCGCCTGGGCGGCGCCGCAGGTCGAGCGCGCGGGGCAGGTCCTGCAAGACAGCGTCGCACCCAGGGTCTCGGCCCTGCTGTCCGCGGCCGCGCGGCGGCTCGAGCCGGCGAAGCCACGGCGGCGGCGCTGGCGCAAGCTGGCCGGCATCTCTATGCTCGCGGCGGCCGCTGGCGCGGTAGCGGCTGTTATCCGCAACCGCAGGAAGCCGGAGGTCACGACCTCGGCGGCCGGGGCGGACGCGGATGACGTGACACCCGCCGCGGAGATGCGTGACGGGCAGGGCAGGACCAGCGCTGACGCTGACGCCGGCGTGAACCGGCCGGTCCGCACCTCCTGACCGGCCTCCGGCAGAGACTGTTGACCGGTCCGTGAAACTCGTCACGCGCGGATCGGGGCCGGCTGCACATCCTGCCGCGTGAATGCGCACGGGTTGCGCAATTTGCCCTGTGCCCTGGCCTGAAGTCGCGCGCACACCGGAGGCGGTCAGCAGGGTCCCCTCGCGGCCCGCGGAAGCCGGGACCACCGCTGACCTGCTGTGCCACATGCTGCCAGATGCCGAGATCGTCACCGTTGACCTGGCGCATCCAGTGCCTACCTCCCGGGGCGGACGTTTAGGCAGCTCGCCGCACACGTCGGCCGCGGTCACCGTGGGCGGCCGAGTCCTGAAGACCATGCCAGCCGCGGGAAGACGCAGCGACAGAGACGAGCATCTGCTCCAGGCCTCGTGGACACCAAGTTCCTGCGCGGCCCCCTGGGAGCCGCTTCTGGCGCTGCACCGGCGCCCAAGCCTTCACCGACGAGCAGGTGGGCACAGCCGGGCCGGTCGGACGCGGTGTCGACACGGCGGCAGCGGCGTCGGCCCACTGGCCGGGACCGGTGACGACGCAGCGGGCGACGGCCGAGCGTTCGGGCGCGGCGTCTGAGCCGCAACGCGGACCGTGGCCTTCGCGGTGGCCATGGCTGAAAGCACGAGGTCGCAGGCCACCAGACCGCAGAAGGCAACATGGGCACGCGCCTTTCCCGATGGCTCATGCAGCATGACGACAGCCCCGCGCCGCAGAGTGCCATTACCGCGACAGCCGCCCAAACAGCGGTCCATCCCGGCTGGCAAGCCAGGAAAGCCAGCCGGCGTCCGGCTGCCGATGGCTGGCGCTTCGGATCCGCCTACCCATGACGCTGGCCGTCGCCTGGACCCCGCCGTGAGATCGGCGCGCCTAATGACCGCGTCCGCATATCCCCCTCCTGGACCGCCAAAGGCTACGAAATGAACGTAGCAACCAGAGCCACCGCGATAGCGGCATAACAGGTGAAGAACCGCCGCGACTGTCCATGATGCTCTTTCCCGGAAGGGTGGATGGCGATGACACCTGCGAGGACTAGGGCGCCGGTCAGCACTTAAAGGCGCCGTGTACGACGAGCAGCACGCTGTCCGGCCGGACCGATCAGCTGCCGCACACAGGCGGAACGACGCGCCCGGGGGCGGAGCAGCGCGGGCGTAAGCAGACCTCCATCTTCCTCTCACGAAGTGAAGCGTCCGCAAAGCCCGGGGCGGTTCACCCGCCGGCCGACAATCTGAGACAGCCGCCAACTCGAATGAGAACCGACAGCCGAGCAGTCTTGGGAGGTCCCGCCGACCGGTGCCGAAGCACAGAAATCCTGGTTCTGCACGCTCAGGACGCAGGTGTGTCCCTGATTCCGCCGACGCGCCTGAACGGCGGGGATGCGCGCCCTTTCGGGACTGATCGCTGCTCACCCAGCGTGAGAGCGACTGCCGAGAGGTTGCGGGGCCGAATGTCAGCGATCCGGGCGGGGCGCGTGTTGCGGCCGCGGCGGCGCGCCCGGCGGAGCGGCTCGTGCTAGCCAGTCACGCGGATGCGCCGAGGGCTTTGCGCATCACCGGACGATCGGGCTGGCGCCGGGCCACGACCCGGAAGCCGTGCCGGGCGAAAGCTGACGCGACCCCCGGGAACAGGTTGCGGGTGTGACCTGGCACGGCGGTGTCGACCGGGTAGGCCTCCAGGGCCGGGGCGCCTGCCGAGGCCGCCACCGCGACGGCGGCCTCGATCAGCGCTCCCATCACGCCCTGCCGGCGGGGTGTGCGCCGCACGTAAAAGCACGGGACCGACCACACCGCCAGGTCACCGGCCGGAAGTACCGGCCGCGGGCCAGCCAGTCCAGGCTGGCCCGCGGGGCAAGCTCGCACCATCCGACGGCGACGCCCCGCCCTGCCGAACAGATCCTCCAGCGCAGGCCACGGCTCAGCGGTCAACGGGCTGATCGCCAGGTCCATCACCGCGTCCTGCGTTGTCCGCTGCAGCCTTCCCGCCCCACCGCCCCCGGGCACGGGCAGCGCCTGCACCGGGCGGCACTTCCCTGCTGCGTCACCGCCGCTTGCCGCCGCGGCCCGTGCCCGGCAACAGCCGCGGCCGACCGCCTCACCGGCGTCAACCGCCCCGAGCCGGCGCCAGCGGGGCCGGTGGTTTACCGATCGGATCCCGTGGCAGGCAAGATCGGGCGGCCTGTGCTGCAGTGCTGTCGGCGCACTGGATCATCGCGGGTCAAGTGCGGGCCAGCCGCGCTGGTTAGATGGTGACCGCCGGTCTGCTGCGGCGGCATCCGGGCTGCGGCACTGCACGTGCCGGGGAAGGAGCCAGCCAAACACGGCCGCAGTTTGCGGCCAGATCTGCAACGCTGGGTGCACCGGCCGCCCCCGGCTGGTACGAGCCAGGCCCACACCGCCGGCGGTGCCGGCCGACGCAGCTGGTGCAGGTTGGTGGCCATCGTGGGGCACCCGCGGTCGCCGTGTCCAGCAGCACCGTCGCTGGCATCGGCAACCCGGCACCGCAGAAGGAGGAGCCATGGACACCGCTGAGGCACCGGAGCGGCTTGCCCTCGAATACGGTTTGGCGGACGGCATCGCCGTGGTGCAGGTAACCGGTGAGGTTGACGTGGCCAGCTGCGGCGTGCTGCGCGACAGCCTGCTGCGGATCGTCACCGATGAGGGCTTCCGCGGCCTGGTGGTAAACCTCGCCGGGGTGAGGTTCATCGACTCCACCGGCATCGGGGTCCTGGTCGGGGTCTGGCGGGCGGTTCGCGCCACTACCAGCCAGCTGGTCTTGGCGGCGCCAACCCCGCGGGTCCGGCACGTCCTGGATACCGCGGGCCTGACCAAGATCCTGCCCGTCCATGACGCCGAGGCAGACGCCGTGCATGCGGCCCGGCAGCCGCCCGCCGGATAGCCCGCGGGCCTTTTCCGCCCCGCCCGCCGGTGGCGGGCCGGCGGCGCCGCGGCCGCGGTCGCCGCCTGGGCCTGGGCATCTACCTGATCCTGCCGCTGCCCGGGGTGACGGTGAGCGCAGGCCGAGCTGATCGGCGGCAACTACACCGACGTCACCTGGGACATCGGGGCGTGCATCGCCGCCGGCGGCACGCTGCACCTGGTCAGCCAGAGCCGCAAGCGCCGGAAGACTGAGAGTAACGGCGGCGGTCCCGCGCTGGAGACCCGCCGCCTCCTGCATCACGCCTGCAGCGACGCTGCCAGGGAACCCGGCCACATCGCCAAGATCGCCCGGCCTGCCACCTAGCCCCCGATCCCCGGTGGGCAAGACCGGCCCGGGCCTGGTGCCGACACGGCGTCAGCGGACCTCAAGTTCTGCAGCGCCGGCGGGCGGTGCCGGCTGGCCAGCACGCCGGATAGCCACCCGCCCTGCCCTGTCAACGCCGCCGGCTGCTTCGCCGCCAGTGAACCGTAGGCACGGAAGCACCGTTCCGCCTCCGGTGGGTGCCCGCCGCCAGGCGCTCCTGAACCGCGCTGGTTACCGGCCGCGCGATCGGCGGTGCCGGCGCCGATCGGATGCCGAGGCTGCCGCCGTCAGATGGCCGGGTGACCGGGCAGCCACACGGCCGTGGAGCAGGTGCTGATTCTTGCCTGCCTGGCGGGGTTGTAACAGACGCCGAACGCGCCGCGTTAGCAGGTTGAGGGTCTCTTCCCGCGCGGAGCCCGGCCCAGCCCCCTGGGCCGGGGTTTTGTGGTCTGCTAGGTCATATCGCGCCTCATCGGGGTCGCGGGAAACAGACCTGCAGGGAGGACCGGCGATGACCGAGCCGGAGACCGGAAGCCGCAGCCCGATCCTGGAGGAGGCCGCGCGCGAGCTTGAGGCGGCGGCGCACGACGCTCGGGTGGCGTTCGACTGCGTCGCCCTTGGTGAGATCGACCGGGCCCACACCAGCGCGCTCACCGCACGGGCGGCTGCCGATGCGGCGGTGACCGCGCTGCAGGCGGCGCTTCAAGCGGCCAGCGGGGCTGCCGGCTCCTGATTGCCCGGGCGGGCCGGGCCGCACATGCCGCGCCGCGCCTGTCTTCCCGTCGCCGAAAGCGGGGTCAGCGCGGATCGAACGTGGTCACCGGGGCGGGCGGCAGCCCGATGGCAGATTCCGGGTCAGGATCCGGATCAGTGGCAGAATGGCGCCGCATCGGGCGATCTCATTAGGCTGAACCCTGGTACCACGCTCGGCAGGGTCACAAAGCCACAACCCGCCCAGACCCCCGCACAGACCTATGCGCTATGTGCGCCCACGACCGCAGACAGCTCGCGCTCTAGAGCCGTCCATCTCGCCGCGCGGGCGGAGATCGGGGCAGTTCCGGAGCGCGCAGAATGCCCAGATCTGAATGGCCCCCTTCCGGAGCAACTCCAGGTCAGTATGCGCGCCGAACGGCGGATATTTCGCCTCCATTGGATTCGCGGGCGGTGCAGAGCGTGACTGGTGAGGCTGCGCCTGGCCGCTGGCTCGCCGCGGTCGGCGGGCGCGGTAGCAGAGGGTGTGAATGCCTGGAGGCCCCGATGACCGCCTCTTTGCGGGAATGCCGGATGATCACCCGGGCCCGGCCTGCGGCTGTGGCGCGGTGCTTCAGCTGCTGCTTAGTCTCCCTTCTTGAATCGTCTCGTCGCGGTGCCGGTGACGTCACCGTCACCGGCGTGGAGGGCGCGTGCGCCGCCACCGGCTGGGAGGAACCATGCCGGCCGCGCCGGGAGGCACGCACCGCCTGGCAGGACATGACAACACGGCCGCGCATGCGGAACCACCGGCACGGCTAGCTGTGGTCGGTGCCTGACAATCACCGCGTATCCCCGCGAACGCTGGAAGCCCTGCCTCCAAGGTTGGCTGGATCAGGCCAGCGCCAGGGCGAAGGCGTGCAGGGCCAGGCCCACGCCAGCCCCCACCACCGTGCCGTTGATGCGAATGAACTGCAGATCGCGCCCTAGCAGCAGCTCCAGCTGGCTTGACGTCTCTGCGGCGTCCCACCGCTGGATGGTCCCCGTGACAAGGCCAGCGAGCTCGTCGTGGAACTGATCGGCGAGTGCCCGGGCTCCCGACTCGACAACGCGCTCGAGGCTCTCTTGGAGGCGGCGGTCTGATCCGAGGCGCCGGCCGCCCGCCGCCAGCGCACTGCCCAGCCGGCGGCGCAGCTCAGACCCCGGGTCGGCCGCCTGGGTCCGCAGTGCCTGCTTGGCGTTCTTCCACAGCGATGTGGACCAGTCCCGCAGCCCGGCGCTGCCCAGAACGTCGCGCTTGAAGCGCTCCCCGCGCTCGCGTAGCTCGGGGGATGTCTCGAGGCGGTCGGGGAGCCTGGCGATCCATTCCTCGAACTGATGCCGGGCCTCGTCGCCGGGATCGGCGGCCGTCGCCGCGAGCCGCTGGCGCAGGCGGGTGTAGAGACGGTCGAAGACCCGCCGGTAAACCGCGTCGGGTACCCAGCGGGGTGATTCGGCCTCAAACAGCTCGCGAAGCTCCGCGTAATGATCGGCGAGATAGCGGTCGGCGCCGGACACGATGGCGTTGAACAGCTCGGCATGGTGGCCTCCCGCGATGATGACCCGCAGGGCCCGCCCAGCCAGCGGCGCCACCTCGACGGCGCCTGCCGCCCGGGTCAGTTCGGCGGTGAGCACGCGCTGGACATCCTCATCGCGGAGAGCCTCGGCCGCTGTGACCGCCAGATCCGCGGCGTGACCGGCGAAGCGGGCGGCGTTGGCCTGGTCGGCCAGCCAGGCGGCCAGGCGGGGAACGAGCCGGGCGGAGCCGATCCGCTCGGCAAGAACATCGGCGTTGAGGAAGTTCTCCTGTACGAACTGGCCCAGAGTGGCGGCGAACTGGTCCTTGCGCTCGACGATCAGCGCGGTGTGCGGTATCGGCAGGCCAAGGGGGCGGCGGAAGAGAGCCGTCACCGCGAACCAGTCTGCAACGCCTCCGATCATGGCCGCCTCGGCGCCGACCTGCACGTAGCCAAGGAGCGTCCCGTGGACGCCGGCCACGGTCACGGCCACGAACACAACCGTTACCCCTGCCAGAAGAGCGGTAGCCCGCCGGCGCGCGGCGGCCAGGCGGCGTGCCCGCAATTCCGCCGACTCACGCTCGAGCGCGGTTACCGGTGAAGCGGACATCGTCGCGGCAGATTCCATCTAGCAGCCCCTCGGTCAGTCCCCGGCGCAGGGCCCAATCCCGGTGGCCGCACCGGTCGAGTGGTCCAATCGGCAAGTCAGCCTCAGTCTCGCAGGATCTGGATGATCACTCGCATCAAGAGCCTCCGCAAAAAGCACAATCCGATCCCGCCGACCGTGACCAGGCCCACATCCCGACTGGGACGGGCACCGACGGTCAGCAAGATGACGGAGGCCGGCGCCAAGACCGAGCCAGTCATGCCGATGACCAGGCGGCTCAGCATGCTCCCGGCCGCTTGCAGGTCCTGCGGCCCGCGACGAAGCTGACTCGCGCGGAGCGATCTGGGTCGCCGGTGCGAAGCCGCTCAGCGGCCAGGCCATCGAGCGGATCGTGCTGGGCAGCGGGGTTTTGGCTCAGTCCTGAGCTGGTGTGAGCGGCTGGTTGAGCCTGCGTGAACGGCCAGCGATCACCCGTACGACGCTTGCGGACCGCGGAGCAGAAAGAGCAAGGCCAGCACGCCCACGACAGACGATGATCCAAGTGCGGACACAGCCAACGCGAGGTAGTCGGTCCAGGTGCCGAATGTCTGATTAGGAAGGTACCAGACGGCGAGCACGCTGCTTGCCGCGATCAGCATGGGCACCGCGGCCAGTACGACCACCGTGCTGTCGACGACGACCGTCTCACTGGCCGCTACCAACACACTCAGCTGGTCCCGTGCTTGGACTGCGCGCGCTTTGCCGTAACGCTTGGCCCACCGTAGCCGAGCGAGGACGTCAGCTTCGGCTAGCCGGCCTTTTGCCTCGGCCGGCCAACCACCTAGCCCGTCGATGCCATCGTTATCTGCCATGGCGTTCTCGGGCTCGCGGCCGGTCAGCCGATCAGGCAAGAAGTGTGTCGTCAACCAGAGCAGCCCAAGGGCCACGAGCAGGCCACCGAGCGCGGTGAGTAACGGGAGGAACCACCAGTCGTGGCGGGCAGTGAGAGTAAGAGTCAGCGCCGTTGATGACCCGCGCAGGACTCCCTGATACTGCTGGCCAGGTGCGATTCCGTCGATCTGCAGGCACCACCGGCTGGTACCTAGACCAGTCCGAGCGATCGGGGCCGATGTGCAGGCGTGTCGGCCCTTGAGCACTCGGACTGCGACCTCGTTGGTACCTGTAGCATCGACCGCCAGAACGCCGTGGAGGGGTGGTGCGCCTGCGGTAAAGACGAGCACGCGGCGGTTCGCGCTACCCCAAAGGACGGTGGCCCGGACTGTCAGCGCGGCTGTCAGGGGCGCCGCCCGGTCTATGGCCGCCGGGGACGTCACCCTCATTGTCGGGATAGCCGGGGGCGCCGCACGAGCAACATGGACATCCCACGCAAGCGCGCAGACCCACCCGCCGATCACGACAACACCGACGGCAAGCGCAGGCAAGCAGCGGCTACGAATCATGCAAGGCACCGCGTCCGACTCAGCATGCCGCTGTCCGCCACCATGCGCACCGCCTCCTGCACTGTCCATTAGCTATTGTCCGATGGACCTGTTGATTTGTCCCGCTGTGCCGGCGTCTCGGTGATCTCGCGTGGGCTGCGCGGTCGGTACGAGCACCGCGCCTCGAGCACAAGACTCGGTGACGCGCAACTTAGCCAGCGCACGCTGTCTCATCTACGGACCAGCAGATTGGACGCGGCGCGCATGCGCGACCCGGAATCGGCGTATTCACTGGTGGTCGGCCACGGCGTACGGTCAATGCAAACGGCGCGCCCGTCGAACGGGAGGATGCCATGGCTGACGAGCCGGCTAAGGCTGCGCCGGCAAGTGGACCAGCGAGGATGCCATGACCGATCGGGCCAGCGCCGGCGTGCCGGCGCGGAGGACCAGGCGGCAGTTGCTCGCGCGCAGGACCGGGGCGTGGCGGCGGTGCTCACCGCCGAGGCCCTCGCCCGGCCCGCTCCCGCCGCCGCCGCCGCCAACGGCGACCCTGTCATCCTCGGCCAGCTCAACACTGAGACCAGCCAGACGACCATCACTGATCCCGCCTTCGGCGGTGGCGCACTGGCGGTTAACGCCACCGGAGGTGGAGGAGGTAATGCCATCGAGGCCTCCAACCTTTCTGGCTTTGGCGTGGCGGGCGACGGTCTCGGCGCCGGCGTGCGCGGCGTGAGCAGTACCGGCGACGGCGTGCAAGGCGAGAGCACCTCGCACAATGGCGTCTACGGGCAAAGCGGCACCACGTTCTCGGTCGTCTTCACCGCGAGCGGGGTGCATGGGATCACTGACAGCGCGGGCGGGGCCGGCGTGCTTGGGGAGAATGCCTCGGTGTCCGGGGCCGGCGTGCTCGGGGAGAGCCTCGGCGCGGGCGGGGTCGGCGTGTCCGGCACCGCCGCCGGCGGCTTTGGGATCGGCGTCGTGGGCAAGGGCGGCGACACCGGCGTTCAGGGGTCCGGCGGCGGCATCGGCGTTCAGGGGATCGCCAGCGGGGCCGGCGGAATCGGGGTGGATGGCTGGTCGGTCTCGGCGTCGGGGGCCGGGGTGCTGGCCGAGAACACCGCCGGCGGCGACGCGCTTGTGGTGTCGGGCACGGCCGCCTTCAGCCGCAGCGGCGTCCTCACCGTCGCCGCCGGGAAGTCGTCGGCCACCCAGACCGGGGTGGCGCTGACCTCGGCGAGCCTGGTGCTGGCCACTTTGCAGCAGGACCGGCCCGGCGTCTGGGTCCGGTCGGCGGTGCCGAAGCTGACCGCGAGCTCATTCACCGTGCACCTGAGCAAGGCGGCACCGGCCCGCACGATACCGTGGCGTGGTTCGTGGTCAACTGAGGACGCCCGCAAAGGGCGTCCAACGGACACCCGCAACATCTGGGTGGCGTGTATCTCATCTGACGAACGGCAGCTTGGAGCGAGACACCGCTGGATCGGCCCTGCCTTTCAGGGCGAGTCAGGTGTCTCTCTTGCCGGCCGGCAGCTGGCGATGTCATTCGAGACAGTACGGAACCAATCAGAGGGCGCATGGCCGCCGTCTTGATCATGGTCAGGCATGCCGAACCTCTGTTATGCACGCCCCAGCCACTGCCGACGCAGCCTGCCGGAGCCGCACGTAACACGGCGGTTATCTGAAGCCCCTTCAAGAATGTTGCGCATGACCAGGACCTTTGCGGCGTGTACATGTCTCCAGACGAACCTCCCGAGTTCGAGATTGAGGACGAAAATCGGCAACGACAAGGCGGTCTGCGTTCGGTTACGGCGGAGACATCACTTCAGATAAGCTGTCCACGCCGCGGAGCAAAGCACCACAAATGCTGCGGCAGCTACAGCGTTTACGCCTAAATTCGCGCTTGAGATAACGGCGGCTCGGCGCGCGTTCTTGCGGACCTTCTCCGTCACTTCGTGATCCCGTCTATCGATGCACCGACGCTGTGGGGGCCGACCGGCTTGGCGCGGCGGGCCTGGGGGGCCGGGGGTCGCCGTCGCGCCGAGGTGCCCGTCGATTCTGCGAGCGAACGAGTCAGCCTTCTGGCTCGATCTCGCCGCAACCTTGGCGCGCGCCCTATGCGGCTCGAGAGGAGGTCTATTGCAGACTTCGGACGACAACTAAGTCAATTTTGCCGAAGGGTTGTCTGCGTTTGTTGCGGGCCGCTGGGACCAGACACTCGCTCTACAGCGTATGTGCCGGTGGTTGTCTTGCTCACGAACACCACAGTGAACTTCAGAAGTTCCCCGCACGAGCAGGGGGACACGCCTCCCCAGTCCCCGGTATTGCGCGCTATCTGGCAGGGTAAGCCTCAGCCGCCCGAGGTTCGCGCGAAATGTGCTACAAGCAAAGCGGCCACCCGCTCGGGCACTTCCTCGGGCAGCCAGTGGGACGCGCCCTCGAGCACCTCGAAGCGGTAGGGTCCGCTTACATAGCGACCGGACAACTCGGCCGCGGCCCGGGACACGAAGCGGTCGCCATCGCTCCACATGAAAAGCGTGGGCACCTCGATCCGGCCGGTGCGCTCCCGCAGGCCGAGGGGGATGGCCCGGTACCAGTTCAGCGGACCGCGCAGGGCAGCCGGGTCCGCCGCCCGGGCGGCGTAGCGGGCCGCACTGCCCGGGTCCAGGCCGGTGCGCACCAGGGCGGCCCGCATGGCCTCACCGCCGCGGCGCGACAGCGCCAACTCGGGCAGCCCGGGCAGCTGAAAGGCGGCCACGTACCACGAGCGGGCCGCCTGGTTACTGGACGCAAGGGCCCGCAAGATCGCCTGCGGATGGGGCACCGACAGCGAAGCCAGCGAGATCAACCGGCCGGGGTAGTGATCGGCCACGTACCAGGCCAGGGCCCCGCCCCAGTCGTGGCCAGCCAGGTGGAACCGCTCCGCCCCGGCAGCGTCGGCCAGGACCAGCACGTCCCCCGCAAGCTTGGAAAGTGTGTACGCGGACCGGGCGGCCGGCCTGGCTCCAGGCGAGTAGCCGCGCTGGTCAGGAGCCAGCACCCGGTAGCCGGCCGCAGCCAACGCCGGCGCCACCGCGTCCCAGGAATGGCGGTCTTCGGGAAAGCCGTGCAGGAGCACGGCCACCTGCCCCGCTCCGCCGCCACCAGCCGAGGGAGTGTCGGTGACCTCGAAGCTGAATCCGGCATTGCCGAAGCGCTCCATCGCTCTCACCCTTTCTCCAAGTGCACCGCCGAGGGCTCATGCCCGCTGCTCAGGTCACCGGCACGCCCAGGCTATTACTTCGACGCGCGGTTGCCGGATAGGTGATCGCGGTGCATTCCGGGCAGTGGCCGCGCCTACGCGGCCCACCTGGCCACCACCGACGATGGTGATGAAAGCCGCTATGCGGCGCTGACTCGGAACAGCAACGCTCAGAACGACCATTCGGCGCAGGACTGACATTCCGGGGACTCGCCCTCTCGGCGCGCATATCGAGCCCTCGGCGGGCGATCTGCTGGCGGGCCTTGGTCACGGTGCGTGGCAGCTGGCCGCGGAGCCCAGCGGCCCGGGGGCTGGGTGGTTGCCAGGCGGTGTTCCGGGACGGTTTCCGTTTACCTGGCTGCTCCGGTGATGCAGGCCGCGACGATGTAGGTGGCGTGTCGGCCCGGCGGCGCCCTGGCTCGGTCGCCGAACCGGCCTGCCTCACCTGGACCGGCGGCACGACCTGGCGGCAGCCGGAAATCCGCTAGCGCATCCGTCCCGTTCCAGCCGATACTTCCTGGTCATGACTGAACAACTTCCCGACCGCACCTTCGGCTGGTCGAACATGTTCGTCGCCACGCGGGAGTCCGATCCGCGGGAACAGGGCGATCCCCCGGT
>WNFD01006672.1_pt1 | contig 12691 bp, 9 predicted proteins | sample 5400491 | NCBI WGS metagenome assembly WNFD01 (sample SAMN13153343, study PRJNA577476) | soil metagenome | isolation source: 120 cm saprolite under Douglas fir tree site 2 hole 2 replicate 2 | place: USA:California | collected 2015-04-18 | reverse complement strand
TATCTTTGGCACCACCCGATCGAGCGAGCGGCCTGGTACTTCGATTTTCACGCTACCCACGTCCACTACGCCTGGTTCTATCTGGGCAAGCTCTTGCGAGAACCCCCGTTTCCGCTCGACTACGTGGTGGTGAAGACCGCGCTCACCGTGCCGATCACGATTTTCCTTCCGATGGCACTCGGGCTTGCCGCGGTCGCCGCGCGGACCGTGGCCTCGCTGTGGCGGCAATGGCGGCCGCTTCTCCCATCGTTTGAAGAAGCGTTCGTCGCCGCAAACGCGGTGACCCCTATCCTGATCATCAGCCATCCGAACGTTCCCCATTTCGGGGGAGTCAAACACTGGTTTCCCGCGATGACCTTCCTCGCGATCCTGGGAGGAGCCTGCGTCTGGCGCGCCGCCCAGGGCCTGCTGGGGACGCTGCGCCCGCGCTTTCCGGCGTTGAGCGACTGGGGACTGGCCTTGCCGTTTTTCATTCTCCTCTTCGCCCCCCCGGCGATTGCCACCGCGCGCAACCACCCCTATGGCACGAGCTACTACTCGGAAGTCGCAGGCGGCGTTCCCGGCGCCGCCACCCTGGGGATGCAGCGGCAGTTCTGGTCCAACAATGTGACCGGCGTTCTGGCCTGGTTGAACGAGCACGCGCCGGCAAACGCGCGGATCTGGCTGCACGAGGTGACCGGCCCGGCGTTTCAGGAATACCAGGCCAATGGGATGTTGCGCCGCGATCTTCAATCTGCGGCGGGTCCGTGGGATGCTCAGATTGCGGTCTACCAGTATCATCAAGAATTCCGGGAGCAGGAGATGAACATCTGGCAGGCTTTCGGCACTCGGACTCCGGTGACCGGGCTCTATCTGGATGAAAGTCCACAAGTCATTGTCTATCAGCGGGAGTGATCGCTCGATGCGCCATCCGCGCGGTGTAAAGACGAACTGGTTGGGAGCGGGCATTGCGTCGTTGATGCTGGTGCTCGCGGCTTGTCCCGAAAAGCAGCCGCCTCCCCGGCGCGCCGAGCTTCGCAAGATCAGCGGGAACTCGGTGCGGATCATCCCTGCGGCCGGGCAATTGCCCTATTGCCTGGTGTTCACCCTCTCCGCCACCGGTGTCATCCGCCAACTGACGATGGAAGGTGAGAATCTCTCCCTCGACTGCCCGGCGAGTGTACCGATCGGCGGGGTGAGCTATCGGTTTCCGATCAGCGAGGGACCGGTAAGGACCTACATCCTGTTTTCCGACCGGCGACTGAATGCAGGCTCGATCGCGCCGCAGATCGTGGAAAAAGCGGGAGCGCCGTATTTGAATGTGACCGACCTCCGATTGCCCGGCCGGGCGAACGCGGAGGTTCTCGAGTTTACGCCGACGGTGGAACGCGAGCCGAAGGTCGGCACGGTGGTCGGCCGCAACCGCGAGCTCGTCGTCGGAGACACTCCCGGGGGCGCCGACGCGGGGAAGTAGGGCCCGCCCGGAGGCTTCAGTAGGCTGCCTTGAGCATCGCGAGCAGATCCTCCTGCGAACAGGGGCGTGGGTTTGTCCGGTGCGACGCGTCCTCAAAGGCCCTGGCGGCGATCCGGGGAAGGTCGGCTTCCTGCACTCCCGCATCGCGAAGGCGAGGTGGAATTCCGATTTCGGCGTTCAGCTTGCGGACGTCGTCGACCATTTTCTCGGCGAGCAATTCCGGGCGCGCCATCGGGTTGTCCCCCATCGCGATCGCCGCCCGGGCGAGCCGGCCGGTGCAGGCGCCTCGATTGAACTCCATCACCGTCGGCAGGGCGATCGCGTTCGCCAGTCCATGGTGAATTCGCGAAATCGGGGTCAGCGCGTGGGCGAGCGCGTGGCAGGCCCCCAGGCCCTTCTGGAAGGCCATCGCCCCCTCCATCGCCGCCACCATCATCTCGCTGCGCGCTTCAAGCTTGCCGCCGTCCTTGACCGCGGTGACCAGCGCTCGCCCCACCCGGGCGATTCCGTCGAGCGCCAGCGCGTCCGCGAGCGGATGGAAGCCGGTGGCGACATAGGCTTCCAGGCAGTGGGTGAACGCGTCCATGCCGGTGGCGGCAGTCGGGCCCGGGGGAAGCCCCACGGTCAGCTGGGGATCGCAGATCGCCGCCTTGGGCATCAAGTAGGGGCTGAAAATCACCGTCTTGCGACCGGTGTCTTTCAACGTCGCCACTCCCGACCGGCTCACTTCGGAGCCGGTGCCCGCGGTGGTCGGAATGGCGATCAGCGGCGGCAAGTCGTCTCGAACGAAGCGGTCGCCACCGGTGGCATCGTCGTAGCGGGAAAGCGGAGGCTCGTGGGTCACCAGGAGCTGAATCAGCTTGGCGGCGTCGAGGGGGCTGCCGCCGCCGATCGCTACCACCCCGTCGCAGTTTCCTTCGCGGTAGGCCTCGAGGCCCTCAAAGGCGTCTTGCTCGGTGGGATCGAGCCGGACGCGATCGAATATGCGATGGGCAATTCCCGCCCGCTTGAGCACGTCGGTGACGCGGGCAACCAGCCCGGCTTTCGCCACGCCCGGATCGCTGACCACGAGGGGATTGGCCATCTTCAGCCGCTCGACCTGGCTCGGCAGGCGCGACAGAGCACCGACCCCGAACACCACCTTGGTCGGAAAAGACATCTCGGTGATCCGCAGCTCGGCCAGATTTTCCATTTTCGCTCCCACGGCCTCCTTAGATGAGCTCCAGATAACGCTCGAGCTCCCAGGTTGTCACCGCCCGTTCGAACTGGCGGACCTCCCACTCGCGCGTTCGAAGGTAATGATCGACGAATCCCTCTCCGAGCAGCTCGCGGGCCCGCTCGGAGCCCCGGAGGACCCCGATGGCGTCCTTGAGGCTGCGAGGCAGGGGCGGTGCGTCGTTGCGGTAGGCGTTGCCCTCGCAAGGCGCGGGCGGCTCGACCCGGTTCTCGATACCCCAAAGCCCCGCGGCAAGAGAGGCCGCCATTCCGATGTAGGGGTTCATGTCCGCGCCGAGAAGCCGAAACTCGATCCGGGTTGCCTTCGATCCTCCGCCGATCGTCCGCAGCGCGGTGGTCCGGTTTTCGTGACCCCAGGTGGCGCTCACCGGCGCCCAGGTATTCTCGACGCTGCGTTTGTAGCTGTTGATCGTCGGCCAGTAGAAGGCGGTGAATTCGGGCATCAGCTCGAGCTGACCGCCGACGTAATGACGGAGCGCCTGGCTCATTCCGCCCGCCTCGGCGGAATCGTAGAACAGGTTTCGCTCACCATCGGCGCTCCAGAGCGATTGGTGGACGTGTCCCGAGCATCCGGGCAACTTCGAATTCCACTTCGCCATGAAGCACGCGGTCAACCCGTGCCGCGCGCAGATCTCCTTGACCGCGGTCTTGAAAAGAACGGCCTGATCGCCGGCTTTTTCCAGATCGTCATAGCGGATCGCGGTCTCGTAGACGCCGGGACCTGTCTCGGTGTGCATCCCTTCGATCTCGATTCCAAACCCGCCGCACCCATCGAGGATGGAGTGGACGAGCGCCGAATTCGAGGAGCTGCGCAGCCAGGAATAACCGAACATTCCCGGGGTGAGCGGATTCAAGTTGGCGAAGCTTTTTTCGCGGAGCGTCTGCGCGGTTTCCCGGAAAATGAAGTACTCGAATTCGGATCCGAACCTGGGCAAAAAACCCATCTCCCGGGCGCGCCCGCCTATTTTCTGGAGCAGCTGCCGCGGCGAGGCTTCGTAGGGCGAAGCGTCGGCGTTCACGAAATCCAGGAGGAAGGCCGCCACGTCGGGCTCCCAGGGAATCACCCGCGCCGTCGAGGTATCAATCCGCGCCTGGGCGTCCGGGTACCCGGTATGCCAGCCGGTGACTTTCGAGTTGTCGTAGAGATCGTCGGCGATGTCCCAGCCGAAGACGACATCGCAAAATCCAAGCCCACCCATGGCTGCGGAGAGGAGCTTGTCGAGGGAGATGTACTTGCCTCGCCACACGCCATCGACGTCGACGCCGCCCACCTTCGCCTTGCGAACGCCCTTTTCCGAAAGCCAGCGTTTCAAAGGTTCCACGCTCGCCAGGGCCGCCGCCGATGTGGAGCCACCGCGCTTGGCGGGTGAAGATCGTCTCTGGCCAACAGAACGTTTTCGAAGCGCCATCCGGACTTTAGTTCTCGGGCAATTGCGTCCACACCGTTTTGAGCTGAGTGTACTTCTCGAGCGCGTGGCTCGAAAGATCTCTGCCCCAGCCGGACTCCTTGAAGCCGCCAAACGGCGCCGCGTTATCGAACTCGTTGTAGCAATTGATCCAGACCACGCCGGCATCGATGCGCTTGGCGAGAAGGTGCGCCCGAGCCACGTCCCGGGTCCAGATTGCCGCCGCCAGCCCGTACGAAGTCCCGTTGGCGACCTCCAGCGCTTCCTTCTCGTCGCGGAAGCGGATGCAGGAAAGGACCGGACCGAAGATCTCCTCCTGCGCGATCTTCATCCCCGGCTTGACCTCGCCGAAGACGGTTGGCTTCACAAAATTCCCCTTCGCCTTGGCGCCCTGCGTGTCGCGCTCGCCCCCGGCGAGCACCTTCGCCCCCTGCTCCTTCCCGCTGGCGATGTAACCGAGGATTGTCTTCAGCTGGTTCGCGCTGATCTGCGAACCCATCTGGGTTTTGGGATCTAGCGGGTCCCCGACGATCATCTGACGGGCGCGATCGGCGAGCTTGCCCACGAACTCTTCATAGGCCCGCTCATCGACGAGAACGCGCGACCCGGCGTTGCAGATTTCTCCCTTGTTGCCGAAGATTCCCCAGAAGCAAGCGTTGATCGCGGCGTCGAAGTTCGCGTCGGCGAGGATGATCTGGGGACTTTTGCCTCCCAGCTCGAGAGAGAGCTTCTTCAGATTGGTGTCGGCGGAGGCATGAAGGAGCCTTCGCGCGGTTCGAACCGAGCCGGTGAAGCTGATCTTGTCGACGCCCGGGTGCCGCGCAAGCGCCTCGCCGGCCGGATCCCCATAACCCGGCACCACGTTGAACACGCCCTCGGGGAAACCCACCTCCAGCGCCAGCTCGCCGAGCTTCAGCGCGGTCAAAGGAGTCATCTCCGAGGGCTTGAGCACCAACGTGCAGCCGGTGGCAAGGGCGGGGCCGATTTTCCAGCTCGCCAGACTGGTGGGATAGTTCCAGGGAATGATCGCTCCGACCACGCCCACCGGCTGGCGAAGGGTATAGGTGAGAAACGATCCATCCACCGGCAGCACTTCTCCGGTGATTTTGTTGGTCCATTCGGCGTAGTAGGCGAGGGTGGAAGATCCCGGGGCGACGTCACCGCGGATCGCATCCTTGAAGGTCTTGCCGTTGTTCATCGACTCGATCAGCGCGAACTCCTCCCGGCGATCCCAGAGCAACTCGGACATCTTGCGAATCAACTTGCCGCGGGCGCTCGGGTTCATTTTCGGCCAGGGGCCACTTTCGAAGGCGCGGCGAGCCGCGAGCACCGCCCGATCGACGTCCTTGGCCGACGCCGCCGGAGCATCGCAAATCTTCTCTCCTGTCGCCGGATTCAATACTGGAAGGGTTCCGCCCTCGATTGGATCGACCCACTTCCCGTCGATCAAGAGCTTGAGGATGGGGAGCTTGGGAGTCAGCGTGCGCGGGTCGGTCATGTGGCAAACTCTAGGCAGGAGCGCGATGCGGGGCAACCGGAACCGAGCAAAGCTGATGCTTCTCAAGGCGGGCGAGGCGTCCTCGACGGTCCGGCTCTCGCACGGGGACTACCACCGTTGGTTCGCCGAGGCGCTGCAGAGCGCTGCCGTCGACTGGCTGGTCATCGATGCCCATGCCGGGCAACGGCTTCCCGCGGACACCAGGGCTTTCGATGCGATGGTGATCACCGGCTCCCCGCTTTCACTGGTCGAACCGAGCGAATGGATGCGCCGCGCCGCGGAATACGTTCGCGAGGCCGCGGAGAAGGGGCAGGCGGTGCTCGGGGTGTGCTTCGGCCACCAGCTGCTCGGGTTTGCCTACGGCTCGGCGGTGGTTCGAAATCCCCGCGGTCGGGAGATCGGTTCGGTGGAGATCGCCCTCACCGAGCAGGGCCGCCAGGATCCTCTCTTCGCCGGGCTGCCCCAGACGTTCACCGTTCAAGCGACGCACGAGGACATCGTGGCCGAGGCGCCGCCGGAATCGATCGTCCTCGCAGGCAACGCGAACACCGCGAATCAGGCGATGGCGATCGGCTCAAACGTTCGCGGGGTCCAGTTTCACCCGGAGCTGCGATCTGAGGCCCTGGCCACCCTGGTCCGTTCCCGCGCCGAAAGGCTCGAGGGCGAGGGCAGGCTGCGGGGTCTGGCTGCCGGCGAGGCGGTTCCCTCGCTTCTCCGCGGCATCCGGCCCGCGCCACTGGGCCATAGGATCCTCCTCAATTTCATCGAACACTTCATTTGAGCCAAAAACAGCCGCCCCAAGCGCCAGGGGCTAGGGCAATGGATTCCGGGTCGCTTCTACCCCGCTTCCGGTGTCTGTTGGCCGGTGGACGCTGCCTTTGCCAGGCGATGGGCGAAGAATAATATGCCTGGCAGCAGGGCCGGCCGCGATCGCCTGAATGAATGCATTCCTTCTCCAGCTCCGTAGGCTCAAGCGTCAGGTTGAGGAACTGAAGGGCTATCTCGCTTTCGATCGCAACGGCAACGCGATCGTCCGCCAGACAGACTTCAGCAACTGCCCCCGTCCAGTGCTCCTCCTGCACGGATTTCTCGGGACCCGCCGGGTGCTCGACGTGTTCGAGCGCCGTCTGCGCCGGGACGGGTTCTGCGTCTGGTCGATCCACCTCGGTGGATTGTTCGACGCCTACAACACCCGGGGCATCGAGGAGTGTGCGGAAAAGGTGCGGGAGAAGGTCGAGCGCCTCTATTCGCGCTATCAGCTCGGTCCACTGTCGATCATCGGTCATTCGAAAGGCGGATTGATCGGCCGCTACTACGTGAAACGCCTCGGGGGCGACCGTCGAGTGCGCAACCTGATCACCCTGGGGACGCCGCACAACGGAACTCCCACGGCGTACATCGGCTGTGCCACGGTTGGATTGGTGGCGAAAAGCGTCTGGCAAATGACCCCGATGTCCCCCTTCATCCGCCGGCTCAAGATCGGCGCCTTTCCGCGAAACGTGCGCTTCGTGTCGATCTATTCGAAGCTCGACCGCGCCAGCCCCTTCCCCTGCTGCATTCTCGAAGACGGCCAGGCGGGAAACCTCTTCAACATCGAGGTGCCTGGAGTCACGCACCGGGAATTCGTCTACCGGCGCGCGGTATACGAGCTCGTCCGGCAGCAATTGGAGCAAGGTTACGACGAGCAGAGCACCGAGAGCCAGGCGCCAACTTCGGTGGTCGTGCCGATCCGTTAGGAGGCGAGTTTGCCCGGGCCCTGGGATTTCATCCACGATCGAAAACCCAAGCCCCTGCGCGAACACCTTCTCGATGAATTTGCAGCTCGCCTTTCCGCCGACTTGAAGACGTGGCCGCTGCCCGTCGGCGAGTTGGATCCGACGCTCGGGGCAAAATGGGCCCACCTGCTCGCGCCGGAGAGCGTGCGCCCTTCCCCGATGGTGTTCGAACAGGGGTTCCGTCTGGCTCGCTGGGAGCTGGAGCGCCAATTGGACGCCCTGGACGAGTACATGCGCAACGAGCGCTGGCTCGAAGCGGGCATTTCACCTCCGGAAAAACAGGCCCTGCTCTTCGTCAGCGCCTGGTTGGTCGAGCAACTGCTCGCTCTCTCCGAGAGCACGGAGGGTCGAATCGACCGCCGCGGACTGGTCGAGTGTCTCGATCGCACTGAGCGGCTGAGGTCGCGCGTCTGACCGCGTCATGGAGCGGCTGAGCTCCCGCGGCTGACCGCGTCATGGTCCTCCCCCGACACGGGGTAAACGCGCCGCTTGCACAATCGACCGAGCTGTCGCAAAACCGGGCGGTAACGTCCTCGGTCGAGACGGGGACCGGAAAAAGGTGGCTCATGACCCCGATCAGGCCCGAGGACATCCGAAACATCGCTGTGATTGGACACAAAGGCGCGGGCAAGACCTCCCTGGTGGAAGCGATGCTCTACCTGGCGAAGGTCGCACCGAGGCGCGGGAAAGCCGGAGATCGCAGTTGTGGGCTCGATGACTCGCCGGAGGAGAGAGCGCACATGGCGACGCTCGAGTCCCGATTCGTGACCCTGATGTGGGGGGACAAGAAGATCAATCTGATCGACACCCCGGGGGAAGCGAGCTTGCTCGCGGAGACGCGGCTGGCGTTGTCTGCCGTCGACGGCATCGTGCTGGTGGTGAGCGGCAAGAGCGGCGTCGAGACCGGCACCGAGCGCCTCTTTCGCTGGGCTCGCGAGCTCTCGCTGCCCTGCCTGGTGGTGATCGCCAAGATGGACGACGAGCATGCGCGAATAGACGAAGTCGTCGAGGAGGTTCGCCGCCTCGCGCCGATCACCCAGGTTGAGGTCGCGTCGGGAGAAGGACCCAGCTATCGCGGGGTGGTCTCGGTTCGCACCGGGAGGGCCTGGCTCAAACCGGAAGCCCCAGGCGTCGACTCCGGCCCGGTGCCGGACGAGCTCAAGGACGCGGTGTCGCGGGTTCGCGGAAAGCTCGTCGACGACGTGGCGGGAACCGATGACGCGCTGGCGGATCGTTACCTGACCGAGGGCGATCTGACCGACGACGAGCTCGACCGGGGAGCCCGCGCCGCGGTCGCCGCAGGCAAGCTGGTCCCGCTGCTTTTTGCCTCCAGCACCCTCCCCAACGGCGTGGCCGGCCTGCTCAACACCATCGTTCGCGTCGTTCCCCCGCCGAATGAGCGACCGGCGTGGAGGGGCACCACTCCCGCCAAAGAGGAAGTGACCCGCACCCCCGTCAATGACCAACCGCTGGCGGCGATCGTTTTCAAAACGCACATCGATCCGCACGCCGGCAAGACCTCCTACGTTCGCGTGCTCTCCGGCGTGTTGCGCCCGGATGCCCAGGTCGTCTGCGTGAGCACCGGCCAGCGGGAGCGGGTCGCCCAGCTCCTGCAAGGCATCGGAAAAGATGCCAAGCCTCTGCCGGAAGCGGTCGCCGGCGACATGGTGTTCGCCGCCAAGCTGAAGCACGCCCGCAGCGGCGACACCTTGAGCGATGAGAAGCACCCCTTCACCCTGATGATGCCCAACCGTTCGCCGCCGCTGTATTCCCGCTCGGTTCAGACTGCCAAGGGCCTGGAGGAGAAGGTGGCGCTCGCCCTGCAGCGCCTGGTGGAGGAGGACCCGGGCCTGTTTTTTTCTCATCAGGAGGAGAGCCGAGAGCTGATCATGTCTGGCCTGGGGGCGATGCAGCTCGAAATCGCGCTCGAGCGCCTACGCCGCCGAAGTGGGATCGATTGTAAATTGGGGCCGCCGCGCATTCCCTACCGGGAGACGGTCACGCGTAAAGTCTCCAACGTCGAGGGCAAACAGAAGAAACAGACCGGCGGACACGGCCAGTACGGCGTTTGCTACATCGACCTCGAGCCCCTGCCGAGAGGAAGCGGCTTCGTCTTCGAAGATGCGATCGTCGGCGGGGTCATCCCGCGGCAGTTCATTCCTTCGGTCGAGAAGGGAGTCACCCGCGCCGTCTCTCAAGGGGTGCTCGCCGGCCATACCGTGGTCGACGTCAAGGTCCGCCTGGTCGATGGGAAGTTCCATGCGGTGGATTCGTCGGATGCGGCGTTCCAGGTCGCGGGTTTCCGGGCCTTCCGTGCAGCAGCGGCCGGCGCCCACCCGGCTCTGCTGGAACCCATCGTCAAGATGGAGGTCAGCGTTCCCAGCGAGTCCATGGGAGATGTCGTCGGCGACATCAACAGCCGGCATGGCAAGGTTTTGTCCACCAACATCGACGGCGACACCACCACGATTGCCGCCTACGTCCCGCTGTCTCAAACACTCGAGTACGAGCCGGTGTTGACCGGGATGACGCACGGCAAAGGCACCTTCACCCTCTCGGTCGACCACTACGACATCTGCCCTCCGCTGGTGCAGGAAAAAGTGGTCAAGGAGAGCGGCTTCAAGGCGGTCATCGAAGAAGACTGAGAGAGAACCCAGTGCGAATCGGGCGCGTCAAGACAGCGATCTGTTCCTTCGCCATGCTGCTTGGAGCCATTCCCGCCGCCCAGGGCGGCACCGCCGGCTCAGGCGCGCTGCGTGATCTCGCTTCGCAGTGCGCGATCTGGATCGGTCCCGCGGTCGCCTATGGTCCGCTCCTCGGAGAACCGCCGTACGCGGACACGCTGGGCCGCGAATTCAGCATCCTCACTCCCGAAAACGACATGAAGTGGGCGCCGATCCACCCTCAGCAGTTCGTCTACAGCTTCGATCGCGCCGACGCCCTCGTCTCATTCGCAGGGAAAAATGGCATGACGGTGCACGGCCACACGTTCGTCTGGCACAACCAGGTGCCGACCTGGCTCACCTCGGGGACCTTCACCCGGGATGAGATGATCGACATCCTGCGCGACCACATCTACACGGTGGCCGGCCGCTACGCGGGAAGTATCGCCGCCTGGGATGTGGTGAACGAGGCAGTGAACGACGACGGCAGCTTGAGAAATACGCTCTGGCTCAGCCGCATCGGCCCGGAGTATCTCGATCTCGCGTTTCAATTTGCCGGCGATGCCGACCCGAACGCGAACCTCGTCTACAACGACTACGGCGCCGAGGTGATCAACGCCAAATCCAATGGCATCTACGATCTCGTTTCGGGGCTTCTCGCCCGCGGCGTTCCGATTCACGGCCTGGGATTCCAGCTGCACATCACCACCGGTGGGATCGATCTGCAGAGCTTCGCGCAGAACATGCAGCGCTTCGCCGATCTCGGTCTTGCGCTCTACATCACCGAGTTGGACGTGCGGATGCAGCTCCCGGTGACCCCCGAGAGGCTCGCGGCGCAAGCGAACGTCTACGCCGGCATTCTCAACGCCTGCCTTGCGCAACCGGCGTGCAAAGCTCTTCAGATGTGGGGGTTCACCGACGCGCACTCCTGGGTGCCCTCGTTCTTCCCCGGCTTCGGCGCGGCGCTGATCTTCGATGAGATGTACCAGCCCAAGCCCGCGTACGACGCGCTGGCACAGGGTCTTGGGCAGTGCGCCACGGCGACGGCCAATTCCGTATTTCGTTCGAAGGCGTCGGCAACGGCGCAATAGCTTTCGCTCTCGCATAGGGAGAGCGTGGTCGCAAAGACGCAGCCGAACGACAGTCTCTGGGCGTTGCTGATACGGCGAATGGAGCCATGAAAAGCGCTGCCGCGGAACGCCGCGAGTCGTGCGTCTACTTCTTTGGGCGCTCGTCCTCAGTGCTTTCTGCGCTGGCTACAGCGCCGAGCCGTGGATGAGCGGCAGTTTAAGGACGAAAAGCGTCTTGAATTTGCCTCTCGTCTGTCTGAACGGTGCTTGGCCGAGGGCCGAATGCGCCGCCGTGGATTCCGCCCTGACCTTCATCGCCAAGGCCTCGACGTATTTTCTGGAACGGCTGCGGATTGAGACTAGCTTACCGGGGGAATGGAACCCCAGAACACCTCCGCGGTCGAACGACGGGTGAAGCTCCGGACCTTTGCCGCGCTCTGGATCTTCGCCTTCGCGGCTCTGGTGTTGTTCCGTTCCGCGATTCTGCCCTTCGCCGGATCCGCGCTGATCGCCTACGTGGTCGCGCCCGCCGTCGATAGGATCGCGCAGGTCCGCGTCGGCAAACGCACCGTCCCGCGCTGGGTCGCGATCCTCATCATCTACGCCGGTTTCTTTCTGCTGGTGTACGTCGTGCTCACTGCCCTGGTGCCGCAGATCTATCGCGAGTTGGTGAGGATCGCCCGATTGGCGCTCGACTTCACCAACTCGCTCAGCCCGGACCGGATCCAGGAGCTCGCCCAGAGCGCGGAGTCCTGGCTGAGCGATCACGGCGTGCCGCTGGCCCTCTCCAGCCGATCTTTGGAAGGCGGCGAAATCGACGGCACGACCATCCCTCCCGCCGGTCAACCCAACTCGCCCTGGAGCATGGCGCTCGATCTGAACCAGGTCATTCGCGATATGACGATCAAGTTCTCCGGGGCGGCAAAGGAAAATCTGACAAACATCCTCTCCATCTCGCGCAACATCATCGGAGGCATCATCGCCTCCATTTTCACGCTCTTTTTCATGTTGATGGTCGCCGCCTTTTTTTCGGTGGATGCGACCGCGATCAAGGCGTATTGCCGGACGTTGATTCCATCCGAATACACCCAAAGCGCGCGCGAGCTGATCGGGCGAATCGACCGGGCGCTGGGCGGCGTGGTGCGTGGTCAGCTCACCATTTGTCTCGTCAATGGCACGCTGACTTTCATCGGCCTGATGATCTTCGGCGTGAAGTTCGCGTTCGTGCTGGCGACGGTGGCGCTCCTCTTCAGCCTGATTCCGATCTTCGGGACGATCATCAGCTCGGTGCCGATCGTCCTCATCGCCCTTTCGCAGAGCTGGAAGAAGGGCCTGGGGATGCTCCTCTGGATCATCGGGATCCACGCCCTCGAGGCCTATTTCCTGAATCCCAAAATCCTCGGGTCGGCGGCGCGCATCCACCCGGTGGTCGTGGCCTTCGCCCTGATCGCCGGCGAGCGAACCTACGGATTGGTCGGGGCGCTGTTCGCGGTGCCCCTGGCGGCCGTCGGGGTGGCCTGCTTCGATTTCGCCCGGCTCAAGGCGCTCGAGTATCAGGGACGGACGGCGGCTTCGAACCCCGCGGCGAAG
>WNFD01005478.1_pt1 | contig 12694 bp, 9 predicted proteins | sample 5400491 | NCBI WGS metagenome assembly WNFD01 (sample SAMN13153343, study PRJNA577476) | soil metagenome | isolation source: 120 cm saprolite under Douglas fir tree site 2 hole 2 replicate 2 | place: USA:California | collected 2015-04-18 | reverse complement strand
CGACGTTTACATCCGGCTTCCGACGGTTTGGTCACCCGCCCCGTCGCCGGATATCACTACAGTGCCCAACTGGGTGACCTGCACTGGCAGGACTTTCACCTGTAGACCATCAATTAGCTTCACTGCACTATCCCGTCGCACTGATATCGCGATTTTTACGCCAGCTGAGAAAAGCCCCCATTCTTTTTCGGGCATTTTCTGGTGAGTGAGGTTTTCAACAGCCACAGGCGTTAGCGCTCACTGAGAATTGTCCGACCCTGGTCAATGAGCGGAATCGGGATTCTTAGCCAACAACCAACATGGTTTCCGGATCGCCGACCACATCTCCACGTTCGTACTCCCCACCCGTTTATGGATAGCTTCAGTGCTACCGTGAACGCGAAACTCCAGGGCTGGCACTCTTGCACCTCCGCAGTCCATTCGGAGTAGAATCCTCCTGCCTTAGCAGCGGTAAGCTGACCCCGAAATGAGCTATCCCATGAAGGGAACGATGATGCAGTTTCCCCTCACCCTCAGGCCGCTCCTGGAGCGGGCGGAAAAGCTTTTCCCAAACGTCGAAATTGTCTCCAGCCGCCCCGACAACTCAATTCACCGCTATACCTACGGAGAAATGTCCCGGCGTGCGCGATCTCTTGCCGCAGTTCTGCAGGCGGCGGGCCTCGAGCGCGGAGACCGAATCGCCAGCCTGATGTGGAACCATTACGTTCACCTGGAAGCCTACTTCGGAGTTCCGTGCGCAGGGGGCGTGCTGCACACGCTGAACCTTCGGCTCCATGCTGACGAACTGGCGTACATCATCAACCATGCCCAAGACCGCTTCTTGATCGTGGACGATGTGCTGATGCATCTCTTTGAACAACTCCAGAATAAGGTAAAGTTCGAGCGCGTCTTCGTCGTCCCGTTCAGTCGGGAACCCGTGCCCGCAGCTTTCGAAAATTACGAAACGCTGCTGCGGGACAATCGCAGTATTCCGGTCTATCCGGATCTCCACGAAGACGATGCCGCCGCCATGTGCTACACCTCGGGCACGACGGGAAAACCTAAAGGGGTGGTTTATTCGCACCGTGCTATCGCTCTCCATTCTTATTCCATCTCTCTGCCGGACAATTTTTCCCTCTCCCGATTCGATTGCATCTTGCCGGCAATGTCCATGTTTCATGCCAATGCCTGGGGACTGCCCCATGCTGCTGTCATGAATGGCAGCAGACTGGTGTTGCCCGGACCCAATCTCCAGCCGGAAAGATTGTTGGATCTTTTATCCGCTGAACGCGTGACGCTGACCGGAGGTGTGCCCACCATCTGGCTCAGTGTTATCGACACTCTGGAACACCAACCCGAGCGCTGGAGACTCCCTCCCGGCATGCGGGTAGTGGTTGCAGGTTCGGCAGCTCCAGAAAGCTTGTTCCGGCGCTTCGAGAAGTTCGGGGTGCGAGTGATTCAGCCTTGGGGAATGACCGAGACCACGCCCATTGCTACGGTGTGCACTCTCAAGCCAGGCATGGAGGACTGGCCGGAGGACCAAAAATTCGAGATCCGCGCGAAGCAAGGGCTGGCTTCCCCGTTCGTGGAAATCCGAGGCGTCGGGGATGACGGCGAAATACCCTGGGACGGCAAAACGCCCGGCGAACTGGAAATCCGCGGCCCCTTCATCGCCGCCAGCTATTACAACCTGCCCGATGAACTCAGCCGCTGGACAAGCGACGGCTGGTTTCGCACCGGCGATGTCGTCACCATCGATGCCGAGGGCTACATGAAAATAACCGACCGCACCAAAGATCTGATCAAGTCCGGAGGGGAATGGATCAGCTCGGTGGACGTGGAGAATGCTCTTGTCGCCCACCCCGCTGTGAAGGAGGCAGCGGTGGTCGCGGTCCCGCATCCCAAGTGGCAGGAAAGACCGCTCGCGGCTGTCGTCCTTCAGGAGGGTTGCCAGGTCACGCCTGAGGAACTCCGCTCCTTTCTAACCTGCAAGTTCGCTAAGTGGCAGGTGCCGGATGAGTTCATTTTTGTCGCCAGCTTGCCCCATACCTCGACTGGCAAACTGCTGAAATCTGAATTGCGGAACATATTCCAGAATTGGGTGTGGTCTTCAGGAGCGGTCGATTGAGTAATTCCTGCTGGTCTTTGCTGTAGGGTAGTTGGCGAAAATCAGGCGTTAGCGAGTGCCTTGGCGGTGGGATGATCAGTAACCTGCCCCTCAGCCGTGCAATTCCAGCGGGTACGTTCTCGTTGTTTTTCATAGGGCTTTTTGGGTGGAGCCTTTATCGTGCACGACGCGGAAAAGCATAAAAGCGCCGTAGCTAAATGAAATCAGGCCTTATCACTTATGCATTGACCCTGACAGGCTGGCCGCCCTCGATTGCGTAATAGGTTGTTTCCCCAACAGACTGGGGGAGTCCCGGCTATGCCAAGCTGTATGTGGTTCGGATGCGCTTAGAATGTTCTAAGTAGAAGTACCAGAGCGCCGTCTGTGCTATTGGACCAACTACGTGATACCTCCCCATCTCAGCGAAACTAACACGCTGAGTAGGCCGCATAAGCGCCATCCAGAAAAGAAAGTAGGCGACGTTCGCAGTCAGGCTGGTTACGAGAAATCGCCGCGCAAACCCGACGGCGTCAGGCTTCACCAGCCAAAGTTTCAACCCAGCAATGACGCTGAATCCAGCCAAGGCCAGAAAGAGAACGGAATAGACAGTCAACAGGAGCGTGCGTGCCGGACCATGAGCAGCGATCAGGTTCGGAACGGTGTGCCAGACAACTTTATAAATGCCGCCCGCGGGATACGTGAACGTGAGAAGCAGACACAGCACCAAGAGCCATCCGCTGACTTCCGCCGGAACTACGGAGTCTGTTCGCGTTGTCTCGACTCCGAGCGAGTTCATGCACTCCCCACGCGGAACATTGTAGCTGCTTCCGGCAGTCAGTTGGCGTAAACAATTACGCTCAAGACCCCGTTCAGGAATCCTCCAACTGCAAATATTCCCGTTCGAGCTAGATGGTGTGTTCCCAAGGCTCCTTGCCAATGATGTGGCCAACGTCAATTCTCGCCAGCGCGAATGGCACTCCTTCAAACGACCCCACGGCTGCAATCACGAACGACTGGCCCAAACACTTTTCGAACAACGTGCGAGTTTTAAATTCATCATCGTCGCGCACGTTTGCAGGTATACCGATGAGCTTCACGGTCTCGCCAGCTTTCATGTGGCTCGGGATTTTTCACCAATTGACAGCTACTGATTCAAGATGATTGTCGAGCAGCCCTTACGCTTCGACTCTCATTGTAATCATGCGCGTAATCGATGCGCACACTGCACAGATCAGCAATCAAATTGCCTGCCCACCGGTAGATATTTTGTTCCTTGACCAACCTACGCATGCGCTGCATCCTTGCCCTTCGTTCTTCCGGGGTCATTTCCAACGCGTAGCGGATAGCATCTGCCGTCCGCTCAATGTCGTAAGGGTTAACCAGGACAGCATCGAGAAGCTCACGGGCGGCCCCAGTGAACCGGCTCAGCAGGAGTACCCCTTGTTCATCGTGACGTGCGGCAACGAACTCCTTCGCGACCAAGTTCATGCCATCATGCAGAGACGTAACTAGGCAGAGATCAGCGACACGATAGTAACGCCCAATCTCCTCATGGCTGTAGTGCCTTTTCAAGAAGACAATCGGCTTCCACTTGCCACTCTGGAACCGCCAGTTGATTCGGTCCGACTCAGCCTCGACATCAGCGAGCAGGTCGTGATAACGCTTAATATGCGTGCGACTGGGAGCGCCGATCTGGATAAAAGTAAACTTCCCCTGATAATTCGGATGTTTCTCAAGCATGCGCTCAATTGCCAGAAAACGCTCAATGATTCCCTTCGTGTAATCCACACGATCTACACCGATACCAAGAAACGTTGCCTCAACCCCCAATTCGCGAAGAAGTGCGACACGGTCCAGATATGGCGACTCTCCGTCGACGAGCCCAACCGGCGTTTTGGGGAATTCCACACTGATCGGAAAGGGTTTGACGACCGTGCGATGCCCGGCCCGATTCACCGCAAAGTGGTCCCAATCGATGCGCGATTCGAGAGTTCGATCAACTGTGTCCAGGAAGTTCGTGCAGTGAGCTTGCACGTGGAATCCAACCAAATCGGCTCCCAGCATTCCGTCTAGTAGTTCAGCTTGCCACGGGCAAATTCCAAAACTTTCCGAACTCGGCCACGGGATGTGCCAGAAGATAGCAATCCGAGCGTCGGGGCGTTCTTTCTTGACTAGTCGCGGGAGCAGCGCGAAGTGGTAATCCTGCACGAGCACAACCGGAGAATCTGTCCCGGACATCTCGTCCAATACCCCCCTCGCAAACTTTTGGTTTGCTTCTTCGTAACGTTTCCAATCAGGGGCGCGGAAGGTGGGGCGCGTGTGTGCAACGTGGCACAGCGGCCATAAACCCTCGTTGGCGAAGCCGTAGTAGTAGCCCTCTTCCTCCTGCTTGGTCAGCCAGATCCGCCGCAACGTATACCGTGGTTCTTCGGGCGGCACCACGAGTCGGTCGTGATGGTCAACGGTCTCGCGATCAGCGTCGCCACTGCCATGCGCCACCCATGTTCCGTCACAGGCACACAATATCGGTTGCAGCGCGGTCACCAGCCCGCTTGCCGGCACAATAACGTGGATAGATTTCCCTTCATGGACATGGCTGTAAGGCTCCCGGTTTGAAACGACGAAGAGCCGGTTAGACCCCAATTTATTTCGCACATGTACGGACAACCTATCCGCAGTCCACAAGGACTCGCCAGCTTCGCGCAGTTGCGCTTCTCTCTCCGCTGTCGAGCGTGCCGCGGTGAGACTCTCCACAAAGTTGGTCATCTCCTTCGCCAACGGGCGCAGCACTTCTAAATCTGCGTTCGCTGGTGTTTGGGCAGATCCTCCTGTTCGTAAACTACGCATCCACTGTGCCGCTCGCTCGATAGGACCGGCAATGCTCCAGCGGATGATTACTAAGGTGATGACTACGATCAGAAGAGCTTGCACGAGTACGCGGACGAAGGTGTCTCGCCAGACTCGCCGTATTTGGGCATCGATGTAGCTGGCGTCGTGCACGATGAGTAGCTCACCCACAAGCTCATTCCCCTGCCGCAAGGGCAGCAAGTAGGCGTGCAAAGACGCCTGATTCGGCAGACGTATGAATCTGCTTTGCGTGTGGCTTTCAGTCATCGCATGGGAGAGAGTAGAGGGTGGAGTCTGCAAGCGCTGCGCAAGACCGGAGGACTGCGCAATCGGCTGAAGGTCAGGCGCAAGCACGGCGACTCCCGCCAAGTGCTCCCGATTACTGAAGCGCTCAACAATCTCTTGAAGGTTCTTGATGGACTGCTTTTCGAACTGGGCTTCGACGTTTCCAGCCAAGCTCTCCGATAGCACGGCCGCCCTGCGCTCCAGGTCCTTGCGGAGGTTACGTTTTTCGGCATTCACCTGGTAATACGAGGAGAGAAATGAGACCAATGTGACTGCCAAAATAAGGGAGGCTATCAATCTAATGCTGAGAAATCGCATCCGTACTCCAGAGGCGGAGAAACTCTTGCTATCCTCGGACCCAATTGACACGTCAACGCTAAAACGCGTCGGCGTCAACTGGGATGGTTACGCGCGGCACTACGGCGAAGTGACGCTCTATTTTCCACAATACAGCATAGAAGGGGGTCGTGAAACTCGATAGCGCGATTTGCCCACCGTTTGTGCTTGAGATGGCGGTCTTTATCGGACGATTTCAGTCGTTGAGGGATTTTGAGCACAATGGGGATTTTTCGCCAAGTAGGCTCCTTTCCGCCAGGTGTTTTAGCACCCCGAGAAAAAGAGCGTGTACGCTCGTACTCTTTATGTAGGCAACCCATCGCTGTTAACGTCGAGAAAATAGCGAGGAACTGCGGTTGTTCGTCGCCCCGCCACTCGAAAACCAAGCTATAAAGCAAAAGGCAGGTCAGCCGTGCCAGATTTAAACGGGCCGCAAAACCCCTCATTCTATCGAGTCCGAATCCAAGACGGACACAGCGCTGCCGGACTGCTGGTGAGTGCGACGGGCAAACGCTGTATCCCTTCAACTCAGTATTGGCTTACGGTGGATTCATGTGCCGCGTATCGCTTTCCGCGTAGTGCCGCACTACACGTCCAGGTGCGGCTCGGGGAAATGGGGTTCACTACGGCGATAGAGGAAATTCGGGACTAGGTCGACGCGAGACGCAAAAAGATGCAAGGGGCGACCAAGAAAACCTCTGGCCGAAGTAATTCTCAAGTGCGCCCCGTTGCGCGCCACTTCGTCTGAACCAGGACGATTGCATCTCCTTGGGCTGTGCGTCAATGGCCCGTCAGTAACGGTTACCCGATCGTTTGCCGCCAGAATGGGGCGCCAACAGTCCATCCAGCGTGCTTCTGGCTATCCGCTTAATGAGTGAAATGGGGATGTTTCAATAACAACCCAGTTGCTGTTACCGGGGGTTTCAGAATCTAAGTTAAAGTGTTGGATTTGAAACGCCACGGAACCTAGGTCTTCTTTCCCCGAAGCGCGGCATTTACCAGCCGGACCAAATCTTCACCATTCTTCGTAGGGTCGAGTTTCGATTTTTCGACGTATGCCGTCGCGCCCGCTTCCTTCAGTCTTTGACTGTTACATTGGGAGAGAGAGCTAAGCACGATAACGGGAATGCTAGCTGTTGCCGGGTCTTGGCGAAGAGCTTGCAGCACTTGTTCGCCTCCCAGCCTGGGCAACAAAATGTCGAGAATGATGAGATCAGGCTGACTCTCCCGAACCTGGCGCAGGGCCTCTTCCCCATCGCGGGCTTCCGCGACATCGAAACCGGCTTCGGCCAAGACTCGCTTGCTTGCCATCCTCTGGTATCTGCTGTCCTCGACCAGAAGAATCTTTTGCGTCATGGTTCCCCCAGTTTAGACCAGATGATAGTTCCTGCGAACAGGCAATTAGATGTTTTGACCGCTGGTCATTGAGCGTTATTGATTCCATAACAACGCCGGCTCCCAGGCCCGAGTAAACTTTGGTGGTGGCAACCAACCAAAGGCTCGGGTAGAAAGGAGCCGGACCATGATCATTATAGGAGCAGATTATCACCCGGGCTTCCAACAAATTGCTTTTGTGGATACGGAAACGGGAGATTGTGGAGAGCAGCGATTGCAACACCGCGAGGAAGCGGAGAAGTTCTACCGCGATCTCGCAGCCCAGGGAATGAAGGTGCGCGTGGGGATGGAAGCCAGTGGGCATGCACGCTGGTTCGAGCGACTGCTGGCGGAGCTGAACATCGAGTTATGGATTGGCGACGCGGCGGAGATTCGCACGAAACGGGTGCGCAAGCGGAAGACGGATCGAGAGGATGCCCGGCTGCTGCTGCGCTTGCTGCTGGAAGATCGCTTTCCGCAGATCTGGGCAGCGAGCTGGGAGAATCGCGATCTGCGGCAACTGCTGTGGCACCGGCACCGGATGGTGCAGGCGCGCACCCGGTTGATGAACCAGTTGCAAGCGGTAGCTCTGAACGAAGGGCTGCGTTGCAAGAAGAAGTTATGGCGGGAGCACGGACGGGAACAACTGGAGTCGTTTCGCTTAGCTCCCTGGGCCAGCCGACGACGGGAGGATCTACTAAAACTGCTGGATCAGCTGAACCCGACGATCGCGGAGCTGACCCAGGCGATCGAACAGGAAGCAGAGAAATGCCCCGAGGCGCGGCGCTTGATGACGCATCCTGGGGTGGGCGCACTGACGGCATTAGCCTTCGTGCTGATTATCGGGAAAGCGGATCGGTTTCCGTGTGGCAAGCAGATCGCCAGTTACCTGGGACTGGTGCCGTTGGAGGACTCAAGCGGAGAACGGAGACGGCTGGGGCATATCACGAAGCAAGGCAATGCTCTGCTGCGCTTCTTGTTAGTGGAAGCGGCGCAAGTTACGGTACGCACGATTCCGCAATGGCGCAGTAAGTACTTCCACCTGGCGATGCGACGGGGACGGAAGATCGCCAAAGTAGCGATGGCACGGAAACTGGCGGTTCGTCTGTTTTGGATGATGCGCCAGGAATGGAACTACGAGCAGGTACAAAAGTTCGGTTCGCACGTGGGACAGCCCGAAAATCGCCATGGTGTGCAAGAGAACACCGAGCTATTGACTGGGGCGTCCCGCTCCTCTTAACTGAGGAGTTCGAACTAGTAATCATGATCGAAGTTGCGATCGAAGAGATGCATGGGTCGGATCGATATTCTGACCTGAAACGGATTACGAACGAGCCTGGGTTGGTCTGGCCATGTTTAGTTGGTGGGCAACGTTTTCAGCGAGAGCGAAATGGCGCTCTGTCATGAGTGCGGGAAGTAGTGTGGAAAAAAAGTACTTGACAGGGAGTGGCGTTGTAAGAGAGGCGATTTTGCAACAATCACCACTTGTGGTGAAATTGGCGGCGATGAGACAGCAGGCTGGCATCATCCTATTGCTCTTCCTTTGCTTGGCCCTTGGTGCCTGTCGCAAGGCAGAGCAGAACCCCATTATGCGCGGCAAGGACTGGGAAGATGTTCGGTCGGTTGCGAACCCCTTCGGTGGCACTCAAGATTTTGTGCTCATTCCCGAGGCTAAACAGCGCGATAAGGAATACTACAAACAGGTATCCGAGACAATTTGCGGTCAGCGAAACCCTTGCATGGTCGATTTCTGGACGGACAAGAACCACATCCCCAATTCTGCCTCCATAGCTGTCGAAGACCTTGCCGTCCAGACTGCTTCTTATGAGAGATCGCCTTCCTACAAAGAGCCTGATCTTCACCTCGCTTGTTGGTTATATGCGAGCAAGGCGGTTGGTGAAGCCGATAAATGCGAGTACGAACCGGTTGCGAGGATACCGCCAGATAATTAGGTCGGTGCTCGTTGTTGTGAACAGATGGCGATCAAAAACCCCGGTAGGGACTCCCCGCTTAGGTGTGGGACTTGCTCTTCTGCTCGGGTTGCTTGCGGATTTCCGTCCAGTACTCTTCCCGAACATCGGCATCTATTTCCACGACTAGCGCACTCTTCCCGTAGAGACGGTCCAAGCCATCACGACGTGGACCCGAAATCCAGTACTCCTCGCGGGTTTCAGTTTCGTAGTAGTTGGCCTTGAAGCCGCGACCCTTGAGGCTTTGGAACGATTTGCCCTTGTACGAGAGCGTGCGTCCGGTCCTGTTGAATGCAACGCGGCCAATCCGAGCGGGACCGTTTAGGCCCTCGGCTTTCGATTCGATGTACATGATGCGCGACCGCATGGCGTAAGGATTATAGAACGATGACGATGGGGGCACTGTTGCAACCAGGCGCTAGCGCTCAAAATCCCCGGTCACCACGTCGATGAGTGTAACCGCGATATTAGTGCGCCGGGCTAAACCGGCATGAAGCAGAGAATGCAAAATTCTTACGAGAAAGGACTAGCGATCCACTCGGCCCCGAGTCTTGCGCTGATACCGTGAGGGACTCAGTGAAGCGTAGACAGGGGTATAGGCGGGGTGGGCAATTGAGCTGCGAAAACTTACAACCCGGACGCCGACGCGGTTAATATGCGCGGAAGGCAACATGAACAGGGGCGATAGCGCGAGTCCTTATTCAGTCCGGCGTAGTCGAAGACCCCAGACACGCCTAGAAACTTCATGCACGAGAACCGGGAGACCTCGGAGGCACCTGCCGTCAAACCAGGCAGCAGGTCGGCGGGAGAAGGCAAGAGCCATACGGCCCGCGTGCACGTCCCCGAGGAGTCACACAGCGGCATATTACCTATGAATCAATCGAACAAAGACAGAAAACCGTCCGCGGAGAATGAGGAGGGAAGGCCGCTGATCAAGGAGAACGCTGGTCAACCTGACACGCACCTGACACAGAGCGGGGAACGTGTGTCCCAGGGGCTGGCCGGCGTGCGGAAAGTAGCCAGGGATAATAAGGAGATGAAGTTCACCGCCTTGCTCCACCATCTGACCGTCGATCTGCTGCGAGAAAGCTTTTACTCACTCAAGAGAAAAGCCGCACCCGGAGTGGACGGGGTCACATGGCAGGAGTATGAAATCGGAGTTGAAGATCGACTGCTCGATCTCCATGGCCGAGTTCATCGTGGAGCATATCGCGCGCAGCCATCGCGAAGAGTGTACATAGAGAAAGCAGATGGACGGCAACGCCCATTGGGGGTTGCGGCCTTGGAAGACAAGCTGGTCCAACAGGCCGTGGCCACCATCCTCAACCAGATTTACGAGGAAGACTTTCTCGGCTTCTCGTATGGTTTTCGCCCGGGGCGCAGCCAGCATGATGCGCTGGATGCGCTGTCGTATGCGCTCCTAAAGAAGAAAGTGAACTACGTTCTGGACGCCGACATCCGAGATTTTTCGATAATCTCGATCACAGTTGGCTGATCAAGTTCGGGGAGCATCGCGTCGCCGACCCTCGCATCCTGCGACTGATCCAGAAATGGCTCAGGGCTGGGGTGATGGAGGAAGGCAAGTGGTCAAAAGCGAAGACAGGGAGTCCGCAAGGTTCGGTGATTTCGCCGCTCCTCGCGAATATTTACCTGCACTACAGTTTCGATCTCTGGGTGAATGTCTGGCGCAAGAAGTATGCGCAAGGCGAGGTGGTAGTCATCCGTTTTGCTGATGACACCATCGCGGGATTCCAGTATCAGACGGACGCAGATCACTTCCTGGAGAACTTGCGGGAGCGTCTGGGAAAGTTTGGGCTGGAACTCCATCCTGACAAGACGCGCCGGATTGAGTTCGGTCGGTTTGCCGAACAAAACCGGAAACGAAGAGGTGAAGGCAAGCCGGAAACGTTCGACTTTCTGGGCTTCACGCACATCAGCGGGAAGAATGGATTAGGGCGATTCATGGTGCGGCGCACCACGATCCGCAAGCGTATGCGGGCAAAGCTGCGGCAGATCAAGCAGGAGCTCCGCAAGCGCATGCACGATCCCGTGCCCCAAACCGGACAGTGGCTCAAGTCGGTCGTACAAGGCTACTTCAACTACTACGCGGTACCGGGAAACCTCACGAGTCTGGGTGTGTTTCGGGATCGGGTGCTTGCGCTCTGGTGGCGTACCATTCGCCGTCGGAGCCAGAAACGCCGGCTCTCCTGGACGCGCATCCTCGTTTTGGCTCAGCGATGGCTTCCTCAACCGCGAGCGCTCCATCCCTTTCCTGATGCTCGCTTTGCCGCCAGTCATCCGAGATAAGAACCGGATGCGCTAATAAGCGCTCGTCCGGGTCTGTACGGGGGGCAACCAGCAATGGCTGTCCCTACCGTGATCAACAATTGACCCTGCGGACTCGGCCGTTTTCTAAGCAGCGTTCCGGTGAATCTGGCCACCGTCACCCTCTGAGCGCTCGCGCACAGGTGTGAAAATCATCCTGTAGTCTCGCCGGAAACACTCCGCGCAGCGTACCGGCCGCATGAGTAACAGCGGAAGGATGTAGCGCTCCGCCAATGTGCGCGGGCTCGAGCGGACACCTACTTCTCTACCGCAGTCCCGACACCGATAGGGCCTGGCAAACGGATAGGGCTGAGAATCGGTCATAGGCTTACCCTCAGGAAAGGGTCGAAGGGCTAGATCGATGCCATTATGCTCCGACTCCACACTTTTCGCTAGCAGGATTACCTCATAGACCCTCAATGATATGGCGATTTTTCGCCAACACACCCACGTCCCTGGACTCACTGTCGTATTACGACGGGCTGGTCATCATAATCCGCTCTAGGTTTTGAAAGGGTACTTGCAACGGACTCGGCCTTAGTGGGCTCGACTTTTGAAAGCGCGGTTGCGGGCTTCGCCGTCTGAGACCAGGTGCGATGTTTCAGCCGGCGTCGGTTCTTAGTGTAGAGAAACGTCAGATAAACCTCGGCGCGGTCGAGCGCCGACAGGCGCGCAGGATCCCACAGCCTAGCGTACTTCGTGAAAACGGGCTCGCTGGTGAGGCGCGCCAGAACTTTGAGCAGCACGTGGTGCAAGCAGTGATAGGCAGGCGGAGAGAGGTATCCGCGATTGTGGTACCAGCTCCACTTGTCGCGATAGTTCCAGTAGGCAAGGGTGTTCTTCAGGCCGGCCACGCCATCGCTGAGTAGGCGGCCGACTTCAGGATCGGCGGTCTCGATGTAGAGATCATAGAGGCCGAGCAGCGAGATCACGATGCCGTCGAGGATGCCGGGCGCGCGGCCTCCCGGAACTTCCGTATAGAGGACGCGATCATCCATGGTGATGCGGATGCCGCCTTCGGGAACACTGAGAGAGAAGATGCGGGCCGATCCGGCGAGTAGTTCGAGAAGGCGTGGACGGCGCGTGATGCGCCAGCCACGGACGAGTGCGCTGATGGCGAATCCTTGCGCATGAGCGGAGATCCAGGGAGATTTGAGCCGCGTCTCCCCGACGATGTAGTCGAAGTTCATTGGCCAGACAACGGCGCCGTCAGATCGGACAACGGCGTTAACCTCGAGCCAGTCGATCTGCTTGAGGAATATGTCGAGGCAGGCAGAATCGTTCTTTCGCTCATAGTGCCCGAGATTCACCGGGCCATACCAGGCGATATACGCGGGCCAGTAAGCAGAACCTGTCTGCCGATACCATGCGCGCGGTATGCCATTCGAATCCATGCGCATGGCTTTCCACGCGAGCTTGTCGCTGTAGAAGTAGTAATGGAGGGAATCTCTCGGGCCGGCTGCCGGAACTT
>WNFD01006037.1_pt1 | contig 12695 bp, 9 predicted proteins | sample 5400491 | NCBI WGS metagenome assembly WNFD01 (sample SAMN13153343, study PRJNA577476) | soil metagenome | isolation source: 120 cm saprolite under Douglas fir tree site 2 hole 2 replicate 2 | place: USA:California | collected 2015-04-18 | reverse complement strand
CATCGGCCATGTCGCGCGGCTGCACGACGGCCTTCACCTCCTCGCCGAAATCGGCGTTGGGCACACCGAACACCGCGCAATCCATCACCTTGGGATGGTTGATCAAAAGGTTCTCGCATTCCTGCGGGTAGATGTTGACCCCGCCCGAGATGATCATGAACGCCTTGCGGTCGGTCAGGTGCAGGAAGCCGTCGCCATCGACGTAGCCCACATCGCCGAGGGTCGTCCAACCCTTGGCGTGGCGCGATTCGGCGGTCTTCTTCGGATCGTTGTGGTACTTGAACGGCCGGCCGTCGGCGAAATAGATGGTGCCCGGCTCGCCCGCCGCCAGCTCCTCGCCCTCGTCGTCGCAAATGCGCAGCGTGCCGACGACCGACCGGCCCACCGTGCCCTTGTGCGCCATCCACTCGGTGGCATTGCACAAAGTGAGGCCGTTGCCTTCGGTGCCGCCATAGTATTCCCAGATGATCGGGCCCCACCATTCGATCATCTTCTCCTTGGTCGGGATGGGGCAGGGCGCGGCGGCGTGGATCGCGCATTTGAGCGACGACACGTCATACTTGAGCCGCACGTCGTTCTTGTATTTGCCGACCTGCCTCAGGAATTCCTCGGCGTCGAAATGCTCCATGATCACCGAGGTGCCGCCCAGCCGCATGACGCTGATATTGAAGCGCAGCGGAGCGGCGTGATAGAGCGGCGCCGGCGACAGATAGATCGTGTCGGGCCCCATGCCGTAGAGCTTGCGGGTGATCGTATTCAGCGGGTTGTCGAAGTCGATCGGTTGCGGCTCGACGACGGGCAGCACGCCCTTGGGCCGGCCTGTGGTGCCCGACGAATAGAGCATGTCGTGGCCGGCGGTCTGGTCGGCGATCGGCGTGGCGGGGCAGCCCGCCACCGCCGCCTCCCACGGCTCGTAGCCCGCGATCGTGCCGTCGATCATGTAGCGGTGCTCGACGCCTGGCAGCAGCGGCGCCAGTTCGGCCGCCCTGTCGGCGAGATGGTGCGAGGTGACGAACAGCCGGGCGCCGCAATCGGTGACGATATAATCGACTTCGGCCGCGGTCAGGCGCGAGCTGATGGCGGTGTAGATGAGGCCCGAGCGCTGGGCGCCCCAGCAGATCTCGAAGAACCGGGGATTGTTCTCGAGGAAGAGCGCGATGTGGTCGCCGGCCTTGAGGCCGAGCGTGCGGAAAAGCTGCGCGATGCGGTTGGATTGCTGGTCGAGCTGCCGGTAGGTCACGGCCTCGCCGCTGCCGGCCATGATGTAGGCGGGCTTGTCGGGATGGCTCCGGGCGTGGATGTAGGGATGCATGGGAGGCGCATAAGACCGGACGGGCAGGGCGCTCGCAAGCGTTGACCCGGTTCCGCCCATCGGCTTTATTCGCGCCGCACCAGAGCGTGCCCCCGTGGCGGAATTGGTAGACGCGCCTGACTCAAAATCAGGTTTCCTCACGGAAGTGTTGGTTCGAGTCCGACCGGGGGCACCATCATTTGTTTCAAGCGGGCCATCATTTTATCGCTCTCCCGTTTTGCTCACAGACCAGAACAGAACATGGCTTTTGTTGCATGTTTCAGTTGCACGTCCCGAGACGTGCAACAAATCTCTCCCCCAGAACCAATCGGTCGAAGTGAGATCCGATTGAAGCGGTAAAGCATCGAGGCGGGCATGACCAAGATTTTCACGGGAATGTCGAAAGAGGAATCCGAGGCCAAGGCCCAACGATGGGTCGATTCGCAAAGAGATCTGATAAAAAACGCGCGCCTGCGGACAACTATGCGTCGCGCTACAATGCCGAGTGCACTTGACGATAGTTTTGGCTGGACGACGACTGTTGATTGCGAACAAGGGCATAGCGTAGGGCGCTAACCCCCGCTCTTGGCTTCGTGTGCCATCCGCAGCTCGAGCGCCGCAGCGGCCTGGTCCGCGGTGCGCGCGCGGTAGTGGGCGAGGATATCGTTGATCTCGTCAGGGCTGTGGCCGGTGATGCCGCCGATCAGGTTGGGCGGGACGCCGGCGTCGAAGTTCAGCGTGACGCAAGTATGCCGCATGGTGCGCATCGTGAGCTCGGCTGTCGGGACCGCCAGCGGGTCACCGTCAACCAGTCCGACATAGTATCGGGTGGCGAAGCTGCCGTACTTAAGGACGAGTTTCGCACGACTCTTGTTGAAGGCTCTCCGGAAGGTCTGGGCGTCCTTCCAGGGCCGGCCGTGGCGATCATGGAAGAAGGTCCGGGCTGAGACCGCGGCGTCGGCGCGCCGGGCCTTGGCGGCTGCCACGCGCTGAACCAACTCGGGCACCAGCGACCATGGCAGCACGTTCGCGATGTCCGTTTTCTCCTGCTTGAAGGCGACCAGGTCGCGGTCGAACACGTCGGCGGGCCATTCAAGCCAGTCCTGCCGGCGGACGCCCAGCCAGCTCATCATCACGATGGCGTCGCCGATCGACGGCTGACCGTCGTCATCGGCCAGTTCGACGAAGGCCCGCACGGCGCCCCGCGGCCACACCAGGATGGTGGATTTCGGCAGACCGAGATCGAGGCCCACCAAAGGGTTGGCGTTCTCCGGCACGAAGCCCGGATGATCGACTGAGGGATAGCAGAGCCGGATCTTGCCGAAGAAGGCGCGCGCCGTGCGGTAGAGGGCATGTGCGCCGGCCGCGCCGCCGGCGGCTGCCCGCTCCTGCAGCCATTCCCGAACCGGTCCCGGCGCCAGCTTCTTCCAATAGGTGTCGCCAAACTTCTCGACGAAGAGGTTGAGGTACGTCTTGTATTCGTACTGCGTCTTCTCGCCGAGCTCGTCGGTGAAGATTCTGTGCACGAGGAAATCGGCGACCATGGCGCCAATCTGGCCGGGACTGTAGACCTTCGGCACGCCGTCGACCGGCCGGGCTGGCACCTTGACCACACGGCCGAGCTTATCGATCAGGTGCGGACCCATGCCGTCGATCCCCGATCGCCAAGCTGTATAAATCGCAGCCACGGCCTTGCAGGCCTCGGCAGCTTTCAGAGGATCCCGAATCGGGCGGGCTTGGTCATCGTGCAGGCGGACCGTCGCCCAACCGTGCTGACGGTCATCCTGGCGTGGCGCGAAGTAGTGACGTTGCGTGCCATCCTTGTTCTCGTGCGTCACGAGATAGGGCGTCTCGATCTTGCCCATGTCGTCCTCCCGGCCGAGAGGCTGCACGATGGCGAGATGCGGGGTCAATGTCGTCCTCCCTATCAATGCACAGGGGCGTAGGCGTTGCTGCGCTGGCGGCGCGCCGGCCGAGGAGGCTGTTCAGTGGACTGCTCGGTCGCATGTCGCGGCAGCCGCGGGGGTGCGGCAGTGGGATTGCTACCAGCGGTCGCCATCCAGTCGGCCACCGCATTGGCGGACCACAGGCCGCGTTCAAATGGATGCGGGAAGCCCTTGGCATAGAGGCGCTTGCGGACACGATCGCGGCCGAACCAGCCGCGCGGCTTGCGGAAAACCGTCTCGATATCGGCCGCCGTCAGAGGCCGCAACGGATCGGCCACTGGATCGATGTAAGCAGGTGCAGCCAAAATCAGCTTCCCCAATCGAGCAAAATGGCGACACGCCGTAAAGCACGCTCAAGAAGCCACGGTGTCGGTCACTTACATTCGCTCACCTCCAAAACTTGCGCCGGGAGGTAAGGCACGGAAAGAGGAAATCGAGCAGAGCCGCGGAGACGGATACCGTGGGATAGAAGTCGGTCGGCCATCACCGCAGGATAGTTTGCGGAGCCCGCCTAGTAACGATCCCCTTCCGAACTAATGGCCCCGGACCACTTGAGCGTTGCCAAGGTCGGGGTCGAGGGTTCGAATCCCTTCGCCCGCTCCAATTTTCTTCAAGCAAATCAGCTGCTCAGAAGGGTCCTTCGGGGTCGTCTTCTGCTTCCCCGCCTCTGGCACGAAAGCCGGGGAAGCAGGGGGGAAGCAGCCAAAAGCGAAACGTAGCGGGCTCTCGGCCGCCTTCCGCATATGCAGCGTCCCCAGACCACGGATTTCCGCCTGCAGCACTTGCCGCAATCGGAGCCGCCATGCTGCACCGTGAAGGTTCGATGCAAATACCGTATGTCGCTCGAATGGGGCAGCCCGGTCGGTGAGAGCCTTAGTTGGCTCATCGACATGGAGACCGAGCTTCTCCGATCGAAGCCCTTGGTGACGCTTTGCCGTCATGGTGGTAGGTGACTCCAGCCGCTTACGTACGTCAATAAAATACCGTCAACTCAGCGCCCACAATCAATGCGTTTGCGGAGCCCTCTTCTTCTTCAGCTGGTCGACGCGCGAATGCGCATGACGGTCAAAATCGCCGAATCAAATGCTGCGTTAGCTATGACCGTTTGGGCTCTTAGTCGAGATCAAGTACGAAGCTGTGTGAGCTCCCTAACTAACGGCTTCAAGTCGCCATCATAGCTTGCGACCATAGCCGGGAGGAATGTTTCCCGCTGGACACGCGAAAAATCGAACGGGAATCCTGCTTTTTCGCCCACAAGATGGACGAAGGCCAGCTGAGAACGACCATTACCTTCGCGGAAGGGGTGGATCGCGTTGAGCTCGGCTAGGAATTGCGCGACTGTCGCAACAAACTGCGCGCTCCGTTCAGCGTCGAGAGTGTGATTTTTCCGCAATGACGTGAACAGGTGGTCCATTTGCGAGGAGATGTGCTCGGGGAAGCAGAACGGGTTGCCACCCTTCGACGTGCGAACTGTGCGGTATTTGCCCGCCCAAGTATAAACGTCCTGGAAGATGTGATGATGGACGCGCCTATAATGCCGGGCGTCATACTTGCCGTTCGGAAGCGGTTCGTTCGCCCGCAAGGTCGTCATCTCGAGCTCGAATGATTCGAGAAGTTTCGGATCGCGCAGCCCAAGCCTATTCTTGAGAGTATTGGTACCCTTGTAGGAATAAGGATCGTCGAAGGCGTCGTAGCCTCCGAAGCTCATCAACGCGACTTTGCGTCAGTATAGGCGCGAATGATCTCTGCCCGCTGCTCTTCAGTTGTCAGCTTTCGCTTCCTCATGGATTCGAGCCGCTTGCGGCTGCTCGTACTAAGGCTGATTCCTTCGACAGCGGAGATCGCGGCGAATATCTGGTCGCCAAGAACCCGGCCTTCGCCAGACCTGCTCATCCGCTTCATAATTTTCTTCACGCCGGAACCTCCAGCAACGCCGCCAAGGCGTGGCGGCTGGGTTTGAACTACCGATATTGACCACTCAGTGCGTCATCGATCGAGAAGTTTTCTCGCCTGAGAAATTCGATCCTTTAGCCCAGCCTGAAAACCGGGATCTCGACGACGCGTCTCGATGTGCGTTGTTATCGCAGCACGAATGACGTCGGAAACCGGCAAGTTTTCGACGTTGGCCACCATTTCCAGCGCCTGAGCCTGCTCCTCGGAGAGGCGAACCGTCATGGCTTTCGCTTGCTTCATGGCCACCTAAATGCACCGAAACTTCAAGCTTGTCAACTATCTTGGTATCGTGGTATCAAGGTGTCAATACGAGGAGGTAGCAATGACCGAGCAAGCACAGAAGGGTGATGACGGCGGCCCCAAAAAGCCGAAGGAGTTCGAAAACAAGATCGACCGGACGAACTATAAGGTGCAGCAGGAGATGTTGACCGGCGCCGAGCTCCGTCGCCTCCCTGACCCTGACATCGGCTCGGATCGCGACCTGTTTGAGGTCGTGCCAGGCGGTTCGGACCTAAAGATCGAACTCGAAACCGAAGTGACGATGCGCAACGGCTTGCGTTTCTTTACTGCGCCGGCGCAGATCAACCCGGGCCGGAACTAAGGACTGAGTAGATGCTGCCGCTGGTTGATCAAAGTCATCTTGACGAACGCGCGCCGGGCAGCGTCATTACGACCGACGCCGGTATGATCTGCGTGGTCATTCCAGGCTTCGCATTGCCATCGGGCTTCACCCGCGAGGGGGCTGACCTCCTGCTAAGGCTGTCGCCCGGCTATCTTGACGTCCCACCGGGCATGTGGTGGTTTCAGCCTCCGGTGCAGCGCACTGACGGGCAGCCGATTGCGGCAACTCAATCTCAAGAGGTGTATCTGGGCCGGACCTGGCAGCGTTGGTCACGACACTTGAACCCAGGTCAATGGCGCGCAGGCGTCGATTCGATCGAAAGCTATCTGTCGCTCGTCCGCAAGGAGCTCGAGTTGGCGGCAAAGTCGCTCGCCGCATGACCACAACGCTCGTTCTTCCCGACCACATCGCCGAACAGATCAGTAACTGCGCTCGGCTCCCCCTCGAATCCGCAGCCGTTGTGCTGGCTCGGCGAGTGCAGACGGGAGACAGTGTCCGCCTGCTGGCAAGGAGCATCCATTGGGTCGACCAGGCTGCATATATAGCGCGGACGGCCAGCCACATGTCGATCAAGTCCGAGGGTTATGTTGGTGCGCTGGGACGCGCCGAGATCGATAACGCCGTTGCGATCTGGTTTCATACTCATCCTGGCGAAGGTGGCGTCCCTCTGCCGAGCTGCTGGGATGAGAAAGTCGACAAGGACATCGCCGATCTGTTTCGGTTGCGTAGCGGATCGGACTACTACGGCACGCTCATCGCCTCACCCCGCGGCGCGACTTTTGCGTTTAGCGGCACGATTCAGCAGGAAACTGGCGGAACGAGCGCAATTGATCGCATTTGGACAGTGGGCGAGCGCTGGCGGCTGACGCACTGCTACACGTCCGCGAGCATACCCCCGGACGAGATCTTCAATCGCAACATCCGCGCCTTCGGCCCAGCAATCCAGAGCATTCTCGGCGATCTGCGCATTGCCATCGTCGGTGCAGGAGGCACCGGATCTGCTGTTGCCGAGCAGTTGGTTCGCTTGGGTGTCCGCTACCTGTTGCTCGTCGACCCGGACCATCTGTCGCCGAGCAACGTGACGCGTGTTTATGGATCCACACAGCGCGACGTCGGACGACCGAAGGTCGATGTGCTGCAGGATCATCTTCTGGCGATCGCTCCCGACCTCGACTGCAAGACAATTGCCGAAATGGCCACCTTGAAACCTGTCGCGCAAGCGCTTGCCGCCGCAGACTTGGTGTTCGGATGCACCGACGACAACGCCGGCAGACTCGTGCTATCGCGTCTCTCGACCTATTTCCTACTCCCCGTCATCGATGTGGGCGTGCTCCTCAGCAGCGACGCCTCAGGCGGACTGAGCGGCGTCGATGGAAGGGTGACGACGCTCTCAGCCGGCGTGGTAATTTGCGTCGCATGTGGGTGACCGCAAACCCGCCTCAGGGCGCAGTTTTGAACGTCATGGTGCCCATCCACGAGGCAGCGCATCGTGATTTCGAAAGTGCCTCAGGAAACGTAGCAAAATCGGCAAATTGAAAGCAAAACTGGACGAGTATTCGGCCAAATCAATAGCTAAGAATCGCTTGAAGTCGCTACTTTCATTCCGATCCGGAAGAAGGAATGCCCTAGATGAGCAAAGTTGTTTGCGTTCTCTACGCAGTGCCGACGCCGAACGCTATCGATTTCAAACTGCGCGCGCTCCTAAGTAACGGGCCGCCGTGACACGGGAGTTTCTCAAGTGTTGGTTTGCAGCCTTCTCGGTCTCTCCGGCAGCCTGCGCCGCGCCTCCAATAGCACCGCGGTACTTCGCGGTCTTAAGCACGCGCTTGCGCCCAGTACCCCGCTCAACATCTTCCCGTTACACGGGGTGCCGCTCTACAACGAAGATGATGATGGCGACCAGGCGCCGCTCTCGGTGCGTGCTCTGCGTTATGCCATCGAGACGAGCGATGGCGTTATCATGATCTCGCCCGAGTACAATCATGGCATGTCCGGCGTCCTGAAGAACGCGCTCGACTGGGCCTCTCGGCCTTATGGGCGGTCGGCGCTAAGGGGCAAGCCGGTACTGACGCTGACGGCCTCGCCCGCCTTCACTGGCGGTGTGCGCGCGCAGCAGCAGATGAACGAGACGCTCGTATCGATCCCGGCGCGCCTGGTGCACCGGCCTCAGATCGTAATCGGCGGTGTGCATGACAAGGTGCGCGACGGGCACCTCGTCGACGAAGCCGCGCTTCGTTTTGCGCTTGAGGGCGTCGATGATCTCCTCGACGAGATCAGGACGGCGCGGTGTGCACGAGCGGCGGCATGAATGTCACCAGTGGAGACGCTGAATGAAAGGCAATAGAGCACCCGCCTGTCGCAGCCGCTGCCGAATGCTGTTCCACAGAGTTCTCTGGCGCTGGCGCCACTACCCACCCCAATTTCCGTAGGGGGGCTTAATGCGACACAGCTTGGAGAAACCAGAGCCTCTCCATTTGCTCAACGGCAAACCAACACACTGCCACTGGTGTAGAGGTCTCCTAAAAGGCCTGCGTGATAGCTACAATGGGAAGAACGGTGAGCGATACTATTGCTCGCAAGAATGCTTCCGGGAAGGCGAAGAGCGTGCTGCGCAGTACGCTATTGCTGGCTCTCGCTTGCAATCACATTGGTATGTCGCTGTGCCGGGAATGCTCGCTGTCCTCATGATCGCGTTCGCATCAACCCCGAAAGGGAGAGCGCAAGACCAGGCCGAACATGAACAGGCCGGATATCGCCATCCGTACCAAAAGGACTTTTACTCCAAGTGGTGCTGGACGCAGCCGCGCGGCATCATCTACTTCAAGCCACCTGACACTGGCGGCAAATCGGGCTAACCGCCCACTTTCCTCCAACGAGGAAGCCTCAGAAGACCTGCTACGCGCAGGCAAGCCTAACTCCCCCTGCCTTTGGGGGAGTTCTTTCCAAGGCTCTCGGATAATGTGCATTGTGAAACCTCGGCCCGAATGCGGGACGCTCTCTTGAAACTCGCGTGGTACCTTGGTGATCCGCTAGCTCGATGTCCGCTATTCGCTCGACAGCGGCGCAAAAGCAGACCTGCCGGAAGGTCTGAGTCGTGCCAAGAGCGCGGCCCTCCTAGGCCAGCAAGCACTCGCCCGCAATCGGGTCACTTTCGGTAGTCGCGCCACGTTGCTGTTGAGTCCGCTTTACCCCGAAAGCCCGAACTTCATCCGCTTCGCTCGTTTCTTGCGGGAAGTGCCAGCAACAGACATCGTCATGCCGCTTCGTGAATGGTAAAAGTCGCTTCAAACCTTCCCCGGCCACCCTCGGAGAGTACCTTCTCAGCAAAGGTGGCCACCGACCTGACGGCGGATCGCGCAGATGAATCCATCCTCTTGGTTCGGCGCTGGTGGAGTTAGCGGCCTCCAGGTCTTGTGGGAGGACGGCGACCTCGTCTTCTGCAGAGGAGAGAGCCACGCCGACGGTCATTGGGCCGCCGTGCTGGCCGTGCTGCCCGCCGCGGAGCATCCGACACCTGCCACCCTCGATCGCCTTGCTCGCGAATACGCATTGAAGGACGAGCTGGACGGGGCGTGGGCGGTGCGGCCGCTTGAGCTCGTCCGCGAAGGCGGTCGGATCATGCTGGTGCTCGAGGACACCCGCAGCGAGCCGCTGGACCGATTGCTCGGGGTGCCGATGGAAGTGCGGAGCTTTCTGCGCCTCGCCATCGCGGTCGCTGCGGCGCTCACACAAGTCCATCGGCGCGGCCTCGTCCACAAGGACATCAAGCCGGCCAATATCCTGGTGAACCGCACGACCGGAGAGGTCAAGCTCACCGGCTTCGGCATCGCTTCGCGCCTGCCGCGCGAGCGGCAGGCGCCCGCGTCGCCCGAGTCGATCGCGGGCACGCTCGCCTATATGGCGCCCGAACAGACCGGACGAATGAACCGCTCGATCGACGCCCGCAGCGACCTCTACGCCCTCGGCGTCACGCTCTACCAGATGCTCACGGGCTCACTGCCGTTTACCGCGGCCGATCCGATGGAGTGGGTCCACTGCCATATCGCCAGAAAGCCGGTGCCGCCCAGCCAGCGGCTAGAGACTATCCCGGCCGCGGTCTCCGCCCTCGTCCTGAAGCTGCTCGCCAAGACCGCCGAGGAGCGCTACCAGACCGCGGCCGGCCTGGAGCGCGACCTGCGGCGCTGCCTTGCCTCTTGGGAAGCTCAGCACCGGATCGACGACTTCCCGCTTGGTGAAGACGACACGCCAGACCGGCTTTTGATTGCAGAGAAACTCTACGGGAGAGAGCACGAGCTTGATGCCTTGCTCGCCTCTTTCGATCGCGTTGTCAGGAGCGGCGCGCCGGAGCTGGTGCTGGTCACGGGATATTCCGGCATCGGCAAGTCCGCCATCGTCCACGAGCTGCACAAGGCGCTAGTGCCGCCGGGTGGGGTCTTCGCATCGGGCAAGTTCGACCAGTACAAACGCGACATCCCGTATTCGACGCTGGTCCAGGCTTTTCAGAGCCTGGTGCGGCCCCTTCTCGGCAAGAGCGAGGCCGAGTTGGCGAGCTGGCGCGAAACACTTCTGGAGGCGCTGGGGCCGAACGGACGGCTCATGGTCGACCTCGTCCCCGAACTGAACCTTGTCGTCGGAGAACAGCCGCCGGTCCCCGAACTCTCTCCACAAGACGCGCAAAGGCGTTTCCAACTGGTGTTCCGGCGGTTCATCGGCGTGTTCGCGCGGCCGGAACATCCGTTGGCGCTCTTCCTCGACGATCTGCAATGGCTCGACGCGGCCACACTCGATCTGCTCGAGGATCTGCTGACCCAGGCGGACGTGCAGCACCTGCTGCTGATCGGCGCCTACCGGGACAACGAAGTCGATGCCGCCCATCCGCTGATGCGCAAGCTCGAAGTAATCAAGAACGAAGGCGGAAAGGTAGAGGAGATCACGCTCGCGCCGTTTGCCCATGAGCACCTCGGGCAGTTGATTGCGGATGCGCTACGCTGCGAGCCGAGGCTCGCCGCACCGCTGACGCAACTTGTGCACGACAAGACGGCCGGCAACCCGTTCTTCGTCATTCAGTTTCTTTACGCGCTCGCCGAGGAGCACTTGCTCGCGTTCGATCATGGGGCGTCCCGCTGGACGTGGGACCTCGAGCGCATTCGCGCCAAGGGTTACACCGACAATGTGGCGGACCTCATGGTCGGCAAGCTCACTCGCCTCCCGGCCGAAACGCAGAAGGCGCTGCAGCTTCTGGCCTGTCTCGGCAACGTCGCCGAGATCACGATGCTTTCGATCGTTCTCGGGACCTCGGCGGAGCAGGTTCAGGTGGCGCTGTGGGACGCCGTTCGCCTGGAGCTGGTTGAGCGCCTGGACGGCTCCTACAGGTTTATCCACGACAGGGTGCAGGAAGCCGCCTATTCGCTGATCCCGGAAGCAACGCGTGCCGCGGACCACCTGCGGATCGGCAGGCTGCTCGCGGCGCGGACGCCGCCGGAACAGCGGGAAGAGGCGATCTTCGAGATCGTCAATCAGCTCAACCGCGGCGCGACGCTGATCACTGCGCGAGAGGAACGTGAGCAGCTCGCTGAGTTCAACCTGATCGCCGGCAAGCGAGCCAAGGTTTCGACCGCCTACGCCTCGGCGCTCACCTATCTCATCGCTGGTACGACTCTGTTGGCAGAGGATTGCTGGGAACGCCGGCACGGGCTCACCTTCGCGCTGGAGCTGAACCGGGCCGAATGCGAGTTCCTGACCGGCGCGCCGGCGGAAGCGGAGGAGCGCTCAACAGAGCTGTCAACGCGCGCCGCCAATACAGTCGAACAGGCGACGGTTGCGTGGTTGCGCGTGGAACTGTACCTGACCCTCGATCAGAGCGGCCGCGCGGTCGCGGTCGGCCTCGACTACCTCCGGCATCTCGGCATCGAGTGGTCGCCGCATCCGACGGCAGAGGACGTGCGCCGAGAATACCAGCGGGTCTGGTCAACCCTCGGAGACCGCCCGATCGAGGCACTCGTCGAGCTGCCTTTGATGAGCGATCCGACATCCCTCGCCACTCTGGATGTGCTGACCAAACTCACGGCGCCTGCCTGGTATACAGATGCGAATCTACTCTCCCTGGTCATCTGTCGGGCTGTCAATCTCAGCGTCGAGGGCGGCAACTGTGACGCCTCGTGCTTCGCCTATGTAACGCTTGGCTTGCTCGCCGGACCGCACTTCGGCGACTACCAGGCCGGATTTCGATTCGGCCGGCTCGGCTATGACCTGGTCGAACAGCGCGGGCTGAAGCGCTTTCAGGCCAGGACCTACATGAACTTTGGAAATGTCGTCCTGCCGTGGACGAGGCATGTCCGGGCTGGCCGCGATCTGGTGCGCCGCGCGTTCCAGGACGCAAACGAGATCGGTGATTTCACTTACGCTGCTTACTGCTGCCACCACGTGAACACGAACCTTCTCGCGGCGGGCGATCCGCTCGATGAGGTGCAAGCCGAGGCCGAGCGTGGCCTCGCGTTTGCGCAGAAGATGCGGTTCGGTCTTGCCATTGACTTCATCGCGGCGCAGCTCGGGCTCATTCGGACGCTCCGCGGCTCGACGCCGCATTTCGGTTGCTTTGACGATGAGCAGTTTGACGAGCGCCGGATCGAGCGCCGCTTTTCAGACAATCCAAATCTAGCGATTGCCGAGTGCTGGTACTGGATCCGCAAGCTGCAGGCGCGCTTCTTTGCCGGCGACTATGCGGCCGCCCTCGAGGCGTCACAGAGGGCGCAACGGGTGCTGTGGACATCGCCCTCGTTGTTCGATACGGCAGAGTACCATTTCTACGGTGCACTCTCGCGAGCGGCATCCTGCGAGTCCGCAACGACCGGCGAGCGACGGCAGCATGTCGAGGCTCTGGTCG
>WNFD01005476.1_pt1 | contig 12695 bp, 8 predicted proteins | sample 5400491 | NCBI WGS metagenome assembly WNFD01 (sample SAMN13153343, study PRJNA577476) | soil metagenome | isolation source: 120 cm saprolite under Douglas fir tree site 2 hole 2 replicate 2 | place: USA:California | collected 2015-04-18 | reverse complement strand
ATCTGCACGTCCTGCACCGGCTGGAAATAGATCGTCATCCCGGGGATCGACGCTACCTTGTCCTTCAGACGCGCAATGACGGCCGCGACGTCGTCGCGCCGCTCGCCGCGCGGCTTCAGTGTCAACACCAGACGGCCGACATTGGTGGTTGGGTTGACCGAGCCGGCGCCGATCACGGAGACGACGCCGATCACGTCCGGATCGGCCTTGATCGCGTCGGCGGCCTCCGTCTGCCGGCTCTGCATCTCGGCAAAGGAGACGTCGGGACCAGCCTGAGTCACCGCGGTAATCGAGGCGGTGTCCTGCAGCGGCAAGAATCCCTTGGGCGCCACGACATAAAGGATTAGGGTGGCGGCAAGGGTTGCGAAAGTGACAAGCATCGTCGTGCGCTGCCGCTCCAGCACCCACAGCAGCGTCCGATGATAGACATCGACCATGCGGTCGATGAAGCGGCTGATCGCGGCGAGGCCGGGCACCACCAGTTCCTCGCCGGCATGTTTCAGCAGCCGCGAGCACATCATCGGCGTCAGCGTCAGCGAAACCACCGCCGAGGTCACGACCGCAATCGTCAGGGTCATCGCGAACTCACGGAACATCCGCCCGACCAGTCCCGACATGAACAAGAGCGGAATGAACACCGCGATCAGCGATACCGTCAGCGAAATCACGGTGAAGCCGATTTCGCTCGCGCCGCGCAGCGACGCGCTCATCGCGGATTCGCCGTCTTCCATATGGCGGACGATGTTCTCGATCATCACGATGGCGTCGTCGACCACGAAGCCGGTCCCGATCGTCAGCGCCATCAGCGACAGGTTATCGAGGCTGAAATTCGCGAAATACATGATGCCGAAGCTTGTGATCAGCGACAGCGGCAAAGCCACGCCGGCGATCAGGGTCGCGCGCAGGGAACGGAGGAACAGCAGCACCACGAGCGTCACCAGCACGACGCTGAGGATCAGCGTGAACTGCACGTCGTGGACGGAGGCGCGGATAGTGATGGTGCGGTCGCTGACCACCGTGAGATTGACGCCGGCCGGGATCAAGCGCTGCAGCTTGGGTATCTCGGCGCGGATCTGGCCGACGACGTCGATCACGTTGGCGCCGGGCTGGCGCTGGATATCGATGACGACCGCCGGCGTGCCCTGGTACCAGCCGCCGGTGCGGTCGTTCTCCAGGCCGTCGACGATGATCGCGACGTCGCCGATCGTGACCGGCGCGCCGTTGCGGTAGGCGATGATGATGGGCTTATAGGCGTCCGCGGCCGTGATCTGATCGTTGGCGGCGATGGTGTAGGATTGTTGCGCGCCGTCGAGCGAGCCCTTGGGCCCGGAGACGTTGGCGCCTGCAATCGCGTTGCGCAAATCCTCCATCGCGATGCCATAGGCGGCGAGCCTGGCGAGATCGGCCTGCACCCGCACCGCCGGCTTCAACCCGCCCAGCACCGAGACGCGCCCGACGCCGGAAATCTGGCTGAGGCGCTGCGCCAGAACGGTATCGGCCATGTCGCTCATGGCCCGCAGCGAAATCGTCTCCGAGGTCAGCGCCAAGGTCAGAACCGGCGCGTCGGCGGGATTGACCTTGGCGTAAACCGGCGGATACGGCAGGGTCCTCGGCAGCACGCCCGCGGCGGCGTTGATCGCGGCCTGCACGTCCTGCGTGGCGCCGTCGATATCGCGGTTGAGATCGAACTGCAGCGAAATCTGGCTGACGCCGAACGAACTCGTCGATGTCATCGAGGACAGCGACGGAATCTGGCCCAGCTGGCGTTCGAGCGGCGCGGTGATCAGCGAGGCGATCACGTCGGGGCTGGCGCCCGGCAGTTGCGTCGTCACCTGCACCGTCGGGAAATCGACCTGCGGCAAAGCCGACACCGGCAGTGCGAAATAACCCAGCGCGCCGCCAATCAGCAGCGCGACCCCGAGCAGCGAGGTTGCGATCGGACGGCGGATGAACGGTTCGGAGACGCTCATGGCTCTCGCGCTCGGTTCAGAGACGAAGGTATTGGGTCATGGCTGCGACTTCGCTCCGCCGCCTGACGTATCGCCCCCTGCTGCCGGTCCGGTTTGCCCCTTTTGGTCGCCTTCACCCTGCGCATTGCCCTCGCCCCGCCTGCGCCGGCGCTCGCCATCCTTGCCTTGGCCTTGGTCTTTGCCTTGCCAGTCCTTGGCTTGACCATCCTTGGCTTGACCATCTTTGGCCTGGCCATCCTTGGCTTGGCCATCCTTGGCACCCCGGCTGCCCTTCTTGCGGGGCGCAAGGTCGGCGGACGGCGTCTGGTCGTCGCGGCCGATGACCACCTTGGCGCCATCGGACAGATTGGCAAAACCCGTCGTCACCACCCGATCGGAAGATGACAATCCGCTCGCAATCACGGCCTGCGTTTCGTTCTGCTGCGTCACCACGACCGGTTTCGCGGTCACAATGTTGTCGGCGCCGATGACATAGCTGAACGTTCCGGCCGGACCGCGCTGAACCGACGAGGTCGGCACCACCAGCGCCTTCGGCAGCGTCTCGACCTTGAGTCTCACATTGACGAACTGACCTGGCCAGAGTTGGTAATTGGCATTGGGAAATTCGGCCTTCAGCTTCAGGGTGCCGGTCGTCGGATCGACCTGGTTGTCGATGCCCTTCAACGTTCCGGTGTCGATCACCGTGACGCCGTCATTGCCGAACACGTCGACCGCCAGCTCGCCCTTGGCGGACGCCGCGTTCACCCGCATGATCTGTTGCTGCGGCAGGCTGAACTGCACCGCGATCGGCTGCAGCTGCGTGATGATCACCAGGCCAGTGACGTCGGCGGCGTGGATGATGTTGCCCTGGTCGACCTGGCGCAGGCCGGCGCGGCCCGACAGCGGCGCGATAATCTTGGTGTAGCCGAGCGTCGCCCGCATGTTGTCGATCTGAGCCTGATCGGCTTTGATCAGCGCCTCCTGCTGCGCGACCAGCGCGCGCTGGGTGTCGGCCTGCTGCTTGGAGCCGGCGTTGCTGGCGGCAAGCTGCTCATAGCGGGTCAGGTCGATCCGTTGATTGGCAAGGAGTGCTTCGTCCTTGGCTTTCGTGGCGACGGCCTGGTCGTATTGCGCCTGGTAGATCGCCGGATCGATCTCGCCGAGAACGTCGCCCTTCTTGACGTCCTGGCCCTCGGTGAAGTTGACCGAAATCAGCTTGCCGTCGACCTGCGCGCGGACCGTAACGGTGTTGAGCGCGCGGACCGCGCCGACGCCGTCGAGATAAACCGGGACGTCCTGGATGCGCGGCGTTGCGGCCAGCACGGGCACCGGCAGATCAGGGCGCCCGCCGCCGCGATTGGCGGCCTGCTTCTGCTGCAGCGCTGTCCAGGCGATGTAGCCTAGGCCGCCGAGAATGAGCAGCGTGATCATGATCGAAACCGTCCGGCGGCGCGCGCTGGAGGCCGCGCGCTTGACGCGTTTGCCCGCGGCATCGACGGCTTCGTTCGGCTTAAAGAGCATTGACCGGCTTCTCCATCCTCGGCTCCCAGCCGCCCCCTAGCGCCTGATACAGGCTGACGATTGCGAGCAGCCGGGCAAGTTCCGCCTGCCATAACGCGTCTTCAGCCTGAAATAGCGTCAATTGCGTATTTAGCACAGTCACGATGTCAGCAGTTCCGGCGCGAAGCTGCTGCTCCGACAATTGAAAGGCCCGCCGCGACGCCGCCAGCACTTCGCGCTGCAACCGCAGCTTGATCGTGGTCTGCTTGATCGAAAAGAGCGCGTTGTCGACGTCGGCGAAGGCCTGGATCACGGTCTTGCGATAGGTCTGCAGCAGTTCATCCTGTCGCGCCTTGGTTTGCTCGAAATTGCCGAGAATTCGCCCGCCATCGAAGATCGGCTGGGTCGCGGCGCCGACCAGGCTGAAGAACGCCGCGTGCGGCTGAAACAGCGAGACCAGCGCCGAGCTTTGATAGCCGCCCTGCCCGGTCAACTGGATGCTCGGGAAGAACTGCGCGCGGGCGTTGCCGATATTGGCGGTCGCGGACGCAAGCTGCGCTTCCTGGCGGCGGATGTCCGGCCGCTGCGTCAGCAGGTCCGACGGCAAACCCGGCGTCACGCGCGGCGACCCGAGCTGATGCAACGAGCCGCCGGCGACGCGCAGGCTCTCGGGCGGCCGCGACACCAGGACCGCGAGCGCGTTGATATTCTGATCGAGCGTTTGCCGCAGCGGCGGCACCAGGGCCTTCTGGTTGGCGAGAACGCTTTCCTGTTGGGCTACGTCGAGATCGGTGCCGGTGCCGGCCTTGCGCCGCTCCCGGATGGCATCGAGGATACGCGAGGCGCTGGCGATATTGCGCTCGGCGGTGCGAATCCGGTCCTGCGACGCCAGCACCTGGAAATAGGCGTTGGCGACGCTGGTCAGCGTCGTGAGCGCGGTCACGTCGCGGTCGAAGCGGTCGGCGGTCGCGGTCTCTTCCGCGGCCTGCAGGGCGTCGCGGTTCTGCCCCCAGAAGTCGAGCTGGTAGCTGGCGCTGAGCGAGGCCGAATAGTTCACCACCTCGCGGCCGCCGATGCTCAGCCCGCTGGCGCTCGAGCCCGAGGTCCGGGAATAGGCTTCCTGCCCGTTGCCCTGAAGGCTCGGCAGCAGCGCAGCGCCTGCCTGTCGCGCCAGTGCGTCCGCCTGCATGAAGCGCGCGACCGCGGCTGCGACATCGAGATTGACCCGCTGGGCCTCCTCCATCAGCGTGGTCAATTCCGGCGAGCCGAATCCGCGCCACCAATCGAGGGCCGGAAGCTTGTCCGGATCGGCCTTTCCGGCATGCTTGTAAGCGCTGGGAAGATCGAGCGCAGGATCGGGGATGTCCTGGGTCAGGACGCAGCCCACGGAACTGGCGATCGCGCAGAACGCCGCGAGCCACATCGCCGCGCGATTCGTGCCGGAAGCCGCGGCCCGCAGCCGGTTGACGGCGTCCCCCGGGATTGGCCGTTTCACATTCGTCCTCCACCGGACGCGATGCCCGGCATGGCACGCGCCGCGAATCGCGAGATCGATTCGCGGCGGGCTTTTGGGGGGACTTCTGGCGACAATTTCACGGCCGTGATGCATCCTGGGAGCCTGCGGCCATACTAGCGGGGCGATCTGGCTGCGGACAGTCCCGCTCCCGGCGCCGCAAGCCCCGCCGGGCTCACGCCAAGGGCCCCGGCAGCGGCCGGAATCGCCGACTTATACCTATTTTTATAGGGGTTTGCGCAGATCCGCGTGACCCATTGCGGGTGGGCAATCTTACCAAGATTTCATCCGGCTTCTCCCCCGATTTTCGCTTGGCTGCGTCTTCCCGGCCACCCCTGAAACTCCGCGCGCCGGGGGCCGTAACTGATCCATTGAATTAATTTCACAGGGGCTTTTCCATGCGAGTCGCGGTGATCGGAACGGGGATAGCTGGGAACGCCGCGGCCTGGACACTTTCGAAGCGCTACCCGGTGACGGTCTATGACCGTGACGTTCGGCCCGGCGGACATAGCCACACCGTCACCATCGACTATGAAGGAACGCCGCTCGCCGTCGATGTCGGCTTCATCGTCTATAACGAACTGAACTATCCTGACCTGACCGCGCTGTTCGACCACCTCGGCGTCGAGACGGTGGAAAGCTGCATGAGCTTTTCGGTTACCGCCGACGGCGGCAATTTCGAATGGAAGGGCGGCGGCGACACCTGGTTCGAGACCGCCAAGGGCCTGTTCGCGCAACCTCGAAACCTTTTATCGACGTCGTATCTCTGGATGCTGCGCGACATCCTGACCTTCAACCAGCAGAGCATCGAGGATTACAAGGCCGGCAAACTCGCAGGGCTCACGCTCGGCGACTATTTTCGGAGGCGCCATTTCGCGCCGCGGCTTCTGACGGATTATCTCGCTCCCATGGGGGCGGCGATCTGGTCGGCTCCGGCGGCCGAGATGCTCGACTTCCCGGCCGAGAATTTCGTCGCGTTCTTCAGCAATCATCGGCTGCTGCAATATGACCGTCCGGTCTGGCGCACCGTCAAAGGCGGCAGCCGGCGCTATGTCGACAAGCTGATGTCGAGATTTCGCGACCGGCTGCGGCTCGGTTGCGCGGTGACGTCGATCGAACGGACGCAGCATGGCGTCGTTATCAGCGACAGTCACGGCAGGAGCGAGACTTACGATCATGTCGTGATCGCATCTCATAGCGATCAGGCGCTGGCGATGCTGTCCGATGCCGACGATCGCGAGCGCACCGTGCTCGGCGCGATCAGCTATTCGCCCAACACGGTCTTTCTCCATCGCGACACCCGGTTGATGCCGAAGCGCCGCCGCGCCTGGGCCTCCTGGAATTTCCTGCGCTGGCGGCGCGAAAGCACCGCCGGAAACGACGTCGCCGTGACCTATTGGATGAACAGGCTGCAGGGCATCGACGACGACAAGCCGCTGTTCGTCAGCCTCAACCCGCCATTCGCGCCGGCGCCCGAACTGACATTCGGCAAATATCTCTGCGATCATCCGCAATATACCGCGCGAGCCTTTGCCGCGCAGAAACGCCTGCATGAAATCCAGGGACGCCGGCACACCTGGTTCTGCGGCGCCTGGACCGGCTACGGCTTCCACGAGGACGGCCTGCGTTCCGCGCTGACCGTCGGCGAAGCGCTCGGGGCGGTCGCCCCCTGGCGCGCGCCGCCGCCCGAACTCGCGGAAGCCGCGGAGTAACGATGCCTCTTCGAACCGCCACAGCCGAGACGTCCGCAGATCGGCGCGACCCTGCCGCGCTCTATTTCGGCGAGGTCATGCATGCGCGGCTCAAACCGGTGGGCCATCGCTTCAGCTACCGCGTCATGAGCCTGTTGATCGACCTCGACCGGCTCGCGGCCGCGGACCGGCAATCGCCCTTGTTCGGCGTCAACCGCGCAGCGCTCTACAGTTTCCACGAAAGGGATCACGGCGACCGCGATGGCGCATCGTTGCGAGCCTATGCCCAGCGCTGCGCGGCGCAGCACGACATCGACCTCAACGGCGGCCGGGTCTGGCTTTTATGCTACCCGCGACTGCTCGGTCACACCTTCAATCCGCTGTCGGTCTATTTCTGTTATCGCGCCGACGGCGCGCTTTGCCTCGTCATCTACGAGGTCCGCAACACCTTTGGCGAGATCCATCCCTATGTGCTCCCGGTCCGGCCCGGCGAGGTCACCGAAGCCGGCCTGAGGCAGCAACAGGACAAGCTGTTCTACGTCTCGCCGTTCATCAAGATGGCGATGCGCTATCATTTCCGCGTCTCGCCGCCCGGCGAGCAGGTCAGGCTGCGGATTCTGGAGACCGACTGCGACGGACCGCTGCTCTCGGCAACTTTCAGTGGCCAGCGTCGCGCATTGACGACTTCCGCGCTATTGCGCGCGTTCTTTTCGCTGCCGCTCGTCACCCTCAAGATCGTCGCCGCGATCCATTGGGAGGCGCTGCGGCTCTGGCTGAAGGGCCTGCGTCTGGTGGAGCGTCCGGATGCCGCAGGCGCGAATGCCTCCAATACCGCCTTGGCGAGCCGCGAAAGTCACGCTTATATTAGCTCCAGCGCCGACCGCTAGCGCCACGATTGCGCCGCGGAAGCGCGCTCAGGTCCGGTGACGGCCAGAACAACTCGACCGTCACGCAGGTACTTGGACCGAGAGCCGTAGCGTTGGTGAGACTCTCATGCCTGAGGTGATTTCGGTAACTCCGGACAATATCGACGTGGTGCTTGCAGACCTGCCGCGCCTGGCGCGGCTGGCGCTCGGTTTCGGCTCCCAGCTAAGGCGCGGCACGCTCGACGTCACTCTGCCCGACGGCCGCGTGATCCGGCTCGGCGGCCTCGAGCCGGGTCCGGCCGCGGCCATGAGGCTGCACAATTACGGCTTTGCGTCGCGGCTTCTCAACGGCGGCGACATCGGAATTGCAGAGGCGTATCTGAGCGGCGATTGGGATACGCCCGATCTGACGCAATTTCTCTACCTGTTCTGCGTCAACCATGATCTGATTCAAGCGATGCTCGGCGATAAGCCGCTGATGCGCTTCATCCAGATCGTCCAGCATTGGTTCAACCGCAACACCAAGCGCCAGGCGCGCCGCAACATCCTGGCCCATTACGACATCGGCAACGCGTTCTATTCGGCATGGCTCGATCCAAGCATGACCTACTCCTCGGCCCTCTACGAGGAGCACACGCCTGATCTTACCGCTGCGCAGAACAACAAATACCGGCGGCTCGCCGAGGCCATCGACCTGCAGCCGGGGCAGAAGCTGCTGGAGATCGGATGCGGCTGGGGCGGCTTTGCCGAATACGTCGCAAAGACCTTCGGCGCCAAGGTCGTCGGCCTCACGATCAGCAAGGAGCAGCGCGACTTCGCGCAGAAGCGCATCCAGGACGCGGGCCTCAACGATCATGTCGAGATCAGGCTGCAGGATTACCGCGATGAGCGCGACCGCTACGACCGGATCGCCTCCATCGAGATGATCGAGGCGGTCGGCGAACAGTTTTGGCCGAAATATTTTTCGCAATTGCGTGATCGGCTGTTGCCCGGCGGGCTTGCCGGCATTCAGGCCATCACGATCCAGGACAGCATGTTCCAGAGCTATCGCCGGGAAGTCGACTTCATCCAGCGCTACGTTTTCCCGGGCGGCATGCTGCCCTCGCCGCAGGTCTTGAAGACCCTCGGCGACCGGTTCGGTCTGCCTGTCATTCGCGAGCGCATTTTCGGGCAAGATTATGCCAAGACGCTGGCGACCTGGCGCAACAATTTCCGCGCGGCCTGGCCGAACCTGAGCCCTCTCGGCTTCGACGACCGGTTCCGGCGCCTGTGGGAATATTACCTCGCCTACTGCGAGGCCGGATTTCTCTCCGGCAATATCGACGTCCGACAGGTGGTTTTCGCAAAGCAGCGCTGACGGTGTGCACCCTGCCTTCGCCTTGTGCACCCGGCTGCCGTCGACTAGGTTCGCCGGATACTTAAGAAAAACCCGGCAAGGCCTGACATGACCTTCAATAAAGACGTCATCGAAGCGATCGGCAACACCCCGCTGATCAAGCTGAATCGTGCATCGGGCGCCACCGGCTGCACGATTTTGGGCAAAGCCGAGTTCATGAATCCCGGCCAGTCCGTGAAGGACCGCGCCGGAAAGTGGATGATCCTGGAAGCCGAGAAACGCGGCGACCTCAAGCCCGGCGGCCTCGTGGTGGAAGCGACCGCCGGCAATACCGGCATCGGTCTCGCGGTCGTGGCCAGCGCCCGGGGCTACCGGACCCTGATTGTCATTCCGGAAACCCAGAGCCAGGAAAAGAAGGACATGCTGCGGCTGTGCGGCGCCGAACTGGTCGAAGTGCCGGCGCTGCCCTTTGCCAATCCGAACAACTATCAGCATGTCGGAAGGAGGCTGGCCGACCGGCTGCGCAAGACCGAGCCGAACGGCGTGCTGTTCGCCGATCAATGGAACAATCTCGACAACGCCAAAGCCCATTACGAGTCGACCGGTCCCGAGATCTGGGAGCAGACCGGTGGCAAGGTCGACGGCTTCGTCTGCTCGGTCGGTACCGGCGGCACGCTGGCAGGCACCAGCCGCGCCTTGAAGGAAAAGAACAGCAAGATCGTCATCGCCTGCGCCGACCCGCACGGCTTTGCGATGTACGAATTGTTCAAGCACGGCAAAGCCAAATCGACCCCGGGCGACTCGATCACCGAAGGCATCGGGCTCGGCCGTGTCACCTCGATCATCGAGACCGCGAAGGTCGACGATGCCTTCCTGATTCCCGATGAAGAAGCCGTTTCCATCATCTACGACCTGCTCGAGCACGAAGGCCTGTGCCTGGGCGGCTCGACCGGCATCAACGTGGCCGGCGCGATCCAGCTTGCCAAGCAGCTCGGGCCCGGCAAGACCATCGTCACCGTGCTTTGCGATTCCGGAAATCGTTATCAATCAAAGCTGTTCAATCCGGAGTTCATGCGCTCGAAGAAGCTGCCGGTGCCGGAATGGCTGGAAAAGCGGACGAAGATCGACGTGCCGTTCGTGTGAGCGAATGGCGAATAGGGAGTAGCGAATGGCGTTTGTTTTCTACTCGCCATTCGCCACTCACCATTCGCCCAACCTCACCGCAAAATCTGGCTCAGGAACAGCTTGCTCCGCGCGTGCTGTGGATGAGCGAAGAATTCCTGTGGCGTATTTGACTCGATGATCTGACCGGCGTCCATGAACACGACGCGGTTCGCCACTTCCTTGGCAAAACCCATTTCGTGGGTGACGACCAGCATGGTCATGCCTTCCTTGGCGAGATCGACCATGGTGTCCAGCACTTCCTTGACCATCTCCGGATCGAGCGCCGAGGTCGGCTCGTCGAACAGCATCACCTTCGGATTCATGGTGAGCGCGCGCGCGATCGCGACCCGCTGCTGCTGGCCGCCGGACATCTGGCCCGGATATTTGCTCGCCTGGTGCGGGATCTTGACCCGCTCCAGATATTTCATGGCGGCTGCTTCGGCGTCTTTCTGCGGGATGTTGCGCACCCAGATCGGCGCCAGTGTGCAGTTTTCCAGGACGGTCAAATGCGGGAACAGGTTGAAGCTCTGGAACACCATGCCGACTTCGCGGCGGACCTCGTCCACGCGCCGCAAGGTCGGTCCCAACTCGATGCCGTCGACGATGATCTTGCCTTCCTGAAACTCCTCCAGCGCGTTGATGCAGCGGATCAGCGTCGACTTGCCGGAGCCCGAGGGGCCGCAGATCACGATGCGCTCGCCCTTGGCGACGTCGAGATTGATGTCGCGCAGCACGTGAAAATCGCCGTACCATTTGTTGAGGCCGGAAATCTTGACGATCGGGTTGTCGGACATGATGACCTTGTTCAGTTGCGGCGATGAGCGTTCAGCCGGTGCTCAACAAACAGCGAATAGCGCGACATTCCAAAGCAGAAGAAGAAATAGATCAGCCCGGTGAAGGCGAATCCGGTGAAGGCCGTGGTCGGCGTCGACCACGTCGGATCCGAGAACGACGCGTGCAGCGAACCCAGAAGATCGAACAGCGCGACGATCGAGACCAGAGACGTATCCTTGAACAGTGAGATGAAGCTGTTGACGAGCGCGGGAATGACGTGACGCAGCGCCTGCGGCAGCACAATCAGCGACGTGGTCTTCCACCAGGACAGGCCAAGCGCTGAGGCCGCTTCCGCCTGCCCGCGCGGAACCGCAGCGAGACCGCCCCTGATGACCTCGGCCTGATAGGCGCCGGTGAACACGGCAACGCCGATCAAGGCGCGCACCAGGCCGTCGACGGTGAAATTTCCGGGCAGGAACAGGGGCAACATATAGGTGGCAAAGAACAGCACGGTGATCAGCGGCACGCCGCGCCAGAACTCGATGAAGGCGATCGAGAAGATCCGGATCAGCGGAATCGTCGAGCGGCGGCCAAGCGCGAGCGCAATGCCGATGGGCATCGACGTCACGATGCCGATGATGGCGATCACCAGTGTCACGAGGAGGCCGCCCCACAGCCGCGTGTCGATGAGCGGAAGGCCGCCGTGGTCCAGTCCCATCACCTTGATCACTGCGGCGATACCGGCAAAGGTCGCGAGGCTCCCGATCAAGGCCCTCCAGCCTGTGCGGACGCCGCCACCGAGGAAGAACAGGATCAGTGAGACAATCACAGTGGTGATGAGGAAGTCGACCCACACCGATTGGCCCAAGCCATGGATCTGATCACTCACCCAGGTCAGCGGGAAGATCAGCCAATAAACCACGTTGCCTATCAGTACGATGATCTTGCCGACCACCCAGAGCAGCGGGCCGATCGCGGAAGTCTGGCTGAGATTGACCACCGCCTGGCCTGCATTGGCGATGCTGTCGTCGAACAGTTGCAAAATGCCTGCCGTCCAGCTCACGCCGAAACCAGTCAAGCCGCCGCCACGCAGCAGGAAGAACGCGACCACCGGAAAGGCGAAAAAGAACAGTCCGGAGCTCAGGGCTTTCGCGGGCAAGCGCGGAATGAGGAGCGGCAGCAGCAACGCTGCGCCGAGGGCGAAGGTCAAGTTGACGCGCCAGCGCTCGGCCTCGGGATAAAAGCCATAGATGAGCTGCGTGAGCTTCGCCTGGATATAGGGCCAGCAGGCGCCGACGGGATGGCCGGCATTTTCGGCAAGGCAGGCATTGCGGTCCGTGCCGCTCCAGACCGCATCGATCAGCAGGAACTTGAGCCCGGGAATGATGGTGTACCAGAGCAGCAACAGCCCGAGGATCGTGAGCAGGATGTTGGTCGGTGAATTCAACAGGCGCGTGCGCACGAAGCCGATGAAGCCGGTGGTCTTCACCGGCGCCGCGCGCTCGGGGACCAGGTCCTGCCGGACAAAGGATGACGCGGTGATGTCGGTCATGCCTCCAGGCTCCGGTTGATGCGCCAGCCGTAGATGCTCATGATCGCGCTGGTAAGAAGCGAAATCAGCAGATAGACGCCCATGGTGATGGCGATGATCTCGATCGCCTGCCCCGTCTGGCTCAGTGTTGTACCGGCGAAGACCGAGACGAGGTCGGGATAGCCGATCGCGACCGCGAGCGAGGAGTTCTTCGTCAGATTGAGGTACTGGTTCGTCAAAGGCGGAATGATGACGCGCATCGCCTGCGGCACGACGATCAGACGTAAGGCGGTACCGCGGCTCAAGCCGAGCGACGAACCCGCTTCCATCTGTCCCTTATGGACGGACATGATGCCGGCGCGGACGATTTC
>WNFD01011877.1_pt1 | contig 12696 bp, 12 predicted proteins | sample 5400491 | NCBI WGS metagenome assembly WNFD01 (sample SAMN13153343, study PRJNA577476) | soil metagenome | isolation source: 120 cm saprolite under Douglas fir tree site 2 hole 2 replicate 2 | place: USA:California | collected 2015-04-18 | reverse complement strand
AAGCTGTTGGCCGAGCACGGCCGGCTGCTCGCGCTGCGCGGCGGCCGGCCGCTGAAACTCGTCGCGGTCAGCGCCCGCCGCAAGGCGAAGAAGCGCGACATCGATGTTTCCGGCGTGCGCTGGGAATCCGACCCGCTGGCGCTCGCATCGGCGCCCGACATCGACGTCGTGGTCGAGCTTATTGGCGGCTCGCGCGGCATCGCCCGCCGTCTGGTGCAGACCGCGCTGCGCTCGGGCAAGCACGTCGTCACCGCCAACAAGGCGCTGCTTGCCCTGCATGGCGCCGAGCTCGCGGCGCTGGCCGAGAAGAAGGGCGCCATCCTCGCCTTCGAGGCGGCGGTCGCGGGCGGCATCCCGATCATCAAGGCGTTGCGCGAGGGCCTGGTCGGCAATCGGGTGCGCCGGCTCTACGGCATCCTCAACGGTACCTGCAATTACATCCTGACGACCATGCGCGAGACCGGCCGCGACTTCGACGCGGTGCTGGCCGAGGCGCAGTCGGCGGGCTACGCCGAGGCCGATCCCAGCTTCGACGTCGACGGCATCGACGCCGCCCACAAGCTTGCGGTTCTGACCGGTGCCGCCTTTGGCGCCAAGGTGAACTTCGCCGGCGTCCATGTCGAAGGCATCCGCCATGTCAGCGCGATGGACATCCAGTTCGCCGAGGAGCTGGGCTTTCGCATCAAGCTTCTGGGCCTGGCGCGCGAGACCAAATACGGCATCGAGCAGCGCGTGCATCCCTGCATGGTGCCGCTCGCCGCGCCGATCGCCCATATCGAGGGCGTGTTCAACGCCGTCGTCGTCGAGGGCGATTTCGTCGGCACCACCATGTTCCAGGGCCGCGGCGCGGGGCAGGGGCCGACCGCCTCGGCCGTCGTCGCCGACCTGGTCGACGTGGCGCGCGGCCGCCACATGCCGGCCTTCGTCGTGCCGGCGGCGCGGCTCGCGACCAAGAAGATCTCGCCGATGGCCCGCCATCAGGGCGCTTATTATATGCGACTGATGGTGCAGGATCGGCCGGGCGTGATCTCGGCGGTGTCGGGCGCACTGGCCCAGGAGCGCATCTCGCTGGAATCGATGCTGCAGCGCGGCCGCTCGCAATCCGGCGAGGTGCCGGTCGTGCTGACCACGCATGAGACGGAAGAGGCGGCGATGCGGCGCGCGCTGGCCCGCATCGCCAAGCTCAAGGCGGTGGCCGAGGAGCCCTGCCTGATCAGGATCGAAGCGTTTTAGACGGCGCAACGAGACGCCGACGGAGGAAGCGATGGCCGACAAGGGCAACAATACCGGCAAGATGGACCGCAACCTGGCGCTCGAGGCGGTGCGCGTGACCGAGGCGGCGGCCCTTGCGGCCTCCAAGCTGATGGGCCGCGGCGACGAGAAGAAGGCCGACCAGGCCGCCGTCGACGCCATGCGCACGACGCTCAATTCGCTCGCCATCGAAGGCACCGTGGTGATCGGCGAGGGCGAGCGCGACGAGGCGCCGATGCTCTATATCGGCGAGAAGGTCGGGATCGGCGGCCCCAAAATCGACATCGCCCTCGATCCGCTGGAGGGCACCACCATCACCGCCAAGGGCCTGCCCAATGCGCTCGCCGTCATGGCGATGGCCGAGCATGGCGGCTTCCTCAACGCGCCCGACGTCTACATGGACAAGATCGCCGTCGGCGGCGGCCTGCCCGACGGCGTCGTCGATCTCGACAAGAAACCGGCGCAGAACCTGGCCGACCTCGCCAAGGCCAAGAAGGTCGACGTCGCCGACCTCGTGGTCTGCATCCTCGACCGGCCGCGCCATGCCGACCTCATAGCCAAGGTGCGTGAGGCGGGCGCGCGCATCATGCTGATCGGCGACGGCGACGTCTCGGGCGTGATCGCCACCTCGACCGGCGATTCGGGCATCGACATCTACATGGGCTCGGGCGGCGCGCCGGAAGGCGTTCTGGCGGCGGCGGCGTTGCGCGCCATCGGCGGGCAGATGCAGGGACGGCTGCTGTTCCGCAACGAAGACGAGAAATCCCGCGCGCGCAAATGGGGCATCACCGACCTCAACCGCAAATATTCGATGACCGACATGGCCAAGGGCGACGTGATGTTCGCGGCGACCGGCGTCACCTCGGGCTCGATGCTGAAGGGCGTGCGCCGCTTCTCCAACGGCGCCGAGACCCATTCGATCGTCATGCGCTCGAAGACCGGCACGGTACGCTGGATTTCCGCGCATCACAATTTCACGATCAAGACTGGCCTGCCGAGCTGGGCTTGATCATCATGGCGCGATGCGGGCTGCGCTGATCGCCTGTGTCCTGGTCCTGCTCGCCGCGAACGGGGCGGCGGGCGAGGACGGCTGCGACCGCTTCGCCTGGCCGGTCGACCGCGAGCGCGAATTGTTCTCCGACGGCTTCGTGGCCGACGTCGAAAGCGAATCGGCGCTGCCCAAGGACGGCGTCTTCGCCCTGCTGCTGCAACCGGTCAGCAGCGTGATCTACATGGTGCCGCCCGAGCGCGGCCGCGACGACGGGCTGGGCGGCGTGGTGACGCTGGAATGGATTTCCGCCGGCCGCTACCAGGTGACCTTGTCGGCCGATGCCTGGATCGACGCGGTGCAGAACGACCGGCGGCTGCCGATGCTGGCTTCGACCAGCCGCAACGATTGTCCCGGCATCCGCCAAAGCGTGCAGTTCGAGGTCGCAAGCGTGCCGCTCACCCTCCAGTTCGGCGGCGCATTGGTCCGCCGGCTCAATATCGCCGTGTTGCGGACGCGGTAAACCAACCTTTCTCCACAGCCGTCTGCGCTATGGTGCCGGCATGTCCTCAGCAATCCGCGCCGAACGCGCCGCCTTCCTCGGCATCGAGCGCTCGCTGACCGGCCGGCGCTGGGCGGCGCGGCTCGCCGACGAGCGCACCGCGCTTGCCATGGCGCAGCGCCACGGCCTGCCCGACGCGGTGTGCCGGCTGCTGGCGGCGCGCGAGGTCGAACTCGACGGCGTGCCGGATTTCCTCGAGCCGACCCTGCGCAAGTTCCTGCCCGACCCGCTGCACCTCAAGGACATGGACGCCGCTGTGGCGCGGCTGGTGCGCGCGGTGCGCGCGGGCGAGCGCATCGTCGTGTTCGGCGACTACGACGTCGATGGCGCCACCTCGGCGGCGCTGCTGCTGCGCTTCTTTCGCAGCGTCGGCGGCGATATCGGCGTCTACATTCCCGATCGCCGCAGCGAAGGCTACGGCCCCAATACGCCGGCGCTGCTGAAGCTCAGGGCGGAGGGCGCGTCGGTCGTGGTCACCGTCGATTGCGGCGTGACCGCGTTCGAGCCGCTGGCCGAGGCCCGCCGCGCCGGACTCGACCTGATCGTGATCGACCACCACCAGGCCGAGGTCGCGCTGCCCGACGCGATCGCCGTCGTCGATCCCAACCGGCTCGACGATGCCAGCCCGCACAAGCAGATGGCGGCGGTCGGCGTGGCTTTCCTGCTGTGTGTCGGCATCAACCGCGCGCTGCGCGAGGCGGGCTGGTACGGCGATGCGCGGCCCGAGCCCGACCTGCGCCAATGGCTCGATCTCGTGGCGCTCGGCACGGTGTGCGATGTCGTGCCGCTCACCGGCGTCAACCGCGCGCTGGTGCGCCACGGCTTGCACGTGATGGCGCAGCGGCGCAATGCCGGCCTGGCGGCGCTGGCCGACGTGGCCCGCCTCAGGGAACCGCCCGGCGCCTATCACCTGGGCTTCCTGCTGGGGCCGCGCGTCAACGCCGGCGGCCGGGTCGGGCAGGCCGATCTCGGCGCGCGGCTGCTGTCGAGCGACGATCCGCATGAGGTCGGCGCGCTGGCGCTGCGCCTCGACGAGTTCAACGCCGAGCGCCGCGCCACCGAGCGCGAAGTGCTCGACCAGGCGATCACCCGCATCGAGGGCCTGTACGGGCCCGACCGCAAGGGCCTGCCGTCGGCGCTGGTGATCGAAAGCGAGGGCTGGCACGTCGGCGTGATCGGCATCGTGGCGAGTCGCCTGGTCGAGCGCTACGGCCGGCCGGCCTTCGTGATCGGCATGGACGGCGAGCTCGGCAAGGGCTCGGGTCGCTCGGTGAAGGGCGTCGATCTCGGCGCGGCGGTGATCGCCGCCCGCCAATCCGGCCTGCTGTTGAACGGCGGCGGCCACGCCATGGCGGCCGGCCTCACCGTGGCGCGCGACCGGCTGCCCGACCTCGCCAAATTCCTCGACGAGCGCATCGCCCCGCAGCTTGGCACGGCGCCGGCGGTGCGCGAGCTTGGCATCGATGCCGCCCTGGCGCCCGGCGCGGCGACGCAGGAGCTGGTCGGCATGATCGAGCGCGCCGGCCCGTTCGGCGCCGGCAATGCGCTGCCGCGCTTCGCACTCACCAGCGTGCGGGTGAACTACGCCCAACCGGTCGGAGAGGGCCATGTCCGCTGCAGCCTGGTCGGCGCCGAGCGCGGCAAAGTCGAGGCCATCGCCTTTCGCGCCGGCCAGACGGCGCTCGGGCCCGCGCTGCTCGACCCGGCGCGGCCGGTGCTGCATGTCGCCGGCGCCCTGCGCATCGACCGCTATGGTGGCCGTGAAAGCGTGCGCCTGCAGATCGACGATGCCGCCGCCGCGACGGGCTCCGTTCTGGCGTGATCTCGCCAAACGCCCGTCGCTTCACTCGATCAGCTCGTCGGCGCGGGCGAGCAGCGATTGGGGCACCGCGAGGCCGAGTGCTTTCGCCGTCTTCGTGTTGATGACCAACTCGAAAATCGCCGGTTGCAGGACCGGCAGATCGGCGGGCCTGGCGCCCTTGAGGATCTTGCCGGCATAAACGCCGATCTGACGATAGGAGGTCACGCGGCTCGGTCCAAAGCTGATCAGGCCGCCGGCCGCGGTGAAGTCCCGCCATCCATAGATCGCTGGAATGCCGTGGCGCGCGGCCAGCGCCGTGACCTGCTCGTTCCGGCCGCTGATGAATGGATCGGTCGCGACGAGCAGCGCCCCGGCTTGCCGTTGGACAACGGAGGCGAAGGCGGTGTCGATCTCGCTTTCGCTGCTGGCTTTCACGACAACGAGCTGTACCCCGTCCGCGCGCGCCGCTTCCTGCACATCTCGCGTCACGCGCTCGCTCGCCGGATTGTTCGGATTCACGAGCATGCCGATCACCCTGGCCTGGGGAACCAGCTCGCGCAGCAGCTCGAACCGCTTGGGATTGAGCTCGACGACCAGCGAGCTGACGCCCGTGAGGTTGCCGCCCGGCCGGGCCAGGCTGGCGACAAGGCCGTCGGCGACCGGATCGTCGCCGCCAATGAAGACGATCGGGATCGTCGAGGTTGCCTTTTTCGCAGCACTTGCAGCAGCGGGGCTGCCGGTTGCCGCGATCACATCGACCTTGCGGCCGACCAGGGCGGCGGCCAGTGCCGGTAGGCGATCATAGAAGCCCTCCGCCCAGCGGTATTCGATCGTCAGGTTTTGTCCCTCGAGATAGCCGGTTTCGGCCAGTCCTTCGCGAAAGGCCGCCATGATCTGGACAGACCGGCCGGGCCCGCCGCCGTTGAGAAAGCCGATCACGGGCCTCGTGGTCTGCTGCGCGCCGAGGAGCGACGGCCGTACGGTCGACGCCGTCGCCGCTCCTCCAAGAAGCGTAGTGAACTGGCGTCGCTTGATCTAACCCTCCGAGGCTCTGGGCCGACTGTCGTCCAGTGTCGCCAAGCTAGCATATCGGCGATGCCACTGCCGCGACGGCTCCGTTCCGGCGATCCGGGCTCGCTTGATTTCGCGGGCCGCAGCCCCTAAAAGCAGCCGCGCTTGAAGCACTGCTTTGCCGGTCTCGTCCCCATCGTCTAGAGGCCCAGGACACCGCCCTTTCACGGCGGCGACGCGGGTTCGAATCCCGCTGGGGACGCCAGCAGCCTGGGCCGCGGCACCGGCCGTCAACGATGCAAGCTGGGATGCAAGCTGGCAGAGATCGCGCCGGCGATTTGCTCAGGCGTGCCTACCAAGTCGATCGGGCCGTTATAGGCGATGGCGTTCTCCGGCATGCCGTGTCCGGTCGGATCGACCACCATGACACGGCCGCCGTGATGGTTTATCGCCGCCAGCCCGCGCGAGCCATCGTCCGACAGGCCGGACAGGACGACGCCGATCGCTTTCGTCCCAGCGTGACGTGCGACCGATTCGAAGAGAAGGTCGATCGTGCGGTTGCGATGGCTGTTGCCGCGAGCGGGCACGAGGCCGGCGAGTCTTTTGTCCAGCAGGGTCAGGTGCTGGTCAGGCTCGCCGATATAGCAGGTTGCCGCCTCGAGCCCGGCGAAGTCGGCGGCGATGACGACCGGCAGCGCCGTCGCTTGGGCCAGCAGCTCTCTCAAATGGCTGATCCGGTCGACCGGTCGGTGGAGGACCACCAGCACCGCCGCCGCGATATCCCGTGGGAGAGACCCAAGCAGGCGCCGCAGATCGCCTATTCCGGCGGCGCCGGAGGCACCAATCGCGACGACCGGGAGCGGGGCAGCCATGGCGCTGTCTACGCCAATAGCGCTACGGCCGCCATCGCCGCGCGCACGTCGAATGTTCAAATTGTGATGACGCCCTGAAAGCGTTGCGGAGCCCAAAGAAATCGAGAGGATGCGGATTGGCCAGAAGGCTGTTCGCACCTGCAAAGCCTAAGGCTTGTGCGGCCTGGAGCGTCAATGGCTTGGAAGACGCCACGTCTGATGGCTGAACACCACAATGCTCCCACTGCCGGAGAACAGCCGGCTGCCGCGCAACCGCGGCTGCTGATCGTCGAGGATGAGTTGATGGTCGCTTGGGGACTTGTCGATACGGTCCACGAACTGGGCTGGAAGGTGTGCGCGACGGTCAGAACCCAAGACGCCGCCGTCGAGTCGGCATTGCAGCTGAAGCCGGATGCCATCTTGATGGACTACCGGCTGAGAGACGGCGGAGACGGGCTCGCCGCCGCGCGTCGAATTCGCGAAGCTGCCGACGTTCCCATCATCTTTTGCACGGCTTACGTGGCCGGCTTGCGTCCCGAGGTCCTGTCGGTGGCGCGCGCGCACCTGATCTCCAAGCCTGTTCGATCGTCCAGCCTGCGGGAGGCTCTCGCCTGGGCAACCGACCTCGGCAAGCCGACGGCAAAGCCCGGTGAAGGCGAAACGCTCGTCTAAATAGCAGAAGGATCGGCAAGGACCGTGCGGATGAGCGTGGAGAGGCTGTCGGCCTCCAGCTTGGTCATAAGACCGGCGCGATAGCCCTCGATCATTCGCGGGCTGAGGCTGAGATCGTAGGCGATGGTCTTGTTCGACTTGCCGGCCACCAGCCCGTCCAGCACCTGGCGTTCCCGTTCCGACAGGAATTCCAGGCAGCGACGAACCTCGGCCGAGCGCTGACTGCGCGCGCGCTCTCCGCTCCGGCGGGTCAGCGCGGCGCGAATGGCCTCGAGAAGAATTTCGTTGTCGAACGGCTTCTCGAAAAAATTGAAGGCCCCCGCCTTCATGGCCTCGACCGCCAGGGCAACGTCGGCGTGACCGATCATCAGGATGACGGGAGTGTCGTCGTGGTCTGCCAGCAGTTTGCGCTGGAGTTCCAGTCCATCCATTCCGGGCATGCGGATGTCGGTCACGATGCAGCCCGCTTGCGCCCTCGGCCTGGCGTTCAGGAACGCCACCGCCGACTCGTGCACCTGCACGGCAAGGCCCGCCGGCTGCAATGCGCGCGGCCCGTGCGGCTGGGGCCTGTCTCGCCGGAGGTGGCAATTAGGAATGGCAATCATTCGCATTCGCGGCTAAGTTTTGGCCTGTGATGCAGGCAGCAATGGAAAGGATGTCCTTCGATGAAGCAATTCGCTCTCGCAATCGTGCTCAGCGCGGCCATGGCGGTCCCGGCGACGGCCTGGGCCAAGGCCGCCTGCAAGGCCAATCCGAAAGCCGAATGGATGAGCGAAACCGACGCCAAGGCGAAGCTCGAAGCGCAGGGCTACAAGATCGCCAAGTTCAAGATCGACGGCAATTGCTACGAGATCTACGGCACCAACAAGGACGGCAAGAAGGTCGAAATCTACTTCGATACCAGGTCGCTCGATGTCGTGAAGGCCGAAATCGAAAAGTAGGCGCATGACGCCGCGGCGGCGCATTCAGGTGTGGGACGTCGTCGTGCGGCTGCTGCACTGGGCGTTGGCGGTGCTGGTTGCCGTCGATCTGTTGCGCGACGACGGCGACCGTGCCCACCGCCTGGTGGGCTACGCCGCCGTCGTCGTCGTGCTGTTGCGGCTCGGCTGGGCGGCCGTCGTCCGCTCGCATGCCAGCCTGGCCGGCCTTCGCCCGTCGGTTTCGCAGTCGTGGGTTTACCTGCGTCTGGTCCTGCGCGGACAACCGCCGCGGTCGCTCGGCCACAATCCGCTCGGCCTCTGGATGGTCTGGCTGCTGTGGATCCTGGTGCTTCGACGCCTTGTGGGGCGACGAGCGCGTGCACGCCCTTCACGCCTTCCTGGCCAACCTGCTGCTCGTTGCCGTCGTTCTGCACCTGGCGGGCGTGGCGACGATGAGCTGGTTGTGGAAGGAGAACCTGGCGGCGGCGATGGTCACCGGCTTCAAGCGCGAAGACCGACACAGGAGCCACACGCCGGCCGCGACCGAACTGGCCCGGTCGCAGCCACCCGGTGAAAACCGGAGCTGCGGATGACGCCATGACCGCCATTCTCATTTCGGAGATCTTCGGGCCCACCGTGCAGGGCGAGGGGGCGCTGATCGGCAAGCCGACGGTCTTCGTCCGCACCGGCGGCTGCGACTTCCGCTGCAGCTGGTGCGACACGCTCTATGCCGTGTTGCCGGCGTATCGCCATGAATGGTCGCCGATGACGCCCGAGGAGATCGTCGGGCGCGTCGAGCAGTTGACCGATGGCCAGCCGATCCTGGTAACGATCTCCGGCGGCAATCCGGCGATCCAGCCGCTCGGGCGATTGATCGACCTGGGCAAGCAAAGGCACCACCGCTTCGCGATGGAAACCCAGGGCAGCGTCCACGACGATTGGTTCGCCCGCCTCGACTGGATGGTGCTCTCGCCCAAGCCGCCGTCCTCCGGCATGTCGACCGACTGGGTGGCCTTCGACGCCTGCCTCGCCGCCGCCGCCGGCGGTCCGCGGACGATCCTCAAGGTCGTCGTGTTCGACGAGGCGGACTACGACTATGCTCGGGCGGCGGCGGCGCGCTATCCGTTGCTGCCGCTCTACCTCTCGGTCGGCAACCATACACCGGCTGAACCTCACGAGGCCGGACGCGGCGGTGTCGATCACGCGGGCCTGCTCGCGCGCTTTCGTTGGCTGGTCGACAAGGTCGCACGCGATCGCTGGTTCGAAGCGACGGTGTTGCCGCAACTGCACGTGCTGGCGTGGGGCAACAAGCGCGGCGTCTGAGCCATCCCAAGCGCTCGGCAACGCCGGCCCATGGTCGGCGAACACGCGCATGTCACTGACGGGCGCCGCGCATTGCACTAGGCTTCCAGGATGGAGCACGACGCTCCAACCGTCCCCGACCGCGGATGTACCGGCGGGGCCGAGGGCCCGCCCGGTGATCCCGAGCGGGCCTTTCTATTGCCGGCGTTTGCGCCAAGGACCGCGCTCGGTCCGCGTGAATCGACTCATTGGCGCGCAAGCGCGATGTCACAAAAACCTTTCGCGCACAACACAGGCACTCGTCCTAGGTTAGCGAAAGCCGCTCGCCATCGCCCGTACCCCAAACCCTAGGCGAGTGGTCAGGCCCCGCATGGTCAGCATCAGCCATGCGGGGCCGCCGATATCTGATAGGGAAGAGCGAGAGGACGCTGGCGTCGCCGCTTTTTCACCGGCCGCCACGAACAGGCGCCAACACACGACGCCATAGATGATCGAATGGGCGATCGCCGCTGAAGCCAAGCTCCGCGGATCGCCGTGACCCGGCCTCGAGGTGCGCTCGCCGAAGCTAGCCGAGGAGCGGCCCTCGAGGCGGGGACCGGTGGGAATGGACAGACCGGCACGAGAGAAATGGTCATCGCCGGCCAAGGTTACGCGATCAAGCCGTGTCCTGTTTGGGGCGGCGGCGCGACCGGCGCCCGCCGCAAAGAAAGCCGTCACTCGCAGGGAGATGGAGAAGAAACGGCGCGGCTTTCTCCACGACGATGCGCAGCTGTCAGCCTCGGGCGCGTCGGCGATCGCCCTTGTCGCCCTGTCCCGGCTTGGCGGCCATCGTGGCCTTGCACCGGCGGTCCATGGACAGGGATCGGCTCACATTGTCGATCCATTCCGCGTTTTCACACCTTTCGGAAGCCTCTGTTTCGCAGCAAACGCACCGACCGTCCGAATGTTGCGCCTGGAGATGCCGGCGGATCGCGCTTCTCTTCCGCTTAAGGATTTGCCTCCTCGCAGGCGTGCTCGAGGTCGCGCTCGAGGCCATAGACCAGATCGGAAAGCATGTCGTCGGCATAGCCATCGATCGCGTAGGAGACATCTTTCTGGGAGATGCCGTGCTTTTCGGCCAGGCGCTCCAGGACCTCGCGCAGTTGGGCCTTGGCCTCGCGCGCGATGGCAAACTGCCTCGGCAAGTCAACTCCGGCAAAACGCTGTCGTTGCAGCGACAAACGCGATTCCACATACGGTGTGTGCCGGCGATCAGGCCGTGTAGATATGGGTAGCGATGTCTGCCCCAATCTCCAAGAGTGGTCGCAACGAAATGCGAAACGTCAGCAGCGAACCGGCGTTACCTTTGTATGTCGAGGACAAACCTGAAGGAACGACTGGCACAGGCTCAGGCGCGCGTGGCGAAGGGCGCGCGGCGTGTCGAGCCTTGGCCAAAAGCCTGCTGGTGCACCTGGAAAACCTCCAGGTCCTCCACGTCGCCAGCCGTGACCGGCTTCTCCGGGATTGGGCTAGAATTTCAGACTGGAGCAATGACCCTCGTCCGACGGCATTCGATTGAAGGCGAAGATCGCCGAGCCAGCTTGGCTATTGCCCGCAATCGAAGGTGATGCGCCGCGGGGTGAAGATCGGCAATGTCGTCGGCGCGCCCGCCGGCCACCGACGCGGCCACGATCCGTCGGCAAGATGTTTCTCGACCGTGGGCAGGAGCTGGTTGAACGCCACCCAGCCGCGCATGCGCGTGCCGGCATAGTTGGTATGGACGGCATCGATGTAGAGGTCCGGGTCGAACGGCGTGTAGCGGGCGATGTCGACGAAGGGCAGGCCGTGCGTCCTGGCGTATTTGGCGAACAGGCGGTTCTGGAACGCCGCCAGCCGCTCCATGTCGCGGTAGTGGAACGGATAGTTGGCGATGTTGAGCTGCTCGAGGACGTATCTGTGCCGGATCGGATCGAGCACCATGCCGTCCTTCACCAGCCACTGGAATGAGCTCAGGGCGAAATCGCTGCCCACGGTCGCGAGGTCTTCGCGGATCTGATCGAGGTCGCGCTGGATGACGTTCAAAGTGACCGGCAGGCGCGGATAGGCGAGGTCGGGATCCTGCTCGTCGAGGCCCGCCGGCCAGACCACCTTGTAGTCGGGCTTCGGCCATTCGCGGCCGTCCTGATCCGTCCGCTTGGCGGCAACCAAGGCGGCCTGGACGCGGGCCGCCAGGGCGGAGTTGCGTGCCGCCGCTTGCAGCCAGGCCGGCCCCGAATCGGCGTAGGCCGGGCGCACCGGCGATCCCGGCGGCACCTTTTCCACGATCGAAGGCAGCGCGAACTGATTGCCGCCTTCGTAGTACACGACTAGGTCGGGCCGCAGGGCCAGCACTTCGGTGCGGACCACGGCGGCGATGTCTCCCGACCCAATGCTTTCGCGTCCGGCATTCAGCACCTCGAAGCGAATGCCGAGGCCTTTCGACCTCGACCACTGATTGAGCCAATGCCCGACGAATTCCGGCCAGGAAAAGCGCAGGTGGGGAGCGTCGGCGACCGTCGAGGAGCCGACGAAGACGATGCGCACCGTATCGGCGCCGCGCGGTGTTTCGATCGGAGCGCCGCGCCAGCCGATCTGGTTGGTCACCAATCCGCTGGGCAGCGTGGCGTCGGGCAGATAGCGATAAGGCGGCGAGCGGTTGCTGTCGGCCGGGTCATAGACGAACAGTTGCCCGGGCGCATAGTGCAGTGTCTTGTGCTTGCAGGGATCGCCGGCGAAGACCGTGTTCCACGCCTTGAACATATCGGGCGGTCGGAACGCCAGGCCGCCGACCGGGTTGTCTTCGATCGAGCGAAAGAGGCGCGACCACTCGTCCGGCAGGTCGTGCCGGTTGGGCAGGGCAGGTGGATCGCTGAAGAACCATGCCCGCTCGACGCCGGCGGCGCGGGGCACCTGGTCCATCACCTCCGGCTTGGCGACCATCGAGCCGCCAGGTTCGCTGAGCGGCGCAACGAACATCCTGTAGCCGTCGATGTAGCGCACCGCACCTTCGGCAACGACGACGCTCAAGGCGATCGAGGCCACGACCAGCAGGATGTTCTTTGCGTGCAGAACGATTGCTCGCAAGAGGCGCAGGGTGGCGGTCATTCAGCGGATTGTGCGGGACGGCACGGCCTGAATGCTGGTGGAGCGTCCATCAGCAGTCCTTGCGTTGCTTGTGACACAGCCTGTCGAGGCGGGCGGCAATCTCCGGAACCATGAGCCGGGCGAAGGCGGAGTTAGCCCTGCCGTTGGGATGGGGATCGGGAACGGTCACCCACAGCCTCGACGGTAGGGCTAACTCCGCCTTCGCCCGGCTCATG
>WNFD01008577.1_pt1 | contig 12696 bp, 14 predicted proteins | sample 5400491 | NCBI WGS metagenome assembly WNFD01 (sample SAMN13153343, study PRJNA577476) | soil metagenome | isolation source: 120 cm saprolite under Douglas fir tree site 2 hole 2 replicate 2 | place: USA:California | collected 2015-04-18 | reverse complement strand
CCCGCCGGCCTTGCGGTGCATCGCGGGCCGAAGGGCGGCGTCAGCCTTGAGGACTATTTCGACGCCCTGCGGTTCGGCCTGCCCCGCCCGCCCGCACTGGCGCACCGCCTCGACAAGGATACCTCCGGATGCCTTGTGCTCGGCCGCCATCGCAAGGCGCTTGCTCATTTGGGGCTTCTGTTCAAGCACGGCAAGGTGGGCAAGACCTACTGGGCGGTGGTCGAGGGCGGCCCCGACGCCGACGAGGGCACGGTCGAGTTGTCCCTCGGCCGGCTCGACGAAACGCGAGGCTGGTGGATGAAGCCTGATCCGAGCGGGCTGCCCTCGGTCACCAAGTGGCGCGTGCTGGGGCGGTCTTCACCTCCCCCAACCGAAGTCGGGCCTGCCCGACTTCGGTTGGGGGATACAGTGGCCGAACCCTCGCTACAGCGAGGTTCGGCTGGAGGGATAGCCTGTCCCGGACTTGATCCGGGGCAGGCCCGCGCCAGCGGGCCGGGAGGGGGTGACGGCGCTTCCGCATTCGCGGCGTCGCCGTCATCTCCGGCGGCGCCGCCACCCCACCCCGGACTGCCTTCGGCAGTCCGACCCTCCCCCTGCAGGGGAGGGTGGTCAAACACCGGCGCTCCGCTGGCAGGCATGGACAGGAACACGCAGCTCACCTGGCTCGCCCTCACGCCAGTGACAGGCCGCACCCACCAACTACGCGTGCACTGCGCCGCCAGCGGTTGGCCAATCGTGGGCGACAACATCTATGGAACAGCACAACGCTTTAGTGCGCCGCCGCAGTTGCTTCACGCGCGCGAGGTCGTGGTGCCGATCTCGAAAAACAAAGCGCCGGTGCGGGTCACGGCACCGGTGCCAGCCCATATGCAGGACTGGCTCCACGCCTGCGGCTGGAGCGGTGACGCGTAGAAACTCAATAAATGGTCGCCATCATGCGTTCCGGCGCGGTCCGGTCATGTTCCGGGCCGCCGATCGCGCCCTTGCTGATATCGGCCAGAATGGCGCCTGACGACGGAAGAGTTCTCCGGTCGATCTGTGTTGCCGGATCCCACAGCCTGGAGCGCACGATGGCCTTGGCACATTGGTAATAAATGCGATCGACCGTGACGACGATGACGCTGCGCGGCACCTTGCCGGCGAAAATGAAGCTTTCGCACAGCTGCGGATCGATCGAGATCACGGCGCGCCCATTGACCCGGATCGTTTCGCCACAGCCCGGAATCAGGAACAGCAGCGAAATGCGTGGATCGGCGATGAGATTGCGCAGACTGTCGATGCGATTGTTGCCGCGGCGATCAGGAATGAGCAGCGTCTTCTCGTCCCTGACGCGCACAAAACCCGGCGGGTCGCCGCGCGGCGTGCAGTCGAGGCCGCCGGGGCCGCTCGTTGCCATCGCGCAGAACGGGGCCGCTTCGATGAAGGCGCGATAATGAGCATTGACGTGATCGAGTTCCTTGACGACGGCCGGTCCGGACGGCCCGCCGTAAATCGACTCGAGTGCCTCGATCGAAGTGACGAGGTGATGCCTCGATCCGTCCGGCGTCATGCCGCGCCTCCTCTATGATGCAGCCGCAATCAAGCGAGTGCCATCATGGCCGATCATTCTGGTCTCGACAATAATGCCGGGCTCGACGGCTCGATCGAAGCGCACGAGCGTGAAATGCTCGCTGCGTCCGCTGCCATGGTTCTCGGTGAGAACGCGGCGCACCGAGCCTATTTCGGCGTCGAGATGGCGGCGCAGCGCGGCTTCGCCGTGGCGGCGCAGGCGGCGGGCACGATCTTTGACGATTTGGCGGGCGACTTGCGGCATGCGGGCGGCGGGCGTGCCCGGGCGCGGCGAGTAGGGAAAGACGTGCAGGTAAGTGAGCCCGCATTCCTCGATCAGGTCAAGGGAACGGCGGAACATGTCCTCGCTCTCGGTCGGAAATCCGGCAATGAAATCCGCCCCGAACACAATGCCGGGGCGCCGGCGCCGCAGCTCCCGGGTGAGCGCAATGACATCCGCGCGCAAATGCCGTCGCTTCATCCGCTTGAGGACGAGGTCGTCGCCGGCCTGCAGCGACAGATGCAAGTGTGGCATCAGTCGTTCCTCGTCGGCGAACGCATCCATCAGGCCGGCGTCGATCTCGATGCAATCGAGCGAAGAAAGGCGTAGCCGTTCGAGACCGCCCACATGCTTGAGAAGCTGCCGGACCAAGGTGCCAAGCTTTGGCGTACCGGGCAGGTCGGTGCCGTAGCTCGTGAGATCGACGCCGGTCAGTACGATCTCACGATATCCGTTGTTGACGAGGCGGCGCACCTCCTCGACCACCTCGCCCATGGGCACTGAGCGGGAGTTTCCCCGCCCGAACGGGATGATACAGAACGTACAGCGGTGGTCGCAGCCGTTCTGCACCTGGACGTAGGCGCGGGCGCGCCCCTCGATACCCTCGATCAAGTGAGCCGCCGTTTCCCGCACCGACATGATGTCGTTGACGGCGATCTTCTCGTGGGGACCTGCTCCGAAATCGCGGACGCGTGCGAAAATATCTTGCGCTTGCGTCCACGCGTCGACGCGCATTTTGGCGTCGTTGCCGACGACGCGATCGACTTCCTGCATGGCGGCAAACCGGTCTGGGCTGGTCTGCGCGGCGCACCCGGTGACGACGATCCGCGCCTGCGAAGTCCCACCCCAAGACCGGCAGCGGCGGCATTGCGGCGGATCACCTCGGATTCATAGGCGTTGAGCCGACACCCGAACGTGACGACGTCGATGCTCATCGCGCCGCCTCCGCCGTCTCGAACAGTGCGGGATCAAAGCGGCCCTCGAACTCATATTCGATCGGGCCGGTCATCAACACGTGACCATCCTCACGCCATTCGATGCCGAGAACGCCGCCAGGTAAGCTCACGGTAGCCTTGCGACCGGTGCGCTGAACGCGAGATGCGCATACCACTGCCGCGCAAGCCGCAGAGCCGCAGGCTCGTGTCAGTCCGGCGCCGCGCTCCCAGGTTCGCACAATCAGATATTCGCGCGAAACCACCTGGGCGAGTGAGATATTGGCGCGATCGGGAAAGATCGGATGGCTTTCCAGCAATGGACCGATCTTGCCCAGATCATAGGCGTCCACGTCGTCGACCCAGAACACCGCATGGGGGTTGCCCATATTGGCAACCGAGGGAGAGTGCAGAATCGGCCGGTCGACCGGCCCGATTTGCAGCTCGATCCTCCGGGTGTCGTCAAACTCCTCAGCTAGAGGAATTTCATCCCATTTGAGCCGCGGCAATCCCATGTCGATGATGCAGGTCAGGGGCGTCTTGCCCTGCCAGCAATTGAGCTGCCCGGCGCGTGTTTCCACCGTAAGCGCGGTCTTACGGCTCTCCTTGAACAAAATGTCCGCAACGCAGCGCATGCCGTTGCCGCAAGCACCCGCCTCGGAACCGTCATTGTTGAGAATGCGCACAAAGGCGGCGGCTTGGGCCGCGCGGGGCGGATAGATCGCCATCAACTGATCATACGGAACCCCAACGGCAGCCGAACGAGCATCAGCGGCGGTAATATAATCCGGATTTGGCCGCATATCCACCACCACGATCTCGTTTCCGAGACCGTTCATTTTCACAAAGGGATGATTGGATAAGACACCCATGCCCTCAATCCGCCGCCATGTTTCCCGTTATAAGGTCACGCCGGTTCAATGGCCAGCCGACTGCTGCCTCTTCTCAAGTAGTCCTGGGCCGGCCGATTATCAGCAGGTCAGCTAAACCGAAAGGCTTAAGTCGCCAGGAAGCTTGTCCTGCAAGGAGACTTCAATGGTCGCATCGCGAACCCTGTTACTGCAAGTCGCGGTTGCCTTGGTGGGTTTCGGCCTGTCGGGAGCCAATGCGCAGACGCCCAAACCCTTGCCGCCACCCGCCATTGCCGTCACGCCGACTGATCCGTTCGGCGAACAAGTGACGATGACCGAAAAGACGATCGTCTATTTCGAGGGTTCGGGGCAGTGGGATTCTGCGTTCGAGACCATCGTAGCCGCGTTCAAGTCGGTTTATGGCGCGATGGCGAAACTCGGCGCCAAGCCCAACGGAGCGCCGATGACAATCTATACGGCAACCGACGATACGGGCTTTCAATTCCAGGCGGCGGTGCCGGTCGCGCAGGCGCCTGCCCCACCGCCAGACGGCAAGATCAAGGTGGGCAAGTCCCCTGTCGGCACGGCGCTCAAGTTCGTTCACCGCGGCTCCTACGACGAGATGGACTCAACCTATGAGGCGATCGCCCACCATCTCGATGAGAAGAAGCTCGAAGCCAAGGACCTGTTCGTGGAGCAATACATGACAGACCCGGTGACGACGCCTGACGACGACCTCGTGATCGAGATCTACGTGCCGCTCAAGTGACTCCCGGCGCGGAACAGAGTGTAGCCCGGATTGAGCCACCGGGTCCGGCCGGAGCCTGCCATCGGGCCGGCCAGAGGCCGGACCCGGTGGGCCGACCCGATGATAAACTCCGCGAAATCCGGGACGGGCTATCAACACGGGTAAAGCTACCCCCGGGGTTTCGCTGGCGCTCAACCCAGGCTACGGCCTCCCTGCCGTTGCGTCGAAACGTCGTCAGATTGATCGGGGTCAATGAATGGCCATCGCGGTGCCCCGAAACTACATGTTCGTAGCAGCCTGAGCGATGAACTCATCTTGGTGAGTTGCATCTAACAGCGGAGGAATCGGCAATGTCGGACTTGACCCGCGACGAGGTTTTGGCGGCCGTCCACCCGATCAACGACGCCACAATCGCCGAAATCATCGCAACCGGCGTCGACCACGATGAACTGGTGCAGGCCTGCCGTTTCTACGCCAAGGACCGCACGGCCAGGACGCCGGACGATGTACCGCGCGGCCGCGTCGGCCGGGTGGTATCGATCCTGGAGCGCGCTGAAGCCGACGTGAAGGAGAGCTGGCTTGGCGAATTCGGCTCGACTTTGCAATAGCGACGATGCCCCTTGCCTACCCCTCCCGCGCATGTGCGCGCGGGGGGTGGGTAGGGAAGAAGGCAGCCGCATCGAACGTCAACTCCCGCGATGCGGTTGACTTTAGGGCCGGCGCGCCATAACTCTGCCGGGCTCTCGAAAGAGCCGTAAATGATCCGCCGCCCGGTCCGATGAGACCGGAGGCCAACGCCCGACAGCGCTGTGCGCCCTCGGGCGGATTTGGTATTTTTCGATGTTCGACGCTCTGTCCGACAAACTGTCCGGTATTCTCGACCGGCTGACCCGACGCGGCGCACTCACCGCCGCCGACGTGGATGCGGCAGCCCGCGAGGTCCGCCGCGCGTTGCTGGAGGCCGATGTCGCACTCGATGTGGTGCGAACATTCGTCGACAAGCTGCGTGAGCGCGCCGTTGGCGTGGAGGTGGTGAAGTCCGTGACGCCCGGCCAGATGGTGGTGAAGATCGTTCACGACCAGCTCATCGAGACGCTCGGCGTTGCCGCGGACCCCATCGACCTTAACGCGCCCGCGCCGGTTCCCATCATGATGGTCGGGCTGCAAGGTTCAGGCAAGACCACCACGGCTGCCAAGATCGCCCGGCGCCTCAATGAGCAAATGCGGCGCAAGACGCTGATGGCATCGCTCGACATCCGCCGTCCGGCCGCCATGGAACAGCTCGCAGTGCTGGGGCAGCAGGTCGGCGTCGACACGCTGCCGATCGTTGCTGGGCAGACACCAGTCCAGATCGCGCGGCGCGCCATCGAAGCCGGCCGCCTCGGCGGTTATGACGTCGTGCTGCTCGACACCGCGGGCCGAACCACGCTCGATGATGCAATGATGACGGAGGCTGCCGAGGTCAAAGCGGCGGCTTCCCCGCATGAGGTATTGCTGATTGCCGACAGCCTCACCGGTCAGGACGCCGTCAATCTGGCGCGCGCATTCGATGAGCGCGTCGGCCTCACCGGCATTGTGCTCACAAGGGTCGACGGCGATGGACGCGGCGGCGCCGCGCTCTCCATGCGGGCCGTCACCGGCAAGCCCATCAAGCTCATCGGCACCGGCGAAAAACTCGATGCCTTGGAGGACTTCCACCCCGCCCGTATTGCTGACCGCATCCTCGGTATGGGCGATATCGTTTCGCTGGTCGAGAAGGCCGCTGCGACCATCGATGCCGAGAAGGCGATGCGGGCCGCGGAACGCATGCGCAAGGGCGCATTCGATCTCAACGACCTGCGCGAGCAGCTCGAACAGATGCAGAAAATGGGCGGCTTGGGTGGGCTGATGGGCATGCTTCCGGGCATCGCCAAAATCAAGAACCAGATCGCCGCCGCGAACCTCGACGACAAAATCCTCAAGCGCCAGGTCGCCATCATCCAGTCGATGACGGCCGAGGAGCGGCGTCGCCCCGATGTGCTCAAGGCGAGCCGCAAGAAACGCGTCGCGGCCGGCTCCGGCACCAAGGTCGAGGAGGTCAACAAACTCCTCAAAACGCACCGGGGCATGGCCGACATGATGAAGGCCATGGGCGGCGCCAAACGCGGGCCGCTTGCCGGCCTTGCCAATGCGCTCGGCATGGGCGCCGGCATGCCGAGCCCGGAGGAGATGGCGAAACTCGCCGAAAAGATGCCGGGTGGTCTGCCGGGGGGGCTGCCCAAGCTCCCGCCCGGGATGCCGGCAGCGCCGCCGTTTCCCGGCGCGCCAAGCGGCTTACCAGGTGGCCTGCCCGGTCTTGGCGGTCCGAGGGGACCCGGATTGCCGGGTCTTGGCGGCTTTCCAGGCTTCGGTAAAAAGAAATAGCAGTTCGCCCTCCTTCCCTCCCCCGCCTGCGAGAGGGAAGGAGGGTATGCGATCGATCAATCGACGAAAGGACGCAGAATGTCTCTGAAAATCAGGATGGCCCGCGCCGGCACCAAGAAGCGGCCCGTCTATCACATCGTGGTGGCCGACAGCCGTTATCCGCGCGACGGCCGTTTCATCGAGCGGCTCGGCTACTTCAATCCGCTCATGCCGAAGGACAATGCGGAACGGCTCAAATTCGATATCGAGAAGGCCAAGAGCTGGCTCGCCAAGGGAGCAACACCGTCCGATCGTATCTTACGTTTCCTTGATGCCGCAGGCGTGCGCAAGCGCCCCGCGCGCAGCAATCCGGAGCGAGCGGTTCCCCGCAAAGAGCGCAAGGCCAGAGCCGAGGCCGAGGCCAAGGCCAGAGCCGAGGCCGCGGCCAAGGCCAAGGCAGCTGCCGCGGCTCCGAAGCCGGCCGCATAGGGCCAGTGCCCCCTCCCCTCGGCGCGCTCCCGTGAAAAACCGCGTCTGCGTTGCCAGGATCGGGGCGGCGCACGGTACGCGGGGCGAGGTCAGGCTGTGGCCGTTCACCGCTCGGGCGGAGGCGGTCGCAACTTATGGCCCCCTGCAAACGGCCGATGGAACACGGGCCTTCGAAATTGAAGCTCTCCGGCCAGCCAAGGATTTCTTGGTCGCTCGCCTTAAGGGTGTAACTGACCGCACATCCGCTGAGCGGTTGTGCAACACTGACCTCTATGTGCCACGCGAGCGGCTGCCAGTCCCGGAGCCGGAAGAGTTCTACTATGCCGACCTGATCGGGCTTCGCGCGGAGGACACTACGGGCCGGGCAATCGGGAACGTCATCGCGGTTCATAATTTCGGCGCCGGAGATATCTTGGAGATCGCTCCGGCCGCAGGCGGAGATACCGTGATGCTGCCCTTCTCGACCGCCATTGTCCCGAGCGTGGAGATCGCGGCGGGGCGTGTCGTCGTCGCGATGCCCGAAGGGTGGGGGTGCGTCGGTTGCGATGGCTGAGCAGAACAAAGGCGCGTAATCAATGTGGCGTGCCACGGTCCTCACGATCTTCCCCGAAATGTTTCCGGGACCGTTGGGTGCAAGCCTCGCCGGAAAGGCGAGCGCTAACGGCCTGTGGTCGCTTGAGACGGTCGATGTTCGTGATTTTACGACCGATCGTCACCGCTCGGTCGACGATACCCCGGCAGGCGGCGGTGCGGGGATGATCATGAGAGCGGACGTGCTCGGCCGCGCCATCGATGCGGTGACGGGCGACGGTCGTCCGCGCCTCTTGATGTCGGCACGGGGGCGGCCGCTGAACCAGGCCTGGGTGCGCGAGCTTGTGCAAGGTCCTGGAGTTGTGGCCGTGTGCGGTCGCTTCGAGGGGGTTGACGAGCGGGTCATTACAGGGCGCGGCCTCGTCGAGGTGTCGATCGGCGACTACGTCCTGGCAGGTGGCGAACTCGCCGCCATGGTGCTGATCGATGCCTGCGTGCGTCTGATCCCTGGCGTGATGGGCAAGGAGTGTTCAGCGGCAGATGAGAGCTTTTCCTTGGGCCTGATCGAATACCCTCAGTTCACCCGGCCGCAGGTATGGGAGAGTCTCGCCATCCCGCAGGTGCTGACCTCCGGTGACCACGGCAAGGTCGATTCATGGCGCCGTGCTGAGGCCGAACGCCTGACCCGGGAGCGGCGGCCGGATCTTTGGGCCGTTTACCAAGCCCACCCCCTCCCTGCCCTCCCCCGCAAGCCCCCACCCTACCCTCCCCCGCAAGCGGGGGAGGGTAGGGTGGGGGTGCGGGGGAGGGTAGGGAGGGGGAAAGGCTCGCCAAAAAGGTGACAAGGCCGTGACTTTGTCGTATAGCCGCCTGGAAAGCGCAGTCCTAACCCCTCCCTGCTCTTTTCCATCTGCAGGGACGCTCAAGAGGGGCTGCCGACGGAGATACCCATGAACGTAATTCAAGAGCTCGAAAAAGAGCAGATGGCGAAGCTTTCCGCCGGCAAGGAAATCCCCGATTTCGGGCCCGGCGATACCGTGCTGGTGAACGTGAAGGTGGTCGAAGGCGACCGTACGCGCGTACAGGCCTATGAGGGTGTGTGCATCGGTCGGTCGGGTGGCGGGCTCAATGAGAACTTCACGGTGCGCAAGATTTCCTACGGGGAAGGCGTCGAGCGTGTGTTTCCGCTCTATTCGCCGACGGTCGACTCGATCCAGGTCGTGCGCCGCGGCAAGGTTCGCCGCGCCAAGCTCTACTACCTGCGCGAACGGCGCGGCAAATCGGCCCGTATCGGCGAGCGCCAGGAGCGCGGCGCAGAAACGCGCAGCACTGCAACCGCCGAAGCCGCGCGGTAAGCACTTCCGCGGTCATTGCCGGGCTTGACCCGGCAATCCATCTTCTTGCGAAAAACGATGGATGCGCGGGTCAAGCCCGCGCATGACGCAATCGAGAAGAGTGACGCAATCTGATCAGAAAATGCTCGAGGCCCAACGTCGGTCCGCAACCGATGCGACAGGATCACCATTCATGACCGCTCGCACCCTCTACGACAAGATCTGGGAAGACCATCTGGTCGACGAACAGCCTGATGGCACCTGTCTGATCTATGTCGACCGGCATCTCGTTCATGAGGTCACGTCACCGCAGGCGTTCGAGGGGCTGCGTCTCGCCGGCCGCAAAGTCCATGCTCCCGACAAGACGCTTCTGGTGGTCGACCATAACGTCCCCACCACCGATCGCAGCAAGCCAAACCCTGACCCGGAAAGCGCGGCGCAGATCGCCTATCTGGCGGAGAACGCCAAGCTGTTTGGCCTTGAGTATTTCGACGAATTCGACAAGCGCCAGGGCATCGTCCACATCATCGGGCCGGAGCAGGGCTTTACGCTGCCGGGCACCACAATCGTGTGCGGCGACAGCCATACCGCTACGCACGGGGCGTTTGGGGCACTCGCCTACGGCATCGGCACATCGGAAGTCGAGCACGTGCTGGCGACCCAGACGCTCTACCAGAAAAAATCAAAGAACATGCGCGCCATGATCGACGGCAAGCTGCCGCACGGCGTCACCGCCAAGGACATCATCCTCGCCATCATCGGCGAGATCGGCACCGCGGGCGGCACCGGCTACGCCATCGAATATGCCGGCGAGGCAATCAATGCACTGTCCATGGAAGGCCGCATGACGGTCTGCAACATGTCTGTCGAAGGCGGCGCCAAGGCCGGATTCATTGCGCCCGACGACAAGGTCTATGCCTACCTGAAGGATCGTCCGAAGGCTCCGAAGGGCAAAGCATGGGATGAAGCGCGGCGCTATTGGGACACGCTGCGCAGTGACGACGGCGCCCATTTCGACCGCGAAATCAGACTGGACGGCGCCAGCCTGCCGCCGCTCGTGACCTGGGGAACGAGCCCAGAGCAGGTGGTCGCGATAACGGGCCGCGTTCCGGTGCCGGCCGAGATCGCCGACGAGAATAAGCGTATCGCGGCCGAAACCTCGCTTGCCTATATGGGCCTGCGGGGCGGCGAGAGGATCGCTGACATTGCGATCGACCGGGTGTTCATCGGATCATGCACCAATGGGCGCATCGAGGATCTGCGCGCCGCCGCGAAAGTCGTCGACGGCAGGACAGTGAGTAGCCACGTCAACGGCATGATCGTACCGGGCTCCGGCATCGTCAAAGAGCAGGCGGAGGCCGAAGGCCTCGACAAGATCTTCATCAAGGCTGGCTTCGAATGGCGCGAACCGGGTTGTTCCATGTGCCTGGCCATGAACCCGGACAAGCTCGAGCCGGGCGAGCGCTGCGCTTCGACCTCCAACCGCAACTTCGAAGGCCGGCAGGGTTACAAGGGTCGCACCCACCTGGTGTCGCCCGTGATGGCCGCAGCGGCAGCCATCGCGGGTCGCTTTGTCGATGTGCGGGAATGGAAATGAATGCCGGGGAGGGGGCTCGCATCGTCAGCGTCTTAATGCACAAGACCCGCCGGAAGGCGGGTCTTTTTTGTTGAAGCGAGCTTCAGTAGCAGACGTAGACGCGATGCAAGTAGGGCCAGCGCACCCATCGCCAGCACGGGTCATAGTAGCCCGAATAGTACCCTGGGAAGACTCCGACCCCGAAGCCACGAAATCCTCCGTGGAAGCCGCGAAACCCGCCACCGTGAAAGCCGCCAAAGCCGCCGCCGTGGAAACCACCACCACCGTGGAAACCGCCACCGCCATGCCATGCGGAAGCAGCGCTGGGTACAGCAAGGGCGACGCCTAAGGCCAACGCAGTGCAAACCAAGATGCGCTTCATGATACTTTCCTCCTCGCCCCGAAGCACTTCGACCGCCGATTCATGTCGAACGAACCGGCATCGTGCGAATTGACATTGGTAATACGTTTTTTTTCCGACGCCGCAATGTAACTAATCACAGCGCCGAGGCAAAAGTCCCTCTACCGCAGCGCCCACCAGCACCGCATCCGCGGCACCACGGTGTCGCCGGTCGGGCGATGTTCGATGACATGCCAATCGGTACATTGCCGGTAGAGCCGCCCTGATGGGGTAACTTCGATTCGCAGCGGCGCGTGGCGCGCCAGCCTGGCGCGGTCAGGCGCGTCTTGCGCGAACGCCAGCGGCGACGCGCTCAGCAACACGGCGAGCCCCACAGCGCAACCCGTGATCCATATCCGCATGGTCAGTCCCCTTAAACGATGGCGCTACGGTTCCTCCATCATGGCGTCGGCGTCAACCTCGCATTATGAATGCGGACAAAATATGCGCTTGCCCCCTCCCTACCCTCCCCCGCATGCGGGGAGGGTAGGGAGGGGGCGGTGACCGCGAGGCCCGCATCATGCCCGACAGTCCCATCGCCGACCCGCTCGCCTGGCGCTCCGTCAAGACGCCCTCCTTGGCGGACCTGGAAATTCTGGCGCGGGAGGTTTTCGCGCGCCTGCCGGCCAAGTTCCGGGCATTGTGTGAGGGATTGGTCATCCAGGTCGAGGATTTTGCCACCGACGAGGTGCTCGACGACTTGGGGCTAGAAAGCGAGTTCGACCTGATGGGCCTGTTTCAGGGCGTTGGCCTGCCGTTCCAATCCCAGAGCGCGCCGGTGCAAATGCCGAACATGATTTGGCTCTATCGCCGCCCGATTCTGGATTACTGGGCCGAGCACGACGAAACGCTCGGCGCCGTTGTGGCTCATGTGCTGGTGCACGAGATCGGCCACCATTTCGGACTGTCCGACGCCGATATGGAAGCGATCGAAGATGCGGCCGGATGAACCGGGATAGCCGACCGGCGCGAAGTAGTCTCGTGGCGGCCTGGTAGCCCGGATGGAGCGCAGCGAAATCCGGGTTAAGCCGTCGCGGCGCCCCCTCGCCTATGCACCAAAATGAGTCGGCGGCGCGCGCGGCGGGGGGGGCCCCCCACCCTGGCCGGCTCGGAAACGCCTATTGGCAGGCTTCTGTGGCGCGTGGTGGGACTGCCGCTCATTGCCGGCATCCGCCGTCCGCTTCCAGATGATGGGCGGCGGTGGCGCATGGCAGGCAGTGCAGGTTGCGAGGATGGTTTCGCGCCTGACATGACGCGAGTTCCTCGGCGAGCTTCACCTCGGCTTCCAACCACACGTTGGAAGTGACAGGCGCCAACGCGAACGGACCGGGGGGCGTTCTGATCGAGCCGTCATCCCAACCGAGCCCGCCGATCTCGGCTTCGCGGCATTCTGGCAAGCAACATCGTCACCACTTGAGCGCATTCCGATTCTCTATCTCCTGTAGTCTCTGCTTTGTCTGCCGATACCCGGAAGTCCAGACGGTCACCCCATCTTTGGCCATATCGTGTAACACGGCGACAGGTATAGAGCCCACAATCTCCGAAGAAACGAAGGCGCACGTGCCATCGGCGAACAGAATCAGCGCGGGGTCCTTGTCTGTCGAGATTTTATCGGCCCAGGCGAG
>WNFD01005473.1_pt2 | contig 12698 bp, 12 predicted proteins | sample 5400491 | NCBI WGS metagenome assembly WNFD01 (sample SAMN13153343, study PRJNA577476) | soil metagenome | isolation source: 120 cm saprolite under Douglas fir tree site 2 hole 2 replicate 2 | place: USA:California | collected 2015-04-18 | reverse complement strand
CGACGGCACGTCCCCGTCCCGGCCCGGCCAGCCGGTCGAAGGCACGGATGCCGGGACCGTCTTCCGGAGCCAGAAGGTCCTGCGCGTGGCGAGGCCCGAGAGGGTGCGGGTGTCGATCCCCATCAGCCTGCGGGCCGAACGCCTCGGCGTGCTGGAGCTCGACCTGCCGCCCGAGTCCGAGGAGCCGGGGTTCCTGCACGCCCTGCGGACGCTCGGCACCTGCACGGCCTACGTCCTCAAGACCGCCCTGCCGCTCAGCGACGTCCTGGAGCGCGCCCGCCGGCGGGAACCCATGGCGCTGCTGCAGTGGGCGCTCCAGCCGATCCGCGGCTTCGACGGCCCCGCGTTCTCGATCGCCCGCCAGTTGGTCCCCGCCTACGAGGTCGGGGGCGACATGTTCGACTACGCAGTCCAGGCCGGGTCCCTCCAGGTCGCCGTGACCGACGCCATGGGACACGGGCTCCATGCCTCCCTGCTCACCACGTTGGCCGTCAACACCCTCCGCAACGAGCGCCGCTCCGGCGCACCGATCGAGGCCCAGGCGGTGCGGGCCGACCAGACGCTGCACGCGCAGTTCGCCGGCGAGCAGTTCGTAACGGGCCCTCGAAGCCGATCTTGCCACCGGCAAGCTCGCCGTGGTGAATGCCGGCTCGCCGCTGGCGTACCGGGTGAACGACCGGGGCGTCGCGTGCGTGCGGTTCGACCCGGAGCTACCGTGCCACGCATCTCCGGGACGACGCCACGATCGTGTGCCTCGACTGGCGCGGCACCGACTCGCCTATGCCCGCAACCGGCGCTGACGCTCCCGGGTCTTCCTCACCGCCTCCAGGAATTCCTCGCGCCGGTTCCTGACCTGGTCCCAGGTCGTGTGGACCGTCGCCCACCCCGCCGCCGTCAGCCGGTTGCGCCGCTCGAGGTCACGCCGAAAGTCAAGCTTCGAAGTGTGGTTGGCCCGGCCCTCGGCCTCGACGATGGTCCAGTCCTCCACGAAACCGAAATCCCCCCGGGCTATGAAGTTGCCGTCCTCGTCGAGCACAACGTACTCCTCCACGAAGTCGGACATCCCGCCGGCGATCAGCACCTTGCGGACCAAACGTTGGGTTCGGAGGCAGACGCCTGGTAGTTCGGGTCACGCTCGTCGAGGAGCCTACGGAGCGCCCTGATCCCCCTCCGGCCGTGCCCGGTCTCCCGCTCGACCATCCGGCGCATCGCGTCGATCGAGATGAGTCCCTTGAGCAGGGCCTCGTCGAAGACCTGGTCCGCGCGATCCCCCTCGAGGATGAAGACCAGGTCCCGCACGGTCCGGAAGCCGTTCGTGACGGGGATGCCGAGCTTCCTGGTGGTGAACGCGGGGCTGACCGCGCTGCGGTGCACCTTGAAGGGGAGAGACAAACGGTTCTGCTTCAGGGTGGAGATCTCCACAGGTCCGGGACCGAAGCCACCCAGCCCCCAGAGGACCGCGGCCGACTTGTGGCAGGCCACCGCGTCCGGGCCGCCCCACAGGCAGGCGGCACTCAGTCGCTGCTCCCAGGTCTGTGCCGCTCCTCCCAACCGGAAGACATTAGGCAGCACCTCCTCGATGAGTCCGGCCTCGCCTTTCCAACGGATGGAGTCCTCCGTGATGTCGGCCCGGCGCATCTGAGCCCGTGTGATGACGCCGTGCTGCCGACCAGCCACCTCCATCCAACGCTCCATAGCACTAGTCTACAACTGTGAGTATATCTCGGTGTATAACACCGGATTTTACTCAAAGATGTTCCGGGCCGGCGTCACATTCCGGCCCCGGGCGGTGCTTGTTGCCTGACAGCCTCCTGATCGACCAACGGCCGCCTTGCCTTCCAGGGGGGGTCGACGAACTCTTCGCCAGCCAGACCTCCGAGCTGCTGGCCCGGCCGGAGGACCCCGAACACGCCCCGCGGCTGATCGCCCTCGTCGAGCAGGCGGGCCACGCGGCACGCCCCGCGGTCGACGAGCCGCCGGGCACGGTCGCCGTGGACGCCGACGCAGCCTGGGCCGCCGACCTCAACCGCCTGGCGGCCGCCTCGGGCATCACCCTGGTGCACCTGAGCGAGCGGCCCCGCCGCCTGGAGGAGGCGTTCTTCGCCGTCACCGGCTCCGGCGACGTCCCCGGAGGTGCCCGGTGATCCGAGCCTTCCGCAGCGAGTGGGTGAAGCTCCGTCGCAGGACGCTGATCCTGTCGACCTACCTGTCGCTCACCGCCGTCTCCGGTCTGTTCACCGTCCTCGTCTTCTCGCGGGCCAGCAATGCCACCAACGGGAGGGGCGACAACTTCATCAGCCTGCAGGCCTACGCAGCTCTCGCCGCCGCGGTGGGCGCGGTGCTCTTCGCGCGGCGCGACGTGACGGCCTAGATCGCGAGAACCCGAACAGGCCCGCAGATCACGGCCTACGCCCGGTTACAAACCATGCGAGCCGCCCGCTCCGGCGCGGCATGACCTGGATTCCAGGCTCGAAACGTGCTTGAAATGTTCGAGACTTGGAAAGAACTTCCCGCAGAACCATGCCGGAGCAACGCTTGAGGAAGGCTGTGGGACGGCTCGCCATGAGTCTGCTGCTCCTCGCCATCCCAGCGTGCACGGCGTCGCAGGCCGCCAGCAACGTCGTGACCTTCTACATCTTCAACGAGCCCGGCGGCGCCTTCGTGCATGCGGCCGGCGTCTGCACCCAGGCCGCCCAGGGTCGCTACAGCATCCGCCTCGCCCTGCTGCCGTCCAACGCCGACGGGCAGCGCCAGCAGCTCGTCCGCCGGCTTGCGGCCCACGACCCGAGCATCGACATCATGGGGATGGACGTCGTCTGGGCACCCGAGTTCGCCGAGGCGGGCTGGGTCAAGCCGGTGCCCGACGACATCAAGGCCCAGGTCTCCACCGGCACCCTCGCCGCCGCCCTCCAGACGGCCACATGGAAGCAGACCCTCTACGCCATCCCCTTCAACAGCAACACGCAGCTCCTCTGGTACCGCAAGGACCTCGTGCCGACGCCCCCGACCACATGGGACCAGATGATCAGTGAGGCCGTCGCACTGCACCAGCAGGGCAAGCCCGGCCGGATCGAGGTGCAGGGTGCCCAGTACGAAGGCCTCGTCGTGTGGTTCAACAGCCTGGTCGCCTCCGCCGGCGGGCGCATCCTCGACGACAACGGCAACGTCGCGGTTGACGACATGAGCCGGCAGGCGGCCGACATCATGCACCGCCTCGCGACGTCGCCTGCCGCCGACCCGTCGCTCTCCAACGAGATGGAGGACCAGAACCGGCTGGCCTTCGAGGCCGGCAATGCAGCCTTCGAGCTCAACTATCCCTTCGTCTACCCGTCGGCCCAGAAAAACGCACCGGCCATCGCCAAGAACATGGCCTGGGCACCCTGGCCGGCGGTGACGGCGACGGGCACGAGCCACGTGACCATCGGCGGCATCAACCTCGGCATCAGCGCCTTCTCCCGCCACCCCGACCAGGCCTTCGAGGCCGCCACCTGCCTGCGCAACACCGGCAACCAGCGCTACGCGGCCATCAAGGGCGGCCTCCCCCCGACGATCGAAGCGCTGTACGCCGACCCGGCCCTGCGCCCGTCGTATCCGTTCGCCGACACCATCCTCGAGACGCTGCGCAACGCGAGCATCCGTCCCTCGACCCCGGCGTACACCAACGTCTCGCTCGAGATCCAGAGCGCGCTGTCGCCGCCGAGCCACATCGATCCCCCGAAGGTCCCCACCGTGCTCAGCAAGCGGCTCCAGGACGCCATCGAGTCGCGGGGCCTGGTGCCGTAGTGGCCAGCGCGACGGAGACCCTGCGACCGGCATCCACGCCGGCCCCGCGGCATGCGACCCGGCGGGCGAAGGCCGAGCGCCGTCTCGCCTACTGGCTCTGCGCCCCCGCGGTGGTGGTCATGCTCGCCGTCACGGCCTACCCGATCCTCTACGCCGTCTGGCTATCGCTGCGCCGCGCCGACCTGCGCTTCCCAGCCCAGTCCGCGTTCGTCGGGCTGGCCAACTACGCCACGGTGCTGCGCTCCGGACTGTGGTGGCAGGCGGTGGCCAACACCCTCATCATCACTATCGTCAGCGTCGCGCTCGAGCTCGTGTTCGGCATGGTCATCGCCCTCGTCATGCACCGGGCGCTCATCGGCAAGACCGCCGTGCGCACCGCCGTGTTGATCCCCTACGGGATCATCACCGTCGTCGCTGCGTTCTCCTGGCGGTTCGCCTGGACCCCGAACCTCGGCTACCTCCCAAGTTGGCTGCACCTCACCGGCGACCCGTTGACGTCCCACGCGTCGTCGCTCGCCATCATCATCCTGGCCGAGGTCTGGAAGACCACGCCCTTCATGTCCCTGCTTCTCTCGCCGGCCTCGCCTTGGTGTCGAACGACCTGCTCGAAGCGGCCCGCATCGACGGGGCCGGTGCCTGGCAGCGCTTTACGAACGTCATCCTGCCGGTGATGAAGCCGGCGATCCTCGTGGCGATCCTGTTCCGGGTCATGGACGCGTTCCGGATCTTCGACAACATCTTCGTGCTGACCCAGGGGTCCAACTCCACCCAGTCGGTCTCGATCCTCGGCTACGACCAGCTCTTCGTCGGCCTGAACCTGGGCATTGGCTCGGCGATCTCCGTGCTGATCTTCCTCATCATCGCCGTCATCGGCTTCGGCTTCATCAAGGGCTTCGGCGCGGCCGCCCCCGGCATGGACACCCGGCGGTGAGCGCCAGCGGCCAGAAGCGGGCCCTCTGGGGGCTGACCGACGTCGTCGTCATCTCGCTCGCCTTGGTGCCGGTGCTGTGGATCGTCTCGTTGTCGCTCAAGACGCCCGCAACGCTCACCGACGGCACCTTCTGGCCCCGGCACCCGAGCTTCGTCAACTATTCGGGGATCTTCCGGACCACGCTGTTCACGCGCTCGTTCTTCAACTCGATCGGCATCGCCGTCATCACGACTGCCGTCTCGGTGATCCTGGCCGCCATGGCCGCCTACGCCGTGGCCCGCCTGGACTTCCCGGGCAAGCGCCTGCTGGTCGGGGCCTCCCTGGTCGTGGCGATCTTCCCGCTGATCTCGCTGGTCAGCCCGATCTTCAACCTGTGGCTGAAGCTGCACCTCTACGACACCTGGCCGGGGCTGATCCTGCCCTACCTGACCTTCTCGCTGCCCCTGGCGATCTACACCCTGTCCGCCTTCTTCCGGGAGATCCCCTGGGAGCTCGAACAGGCGGCCCAGATGGACGGGGCCACCCCGCTCCAGGCGTTCACCAAGGTCATCGCCCCGCTGGCGGCCCCCGGCGTGTTCACGACCGCGATCCTCGTCTTCATCTTCGCCTGGAACGAGTTCCTGTTCGCCATCTCGCTCACGTCCACGGACGCGGCCCGCACCGTCCCCGCAGCCCTGGCGTTCTTCACCGGCAGCTCGCAGTTCGAGCAGCCGACCGGGTCGATCGCCGCCGCCGCGGTCGTGGTGACGATCCCCATCGTGCTCCTCGTGCTGATGTTCCAGCGCCGCATCGTCGCAGGCCTTACCGCCGGAGCCGTGAAGGGGTAGGGGCGCCCTGCAGGGATAGATAGGAGGAAATACGGTGGCCGAGATCAGTCTCAAGGGCGTCACGAAGCGCTACCCCGACGGTACGGAGGCGGTCCGGGACTTCACGCTCGAGATCGCCGACGGAGAGTTCATGATCTTCGTCGGCCCCTCCGGTTGCGGGAAGTCGACGGCGCTCAGGATGATCGCCGGCCTCGAGGACATCAGCGACGGCGAGTTGCGAATCGGGGGTGAGGTCGTGAACGACAAGCCGCCCCGGGAGCGCGACATCGCCATGGTGTTCCAGAACTACGCCCTCTACCCCCACATGACGGTGCGGGAGAACATGGCGTTCCCGCTCAAGCTCGCCAAAGTCGATCCCGCGACCATCGAGCAGCGGGTCCAGGAAGCCGCCAAGGTCCTCGACCTCACCGAGCACCTCGGCCGCAAACCGGCCAACCTGTCGGGCGGCCAGCGGCAGCGGGTCGCCATGGGCCGGGCCATCGTCCGCCAGCCGAAGGCCTTCCTCATGGACGAGCCCCTTTCCAACCTGGACGCCCAGCTGCGCATCGCCATGCGGACCGAGGTCGCCCGCCTGCAGCGCCGCCTGGCCACGACGATGGTCTACGTCACCCACGACCAGGTCGAGGCCATGACCCTTGGCGACCGGGTGACGGTCCTGCGCAAGGGCACGATCCAGCAGGTCGATACGCCGGCCAACCTCTACGCCCGGCCGCTCAACCTCTTCGTGGCCGGGTTCATCGGGTCGCCGGCGATGAACTTCATGCCCGCAGAGCTTGCGGGTGGCCGGCTGCACACGCGGCTCGGGGACATGGACCTCCCGGCCGAACTGGCCGACAAGGTGAAGGACGCCCCGGCCAAGCTGGTCGCCGGCATTCGCCCCGAGCACTTCGAGGACTCCGAATGCCTCGAGCCGACCGTGGGCGGGGTGCGCTTCAAGGCGAACATCGAGCTGGTCGAGTCGCTGGGTTCGGAGGTCTACGTCTACTTCACGGTGGGCGACGACAAGCAGGTTGCCGAACTCGGCGACGTGGCCGGCAAGACGGGCCTCGACGAGCTGCCCCATGCTGCGACGGAGCACATGGTGGCCCGCCTCGATCCCCAGACCAAGGCGCGCCCCGGGGAGGTCCGGGAGCTGTGGTTCGATCCTGCCCGCTTGTATCTCTTCGAGGCGGACTCCGGCAAAAGCCTCACCTCCTGACGCGCGCCCGCCGGGCGGTCCGCAGCGGTTGGAACCCGCCGGACTTGTCGGGCGTCGGTCAGATGTGCAGATTGGAGTCGTGCAGCAACGTGCGGGGAACCTGAGCGACCTCTACCGCGAGCGCTACGCGCCCATGGTTCGCCTCGGCACGCTGCTGTTGGGCTCCCAGCACATCGCGGAGGAGGTCGTGCAGGACTGCTTCCTGCGCCTGCAGCCCCGCTTCGAGACGCTGGACGACCCTGCCGGGTATCTGCACCGCTCCGTGGTCAACGGCTGCCGTTCGGTCATGCGCCGCCAGCGCCGGGAGCGGGACCACCTCCGGGCCACGCCGGGCGTGGCGTCCGAGCTGGGGGCCCGGGAGCTGCTCGACGCCCTCGGGGTCCTCCCCGAGCGCCAGCGGGCGGCCCTCGTCCTTCGCTACTACGCCGACCTGCCCGGCAGCGAGATCGCCTCGATCCTCGGCTGCCGGGAGGGCACCGTGAAGTCCCTGATCCACCGGGGGCTGGCGAAGCTGCGGGAGGTGATCGTCGAAGCATGAGCGCCGACCTCGAGGATCTCCTGCGACAGGCCCTCCACCAGCGGGCCGACGGCATCGTCCCCAACCAGCCCGAGTGGGAGGACCTCCTGGCGCCGCCTGCACCCGGGCCGCCGGCCCGCCGGCAGCGGCTGTGGCTCGTGGTGGCGACCGCGGCGATGGCGGTGCTGCTGCCGTTCCTGGTCGTGCGGTACGTGACCCGGATTTCCCATGTCAACGTCAACGGCGGGCCGGGCTCCGCCGGCCCGGAGGCGTCCACCGCCTCACTCACGTCCGGCCCGCCGGACGCTCCCCTGCCCGCGGGCTTCGTCCCCGCCTCGGTCACCCGGATCTCGTTGCGGGTCGAGTGGGTCCTCGGCACCAGCCCGTGCGGGGCCGGGCGTTGCAGCACGCTCGCCCGGTCACGTGACAGTGGGGCGACCTGGCATTCGATCCTCGTGCCAGGTCCCCTCATCAACCCGGACAGCTCCGGCGTCTCCCGGGTCCGCTTCGCCAACGCCAACGACGGGTGGCTCTTCGGCCCGGAGGTCTGGGCCACCCACGACGGCGGGACCAGCTGGCACCAGGTCACCGCACTCGGGGGCCCCGTCACCACCCTCGAAGCGGCGGCCGGCACCGTCTGGAGCCTCGTGGGCCCGAGCCAGGGCGGGGCAACGGACGGCGTCTCAGCCACCGTCTACGCCGCCCCGGTGGCCACCGACGACTTCAAGCCCGTCGGGCCCGACGCCGTCGTGACAAGCGCCGGGATCAGCCTGCACGGCAAGGTGGGATTCACGGCAACCCCTGATGGCACCATCCTCGCCCTGGCAGCCGGGGGCCTCGACAAGCGGGGAGAACCCTGCAACGTCGGGAGCCTCGCCGCCCTGGCAGCCGCGGGCGACAACGACGTCGTCGCCGTCTGCGCCGGCGACCCGGGGGCCGGGTCCTCCACCAAGACGCTCCTGCTCTCGCACGACGGAGGCCGCACCTGGTCCACCGCTGGCACGGCGCCGCGCGGCGGGCAGGTGGCGGGCCTGGGCGCGGCATCGACCCACACGTTCATCGTGGCTGCCGTGAGTGGAGCCTCGTACTTCTACCGGACGAGCGACGGCGGCAGGACCTGGACGACCGTCTTCACCGACTCCGAGGCCGGCGCCCCGATCACGGACCTCGGGTTCACCGATCCATCCCACGGCGTCGCCGTCCTCCCGTCGATGCCGAACCCCGAGCTGCTGGTTTCCTCCGACGCCGGGGTGACCTGGAAGGCCCAGCCCTTCAAGCCCTGAGCCGGGCCGGGCTCAGGCGGCCGGAAGCGTGTCCGGCGTGGCGTCGGCGGCGTGGCCCGGCAGGGAACGCTCCGCGGTGACGGTCCGGCGCCAGGACGCAAGGAGCTGGGGCCGGAGGGTGGCGGGGGTGGTGGGGTCGTTCAACGCCTCGGCGACCGGCCACACCAGGTACGGACCGATCTGGCAGAACGTCGGGATGAAGGTGACCGTGTCGGGCACCAGCGCGCTCCCCTGCTGCGTGACGTGGATCTTGAGGATCGCACCGTCCTGGGTGTTGACAGGGAGCCCAGCGGCGGGCGACTGGTTGGAGAACACGTTCCCGAGGCCGTAGATCACGTACTTGCCCCCGATCCGCTCGACAGGCTGCAGCACGTGGACGTGGTCCCCCAGGATCAGGTCGACATCCGGCGAGGCCAGCAGGGCCGCCGCCTGGGACCGCTGCTCGGCGGTGGGCGACGTCTGGTACTCGGATCCCCAGTGCATGCTCACGACCACGAAGCTAGCCCCTGCCAACCTCGCCTGGTGGGCGTCGGCAAGGATCCGGGGGACGCTGGTGACGTTGACGATCCAGGGCATGCCTGCCGCGACCGTGTTGCCGTTGGTGCCGTAGGTGTAGGAAAGGTGGGCGATCTCGACCCCACGCACGTCATGCAGTTCGACGTGGGCGGCCTCGGCGGCACTCCGGGCGGTCCCCGCGTGCTGGAGTCCCGCACGGTCGAGAGCGACGAGGGTCGCGTTGACGCCGGCGGCGCCCTGGTCCACGGAGTGGTTCGAGGCCGTGGAGCAGCCGTCGTAGCCGGCATCGGCGATGGCAGTCGCCAGCTCGTGCGGTGAGTTGAAGAGCGGGTAGCCGCTGAGGTGGGCATCGTCCGGCGACATGGGCGTCTCGATGTGGCAGATCGCCAGGTCGGCGGCCGAGATCAAGGGCTTGATCTTGGCCAGCATCGGCCCGAAGTCGTAGGCCATGCCGTTTGTGGCGCCATACGACCGGGCCCTCTGCCACACCGGCGAGTGCACCAGCATGTCGCCGGTGGCCTCGATCGTGAAGCTGAGGGGCGCGGCTGCGGGCTGCGACGTCGTCGGCCTCGCAGGGGCCCCTGCGACGGGTGCGGCTGCGGGCGCCGGCGTGGCCGGCCGCCGGGCACCTGCCGCCACGCCCGAACCGGCCGGGAGGGCCGCGACGGCAAGGACGGCGACGAACCGGGCCAGCAGGGAGCGTCGCACAGGGAGAGCCTAGGGGCTCAGGTCCACCCCCCGGCGGATTTGCCTCGGTGAGGTGCGGGCCCTCGACCACCGACCACTCCTCGCCGTCCCAGTGCTCGATGGAACGGAATGTGAAGGACGGAATTGTCAGGGCGACGCGGGGGGTGCGGACGTTCTTTGAGTATAAACCGTCGTAGCACAGCGTTTTATACTCAAAGATGATGCCCGGCACCAGCCTGAGGCTCTGCGGCATGGGCGCGTACCTCCCGTATGACCACGCGCTCACCCCGCAGGACCACCGGCTCGGGTCTGCCCCACGGAGGTTCTCACCTGAAGTATCGGAGGAGCGGAGAGCGGGCCCATGATGCAAACAGACGATGTCGGAGCCATTCGTCCGGGCGCTGGACCCCTGCCCGAGAGCCGTGCCTGACGGCTGAGGTCTCGTTGTACCGCATGCCGGCCGCCCATGGGCCCCCGTCGGGCAACCGACCGCAACCGGGCGGGCCCCAGGAGCGTCCTTGAAGTTGCATAGGATCGACCAGAACCCCACCCAGCCCAGCACGTCGGAAGAGGCGTCCTCGACCATGCCGCCCGTCACCCCGAACCGTCCCCCCACCCGCGGGCTGTGGCTGCTCGCGGTGCTGGCAGTCCTGGGGCTTGCTTGTGTCCTGCTCGCACCGTCCGTCGTCGTGGGCAGGGACTCGCCGGCCGCCGCAACCGAGTCCGAGGCGGCCACGACCGATGCCGTGCAGACCTCCGCCGTCACCGTCACGCTGCAGCCCCCGGCCGTCCCGGAGGCCGGATCGATCGGCGTCACCCCCGCGGGCCGCCCGCCGCAGTTCGTCGTCCTGTCCTTCGACGGGGCGGGGTCGGTCGACCTCTGGCAGCACTGGCGTGAGGTTGCGATCCGTGACCACGCCCACTTCACCTTCTTCCTCAGTGGGGTCTACCTGCTGACCCCCGCCCACGCCGCCACGTACCACGGCCCCCGCCACGCTGCCGGCGTCTCGGACATCGGCAACCTGCCGACCCCGATGGGCGACGACCCCGCCGTCTACCTCCGGGACCTCCTCGGCCAGGTCGCCGCCGGGTACCGGGAGGGCAACGAGATCGCAAGCCACTTCAACGGGCACTTCTGCGCGCCCAGGCCCGCCAGCGTCGGGTCGTGGACCGCGGCCGACTGGGCGACCGAGATCGACCAGTTCTCGGCGCTGCTCGCCAACGTCAGCGCCGACAACGCGCTGACCCCTCCCGCCGCGCTCCCGTTGGGACCGCCCCAGGTGGTGGGCACCCGCACCCCCTGCCTCGAGGGACGCTTCGACACCCTCTACCCGGTCCTGGCCCAGCACGGGTTCCGGTACGACGCCAGCCAGTCGGCGCGCGAGGGACTGTGGCCGGAGCGCAAGGACGGGATCTGGAGCTTCCCCCTCGCCTCGGTCCCCCTCGCGGGCCGCAAGGTCCATGTCCTGTCGATGGACTACAACCTCTACGTCAACCAGTCGAGGGCCAGGGACGTGGTGCCCTCGAAGGAGCCGGAGATCGAGGCCCAGGCATACGCCACGTTCATGGGCTACTTCGACCGGGCCTACCAATCGAACCGTGCCCCCATCAGCATCGGTGCCCACTTCACCCGATGGAATGACGGCGCCTACCAGAACGCCCTGACCCGCTTTGCCGACGACGTCTGCCGCCGGCCGGAGGTGCGGTGTGTGAGCTACCGCGACCTCGCCGACTGGCTGGATGCGCAATAGGGGTGCGACGGTCAGGCCGCCGGAGCCGTGCCCAGCGTCACCATCGCCGAGTGAGCCTGCCCGGCGGCGTCCACCCAGCCGACGGTGACCTTGTCGCCGGGGTGGTGTCCCGCCAGGATGGTGGTGAGCGCCGAGGCTGAGCCGACGCTCGTCCCGTTCACCGTCGTGATGGTGTCGCCGGCGGCGATCCCGGCCGCTTCGGCCGGGGTGTTCGGCTCGACACCCGCGACGACGGCGCCCTGCTGGTTCGTGGCGACCTGGACCCCCAGGAAGCCCGTGGTGCCGATAGTGCCGCCGCTGGGGGCCGTGCCCGACTCGATCTGCTTGGCGATCGACAGGGCCGTGTTGATCGGGATGGCGAAGGAGACGCCGTTGGCGGCCTGGAACCGGTAGTTGGCGGACGCCGCCGTGTCCATGCCGATGACCTTGCCGTCCGTCGTGGCCAGCGGGCCGCCCGAGTCGCCGGGCTGCAGGGCCGCATTGGTCTCGATCAGGCCGGAGAGCTGCTCGGCGCCGCCACCACTGGCATCCCCGGCGGTGATGGTCTGGTTCAGGGCGGTGATGGTGCCGTCGACGGCACTGGGCGTGCCACCCGCCCCGAGGGCATTGCCGAGCGCGACAACGGCGGTCCCCACGGACACCCTCGAGGAGTCGCCGGTGTTGATGGTCTTGAGGCCGGACGCCCCCTGGATCTGCAGGACCGCCACATCGTCGGCGGGGTCGGTGCCGACGAGCTTCGCCGCGTACGTCCGGCCCGTCGTGACAACGGTGACCCTGATGCTGGTGGCGCCAGCGACGACATGGTTGTTCGTCAGGATCTCCCCCGAGGACGTCAGGACCATCCCCGTCCCCGCGGCCGACCCGTTCTGGTAGCCGAGCACGCTGTTGATGTCGACGACCCCAGGGTTGACCTTCGCCGCGACGGCCGAGGCCTGCGACGACGTGGCAGCCCCCGCAGCCGTCGAGGCGTCGGATCCGGAGACGGCGGACGAACCCGCGGTCGAGGGGACGGCCACGGACCCCGCGTGGAGCCGGGAAGCCAGGCCGAACCCGAACACTGACGAAACGAAGACTGCCGCCACGACCGCGACGACGGCCAAGGGGTTGCGCTTCGGCCCTGCCGGCGGCTGGATGGGGCCGTACGGGCCCTCGGCGTTGTACGGGCCGACGGGGCCATGCGGGCCAACGGGGCCATGCGGGCCAAC
>WNFD01005471.1_pt1 | contig 12699 bp, 12 predicted proteins | sample 5400491 | NCBI WGS metagenome assembly WNFD01 (sample SAMN13153343, study PRJNA577476) | soil metagenome | isolation source: 120 cm saprolite under Douglas fir tree site 2 hole 2 replicate 2 | place: USA:California | collected 2015-04-18 | reverse complement strand
CGCTCCCACCAGTAGTAGGCGAGTCCGCTCAGCACCAGGGCGATGGCGATCAGCAGCCCCGGCAAGTAGGCAGGAGCAAAGTCTCCGGCAACCTTGTATTGGCCTTCCGTATTGAGGGCGCGCAGGTAACCGCCTGCGGCCAGGATGGCGAGAACGGCTAGAGCATCCGACAGGATGAGCATCAGGACGCCTGCTCGCGCTCGCGCCACCTTTATGTGCGGCTCCAGTTCGTGTACGTGCTCTAAGGATGTTTCCATCGTATTTTTCCTCTCGTGCTCCTAAACCTCTCCTTGCGGTTGTATGGGTGCTTCTATGACAGCACCGGCAATATCTGCTGCCGGTGTCACTGGTAGCTCCGGCAAAGGCGACCCATAGTTGTAGGGCAAGGAGGTCACCACGGGCAGTTCTTCAAAATTCTCCAGTGGCACCGGGGTTGGCACCGTCCACTCAAGCGTTTTACCACCCCACTCGTTGGCAGCGGCACGTTCGCCGCGCACCAGTGTGTAAATCACGTTGTAGATGAACGTAAACACCGATGCCGCGATTAGAATGGCAAACAGGCTGGCGATTGTATTGGCAGTGGCAAACGGGGGAGCAATGTTCGCCGACCAGCGGGGTTCACCCTGCAAGCCCGCGTACAACAGTGCCGTGAATGTCCCCAGGAAACCGATTTCAAACAGCCAGAAATGCAGCTGACCCAGCGTTGAGTCGAGTCGACGGCCCAGCATTTTCGGGAACCAGTAGTAGAGGCCGGCGAAAAACCCGAGGACCATACTTCCAGGGAGGACGAAATGGAAGTGTGCTACGACAAACATGCCGCCGTGCAAAATTTCATCGGTAGGCAGATCAGCCAGGTAGATTCCGGTGATTCCTCCGATGACGAAGTTTACCAGCATGCCTATCACAAACAGCATTGGGACCGTGACCCAGATTCTGCCACGCCAGAGCGTCCCTATAAGTACCAGGAAGAAGATGCCGGTGGGAATCGAGATTAATTCTGTATCAAGCATGAAGGGGGAGACCAGAGCGTTCTCTGACCCACTCAGGTAGAGGTGATGCCCCCAGACGATCACGCTCAGGACACTGATACCGACCAGGCCGCTCACCAGGAATCGATAGCCAAACACCGGCTTGCGGGCAAACACCGCGGTTACCTCGGCCGCTACTGCCATGGCCGGTATTGACATCACGTACACCTCTGGGTGCCCCATAAACCAGAACAGGTGCTCGTACAGCCAGTTATTCCCGCCGGAGGCGGCAAGAAAGAAGGAGGTCTGGAAGATCCGGTCCATCATGACCATGATTTGGGACACAATGAACGACGGGAACGCGGTCAAACTCAGGATGACCGAGAGCACTATGCCCCAGACGAAGACCGGAAGCCGTCCCCAGGTCATGCCCTTCGTGCGCATCACTATCACGGTCGTCAAGATATTCATGGCCGCTAAAGTTGTTGAGATGGCAAAGACCAGGATAGTGAAACAGTACGCATCCATGCCCGGCGTTAACCCCTGGACTGCAAGAGGCGCGTAACCGGTCCATCCTGTCTGGAATCCGCCAAGGAACAGCGTGGAAAAGAATATAGGAATGGCGGTGAACAGCAGCCAGTAGCTCAGCGCGTTGAGCCGGGGAAACGCCATGTCACGCGCCCCGATCATGATGGGAAGGATGAAATTGCCGAAAGGACCGCTGACCATGATGATGGTAGTGGCAATCATGAGGATGCCGTGCATGCCCACAATGGTGTTGTACGTGCTGGGGTTGAAGTAGATCGCCCCGGGCGTTGACTGCTCCAGGCGGATCATGAAGGCTCCCATCGCGCCAAAGAAAAAGAGGACAAACACGGTGACCAGGTATTGCATGCCGACCACTTTATGGTCGGTGGTATAGCGGAAGTAGCGCCAGAGGCCCTGATCTTTGCCTGCCAGCTGGAGTTCTTCGGCGGGTGTGGGCTCGCGGCGGCTAAACGCCCACTTGAAAATACCGTTAAAGGCGCCAATGCCTATAAAGAAGAAAAGCACCCAACCGGTGAAGACAGCCGCGACCACGGCGTCGCTAACGACGACGCTTTTGGGGCTGAGCGCGCTCGTCAACCTGTTCACCAGCACGCCGGAGACCGCAGCACCTACCACACCAAGTACTATCCCCGAAATCACGCTCGGGAAAAGGCTGTTGATGAGATTTGGACGTCTCACTGTGGCTGCGGTTGTACTACTGGTTGTACTGCTCATAAGTGTCCTCCTTGCCTTACTATCCAGGAGTTGAACTCATTAACACTGACCACATTCACCGCTTCCCACATGTAGGAATGATAGAGCCCGCACAATTCCACACATTGTACTGTGTACAATCCAATCTGCGTGGGGGTGATGACTGCTGTAGTGGTCACTTCCCCCGGGTTCGCATCGACGCGTACCCCAAGGGCACGGATGGAAAAGCCGTGCAGCACATCTTTCGAGGTGACATAGAACTCCACCGGTCGATTCACCGGCAGTTCAATGACCTGAGCTCCCTGGCTGGTCGCGCCATATTGTGGATAGTTAAACGTCCACTGCCATTGCTGCGCAGTCACCTGGAGGGCCAGGGTGTTAGAGGTTGAGGCCGCGGAGGTTTCCTGGTAAAAGGCAATCAAACCCCAGATGAGCAGAAACAGGCACAGCAGGGAAGTGATGCCTAACCACCCGATTTGCAGCGATGGTGTGGGCTGTAAGGGGACGCCATCCTCCGTCGGCCTCTCTTTGACCCTGAAGGCGAACAGGCTGTAGCCGAGAAAGACAAAGACGAACAGGGATACCGGCACGGCCAGGACGGTCAGCACGAGGAAGGTGAAGTTATCGGAGCTGTCAAGACCGCTTGCAGCCGCTGGAAGAATGAACTGGGCCAGGGCAAGCCATACCGCGATCCCTATAACAGAGAGCACTGCCCAGATGATGAGTGCGCGGCGCAGATGACGGGGTTCTGCTGGTGAAGCATTTCCAGTGTTTCCCTCGATATTGGCTTCAGACATCTTGCCCTCCTTAATAATTCGTTACGGTCAATGTTCCGGCCATGTACCCGGTAGTGGTCATCGGCCCGCTAAACCCATAGGGCGATTCGCGATCATTGCCACATGGGACATAACAGTGCCAGATGTAGACGTGGCCAGCAGGTCCTGTGCGGAACTGGAACTCGATGACGTTGGGCTTCGGGTAACCGTTCGCCAGGTTGGGAGCGTTGTCTGGGACCCCGAGGAGCGGGACACTGACAAATATCGGGTTTGGCTCGTCGGGTTGCGATTGAATGGTAAACGTGTGGGCAGCATCGTCCCCGTTGATCTGGCTCATGGGCTTGTTGTTGTACATCGCGACGCCTCCCACAGTCCCCTGCACATTCTGGAAGAAACCGTTGTACAGGCCCGATGCACTATCGTATTGCTTGATGACAACAGTGACGAGGCTGTTCGCGGGTAGTTGCCAGTTGGTACTTGGGCAATAGGTTACCCACTCGATTTGCGGTTCTCCCTGGTCGGCGTGGCATACCATACTGTCGGGATAGGTAGAGAGATTGAGTGTCGCGCTGTTAGGGCCCGTTTTGGTCGCTTGCCACACGTTGGGTTCGTAGCCAAGTCCCGCTGTGGAGCGCAGGCCCACCGCGACCCCAGCTACGACGCCAAAACCTAAAATAATCGATACTACGATACCAATGATAAAGCCTGATGAATGCCGTTCCATTTCAGACCTCCCTGTCTGTAGTTTAGACGCAAGAATCAGAAGGTATGCTTTCCCCCACGGCAAAGCACTGAGCATGCCATAAATATACCATAAAAATACCAGTTTGAGAATACATAGCAGTACCATCATTTCATCACATCATCATACCATCACCAGGTAACACGGCCTCAAGAAACGATCAGTAACCTGGTGCCGTATATAATAATATTAGATTGCAGGCATCCCTATGGTTTTTTTATGGAGTAGTGTTTACCCGTGAAAACAAATGTACATAAAGATAAACGTGCGTGGTGGTTGTCCCACGAGGCGTTTCTTACCCTCCAGGAACTTGCTCATCAACAAGGACTACAAATAGCAGCATTTTTAGAAATCATCAGCCGTGAGCTTGCCCTGGGACGGCTCTCAGAAGAGCAGCGGGCAGGTATAAAAGCTGAGGCAGAACGGATTGCTGCCGAGCGGCAAAATGCAGCGCAGTAGGCAGGAGTTTGTTCACCAACTCATCCTGGAGCACGAAGCTCCCTGTTTTATATGCCCCTGGAAGCTGCTTCCCAAATCACAGCTGTGTCACGAAGGATATGGTATAATGGTTATGCTTGACGGCGAATTGTAACGCGAAAAAAGATGAGATCTCCTTCCTGCTGAAACCTTATGGTGCGCCCGAAAAGGACAGCGAGCGAACGAAATGATGTTACCAGAAAATAATGTCACGCTCGCCCAGGGGCGAGCAACAGGACAGCGAGGACGCAGGTACCAACCCATCCGCTGTTCTATCTGTACGCGTTTGGTCTGGTTTCACCCTGTTGCGATCGAAGAGCCGGTGGGAGCGCCAGAACCGCGCCACGAATGGGTGCTCTGCAAATCTTGCCACAATGCGCTGCTCGTGGAAATGCGCCGCTCCTCCTTACGTTCGCCAGTGCGCCTGCGCATTGCGATGGGCCTGGTGGCCGCCGAACGGTGGCCTACGGCTTATAATATGAGTCCCCATCTTCGCGAACAGCGCGAATTCCAGCGCGAATTCGCCTGGGTCGTGCGGCTGCTGGTCCTTTTCGCCCTCTGGCACCTGGTTATATTGGTCATTCTGTTGGCGGTACCAAAATAAAAAGCTCCCTATCTCTCGGCCCAGCTTTTGTTGCCTCGCTCGCACCGTGCTGCAGAAAGGCCGGACCCACAAGGAGAACACGAGTGTGATTTCACGTACATTTTGTTATCGTTTCTGTTTTCCGTTCCTATTGTTATTGCTCGTGGGATTGTTCTCACCATCAGCACATGCAGATGGGGGGGCTCCTCAACTCGCCTATGTGGCAGGAACTGCACCAGGCATCAGCATCATTGATATCGCCCGACGGCGTGTAACTGGGACGATTGCCGTAGCTGGGAATCCGCGCACTGTCCTACTGAGTCCGGACGGGCATGCGCTGTATGTGACGCAGCCAACGCTTGGGCGGGTTACGGTGATCGCCGCGAAAACAGAGAAGACTCTCTGCACGGCCAGCCTTCCTGGTCAACCGTCACTGCTAGCACTCAGCCTGGATGCAACAGTCCTGTATGTGGCAGGCCAGGGAGACACTAGCGTGCGTGCGCTAGATCCCCTGACATGCGCAGTCCAACGAACCTTTGAGACTCATGAGCCCGTCAATGGACTGGCAGTGACCGCTTCGACGGCGGCTGATGCAACTCCTACAACTCCCAACCAGCTCTGGGTCACCGGGACCACTTCGCTCACGATCTTCGAGGTGAATGGACACCTGCTTGGCTCTGTGCCTATTACTGGCGGACCCCAGGGCATCTGCATCCCTGGCGGTTTTACTGCTTATATTACCACCCGCCAGGGTAGCGTCGTGGCTGTTGACCTGAACACACGACAGGTTATCCGGACTCTGCTCAGGGAGGGGCAATTTGGCTCAATGGATTATGATGCGAACACTGGCGAGGTGTATGTGCCTGATCGGCAGCACAACCAACTGGATGTCCTGACTCCTGTCACAGCGGGCACAACTGTGACTCCGCGGGAACCAGCGCGGATTCTCCATCTGAGCAGTTCCCCGCAATCGGTCGCTATCACTAGCGACGGGCAGCTCGGCTTCGTGGCACTCTCCAACGGTCAGGTACTTATGCTCGACGTCCCCGGACGAAGCATCGTCACTAGCCTCACAGTTGGTGGAACTCCACACTTCATCATCACCGGCCTCTACCCACCTGTAAATAGCCCCATATCCCCCCCACAGCAGACGGCAACTCCGCCATCACAGGCATCGCCCATCAGTCTTCTTCTTGTCTCGATGGTATTAGCAGGAGTACTCTTGCTTGGTACGCTCTGGCTCTATTGGAGACAATACCAGAAGCGGCTTGCTGGTCAACGTTCTGTCGGCAAGCGTCTCTAGTATCTCTAGTATCTCTAGTATCTCTATTGCAAACAGTGCATAAAAAATAAGTTGGCCTTGACACCATCAGGCATCTGCACAATAATTACTTCACAAGGAATTCCCCTCGATAAATCGGGGGACTACATCACGGTGTACCTTCAGAAATGGACTGCCACATGCCTGAACTCGCTGAAAATGCACCTGTTCAAGGGTCAGTGCGTAAGAATAAGCTCAGGCGCAGAATTCTAATATTTTGTGTAGTGAGCCTGTTAAATGTGGGATTACTTGTGCTGCTCTTGACCCAACTGCTGACACCTGCACCAAATTCTGAGTCGGATCCTCTTGTCGGCCATCCCGCGCCGAATTTTTCGCTGGCAATGCTGCGTCCCTATACCGGGAAGAGTGCGCTTTCGCTCTCGAGTTTTAAGGGTAAGCCGGTTGTCTTGAATTTCTGGGCATCGTGGTGTGAACCATGTAAGGAGGAAGCGCCCATTCTGGAAAGTGCCTGGACGCAGGTGCAAGCGAGGGGAAAAGATGTCATCATCCTGGGGATTGACTATCAGGACTCGCACAATGATGGCATAAACTTTTTACAACTAAACAGCATCACCTACCCGACTGTGCTGGATGCGGATGGGTCCGTTGCTATCAAATACGGCATAACATCCTTGCCGGTAACCATTTTCATCAATCGGAAGGGAATGGTTATGAGCAGGGTGCCGCGGCAGCTTACTGCCCAGGTATTATCGAGCAACCTACAATTGATTATGTAACTGCTGCATCGCCGCTTTCAACAGCTTCTCCGCTGATAGCTCGACGTGACAGAACACCCGCACTCAGCTGATACCATTTCTACATTGCATTTCAACTTCGTTCACACAAAACATAGCGTTGTAATTGCCGTTCCCGGGCTGCCTAGGGCCGCCTGCGGATGATGTCAGAGGTCTCGATATCGCCATCGCCGAACAACTGCACTCTTTTACAGGGACCCCCCAGAATCCACAAGGACAGGCGTGCGAGTAGCTGTTGTACCTACCACCTTACCCATAATGTTGAACATCTGTCGTCTCTCTCGGGTTAATAGACGTAACAGCTTTGAAGCAGGAGGCACCGGAGCCGGAAAGACGGATGGATTGGGATCAGTCAGAGTATATACTCCTACTCTGAAAGAATAAGCAGTCTGCTGAAAAGAACAGAATGCTGTGATAACCTGCTTTCTAAGCATGTGGTTACAAGATTATCGCTTGCTTGGCACAAACAGCCAGCACAGGCTGATTGAGCAGTACTTCCTCGTTTTGACGCACGAATGACAAAAGTTGTCGCATGCATTTTTCGTGCCTTCTGACAAAAGTTTTCACTTAGTAGTGAAGGCAGGGTGTCACGAGGTTTTGCACTCATCAAGAGTATATCCTACCTTCTTACAAAATGGCAACGTGTAGGACGAAAAGGGGGATCAATGTTTGGATCAGATATACCAGGTAGCCAGCACAGGGAGAGCTGTGTCGTAACGTCGGAGTTCTTTATGCTGATTGCCATAGTCGCTTTGCCGGATGAGGCAGGCGATGACGAAGCGCTTGTCGACGTCGAGCCCACAACAACACGCATGAAGGACTTGCATCGGTGATACCCTCCCTGGTTGATCCGACGTTCATGCCGTGAAAGATCACCAACTGGGTATCTGCTCTCGTTCATATTTTCCTCTTCGTGCTTCCCCTCAAGGAGCGACATGCGGTGGTGCATTCCGATACCCGGGAACATCTTTTTAGCCAAAGTTCGGGGCTTATCAAGTGTAAATTCTGTCCTGACATTGGGGGGATCTCTCTCCCCAAGTATACTCTGTTCACTCGCGGTGGTGCCTCGCAGAGGCATGCCTCTTTTTATGCTGCGATCATAGAAATGTGTTGGGCAACACACCACACGGCAAATTACGTACACTCAATCGTTCCCCTTTTGTGTCAACTGCAATATATCCTTGTATATTTTCAAAATCGCCTGAGCATGAGGGTGCTCCTCCTCCTTCCTCTGTCGGCGTATTGCCAATGCTTGTTCAAACAACGGCAAGGCCTCTGAGTGCCTTTGCAGCTGGCAATAAAGAGCACCCAGATTTTGTAAGGTGTCCGCAATATCGGGATGGTTCGCGCTCAGCATTTTGGATTGGAGAGTCAAGGCTTGATACAAAAAGGATTCTGTTTGTTCATAGTCTTCCTGATGCAGGTACACGAGAGCCAAACCATTCAGGCATTTTGCTTGAACAGGATGCTCGCTTTGCTCCTTGGAATAGATAGCCAGTGCCTGTTGATACAGTGCCTTCGCTTCTTCGTATTGGTGCAGGTTGGCATAAGCGCTGGCAAGATTGGTCAGCGTAATAGCAGTTGTAACATGCTCTTCACCCAGCACCCTTTGGTCAATTGCCACAGCCTGTTGTAAAAGTATTTCGGCTTCTTTGAATCTTCCCAGATGTTGGTACGCATTTGCTAAACTGTTCAGACTGACAGCAATGTCAGGATGGTCTTCCCTGAGAATCCTTTTGCGAATGGTCAGCGCTTGCTGATAGCGCTTTTCAGCTTCTTCGTAGCTACCCCGATTGAAAAATACATCTGCTAAATTGTTCAGAGTTGTGAGCGTATCTGGATGTTCTTCCCCCAATACTTTGTATCGAATCGCCAGTGTTTGTGTATATAACTGTTCAGCTTTTTGATAATCGCCCTGATCATCATAGATATTTGCCAAATTGTTCAGACTGCGAGCGATTTCGGGGTCGTTCTCATCGAGCACTTTGAGGCGAATGGCCAGAGCCTGTTGATGTAACTCCTTTGCTTTCTCATACTTGCCCTGATTGTAATAGACGATGCCTAAATTATTGAAGGTGTTCGCAGTGAGAATATTTCCTTGGCCAAAGAGTTTGCTCTCAATTTCCAATACTCTTTTACAATAGACTTCGGCCTCATCATATATTCCGCGATCATCGAGATAGCTGCTCATATTGTACAATAAAAGTGCTCCCTCAATCATCGTAATCTTCCACTGCGTGAATAGTGCTGCACACTCACGGGCATGTGGCAGAAGTTGTTGGCAGAGATTCCAGTTTTCGACTGTTGGCCAGGGGAAGACATGGTACACGATGCGCATAGTACGAACAGCCCAGGCGTGTGCGGTGTTTTTGGGCATATTGTCACGCAGAACCGCCTGAACAAGGCGGTGGACAGTGAGCGTGTGGGCAAGTGCATCGCGCGCGATTAGCGAGTATTTCTGCAATTCACGTATTGCAGTGTTGAGTTTGTTAGAACTGCGTGCGAGCTTTTTGAGCGGCCCAGTGAGTTCGACTTCCCCCTGCGTGATGAGTTGTTCAGGGATTTCCTCAGGAGCGAGAAAGGCACAGAGGCGCAGAAGGTCAGCAGCAGCGGGGTTGACTTTTTCCACGCGCTCGAAGGCCATTCGCCAGGTGGTCGCAACTGAGTCAGGATGAAGGTTCCTCGCGCCTCCACGTGTGGCCAAGAGTGCTTTGCGTTCTTCTCGGAAACTCTTTAAATAGCCTTGCAACCCACAGTAGGTCTCTTCAATATAAGCACCAGCCTGATCGAGTGCCAGAGGCAGGCCATCGAGTTCGCGGACAATTGCCCTGGCTGCCTCTTTTTCACGAGGAGTAATCTGTGTACCCGGCTGGAGCTTTTTGCTGATACCACTGCGATGCAACAGGAACGAGATGCTCTCGTCCTCTGGAAGTTTTGGGAGTGCGATGGTTTCCGCCAGTTCCCCCAAAGCGGAAGCGCGTGTCGTCAGCAGAATGTGGCCAGAGAAGAGGGTGGGGAGGAAGTCAGTGAGCAAGCTCTGGTCATCAGCATTGTCGAAGATCAGCAGCCAGCCCTGGTTTTTCTCCAGCCAGTCTTTAACCGCCGTGACTATCAGTTGCTGTTCGGGTTGGTCTTTATCAGGCAGGTCAAGTAGTCGAGCGAGATTACTGTAGGCAGCATTGAGTGTTTCTCGCGAGTCGGCGAGTGCCCAGAAGATTGAGCGATACTTCTCACGATAGCGATACGCATATTCAACCGCGAGTTGCGTTTTGCCGATTCCACCCAGGCCGCTGATAGCCTGGGTCTGGCCAATTGCAGCAGTGTTGCTCTGCTGCAATTGGCTGTAGAGTTGTTCCAGTTCCTGGTCTCGCCCGGTGAAAAAAGGATTGCGAACGAGGGGAACATTCCAGTGGACGAGCTGGGCAGGCAATTGTTGGTCATCCTGTGGAAGAAAGGTGAATTTTGCCAACACCTGGAAAGCAAAAGCGGCGGCGTGCTCTGCGGCCACGCTCTGCGCGCCAGCAGCATCTGTGGTGGTTTTGTCATCGATCAGATCGGAGATACCGCGAATGACCAGGCCTTGAACAGCGTGGTTGATGTGGACCGTGTGCAAGAAACCATGCCCTTCCATCTCAACAGCCAGAGCATCGCTATAGGTTGCTTTGAGCTGACGATAAAGGCTGGATCGGGTAGACGCCAGGACTTTCTCGCCGGCAGCGAGAGCACCAATGTAGATCTGTGGTGCGGGATCGGGACATGAACCATCCAGGCGCGCAAGCCATTCGTCGCCGCGCGCTTCATGTCGTGCCCGTGTCACCAAAGCGTAACTGGCTAGCCTGACTTCCGGGCGCGGCGCAAATAATTGGCCAGCCTTGCCTGACTCATAGGCGTAAATTTTCGTCGCCGCGACTACATCACCAAGATGAACATCCTTCAAGCCACCAGCGACCCCCACAAATAGGGCGATCCGGGGATGAAAAAAACGAATAGCCCTTTCTGCTTCTGCCGCAGCAGTCAGACCGCCCATACCAATTTCCGCTACGGCTACGCGCCATGTACGGTGTTGTCCATTAAAGCTTCCCCATTCATAGATCATTCCCTGATCGTGGACAATCTCCTGCACATGCTGAAGACGTCTGATCACAGCCTTATATTCCACTGGTAGAGCCGTAAGAACGATAACTTCGCACGGTGGCGGTGATGTCTGCATTATGCTTTATCCATCTCGGAATTACATAAAAAATTTACTGCTATTAAATCAACGATATTATAATCAATTTTTATCAAAAGAAAAGAGGAACCAATCGCATTGCCTCTTCTGAAAAAGCAGTAGGAGGTCTTCCACCTGGTAGGACTCCATTAAGATATTGTTGGCGAATTCAAAAATCAAGCTCGTTTTGAGCTAGAGTTTGTAGTATTTCCGAGCGTGAAAACCGAATTCGCCAACAATATCATTAACTGGTTGTCGAGCATAAGACCCCTTTCTGAAGACTAAGCAAGGGCCGACGGCGTGGTTGTTGGCTCGACGATTGTTGCGATCTGACGTGTGGCTCCGTCTGTTTCGTAGGGCGTCTCCGTCGTTTTGGTGCCACCCAGGGTGCAGGAGCCACACGATAGCTCAAGAGTTCCCAAATGCTCCAAACATGATCCGTCAAACCACTGGCCATGGCCGGAGTCAGTAACACTACTCCTGGTTTTCCTTGAGCCTTGGCTGCCCGTCGGCTCAGTTCATGATGTGGCGCACAGAAGTTGTAGGTGCATCCCAGCAGCCACATGCCGCTTTCCAGAGTCGCCAAGCGTCTGGCCGCATGCCGACATTTGCGCGTCAAGCTGGCGAGTCGTTGGCGCATCATGCCGTTCAAGCGTTCAATAAAGGCGGTATTGAGCAGCGTTCCTCCATGAGAAACCGCAAGCACAGCGCCTGCGCTTGCTCCGGCGTTCCCTGAACCATCTTGCGCGTGATTTCCACGACCCGTTTCGACTGGAAAGGGTATTGACGGCATTGAGTTGCGCCCGTGTCAGAGATCGATCGCTGGCCATAAATTCATAACGCTGATATTCGCTCACTACTACTATCCTCCATATAGTATCAATGCTAGATATGAGGCGCTCAATATCCTACAGCTATCTCACTCCTGAAGTTTAACAAGCAAATGATGTTGAGTGCAGTTTGGTCGCAGTTCTGCGTAAAGGCTGGTATCGGCTTTCCCCAAAGGATACCACACTTGACTGATGGAGATAAAGAGAGGTGGGTGGATGCGGCGGTGGTTGGCCCGGAACCCTACATCCCCACCCTTGGCCTATATTGTATCGCCTCCGCCACATGATTGGCCGCAATCATCTCGTTGCCTGCCAGGTCAGCAATCGTCCGCGCTAACTTTAACACCCGGTGAAACGCTCGCGCCGACAGGTGCAACTGCTGCATCGCCGCCTTTAACAACTTCTCCCCTGAGGCGTCTGTCTGGCAAAACTCACGCACCTCCGACGGCCCCATCTCCGCGTTACAGGTCAACTTCGTCCCGCTGAAGCGTTGTAGTTGTCGTTCCCGTGCCGCCTGCACCCTGGCGCGCACTGTTTGCGAATTTTCCACGTTGCGCTTATCGGCCAATTTCTCATAATCGACGCGTGGCACCTCAACATGGATATCGATGCGGTCAAGCAACGGGCCGCTGATGCGCTTCTGGTAGCGTGCAATTGCCATCGCCGAACAACTGCACTCTTTTACAGGGTCCCCCCAGAATCCACAGGGGCATGGGTTCATCGCAGCCACAAGCATGAAATTTGCCGGGTAGGTAATCGTTCCCTGCGCACGTGAAATTGTCACCACCTTGTCTT
>WNFD01006766.1_pt1 | contig 12700 bp, 14 predicted proteins | sample 5400491 | NCBI WGS metagenome assembly WNFD01 (sample SAMN13153343, study PRJNA577476) | soil metagenome | isolation source: 120 cm saprolite under Douglas fir tree site 2 hole 2 replicate 2 | place: USA:California | collected 2015-04-18 | reverse complement strand
ACGAAAGTCGGGTAGAATTTCCACCAGCGCTCCACTCTCCAAGTATCGGCCAATCCCAAGAAGTGGGGCCTGAATCAGGCCAAGACCGGCGAGGGCAGCGGCTTCGTAGGTTTGTGCGCTGTTGACGTGCAAGGCACCTGGCAACTGAAGTGTCGCGTAACTTTCGCCGTCCGGATATTCCCATCCATAGGGTCTTGCGCCCAGCGTCGTCCCAAAGTGAATTGTCCGATGTTCCTGGCGCTGGAGATCTCCCAGCGATCGAGGGACACCATAGCGCGCAAGATAGGCGGGACTGGCAGCGTTGGCCATGCGCAACAGGCCCAATGGGCGGGCAATCAGCGTTTCGTCCCTAATGGGACCAAGTCGCAATACGCAGTCGAACCCCTCTTGAACCAGATCGACTTGCCGATCCGTACTCGACACCTCCAGCTCCAACTCTGGATGAGTCGCCATGAAATCCGGTAAGGCCGGCACGATCGTTGCCCGTGCCACCTCGGTCGGAAAATCGACGCGTAGACGCCCGCGAAGTGCCACTTGATCGCTTGCGAACATTGAGTGCAGATCATCAACGTCAGCAAGCAGATCGCGGGCACGTGCATGAAATGCCCGTCCGTCTTCGGTCAACTGCACGCTACGCGTCGTCCGGTGCAGAAGCCTGACACCGACATCTTCTTCCAGCTTCCGGACCGCCGTTGAGGCCCTTCCCTTCTGAATGCCCAGGCTATCGGCTGCGCGGGTGAAGCTCGCCATTTCCGCTACCGTTATGAAAATGAGGATGGGTTCGAGATTCTGCATTTTCGTGCCTCGGTATTGTTCACCGCAAAGAGAACAGTGAGTTCATTTCCTCGGTGTTTATCATACCTAGAAGACACAGTAGGCTCCGAACATTGGTAACCCCCAATCGGAGAATGAAGTGTCCAAAACGATGAACCTGCTTGAGGTGCCTGAGACTTTTACCTTGCGTCGCGCCCTATGGGCCGGCCGGATCATGAGTGCGCTAGTCGTTATCGCTCTGCTGGCAGACGGCACTATTCAGCTTTTCGCGCCGACACAGATCGCGAGCATGTTGCAGGAAACGGGCTTCGCGATGGACCTGACCCGTGTCGTGGGTCCGATCCTACTCGCCTGCGCCATCCTTTACGCCATCCCGGCCACCTCCGTCCTCGGCGCGATCCTAGTGACGGGCTTTTTGGGAGGTGCCATCTGTGCCCATGTCCGCATCGGTGAGTTGGGGTCGCCGCCGGAAATCATTTCTCTGCTTCTGGGCGCGATGGCATGGGGCGGCCTCTACGCGAGCAATTCCCGTATCCGGGCCATTCTGCCGCTCATCCGTTAAACCAACCGGGCAGTGCTCTGTCCCTCAAGATCAGGAGAAAACGCATGTTTTTAGTAATGGGTATCACAGGAAAAGTGGGCGGCGCAACGGCAGAACATCTGTTGGCGCACGGCAAGAAAGTACGCGCCTTGGTCCGTACTCGCGACAAGGCGGCGAATTGGGCGGACCAAGGTGTGGATCTGGTAGAGGGTGATTGGAATGATTCGGCAGCCATCGAGCGGGCGCTCAAAGGCGTCGAAGGCGCGTTTGTCATGTTGCCGGCTGTCTGGGCCCCCTCGCCCGATTACAAAGAAGCCAAGGGCGTGATTGCGAACTATGTCGAGGCGCTCACCAAGGCGGCGCCGCCGCGGATGGTAGCGCTTTCGTCGATGGGTGCAAACAGGACTAGCGGGCTTGGGATGATCACGGCCTTGTCGCTTCTGGAGCAAGGTTTTCGCGACCTAATATCGCCAATCGCATTTGTGCGCGCAGGTGGATTCTTCGAAAACTTCCTCTACGGCTTGCAGGTAGCCCAGGGCGGAACGCTACCGGTCTACTACAATCCGACAAATCGGAAATCGACCATGGTCGCGACGAACGACATCGGCGCGGAGGTCGCAAACCTTTTGACCGGGCCAGCGTGGTCAGGGCAGCGCGCCGTCGAGCTTGGTTCGATGGTCACCGCGGATGAAGTCGCGGAGCAATTGGGTGAAGTCCTGAATCTCGACGTGAAAGCCTTTGCAGTCCCGCGTGCAGGGTGGGCGAAAGCGTTCGAGCAATTCGGCATCCCGAAGGGCCACACCGGACCTGCCGAAGAAATGTTTGAGGCCGTTAATGCAGGATGGATGGACCTTGGAGTCGAGGGTACGGAGCACGTAGCGGGTACGACGTCCGCACGCGACGTCTTCGCGACGGCCCAGAAGGCCGTGACGGCGTGAACCGCGACGTTCACACCGATGAAGATCGAGATCGAACATGAAGATTCTTGTTTCAGGTGTTCTGGTAACGCCGAACTCACTACCCGCATCGATCCGATCATATCCCAGGCCGAGCTCGCCGCAACACCAGAGCACTTTCTGGACGTTGATCGAATTGGCTCGACCCCAGATCTTCAGCATCTCGATTGGCCCTCGTTGGTCCGCTCGCGGTACGAGGCCGCGAGCGGACCTGACGTCAGCGCCGCAGTCACGCGGGAAGCTTGTCCGCCAGCACGGAAGGTTGACGAATCTCCGGAGCTGCTGCAAGCAGCTCGGCCGCGTTTGCCATTAGCGCGGCGGCGACTGCGCCATTCAGATGCGCAGTCCGTCCGGACTCATCATTGAATGCGTCAAAGATCGCAAACGTCGCTTTGTCGAAGCGCACGGCAAACCATGCGACCGTGCCGGTCTCGGCCAGCACGAGAGCGCGTGCATTCGCAAGAAACGTCGCGACATCTTCTTCCCTGCCGGGCTTTGCCTTCAATTCAACGTAGAGTGCGAAACGCGTCATCGGTGAACTCCTTCTTCCTTTGCGGGTTAGCGCCAACATGTACTTTCGTGACGGGATATTATTCCGCGCCTAGAGTGCCGAGTGATCGCGGACTGCTTCCGCCAACGCGGGCTTGAGATCGACGAAGCGCTTGTCGAGGGCCGCGGGATCCTGGCGGTTCAAGGCGATCATCTTGGCCCGCGCCTCGCCTCCGCGGATGACCTCGAAAGCATCCTGCTCCATTCCCTCGATGACAGCCGCTGCGACCGCGCTCGCCGGCTCACGGGTGAAGCCCCAGTTCCGGCCCCGCACGCGACGAGCGCATCATGGGCGTATCGGTCGCTCCGGGATAGACCGTCATGACATGTACGCCCTCGCCCTTCAGTTCCCGGCGAAGGGATTCGCCGAACTTCGCCAAACCACCTTTGACGCCGGCGTAGGTCGCATAGAATGGCGCCGCAACAAGCGCGATGCCGGAGGTGACATTGACGACGAGGCCGTCCTTGCTTGCCCGGAGCGCCGGTAAAGCCACTCGCGTTAACAAGATGGGCGCGACCAGGTCGACCTCGATCATCGCCCTGATTTCGGCCTCCGTGGTGTCCTCTAGCCGACCGGCCCTCACTCCACCCGCATTGTTGACCAGAATATCGAGGCCGCCAAGCTTCTCTAGAGCGAGCTTGAGCGTGGTCTGCCGTCCCTTCTCCGTGCTTACATCCGCGGCGATAGATTCGACGCTACGTCCCCCTTGGCGAAGCTGTTTGGCAGCCTCTGTCAGGACATCTGGCCGCCGACCGGTGATCGCAACTTTTGCGCCTTTTGCCAGCATCGCCTCGGCGATCGCAAATCCGATGCCGCTGGAGCCGCCAGTGATCAGCGCCCTCTTTCCCTGGAGTATCATCTGACCTCGCTTGATTATCTGCTTGGAGAATTTGCGCGCCGGTCCTAGGCGACCTTCGGATAGTTGGACGGGAAGAGCGCGCGGCGCGTTTCTTCGTCCACTTCCTTCTTGAAGGCGAGATCTTTTCCAACCGCGCGGACTCTTGCCACGGCTGGCCGCGCGTCGATCGCACGATACCAGCGATCGAGATTTGTGAATGTCGCGAGAGGAGCAGCGTCACCTGGCAGCACGCGCGGGGCTCGTTCCAACCAGCCCCATGCCGAAATATCGGCGATCGTGAAGTCCTTGCCGACGATGAAATCACGACCCTTCAAATGGGTGTCGAGCACTTCGTAGTGGCGCTCGACCTCCCGGCGGTAGCGGTTGATCGCGTAGGCAAGCTTTTCCGGAGCCGCATGCTGGAAATGAACGGCCTGTCCCGAGAACGGTCCGATGCCGGTCCCAATGAAGAACAGCCACGACAACAGTTCCGGCCTGTCGGCCGGAGAGCCGATCAGTCGTCCGGTCTTGTCGCCGAGGTAAAGCAGGATCGCACTGGAATCGAAGACCCTGGCTTCTTTTCCGCCGGGCCCCTCCGTGTCGACAATTGCGGGCACCTTACCGTTCGGGTTGATGGCGCGGAATTCCGGCGTGTGCTGTTCTCCTTTGCCGGTTTCGACTGGGACTACCTGATAGGCCAAGCCCGTTTCCTCCAGCATCAGCGCGACCTTTGCCGGATTGGGTGTCGGGTGGAAATAAAAGCGGATCATTGGCCTTCTCCCTTTTTGTGTTACCTTGATTGCCGGACGCAGCAGCGAAAATGACCCCCAGCGCGATGACGCAGACAGCGACCGCCGACGGCCATGATGGCCATTCGCCGAGAATCGGTATCGCCAAAAGAGCCGCCGTGACGGGCACAAGCGCAATGATGGCGGCCGCGCCCCGCGGTCCGAGCAAGACAACGGCGCGATTAAATGCGAAGAGCGCCACCACGCTCATCAAGACGCCCTGATATACCGACTGAAAGAGCAGTTCCCCAGCGGACGCACGCGACAGATTCGAAAGGTCGAGTCCGATATAGAGCGGTAGGTAAAAGATGGCGGACCAGAAGCAGATCAGCGCCGCGGCTTGAAGCGAAGTAAGGCCGGTTCGGCGCACCCGCAACACGTAGAGCGCCCACATGACCGCCGCCGTCACCAGGGCTGCAACACCGCCAAGTTCGAGGTGGCCTTCTGCCCAGATATAACCGTAAACCAGAGCGAGCAGTCCGGCGACAATCAGTCCATAGCCGCATAGCTGCCGTCTGCGCGGACGCTCAGCCAAAAATGTCCACGCGATGAGACCGGCGAATACCGGCATCAATGCCGGCGTTACCGACGAGGTCAACGTGGCCGACGTCGCCTGCAAGCCAAGTCCGACCAAGAGAATGAACGGAGCTCCCCATAACACAGCCAGGACGATCCCTTGAGACCACGCCCGAAACCGCAGACGCAAGGACCCGACAAGCAGCGTCGGCGTCAGCAGAACCGCCCCCTCGCCGAAACGCAGCGCAATGACGTCCCAGACGCGAAGATCCTGACGCAGTCCCAAACGCGTTACCACGAACCAGCCTGAAAGAATCGCAACCGATAGGCCGCCCCAAACCACTCCGTGCGCCGTCCGCCAAGAGCCGGAACTGACCGAATTCGAGCGCGTCGACAAATCGTCAACCGTGGCTAGGTTCATCGGATCGTCGCTCGCGGTCAACATTGAAAACTGTCGATACGTCCATTTTAGATCACACGCTCTAAAACGAATCAAGCCTCGTTTCGAAGGGGGCGATGCGCGGTGACTGCATGGCAAACCGATTCCGCGTCGATGTAGTCTCGCGGGCGGCGCGCCCTCCGACTGGACGGTCGCAAGTCCGTCCACTCACTCCGCGATTGCTCTCTTACATGCGTCGAGGCCGAACCGGTTGATTACAGATCGAACGATCTAAAAATCGCAGTCTCCATTCGGACTTCGGCTCGGGGGGATGGAGCCTGCGGTAGCCCGGCAATTGTCAGGTAACCATTTCGAGTGTTATGCAATTGTGTACCAGCCGCCGAGAGGCCGGATGAAAGGGATATGCGACAATGGCGAGGCCGCGCGAGTTCGATGAAGCCGCGGTGCTGGATGCGGCCATCGAGAGATTCTGGCAGAGCGGCTATGAGGCGACGTCGGTGCGCGATCTTGCAGACGAAATGAACATCGCCGGCGCGAGCCTCTACAACGCCTTTGGCGACAAGCGTTCGCTGTACGAGCGCACGCTCAATCGCTATCTCGATCAGACTTTCCGGGAGCGCATTCGCCGGCTGGAACCCAGCCTTCCGCCTCGCGAGGCCATCATCGCGTTTCTGCAGGAAATCGTCAAACGCTCTCTTGCCGACAAGCAGCGGCGCGGCTGCATGCTGGTGAACTCGGCCATCGAGAGCGCTCCGCACGACGCCAAATTCTTTGATATCGTCGCCATCTTTCTGGATGAGGTGGAAAGGTTCTTCTTTCGTTGTGTCAGCAACGGTCAGAAAGATGGAACCATCACCAGAGCGTATTCGGCTGAAGACCTTTCGAGGTCCCTTCTGGGTGCACTGCTCGGCATTCGAGTGCTGGCGCGCGTTCGACCTGAACGTAAGCTGCTCGAAGGTTTACTGCGACCGATCTTTGGATTGTTGGACGATACCCTGTCTGTTCGGCGACGTAGTAAACGCGCTGGGTCGGCAACATCCTGACGTCAAGCTAGGCGAGCAGCAGTTCGCGGAGGTTCGCCACGCCCATGCGGGCGTAAGCGCAGTTGCGGTGCGTGATGACCGTCGTTTCGGCAATGCCTAAGTCCGCCGCAATCTGGCGGGCAGACATGCCGGCCTTGACCCTTGCCGCAACTTCTAGCTCACGGGTACTCATACGCGGGTGATGCGACTTCAAGCTCGCTTGCATTTCCTCAATTGTGCCGCTCCTGGGGTCGGGAATCGCCGTCTTGGCTCCGCCGTGAAGGTCCACGCTGGCCAACAGTATCGGCATGAGCGCGCCGGCACGGTCGAGTTCGCGATCGGAAAAGCGCCCGTTGCCGCGGCTGCCATGCACGCTGACAGATGTCGATCGCGCAGGACCGACGCATACGAGCGAAAATCGGTCGGCGATCCCCGTCCGATCATAACACGCGCGCCGGTATTGCGACGATAAGAGCCGCCGCCGTTTTCAGCGACATTGAACAATATTTTCATGTGAGTTGCTTCTTTGAAGATTGGTCCCGGCTGGCGCGCAAGATGCGCGTTGGTTATAGTGTCCGCGCGGGGCAGCACCGTTGTTACATTCATCTACAGTTCCCGGCTCACAATGATGTGCATGCGGGGCCGCGAATTTTGCGGATAGGCGAGCGACGTCCGCTCGCGCCCTATCAAGAACGCAACAACCATTTGCTGTCGGCTATTGAGGGTGAAGCGGCGAACGCCGCGCCAACAGCGCGCAAGCTGGTCGGGCTGGCCAACGATGTCGAGCCAGTGCAGGACGGCCGGAATCGAAGCCTGCTCAGCGCGCCAAGACACGCGCGGCGAAGGTGTGGTTCGGCCCGAGCGGTACGCTTCACGATTTTGTGTGGTGCGCGGCGCGTAACGCCCGACGCCCGCCAGCGAATACGGTTTATCCAACCGTCGGAGGATCAATCATGTCGTTGCGCTTTCTGATTCCGCTCGGACTCGCTGCCTGCCTCGCTCCTGCAGTTGCGGGTGCCACCGAGCGTCCCGTCGTCGTCGAACTGTTCACCTCACAAGGATGCTCGTCTTGCCCTCCTGCTAATGCCTACTTGAACGAATTGTCCAAAGGCCGCCGCGACGTCTTGCCCTTGGCATTTCACGTCACCTATTGGGACAGATTGGGCTGGAAGGATCCGTTTTCGCTGGAAGCGGCGACTGAGCGGCAGGACCGGTATGGTCAGCGCTTCGGCGACGGCTCCTATACCCCGGAAATCGTTGTGGACGGCGTCACTAGCCACGTCGGCTCGCATCGTCAGGATGTCGGATCTGCCATTGAGCAGGCTAAGAAGGGCAGCCGCACCGCAGCTAACATCGACGTGACCAAGGATGGCGGCCGGGTGTTGATCGAGATCGGAAGCGGTAGCGGCAGTGGGCGGGTGTTGCTGATCGGGTTCGATCACGAGCATCGCACCGCGATTGGGCGCGGTGAAAACACGGGTCGGACCCTGGACGAAGCCAATGTCGTTCGGTCGATCCGGTCCGTCGGCGACTGGTCTGGAGCGCCGTTGCGCATCAGCGAGGGTTTTCCCGATGGTCAGGACGTTGCCGTCATTCTCCAAGCTCCGGATGGCCGAATCGTTGGCGCGTCGCGCCTGTCCGGCGGCTCTACCTGATCTTACAAACCTCACAACGCCATGACGGTGCCCCGGCGAGCTTAGGGGCTAGCGACGCGTTCGAGGTCGAGCGCATCGACATTCCGCTGGCCGGCTCCTCGGCTTGATCGACACATCACCATAGGTCAGACTCATGGCGCTCGCTCGTGTCCGCCTACCTTTGTTTGCGCTCTGCCTCGGAACAGCGCTCTGTACCGGCGGGGTTGCGCACGCCGCAGCTACTGGATGGGTCGGAGACAAACGTGCTGCCGTACGGCTGAACACGAGCGTCGATGACGTCGCAGGTACCACACTCGATGCGGGCTTGGAATTCCGCTTTGCGGACGGTTGGCACGGATATTGGCGCACACCAGGAGATGCAGGCGTTGCACCACAGATCGACTGGTCTCGTTCGGACAATGTCACCGGCGCTGACGTGGCCTGGCCCGCGCCGCATCGCCTGGTGATTGAGAGCCTGCAGAACATCGTTTACGAGGGTCAGCTCGTCCTCCCGATCAAATTCCGCATCAAGAATTCCGCCGGCGTCCGGATCGAGGTTGGCGTGAACTACGCGGCGTGCTCGGACGTTTGCGTGCCTTATCAGGCCAACCTCACCTTGCCCTTGCCGGCCGGCGCTGGAACGCCTGCGGCGGAGGCGCCCCTGATCGATCAGGCCAAAACAAGAGTCCCCGGCAGCGCTCAAGCGGTCCAAATCGATGTTGCGAGGGCAATCGTCAGTGGCGAGCGGTCCGCACGGAAGCTAACGGTCGACCTACTCAGCGCAAGGCCGTTCGTACGCCCCGACGTGTTCGTCGAAGGCACGGGTGAGGGAATTCCCCCTGCGCCGGAGGTCGTTCTTGGGGACGACGGTCGATCCGCACGCCTCACTGTAGCGCTGCCGGCATCGCTGCCCACGGATCATCCCCTGACGCTAACGTTCGTCGATCAGGATCGGGCAGCGGAGTTCTCGACAACGGCCAATAGTGCTGGAGCGACACCAGCCGGCTTGGGAACGCTCGCCGCACTGCTATCCGCCCTGCTTGGCGGCCTTATTCTCAACCTCATGCCCTGCGTGCTTCCGGTGCTCTCGATCAAACTATTCGGCTTCACCCGACACGCGAGCGAAGGACTGCGGGTGATCCGGCTGGGCGCACTAGCCACGGCAGGCGGTATTACGTTCAGTTTCCTTCTGATCGCACTATCACTCGTCATTCTGAAATGGTTCGGCGCCACACTCGGTTGGGGGATTCAGTTTCAACAACCATGGTTCCTAGCTGGCATGGCGACGGTGACAGTGCTGTTTGCCGCAAGCTTCTTCGAGCTGCTTCCGATCGCGGTGCCGCCATCAATGGTTGCACTTACGCTGGGCCGTACCCAACATCTCGTGCTTGAGGCCTTTCTGGCCGGCGCCTTTGCAACGTTACTCGCGACGCCATGTTCTGCGCCCTTTGTCGGGACCGCCGTCGGATTTGCGCTCACGCAGGGCCCTTCGGAGATCCTTATTATCTTCCTCTGTCTCGGGATCGGCATGTCGCTGCCGTATTTGATTGCGGCGGTGTTCCCCGGCTGCGTGCGATGGCTTCCCCGTCCTGGCCGTTGGATGGTCTTGCCGCGTCAGGCGCTCGGCGTTCTGCTACTTGGAACGGCGGTATGGTTGTTGTTCATTTTATGGAGCACGGCTGGCGCTCTCGTCGCGGCAACCATAGGAATTCTTCTTGCGGCCTTGATCGGATTTCGCGCTCTACTGCGGTTCTGGGAAGGCACCATGCTGAGCCGTGGGTCGCGCGCCGCTACTGCTATTCTCGCCGTAGCTCCGCTCGTCGTTAGCATCTCGGCGGCTACGCCTACCTTCCAGACCTCGGCCGAATCCCGATGGCAAACCTTTGACCCTGTCGCGTTGCAGCGCTTGGTCGGCGAAGGCAAAACTGTCCTTGTGGACGTCACAGCCACTTGGTGCCTGACCTGCAAAGTCAATGAGTTGACGGTCTTCGAGAACGATAAAGTTCGCTCGCGTCTTGACCAACCGGACGTCGTCCGGATGCGTGCGGATTGGACGCGGCCAGATCCAGCGATTGCGATGTATTTGCGCCACTTCGCAAGGTTCGGCATTCCACTCGACGTGGTCTACGGACCCCACCAGCCTCAGGGAGAACCGCTTCCAGAGCTGCTGACACCCGGCATTCTTATACGAGCGCTTGATCACGTGGCAGCAGGCACGAGCGCCGAAGCGCATTTGCATTGAGATGCGACGCAATTACAATTGCGCCAACCCGAGCAGTGACACATTCGTATTCGACTTTGTAGCGCATGATCTGGAAAAGTGCGCAGCAGTTTTTCGAAAAGATCATGCGCAAACAATAAGCTAAAGCGCGATGGCGATTCGAGCTAGAGCTACCGCGCTTTAGTGGAGGCGAGTTTTGGTTCGCGCTGATACGGGCACCTGATTCAGGTCGGCGGCTCTCTTGCAATGCTGACGCCCCTGATCATTACACGGGGCCAAAGGGTAAAGAAAATGGGAATGTCCGCCCAAGGCGATCCTGTTTCGGCCATTCGCGAGGACGAAGCAACTGAGACGATCGCAACCATCTTCGCCGATATCCGCGAAACCTTGAATGTGGAAGTCGTGAATCTTGTTTGGCGTCATTTGGCGACGATGCCCGGAGCACTTGAATGGGTGTGGGGTATACTGAAACCTCTCTACAAGGGCCCCGCCATAGTAAAGGCTGAGCTCGTCCACCAAAACTTGAATCTCCCCCGAGTACCGAGGCTTTCGCGTGACGTGCTGACCGCAGCTGGACTCGATGACGCTGCGCTCGCCTCCATCTTCGCGGTCCTTGACAGTTACCAACACACCAACGCTCTTGCGCTGGTGTGCTTCTCCGCACTACTTGCTCGCTTTGAAGGTAGCGCGCGCCGGCCAGATGTCTCGTCGGCCCCTCAAAGAAACGAGGTGGGCGCAATCCGTCGTGTCGCCCTGCCGCGTCTCGCTCCTATTGCTGAAATGCCGCCGGCAACCGCCCGGCTCGTTCACGAATTGAACGGCTTTGGCGAGGATTCCGACTTTGCTCTCGTGGCCAGCATGTACCGTCACCTTTCATACTGGTACACGTATCTTGCGTTGATAAGGACGCTGCTGGTGCCGCTTCACAAATCAGGGGAACTGATGTCCCTCGTTGCAGAAGCCCGCATCCTCGGATGGGAGTATGGACGGGATTTGGCTTCTGTTCGACGATTCGTCCGGCATCCGATCGCCCGAATGACAGGAGTCTGTTCGCTAGTTCGTCGAGCGATGGACGAGTCCGAAAGCCAGCCCGTCCGGGGCTGAACGGGCTTGGTTCCAGCGGAGGCGGCTCCACCGCCTAGGGACGAAGAAAGTGCTTACTTCTTCATCTCGTCCTTTTTCATGGCATCCTTGGCCATGCTGTCTTTCGCCATGGCGTCGTCCTTCTTCATGGCGTCGTGGGACATGGCATCATCCTTCTTCATTGCGTCCTTCGACATGGTGTCATGAGACATCGAGTCCTTTGTCATCTTGTCTTGCGCAAAAGCGGCGGGCGCTAGGGCCAACCCCGATGACACGACGATCGCAGAGAGAAGGTACGAGACGCGGGAGGTATTTGTCATATTTGTCATAGACCAGATTTCCTTGTTTGATGGTTTACCACGACTATTGCCCCCGAGATCAATACGCCCCCCGCGACGGGTTCGTTACAGCCCTCACGTAGATGGGAAGCGAAGCCGTTCGTAATGGAGAAAGACAGCTGCCAACTAATTTGTCAGAGGATGCCGTGGTTCGTTGAGCCATCGCGAAACCGACCGCAGCTTCCAGGATCGTAGACGTCCGCGAAACGTTGTCGTCCTGACGCCAGTTCATTCCGTATAGGCATAAGTTCTATTCCTATGTCCCGTACTCCCATTCCATCAAGCCACATCCGAATTTAGGCCGGTCGGGCCCTTCGGACTCGCAGGCAGATGAATTCAGAAGGATGAGCTATGGCAAGATTGGATGGAAAGGTCGCCGTCATCACTGGCGGCAGCAGCGGAACCGGTCTGGCGACAGCCAACACTTTCGTAGACGAGGGGGCCTATGTCTTCATCACCGGCCGCCGCGCGATTGCGAACATAGTCTCCTAAAACGCGATCCGATAAAGCTCTGCTACTCGCCGAAACCGCGATTTCTTCGCTGGGGAGGATCAAGGGAGCTTGTGGCCGTTCCGATCGAATCCCGGATACCGGGAACGAACTGCGCTGAACTCTCGATGCTCCCGAAAATGCAGGCGGAAAAACGCCGTTCGCCCTCACAAAGCGGCCGCCCGTCCGTGACGTGTCGTACCAGCCATCGTGCCAAACGCCGTCAACCAGTTGTCCCACTACAATCGTCCTTTGCTCTCCGAGGCGCGGCGGCCTTCGGATCGCCCCGGCGTCACGCCCCTCTTCACCGCCGCAGGCTTATGAAAGGTTGTTCGCGCCCTTGAGTTGCCCGTCGACTTCCGCAAACTTCTGGGCGAGATACTCGACAAGCGACGGCGAAAACAAGACCGCCCCCATCGCGAGAGGTCCGTTCTCGAAGGCTCGGCCGGTTACCTGCATGAGGGCATGCTGATATTTTGGATTCGCGAGGATCCGCACACTGTCGGCGATCTGCGTGGCATTGACGGGATTGGGAATTGCCGTAACTCGG
>WNFD01006670.1_pt1 | contig 12700 bp, 12 predicted proteins | sample 5400491 | NCBI WGS metagenome assembly WNFD01 (sample SAMN13153343, study PRJNA577476) | soil metagenome | isolation source: 120 cm saprolite under Douglas fir tree site 2 hole 2 replicate 2 | place: USA:California | collected 2015-04-18 | reverse complement strand
GGGTCTCTTCGCACTTCTGTCGGCATGGCGCCGTTGGGGCCATCGGATTCGGCGCTCGCTCAGCATTTCCTTCGACCGCATCGTGAGATGGGAATTCTGGCCAGCTTGGCTCTTCTACTCGCCGGTGGCGGTCATTTGCTTGTGGTTGGGTCTTCGGTACCGGGGATTCTCGCTGCCGACGATTGCCAACCTTAATCAAAAGAATGGCGGCATCGTAGGGGAATCCAAGATTGACATTCTTCAAACGCTGATGGAAACCTCCCCGGAATTGACGTCGGACGGGTACCCAGTGCCAACAGGCTCCACGCAAGAAAGAATTGAGATCATCGAAAAGGTCTGCTGCCGGCACGAGATCCGCTTCCCCTTTGTGCTGAAGCCCGATACGGCACAGCGTGGCGCGGGATTCCGCAAAATCGAGTCATTCGATCAGCTTGAGAACTACGTTGCTCAAGTGCCCGGGCCGCTGATTTTGCAGAGATACGTGCAAGGACCGAAAGAGGCAGGAATTTTCTACTACCGGTTCCCTAGAGAGCAGAGAGGGCACATATTCAGCATTACGCGTAAGCAATTCCCCGTTGTTGTGGGCGATGGGCGACGGTCGCTACGGGAGCTGATTGAATCCGATTCCCGGGCAAGATTGATTGCACGGACTTACCTGGAGAGGTTCGGATCAGCGGTAGACCGAATACTACCGCAAGGTGAATCCATTCGCCTCGTGGAGGCCGGCAATCATTGCCAGGGTTGCATTTTCAAAGAAGGCGAAGACCTTTACTCAGAGGCGCTTCGTGACGCGTTTGACGAAATTAGTCAGAGGCTCCCGGGCTTCTACATCGGTCGATACGACATTCGGTATAGCAGCGATGACGAGCTCCGAGCCGGCAAAGGATTTCAGATCATCGAGCTCAATGGCGCTGCCTCCGAAGCTACAAACATTTATGATGAAGGCAATTCACTCTGGTCGGCGTACAACACTTTGTACCAGCAGTGGAAGCTGGTGTTTCAGATCGGGGCGACAAATCGCAGCCGCGGACATCGCCCTGCAAGCCCGCTCGCAGTCTTTCGAGATTGGGTGGAGTTTTCCCGACAGGCGATCGAGTATCCTCTAGCCGACTAAGCGCATGTGTACTCTCACCTTTGTTCCGACAGAAGATGGATACCTGGCTGGAATGAACCGGGACGAACTGTCGGCGGGACGTGGATCGCCTGCAATAGTCAGGGCAACTTGCTAGCGCTTTTGAACTGGAATGGGAACGAGTCCTACAACTTAGGCGAAAAACGCAGGACGCGTGGTCTCGTGATTCCCGAGCTCGCGGGTGAGTCCGATTTGCCTGCGACTGATTCCAATTTTCGGAGGATGAATTTGCATGGGGTGTTTCCTTTCCGTTTGGTTGGGTTTTTCCGGAACGAAAGGATCATTAACGAGTGGCGCTGGGACGGCATGGCGAGGCGGAAACTGGAATTTTCCTGGGCTCGCAAACATTGGTTTTCATCGAGTCTCTCAGATTCGCTTGCAGAAAAAGAGCGGGGTCGGACGTGCGAAGCTGCAGCGGGCGAGTCCGCCGCTGGGAGCAATGGCTGGCTTCGCCGCCTTCATTGCTCGCACGTTCCCGGACCAGGCCCCTTCTCGGTTTGTGTCCACCGGCAGGATGCGGCGACCGTCAGTTACACCGAGGTACGCTGTGGCAGAACGCAGATCTCGATGGATTACCTCGACGGGAATCCCTGCTTGAAGGAAGGTTTTGACGAGTTGGCTAGCCTCGCCCTGAAGAACCCGCTAGTCCACAGCAGCCTGCCCAAGCTCCACATTTGATGAAACTTTTGTTCACCTGCCAGCTCTTACCCCCTGTACAAGCAAACTGCAGCGCGGTTTACGAAACAAGATGAAAGACAAAGTGGTTCTCATAACTGGTGCCAAGGGCGGTTTAGGGTCGTTCGTGACTCAGCGTTTCCTTGCAACGGGCGCGAAGGTCGTAGGGACATCCCGCAGCATCTCCAAGGAAGATTTTCCCGATCCCAATTTTGTTCCTCTGCCAGTTGACTTCACCAAATCGGCCGCCGTTCGCGAAGCCGTTGAAACAGTGGTCAGCCGCTTCGGCAAGTTAGATGTACTGGTGCACGTGCTTGGGGGCTTCGCCGGTGGCAAAACCGTCGCGGAGACCGACGATGCGACCTGGGAACAGATGCGCGACCTCAATTTGACCTCGGCATTCTATGTCCTGCGTGCCGCAATACCCCCGCTTCGGAAATCCGGGAACGGCCGCGTTGTCGCGATCGGGAGCTTGACCGCAGTGGAACCACACGCCGGCCTCGGCGCCTATGTGACTTTTAAGTCCGCACTCGCAACTCTGGTCCGCACCGTAGCGCTCGAAAACAAGGACGCCGGGCTAACGGCAAATCTGATTTTGCCGGGAACGATGGATACACCGGCGAACCGCAAGGCGATGCCTGCAGCCGATCCATCGAAGTGGGTGCAGCCAGGAGCCGTGGCTGATCTCGCACTGCTGCTCGCGGAAGATCGCACTGCACAAGTGACGGGTACACTTATCCCGATCGATGGCACCAATGTTTGAGCGAATCGCGATCTTGTTCGTTGACGCATTCTACTTTTATGCGCTTCTCGGACTCGTGTTTGCTCTCGCCTTCGTGACGGTCGGAGTAAAGCGCATCGATTCCCAAGCCAACGGCAGCGGCGCAGCCTTTCGACTGCTCATCTTTCCAGGGTCTGTCGCTTTCTGGCCCATGCTGCTTCGCCGATGGATTGCAGGAAAAAGTCAACCGCCCGAGGAGAGGAATCCGCACCGATGATTCAGCCTCTTCGCGGGACCCACCGCCGCATATTTCTCGCGCTCGCTTTGTTACTGCCTGCGCTCTTTCTGAGCGCCATTGCTTTCCGCCACACATGGCCAGTCTCTCTAAAGTCGAAGAGTCCTGCCCTGGGCTCAGTTCCCCGTGGAGCAACGCGATGAGCCACGAATATCAAGCCATTGGTTGGAATCGCCAAAAGCGCGTCTACGACGTAGTAGTTCTTACCGGAGTCACGCTCTATATCGCGCTTTTCATCGGATTCGGCGCGTTGCTGTTTCCCTATGCCACGGCCGAAACGCTTATTATTCGGGCCGCAGGTTCCGCGGCGTTTCTGCTTCTGCACGTGGTTTTGTGCATCGGGCCGCTTTGCCGTCTGGATTCGCGATTTCTTCCCTTGCTGTACAACCGCCGCCATCTAGGAGTCGTCACTTTTCTGCTGGGCGCAGTGCACGGAATCTTTGCGATCATTCAATTTCATAGCCTCGGAGATAAAGACCCGCTCGTCAGCCTCCTGACGTCTAATGAAAACTTCCAGAGCTTGCCCGATTTTCCCTTTCAGCAACTCGGTTTTCTGGCTCTTGTCATTCTTTTCCTGATGGCGGCCACCAGCCATGACTTCTGGCTGAGGAACCTCACCCCTCCGATCTGGAAGTCTCTCCACATGCTGGTCTACGTGGCTTACGCGCTTTTGATTGGCCACGTCACATTGGGTTTACTGCAATCGGAGACCAGCCCGGTGCTGGCAATTGCAACCGGCGCGGGCTTGCTGACTGTCTTGAGTTTGCATCTCGCCGCGGGATCGCGTGAACGCGTGGTTGATTTGAGAAAAATGAATCCTGTGGATAAAGGATTCGTCGACGCCTGCTCGGTGGAAAGCATTCCGGAGAAGTGCGCCGCAGTTGTCTCCGTCAGCGGCGAGCGTGTCGCTATCTTCAAATTTGACGGAAAGATCTCCGCGATTTCGAATGTGTGCCGCCACCAGAACGGTCCATTGGGAGAAGGCAAGATTATTGATGGCTGCGTGACTTGCCCTTGGCATGGTTATCAGTATTTGCCAGAAACGGGAGCTTCGCCGCCACCGTTTACCGAAAAGGTCTCAACTTTCCACACCCAAATCGTAAACGGACGCGTATGGATAGACCCCAAACCGAACCCGCCGGGTACCCGCGTCGAGCCATCCAGAATTCCGGACGCAGGAGTGCGGACATGAACGAGTTTTATGTGGGGTATCTTCCAAAAGCACCTGTTGGGATCGCGCGCCGAATTCGGGCCGTAGTGGTGCTGCTGTTGATCTTCGCGGCGATCGCGGCAATGGTATTCGCTAGAGTCCAAGGCACATTCGCTCTATCGGTTTTCGAATACGGCAAAGTGAGTACCTTTGAGGGCACGATTGAAACAACGCCGTATCCAATCCTGATTGTTGCGGGGCCTGGCTCGACAGAGCCTGAGTCTTTACGGTATTTGCTGGTCGCGGAAGGCAAGCATGGCGCCGATAGCCAAGTGGCCGCCTTTACTGGAAAGAAGGTGCAACTCCGCGGCACGAAGATTTATCGCGAGAACCAGATGATGCTTGAGGTCGTCAGCGGCTCGATTTCGCTGAAAGCTGACTCTGCGCAATCTGTTCCACCAAGCCAGGAACTAGGCGCTTTCGAATTGTCAGGGGAGATTGTGGACAGCAAATGTTATCTGGGAGTGATGAACCCGGGAAGCGGCAAGGTCCATCGGGACTGTGCAGTGCGTTGCATCAGTGGAGGCATCCCACCCGTCTTCGCGACAAATGATTTCAACGGCTCGCCCGCAATCCTTCTGCTCACCGACCTCCATCAGAAACCTCTTCCCAAGGAAACGTTCCTCAGACTAGTGGCACAACCTGTCCGCATCCATGGAAGTGTTGTGAAAACGGGCGAAACGCTCTACCTGAAGACAGGGACTTCCGCCATTTCTCCGCTGCCCTAAAAGGGTCTCTTCCAAATTTCCTCTTCACTTTCCCGAATCCCTGCATCCCCCTCCGGCATCTCATCCTTACCTTGGATTAGCAAAGTTCCGGCCCTTCCATATTCGGTTTATTTGCGGTGGCCTGGTACCTCTCGCTGGGAGGATTCCTCCGATGGATGACATCTACAAAATCAACGTAGCCAAGACCGAGTTTCGAGAAGCCTATAACACCGGGGATGTGGACCGCCTGCTCGCGGTATTCGCCGGCGAGGGCTTTACGAGCATGTTCGAAGGCGGGCCGAGCCAATTCGGCGGCGGCGCGCGTTCCAGCCTTCGCAAAGAGGCAGCGGAGTTGTTCGACGAGTACTCAGTGCAAATGAGCGTCATTATCATCGGCATCGTCGTCCAGGCAGATACCGCTTATGACTACGGATGGCACGAGTTCAGCTTGAAACCAAAGAACGGCGGCGAGCCAATTCGCAAGCGGCAGCGCTACTTCGAGCTATGGAGCAAGGATTCCTCAGGCGACTGGAAGATCGCCTTTCACATCAACAATCAGGATGTCCGCGAAGAGCTTGGCGGCAGCGTCAGCCACTGGTTCCTCAGCGAGGAGCGTGCTTCGACAGTCAACTGAAGCCTGGCTCCCTGGCCCAGCACACGCTGGGGATCAACAGGCCCGAAAGGCAGCTATTTGTCTTTGATCTTGTCGTAGAGGCGCTTGCTGAATCCCTCGGGCATCTGGTATTCGACACCATCACCCACGAGTTTCACGATGTTCCTGGTCCCGTCCAGGATTGCCGTACAGTGGGCACAAACCTTGAAATGCGCTTCCATGCGCGCGCGCATCTCGGGGTCAACTTCCCCATCCAGGAAATTGGAGATCTCTCGCCAGACCTCTAGGCAGCTGATTTCTATCACCTTCATTGGATACCGAGGGTCCCTTTTAGTTTCATGCGCCTAGCGCAACCTAGCCTCACCACGGCCTCACCTTTTCGTATTCCTGCTTGCCGGAGTACCAGCTCCCGTCGATACCCGGCGCCAAGGCGTCCCTCATCTGGAAGCGTGCTCGGAGAAGCCTTGTTTTCACACTGCCTTCCGTAATGCCCAGCGCTTGTGCAGTTTCCTGAATACTCAGGTGCTGGACATCCCTCAGTATAAGCACTTCCCGGTATTTCGTAGGCAGGGAGTTCAAAGCTCGCTGCAGGGCCTCTCTCAACTCCTTCCGGTGGAGTGCTTCTGAGGGGATTTCCCGCCAGTCGGCGTAGTCTTTGGGAAAATAGTCCCCTTGCTCGTCCGTCTTCTGTTCATCAACGGACTCATAGAGGTGTTTGCGGTCCTTGCGAACCTTCAGCCGGGCCTCATTGATGGTGATCTGGATCAGCCAGGTACTGAATTTGGATTCGCCGCGGAATCGTGACAGGGCCGAGAACGCCTTTAACACAGCTTCTTGCGCTACTTCCTCGGCGTCGGCGGGGTTATTGAGAATCGACATGGCAGCGGTAAACACGCCTCGTTCACATGGCTTGACGAGGCTATAGAAAGCCTCCTTGTCGCCCTGGCAAACGCGCTGGATCAGCTCCGACTCCGTTGTGTCAAAGTTTGGCTTGGCTGTCCCCGTCGACACGAATTCCCGCCTTAACTAACACAAACTATGGAATTTACATGATGTCTTGAAGGCTCCCATAGCCATACGCTGTCTGACAACCTGAATAATTTCGAAGTCCCGCATGAAAGTACCACTTTTGAATGCTTATCGGATGTAGCAGCGTTCAGAAGGTCGCAACTATTTTCAAGAATCTTCGATGAGCGAAACTACCAGCTGCTGCAAATCTCTTCTCTGATCTCTGTCACTTATTGCACCTGTCGGAATCCTATCCCGCGTGACTGACATGCACATCTCGCCGGCGCCTGCTACACAGCGCGATCTAGGCGCGTCCCCACCCATTCACGAGAATGCCGAATCGCTTGCACGTAGCGCTGGCCGAGCACTGGCTCAGCATTGGCCGGAATACTTGATGGAGGGTGCCGAGCTCGGAATCTTTATGATCTCCGCGTGTGTCTTTACGGCGTTGCTGGAGTACCCCGGTTCTCCGGTTCTCCGGCTGATACCAAACGCGTTTGTGAGGAATGCTCTCATCGGGTTGGCCATGGCGCTGACAGCCGTTTCGATCATTTATTCCGCATGGGGAAAACAGTCGGGCGCGCACATGAACCCCGCGATGACGCTTACTTTCTTCCGTCTGGGAAAGCTGGAGCCGTGGGACGCATTCTTCTATGTAACCGCGCAGTTTGTGGGCGGAATTTCCGGTGTGGCGATTGCTTCGCTGCTCCTTGGGATGCCAGTAGCAAATCCTGCGGTGAACTACGCAGTTACACGGCCGGGTCCCCTGGGCGTGAAAGCCGCCTTCCTGGCCGAGGTGATCATTTCCTTTGTGTTGCTTCTAGTGGTCCTCACGGCTTCCAACAGCAAAAAGTGGGCGCGGTACACGGGACTTTTTGGCGGAGCTTTGATCGCAACCTATATCACGTTTGAAGCGCCACTCTCCGGCATGAGTATGAATCCCGCACGTACTTTCGGGTCCGCGTTCATAGCCAGATCTTTCGACGCGGTGTGGCTCTATTTCCTTGCGCCTCCGATCGGAATGCTGGCAGCCGCGGAAGTCTATCTGAGGCTGCGTTCCATCCGCGCAGTCCATTGCGCCAAATATCATCACAACAACGACAAGAGATGCATTTTTCGTTGCCGGTTTGCAGAGCTTGAGAACCCGCAGACTTTGGGAATCACCGAATAAGTTCGATTCGAATCATTCGCCGTGGAGGCAAACACGATGGCGCAGGACAAGCACTACGACGTAATCATCATCGGAACCGGAGCAGGCGGCGGAACACTGGTGCACGCGCTCGCTTCCACAGGAAAGAACATCCTCATCCTGGAACGGGGGGACTATGTTCCCCGGGAGAAGGCCAATTGGAATTCACGCGCCGTCAATGTCGAGGCCAAGTATCAGACTAAGGAGGAGTGGCGCGATAAGGACGGCAAGCCGCTCCTTCCGCACACCAACTACTACGTCGGGGGCAATACCAAATTCTACGGCGCCGCGCTCTTCCGCCTTCGCAAGGAAGATTTTGGCGAAATTCGCCATTTCGGCGGAATCTCACCGGCTTGGCCCATCTCCTACGATGAGCTCGAACCGTACTACCTGAAAGCCGAAAAGCTCTATCACGTTCACGGGAAGCGCGGCGAGGACCCCACGGATCCTCAGGCGAGCGGCCCCTATCCGCACCCGGCCATCAGCCACGAGCCGCGGATTCAGCAACTCAGTGACGACTTTGAACGGCTTGGATTGAAACCGTTCCATACCCCCCTCGGCTTGCAGCGCGATGAGCAAAATCTTCATGCCAGCAAGTGCATCCGCTGCGATACGTGTGACGGTTATCCCTGCCTCGTCGATGCCAAATCCGACGCCCAAGTACTCTGCGTGGACCCCGCGCTGCGTTTTCCCAATGTGACTCTGCTGACGAATGCCCATGTCGACCGACTGGAAACGAATGCCTCCGGCACTGAAATATCGCGAGTGGTAGTCAGCCGCAACGGCGCGAGAGAAAACTACTCCGCAGGTCTCGTGGTCGTCTCCTGCGGAGCGATTAATTCAGCTGTTTTACTGCTTCGCTCCGCCACCGACAAACACCCGCGGGGGCTGGCAAATGGCTCGGACGTTGTCGGCCGCCATTACATGGGCCACACGAACTCCGTCATGCTCGCACTCTCGAAGTGCCCGAATCCCACGATCTACCAGAAATCGCTCTCAGTGAACGACTTTTACTTTGGCTCCAAAGAGTGGAACCACCCCATGGGCCACATCTCCTTCATCGCAAAGCTGGATGGAACCGCGCTCTCCGCGGGCGCTCCGGCCATCGCTCCCGGTTGGACTCTGGACCTCATGGCCAAGCACACCCTTAGCTTTTGGATCACCTCGGAAGATTTGCCGGATCCCGACAATCGCGTCACGCTCGATCGCGAAGGCAAAATCGTTCTCCAGTACACACCGAACAACGAAGAGCCCCATCGTCGTTTGCTTGCCAAGCTTAAGGAACTCATGCAGCAGCAGACCAAATGCGGGATACACGGCCATGAATGTCATGAAGGACTGTTCGCGCGGAATTTGTTCGTTGGTGACCGTATTCCCCTCGCCGGCGTGGCGCACCAGAACGGCACGATCCGCTTCGGGAGTGACCCCAAGACGTCTGCCCTGGACACGAATTGCAAGGCGCACGAGGTCGACAATCTATACGTCGTGGACGGCAGTTTCTTCCCTTCCAGCGGCGCCGTTAATCCCGCGCTGACCATCATGGCCAATGCCCTCCGCGTCGGCGATCACTTGATCGAGCGTCTGGGCATCAGCACCATCGAAAAAACAAACGTCCAGGCGCCAACAGCGACGGGAGTACAGCATGTTGTTTAGAGCCCTCCGCTCCCTGGCGTTCGCGGTCGCCCTATGTGTCTCTTGGGCGCCTGGCGCGCGGTCACAAGCGAACATCGCATCTTCCACTTCTTCTGCGGTCGAGAAGATTCATATTCGCGCCGTTGGACCCATCGCCATTACGGTTGGGGACATGGATCGCTCTGTTGATTTCTATACTCGCGTTCTAACTTTCGAAAAGATTTCAGACACGGAAGTTGCGGGAGACGACGTCGAGCACCTCTTTGGCGTCTTCGGGTCGCGCGTGCGAATTGTTACGTTGAAGTTGGGAAGCGAATCCATCGAGCTGCTGCAATTTCTGGCCCCGAAGGGCCGGCCCATTCCCGTCGATTCCCGAAGCAATGACGTGTGGTTTCAGCATATCGCCATCATCGTCAGTGACATGGACCGTGCGTATGCGGTTCTGCGACGAAACAAAGTCGAGCACGCTTCCTCCGGACCCCAGCGTCTCCCGGATTGGAACAAAAACGCGGGCGGCATCAAAGCTTTCTACTTCAAAGACCCCGATGAGCACCCCGTGGAGATTCTCCAATTCCCCGAGGGCAAAGGCGATCCCAGGTGGCAGCACGCGGGCGACCGGCTGTTTCTGGGAATTGACCACACCGCCATCGTGGTTTCCGATACCGACGCCAGCCTCAGGTTCTATCGCGATCTGCTCGGGTTGCGAATCGCGGGAGCGAGCGAAAATTACGGCACCGAGCAGGAACATCTCAACAACGTTTTCGGCGCCCGGCTGCGGATCACTGCATTGCGGGCACCGACCGGTCCGGGAATCGAACTGCTCGAATACCTGAGCCCGCGTAACGGCCGCGCGATTCCTGTCGATGAACACGCGAACGACCTCGTACACCGGGAGACACAACTCGAAGCGGAGAACCCCGACGCCGCGACGGAGCCTCTGCGCACGGCCAAAACCAATTTTATCTCCGATGGGCTGGTTTCTTTCTCTGGCCCAAGTCTCGGCTTCACCCGCGGTTTTGTGGTGCGCGACCCGGACGGTCACGCAATCAGTATTGTTCAACGCTGACGCAACTAGAGGACGCCATGAACGCAGAAGAAAAACGCCTGGAAGAATCAAGAACTCGCAAAGCACACTGGAAGCGCTGGGGCCCCTACGTCAGCGATCGCGCGTGGGGAACGGTGCGCGAGGACTACAGCGCGACCGGAGAGGCGTGGGAATATTTTCCGCATGATCACGCCCGCTCGCGCGCCTATCGCTGGAACGAGGACGGCCTCGCCGCGATCTGCGACCGACACCAATTTGTTTGCTTCGGGCTCGCACTCTGGAACGAAAACGATCCCATCCTCAAGGAACGTCTCTTCGGCCTGACCGGCAACGAAGGCAATCACGGCGAAGATGTGAAGGAATACTACTTCCACCTCGACAGCACGCCGACGCACTCCTACATGAAGTTCCTCTATAAATATCCGCACTGCGCCTTTCCCTATGGACAGCTGCTGGAAGAAAACCGTCGTCGTTCGAAAGAAGATCCCGAGTTTGAGCTGCTCGACACCGGCGTCTTTGCCGAAAATCGATATTTCGACGCGGTCGTCGAGTATGCCAAAGCCGCCTCCGAAGACATCCTAATCCGTATCACCGCGCACAATCGCGGACCCGAACCGGCGCGCGTGCATCTATTGCCGACAATTTGGTTCCGCAACACCTGGTCCTGGAATCAAGGCCGGAGCAAGCCAGTCGTAAAAAAGGTCGATGCTCCGGGCAAAATCACCACACTTGCACTTGAGCATCCTGATGCTGGCAGGCTTTGGCTCCATTGCCAGGATGCGGCCGAGACACTCTTCACCGAAAATGAAACGAATACGCAGCGCCTCTACGGACATCCCGGTCCAGCGTATGCCAAGGACGGCATCAACGACTACATCGTCGCTGGCAACAGGGATGCAGTGAATCCAGCACAGTCTGGGACAAAGGCTGCTGCGCATTATTCCCCCGTGGTTCCTCCAGGTGGTAGCGTGACGATCAAACTGCGCCTCACGAAAGAAAGCCCCGCTTCCCAGAAGAATCCCCTCGACAGCGAATTTGACCGCATCTTCGTGCAGCGCCAGAAAGAAGCCGATGAGTTCTACGGTAAAGTAATGGCGCCCTCTTTGTCGGAAGATGGCCGCAACGTCCAGCGCCAAGCCTTTGCTGGGCTCCTGTGGTCCAAACAGTTCTATCACTATGCTCAAAGGGATTGGCTTGCCGGCGATCCAGCGCAACCGGCGCCTCCTGAGCAGCGCAAACGAGGTCGCAACAGCGACTGGTCGCACATTTACAACGCCGACGTGATTTCCATGCCTGACAAGTGGGAATACCCTTGGTATGCCGCGTGGGATCTCGCTTTTCATTGCGTGCCATTGGCACTAGTGGATCCGGATTTCGCCAAAGAACAACTAGTTCTTTTCCTCCGCGAATGGTACATGCATCCCAACGGTCAACTCCCCGCGTACGAATGGGCGCTCGGTGATGTGAATCCTCCCGTTCACGCCTGGTCCGCGTGGCGCGTGTACAAAATTGAAAAAAAGGCTCGCGGCAAAGGCGACCGAGCCTTTCTTGAGCGCGTGTTTCAGAAACTCATGCTCAACTTCACCTGGTGGGTGAATCGCAAGGACGCGGAAGGCATGAATGTGTTCCAGGGCGGCTTTCTCGGCCTCGACAACATCGGCGTCTTTGATCGCAGCGCACCGCTTCCCACTGGTGGCCATATTGAACAGTCCGATGGGACAGCCTGGATGGCCATGTACACACTCAACATGCTGGCCATCGCCCTTGAGCTCGCCAGCGAAAATCCCGTCTACGAAGACGTCGCCAGCAAGTTCTGGGAACACTTCCTCTACATCGCAAACGCCATGAGCCATCGCGGCGACGGTATGGACTCGATGTGGAACAGCGAAGACGGATTCTTCTATGACGTGTTGCACCTTCCAAACGGCGAGCGCACGCCGATGAAGGTCCGCTCCTTGGTCGGCTTGATCCCGCTCTTTGCGGTTCAGACCCTTGAGCCCGAACTTCTGGAGCGGCTCCCGAATTTCAAACGCAGGCTCGAATGGTTTATCGAGAACCGTCGCGACCTGACATCCAACATCGCCTGTATGCGTACCCCAGGAAATCGCGAACGGAGACTTCTCTCCATCGTTGACGCCGACAAGCTCCGCCAAGCGCTGCGCTACATGCTGGATGAAAACGAGTTCCTCTCGCCTCATGGAATTCGCGCGCTCTCGCGCTATCACATGGACAATCCATACGTCTTGAGCGTCCATGGGACAGAACACCGCGTCGACTATCAGCCCGCGGAATCCAAGACCTCCCTATTCGGCGGAAACTCCAACTGGCGCGGGCCCATCTGGTTCCCCATGAATTTCCTGCTCGTCGAGTGTCTCCAAAAGTTCCATCACTACTTTGGAGACGAATTCAAAGTCGAGTTCCCGACCGGCAGCGGACGGATGTTCACGTTAGCCGAGGTCGCGGGAGAAATTTC